>ENA-OROL01003307-OROL01003307.1-human-gut-metagenome-genome-assembly--contig:-NODE-3307-length-10365-cov-3.206596_pt1 | contig 10365 bp, 7 predicted proteins | sample MGYA00242128_ERZ509048 | MGnify/ENA primary metagenome ERZ509048 (study PRJEB26280, sample SAMEA2338750) | human gut metagenome | biome: human gut; feature: human-associated habitat; material: faeces...
TGAGACTCTCTGTTCCAAAGAACATTTTCGCTTCTTCCGGTGTTCCCATAAACGCAAGACGGCCTTTTTTACCCATAAAAATAATTTTATCACATAAATCCAGACTTTGTGTAGTATGGGTTACCATTACGATTGTTTTTCCCTGTGTTTTGGAAAGGCGGCTTAAGGTAATCATCAGTTTCTGTTCTGTTCCCGGATCCAGGCCGGATGTAGGCTCGTCCAGGAAAAATACACTCGGATCAGCAAGCAGTTCCACGGCTATGCTGGCACGTTTTTTCTGTCCGCCGGAAAGCTTCCGGATCAGGGTGTTCTGATGCTGGATGAGTTCCACCATTCCCAGTACCTGATCGATTCTTTTGTTTTTTTCTGCTTTTGAGGTGTCGGAGGGCATTTTCAGGTCAGCGGTATAAGACAACATCCTACGCAGCGTCAGGTTTTCAAAAATAATGTCCTCCTGGGGAACGTAGCCGATAATGCTCTTCCACTCATTGAAATGGGGTTTGAGCTCCACTCCATTATATTTGATATTTCCTGCAAATTTTTTGTCAAAACCACTGATTGCGTTCATCAGTGTTGTTTTTCCTGCACCGGAACCTCCGATAATTGCCACAAAATCATTGCTTCCGATGTGGCAGCTTACCTGATCCAGTATTTTTTTGTTATTTTTTCCAACGTATTTGTTTACATCGGTGACATCAATATGGGTACCCTGTCTGGATGTCTTGTAGAATACATTTCCATCGGTGTACAGCAATGTACTGTTCAAGATGGTAATAACGTCTTTCTCATGGAGTACTGCTTTTCCGTTTACAACTTTTCCGTTGAGAAAAATTCCGTTGGAACTGTTATCCACAAGTACTGCCCTTTTTCCCTCTTTTATAATACAGGCATGTTTTCTTGATATGCAAGGATGGTTTAAGATGATGTCATTTCCGTCCCCACGTCCAATGGAAAGCCTGCCGGAAAGCAGAGGTGCTTTTCGCCATACGCCCTTTTCTGATACGTTTGTATACAGAATTACGATAGATTTGTCCGGCGTGCTCTGTCTGGACTGGACTCTTAAGATACTTCCGCTTTTCAGCTCATGGTATGTTGTATTTCCATGAAGATACTTCTGATATCCGTCTGTTTCCACAATGGTTCCATTGGTACTGTTCAGATCTGCAAACAGCACCCTGGGGCCCATAAATTTCAGTTTTCCATGTACATGAGAAATAATATTCGAACGAATGACGATATCACACTGTACGGGATCTGATCCCAGTATCAGACGGTCTTTTCCAAAAGATTCCAGAGGAACTTCCTGAATTTTTCCAAAATTATCAATGATAATGAGATATTTTTTCTGTTCCACACTTTTCTCCTTCTGTATCTCAGAGAAGCTGCAGAAGATTATCCCGGTCTCCCACGGCAATCCAGCTTCCTCTTTCCACGGTGCACATCACACCTTTCTGAAGAGGAACTGCTTCTCCATCTACATCATTATTTCTGAAAATACAGGTTGCCGTACTGGAAATGTCAACAATCCCGTAGTCATTACTTTCACTATTAAACCGGATCATACAGTGCACGTTATCCACTCCCGGTTCCGTCATAATCAGCGCACATCTGCGTACATCTCTTCCTACCAGGATTTCGGATTCTCCCATTTCGATCTCCATGTTCTTCATGTTTCCAAACATACATCGAAGAACCGGTTTCTGTTCTTCCTCATCCACGGTATCCTCCTCTTTCTGCTCCCGTAGCATCCGCACAACAGAAACAACAACAATTCCCGCAAACAGGGCCACGCAGATCCAGAACCCGGCACAGAAGGACTCTGCCACTGCCGTCCTGACTGTCTTTTCTATGTCCACATCCAGCACCTGTTTCAGAAGTCCGGAAACCTTGTATTCCGCTGTTACTGCTGCTATGCTGTGTGGAATAATCAGCAGGTAGTCCACAAACAGGCTTACAATTCCCAGAAGCGCAGATACTGCTGATACAACTTCCGAGGATGTTTTGTCAGAAAATCCAAAAACTGCCGAAATGACCGCAAAAACATAAGGGAGAAACAGAAATACTGCAAGTTTCCAGAATACTCCACCCCTGTCGATTCCCAGTTCTCCAAGAATATCCTGTGCACTGGATGTATGGGAGATCAGTTCACTTGGGGAAATTTTCAGATACTCTTCTGATATTCCCGCAAACTCCAGTATTTTGTCCAGAATCGGGATTTTTCCTGCCAGATTGATGTTTACATAATCAAAAAAAGCTGTAGCAATAATACATACACTTAAAACAGCGATTATTATACCCCAGCTTTTTTTCTGAATCTTTTGATTGTTCTCTTTCATACTTCCCGCGTCCTTACTTATATACAGATATTATGTAAAGATTATATCATCTGCATATCATAAAATCCAGACTTTTAAAGGCTACAATTCCCTGCCGTTTCTGCCGGAAAGTATGTCAATAATGCTTTTTCTATGATGTTTCTGTCAAAAATTCCCGATCTGTGACGTATATTCGTCAATGCGTTCCAGAAGCTCCTGATTGGAGTAATTTGTCTCCCTGCAGATATATGCACAGAGCATTTCTGCGGCAAACATTCCTGCCACATAGGAATTATAAAATTCACTGCTGTCGCCCCTGGCAGTCAGAACCACGTCTGCGAACTTGGCTGCTTCACAGGTAGGTTTGTCTGTCAGAAGGATAATGGAAGCCCCCTGCTTATGTACCATCTCCGCAGTGAGATACATCAGCCTGGAATATCTGGAATAGGTAATAAAAACAGCTGCGTCTCCCTTCTTAAGATCACTGGCAAAATCAAACATATTCTGACCGTGGCTTCCGTAATTGTACACATGGGGAAGGGTCTGTCTTAGGATGGTATTCAGAAATTCTCCCACACAGGTAGATCCTCTTGAGGAAAAAATATATTTCACATCACTGTTGATAAGAATACTGCTGGCCTTACGGTACTGCTCTTCCGTGTTGCTGGCGATGGTACTCTGAATATTGCTGAGAGTGTAGGCACATACGGTATCCTGTACCGTTGCCTTGTGCTCTTTTTTCTTAATTGCTTCAATACGCTCTGCAGGGATGAGAATTCCGGTATCCACGTCTCTGGACTGTTCTGCATAAGTTTCCCGCAGAAAGCTCTGAAAATCCGGATATCCGGTAAATCCCAGAGTTTTGGTAAGCCGGATCACGGAGGAATAACTCACATTCAATTCTCCGGCCAGCTCTGTTGATGTCATAAAACAGCATTTCTGCAGATTCTCGAGAACATAATCTGCAACTTCTTTTTCCTTTGGTGTCAGCTGTGCTGAAATAATCAGATTCTGTAACTGATTTTCCATGAAAGATCCTCCCCGTCATCGTTATCGCTGGTAAAGCGTTTGGTTTTTTTATTTTATCACAGGCTTATGGAAAAGCGCCAAAAAGATATAAATATTTTTGTATATATTTTCATGAATAAAATTATTTACTTTTCAGATACAGCGTGCTATACTCAGCTCATCAGATGAATAATATTATTCTTAAACGAAAGAGAAAAAATATTTATTTTCAAAGGAGTGGTAACAATGGCAGATAAAAAGTATAATCCGTATGACAATATGCTCTCTGTCCTGAAGCAGTCTGCAGAGGCTCTTGGTCTCAGCTACGAAGATTACGCAACACTTTGCTACCCGGAACGTGAACTTAAGGTTTCTATCCCGATCCGTATGGACGACGGTTCCATTAAGGTATTTGAAGGATACCGCGTTCAGCATTCCAGCGCACGTGGACCGTGCAAGGGCGGCATCCGTTACCATCAGAATTCCGACATGAACGAAGTAAAAGCTCTTGCAGCATGGATGTCCTTCAAATGTGCGGTTGTAAATATTCCTTACGGCGGTGCCAAAGGTGGTATCAAAGTTGATCCATCCAAGCTTTCCAGAGCAGAGCTTATCCGTCTTACCCGTCGTTATACCACACGTATCCTTCCGATTATCGGACCGGATAAAGATATCCCAGCTCCGGATGTTAATACAAATGGTGAGGTTATGGCATGGATCATGGATACTTACAGCATGTTCACCGGCCATACTGTTCCAGGTGTTGTTACCGGAAAACCGATCGAGATCGGCGGCTCCGTAGGCCGTGTGGAAGCTACCGGACGTGGCGTTACCATCATCGCTTACCAGTGCATGGAAAAGAACAATATTGACCCTGCAAAAGCATCCATCGCTGTTCAGGGTATGGGAAATGTTGGCGGAACTGCCGCTGAGATTTTCTATAAGAATGGCCAGAAGGTTGTTGCTGTCAGTGATTATACCGGCGGTCTTTACTGCGAGGACGGACTTGATATTCCGGCGATCCGTAAATTTATTTCCGAAGGAAATACTCTCGATAAATACGAGGCAGAGGGCGTTTCCCATATTACCAACGACGGCCTGATCACATGTAAATGCGACGTTCTGATCCCGGCTGCCCTGGAGAACCAAATCACAGAAGATAACGCAGGACGCATCCAGGCTAAACTTATCATCGAGGCAGCCAACGGACCGACTTCTGTTGAGGCAGATGAGATCCTGAATTCCAGAAGAATCATCGTATGCCCGGATATCCTTTCCAATGCAGGCGGTGTTGTTGTCTCCTACTTCGAGTGGGTTCAGAACATCCAGAACCTTACCTGGGATCTTGATGAAGTCAACAAGATGCTTCAGAAGATCATGCTTACCGCATTTAACGAAGTTTATGCCCTCAGCCAGGAGAAAAACGTAACACTCCGTATGGCAGCATACATGGTTGCTATCAAGAGAATCACCACTGCAGGCAAACTCCGCGGCGGCCCGATCTCCATGGGCTGATAACCAGACTGTAAACCCAGACAGCCAAAGAATCCTTATCTTACACAAATATACAAAAAATCTCCGGCAGGATACCAGGAACCGTATCTGCCGGAGATTTTTGTTGTTTCTACTCTTTCATAAACTCCCGTATAATTTCCCTCATGATCTCTTCTTCCTCAGGAGAAAGCATCTTGCTGAAGTGACTTCCTGTTGCGGCTGTCTGGCGGATACTTCTGGTGATCTTATCCACAATCTCTTCCTGCAAAACGGGATCTGCTTTCTGGGGAACCGGAACTTCTTCCACCCAGGTCCGGACCTGTTCCACGTAGTCTGCAAGAGAAGCCATCACCAGTTCTTCTTTGTACGAAAAATCCAGTCCCTGACGGAGAAGCAGCAACGCCACAGGCACTGCCGCACCTATATAAAGATACAGCATAGGCAGGCCTTCTCTGTGTCCCAGTCTGCTGTTGAGAAAAACAGACAGTGCCAGAAGAAAGGTACAAAACAGGGACGGATACCATACAAAACGGTTCATTCTGTGCCAGAGCCTGTCCCTTGATTTCCACAGGTTCAGCCATTTTTCTTTGAGATTCTGTAATCGCTGTGTATTTCGGATCATTCTTCTGTAGGTAAGGTTTGTTGCCAGCATCCCAAGGCCACCGATACATCCCATGGATGTCATGACGTAAAGCGGAATGTTCAGCTTCATGATCATCTCCAGCATAAGCCCCTCCCTTTTCACTGCCCGCAGTACCCACACGTCATTCTGTTTTGCTTTACAACGCACCGGATACCGGTTCCGGACGCACTGCTCATTGCTTTAGGAATATTATACTTCTATATCGCCTGGCTGGAAAGAATTTTCGTTCGTCAAATGATCGCCTGGTTTTCGGTCTTTTTACATTTCCTGCAGTGCTTTGACTACATTTTCAAATTTCATGAAGTGGGAAGCTTTTACAAGGATGGTGTCTCCCTGTTTCACATAGGTGCTCAGGTTCTTAAGAAGGCTTTCCAGATTGTTTTCCTGAATAACAGTTAAGTCCGGATTGGTCTCAGATGCTTTTTTTGCAATGTGTGCCGCAAGCGGTCCCACACAGATGCAGGCATCAATCTTACAATGGCCTGCATGAACACCTACGCCCTCATGAAGTGCAACTTCGTCTGTTCCAAGTTCGCCCATATCTCCAAGGATGGCAACTCTTCTTCCAAGTCCGTCCTGAAGAACATCCAGAGAAGCTTTCATGGACATAGGATTTGCATTATAGCAGTCATCTACGATCAGAAATTTATCTGTTTCGATCATTCTGAAACGACCGCTGATCGGCTCCAGGCTCTCGATTCCGGCTTTGATCTGCTCAGTTGTAAGTCCATAAATATTTCCAACTGCAGCTGCTGCCAGCGCATTATATACCATATGGCGCCCCGGCATCGGGATATCAACTGTAAATGCAGTATCCCCCAGATGAATGGTGCAGGTCATTCCCTTTAAACCTCTGCTTACAATCTTATCACCGTAAACCTGACATTCATTACTCATTCCGAAAAATACAGGTTTTATCTTTTCATATTCTTTTACTGTGATAAGCTTGTCATCATCGCCATTTAATACAATATGTCCCTCCGGTCTGAGGAATTTAAAAATCTCTGTCTTTGCTTTCAGAACACCATTTCTGTCTCCCAGATTCTCCAGATGGCAGGTACCGATATTCGTGATCACGCAGGTGTCCGGTCTTGCAATCTGCGCAAGTCTGGTCATCTCACCGAAATCACTGATTCCCATTTCCAGAACTGCAATTTCATCTCCATCACGCAGACGAAAAACTGTGAGAGGCAGACCAAGTTCATTGTTAAAGTTGCCCTGTGTTTTCAGAGTATGGTATTTCTGGTTCAGAACAGATGCGATCACTTCTTTTGTACTTGTCTTACCAACACTTCCTGTAATTCCCACAACCGGGATCTGAAGCTGCTTTAAATAAAACTCTGCAATATCTTTCACTGCCTGAAGAGAAGATTCTACTGCGATATAAGGAAAATCAGCGTTATCAAGCACCCGTTCCGACAAGGTTGCCAGTGCCCCTGCTTCCATTACCTGTGGGATAAATTTATGGGCATCTACACGTTCCCCCACAATAGGTACAAACAGACATCCTTCTTCTGCTTTTCTGCTGTCTGTGATAACAGACATTACTTCTTCCTGTAATTTATCAGCCGGACCATAATAAGTACCGCCGCATACGCGGGCGATATTTTCAAGAGTTAAGTTTTTCATAATATTTTTTATATCTTCTTTCCTGTTATAGCAATTCTCTTAATAATGCATCTATAACAATTCTATAAATTACTGCAGACACGCTCTATAGTGTGAAATCCTGCGTCGGATATTTTTTCATGGAAACTTCAATCAGTTTCTCACATAAAGTCGGATAGTCGATTCCCAGAACTTTTGCCTCCTGCGGAATCAGACTGGTTGGTGTCATTCCGGGAAGAGTATTTGCTTCCAGACAATACATATCTCCATTCTCCTTCATCATGAAATCAAGACGGCAGTATCCTTCCATAAACAGAGCTTTGGCTCCTGCTTCCGCATAATGCTGCATTTTCTCTGTGAGTTCCGGTGAAATTTCGGCAGGACAGGTCTCAATCGTAGAGCCGGCCTGATATTTATTCTTATAATCATAGAATCCCTGAAGCGGAGCAATTTCGATGATCGGATAAGCTTTTCCGTCCACAACCGCTACTGAAAATTCACGTCCTTTTATATATTCTTCGACCACGACTTCATTTTCATAAGAATAAGCGTCTTTGAGAGCCTGCTCATATTCGGCCTGATCATTCACAATATAAACACCTACACTGGAACCGCCACAGCAGGTTTTTACAACTACAGGAAATTCCATTCCAAGTGCTTTCAGATCTGTGGTCATTTCTTCTTTTACCATAGACACTCCCCGCGGTGTTGGTACATTATTCATCAGGAACATCTGCTTGGTGATTCCCTTATCCATTGCCAGGGCACTGCTTAAATATCCGGTTCCTGTATATTTGATTCCCATCAGGTCAAATGTTGCCTGTACTTTTCCATCTTCTCCGTTCGCACCATGAAGTCCCAGGAAAACAATGTCAGCCGCCTCGCAGAGTTTCAGCACGTTTGGTCCGAAGAAGCTTCTTCTCTCTTTTTTCATCTGTTCAATCCTGTCGTTAAATGCTGACATATATTCTGATGCTGCGTCCACATCATACTCTGACGGAAACGGATTCTCCCGGTCCACATTCTCAATGCCGCAAAAAATATCCACAAGAATCGCCTGATGTCCTTTCTGTCGTAATGCCTTACATATTCCTGTTCCTGATGTAATGGAGACAGTACGTTCTGTACTTGTTCCCCCCGCTAATACTACAATCTTCATCATTTTTCTCCTTTATTCATAAATAACAATCGGTGTGTTCTTCTCAACATTGCTGAAAATAATCTGCACCTGATCGGATGGTGCACAGATGCTTCCATGTGTGCCTTCAAATTCATAAAGCTGTCCTCCGAAATCCATTCTCCATGGAGCATCACTGATCCCCAGATTTCCATCGAATGGGATCCAGTAATTTACAGCAGAAGGATAGTCCTCTCCGTTCACTGTACATCCGCTCTTCATTTCACCTGTTGTATAACATCCCACAGGAGTTGCACAGTTGGGCACGAATGGATTTCCGGATACGATCTGCGCATCCGCAGTCGGCGTTCCATCTTTATAGAATACCATTCTCTGGGCCGTCAGGTCAATCTCTATATACGTATATCCGATATCATTTGTTTTCCTGACCAGACCTTCATGGGAATAAACAGGTTCTCTGACCTGGGTTTCTCCGTTTTTTATCAGTTCTGTAAGTTCTTTCAGCTCCGCTTTCTGATCGATCTGCCAGCCATAATTCCCTCCGCTGACAGTAATCTCACGACCATCATATGTATTAAATGTTCTCTCTGTTCCAACCGTATCATATTTAGCCGCCAGTTCACTGATATATGCTTCTATCTGTTTTTTGTCAAGTGTATAAAGACCGTTTTCATCTGTTGTGAGCCAGTTTTTGATCATATCTCTGTCTACTGTCTCTGTGCAATCGTCAAAATCATAGGTTATCACTACATCCGTAAGTTTGTTTATCAGGTCACAATTCTTCGTCAAAGTTTCATCACTCTGATAAACTTTCGGTTCTTTGTAGCATCCATCTGCTTCCAGATCAACCGGCGTTCGTCCTGTGACAAGAGCATCTATAATATCCTGACTTGTTTTTTCTGGTTTCAGTGCAGTTCCCTCCTGCTCAGGAACAATTACAAACTTATCGTCTTTCTCTTCTATATGAGCATCCGAAGGCTCTGTCATATTCTCCTGTTGCATACATTTCAGTTCGGAAATGGCAGCCTCTGTCTTCTGCTCATCATATTTAATGGAGGAGGACACCTCATAATTCCTGTGCTGATTAAAAGCAAGAAACCATGTAAAACGATCCTGATTTCTGATCAGTTTATCAACACTTCCATCTGAGTCATAGGAAAGTCCCGCCTGTTTTGCTGTGATACTTTCCTGTCCGTTATTTCTGGTGTCAATAGTAAGAACATATGCTCCCACCTTCTGCGTAAGCAATTCTTCTGACTGGGATACTGTCATATAGGAACAGTTGAATCCGTTTACCATTGATCCTGGTAAGAAATGCTCTGTGAAATAGTATACACCATATCCATATACTCCGGCAGTCAGCAGGAGCAAGATTATGATCAGGGTGATCATGATTTTCTTTCTGCTGCTCACGACATCCTCTCCTTTCTTTTTTATAAACAGCAACCGCCCGGCAAGAAATTATGCCGGGCAGTTTTATTATCACATTATTTATCCAGAAAGTAAATACGATTATTCTCTTTTATGCGTTTTCCAGTAGTGTTACTGTTCACTCCGTTCACAGTAACACGCTTCGCGATGCACAGAATTTATGCTAATTGCATAAATTCGCGCGGTATGTCTCGGGTTTTCTGTGATCTTCGCTCACAAAAAACACCTCGCGGGATATTATCAGCGAACAGTAGCCAGTAGTTTCTCTACACTTGTAAGTTTAACACAGAGTACGAACACTTCTGCTGCTTTTCCAAGATCCTCAGGAGTCGGGAAGCTTGGCGCAATACGGATATTGGAGTCTTTCGGATCTTTTCCATATGGATAAGTTGCGCCTGCTCCTGTAAGTACAACACCTGCTTCTTTTGCCTTGGCAACAATAGCTTTTGCACATCCTTCCATTGAATCAAAGGAAATGAAGTATCCACCATGTGGTTTTGTCCACTCGCCGATTCCAAGACCGCCAAGTTCTCTGTCCAGTGTGTTAAGGACCATTTCAAATTTCGGACGGAGAATTGCCGCATGTTTTCTCATGTGTTCATGAAGACCGTCGATATTTTTGAAGAATTTTACATGACGTAACTGGTTTAATTTGTCATGTCCGATTGTCTGGATCTGCATGTAGCTGCGGAAATCTTCCAGGTTTGCTTTGGAAGCTGCAACTGCTG
>ENA-OROL01003308-OROL01003308.1-human-gut-metagenome-genome-assembly--contig:-NODE-3308-length-10365-cov-2.654995_pt1 | contig 10365 bp, 6 predicted proteins | sample MGYA00242128_ERZ509048 | MGnify/ENA primary metagenome ERZ509048 (study PRJEB26280, sample SAMEA2338750) | human gut metagenome | biome: human gut; feature: human-associated habitat; material: faeces...
ATGCAGATTATTTTCGCTTCTGTATCATATTAGGCGCGTAGTTGCGGATTTGAGGATATACTTAAATAAAACAGGCCTTGGGCAAAATAGGTGTAGGATATAAAAACATGAAGTCAATGAGATCGATGCATTATTACATAAAGCTGTCAGCAGTCTGTGCCTGCCTTGGTTTGACGGCTATATTCGGGCAGGCCCAGGAGGTCGTTGAGCGGAACCTATCACCATTACATTGGAGATATGACGTGAGGGTCAAGCGGAGCGCGGATGGAAAAAGTCTGCGTTTTTCCCTGCATGTGGACGCCATGACCCGGTTGGAGTCACAGGACGCTCTTGTCATCTATCCATCACTGGTTTCCGCCAGTGGGGATGACAGGATCGATTTCGCGCCTGTCGGTATCGCAGGCAGGATACGATATAAGGCCATTATGCGGTCGAAGGCTCTCGGTGAGAATTCCAGGACATCTCGGTTCGACAATGAGCTCCATCCTTTTTCGGACATAGAGGAGCAGGGGGTTTCCTTTCAGGAATCCGTCTCGTTCGAACGCTGGATGGCGGATGCCCATGTGACGGTGAGAGAGGAACTGCTCGGTTGTGTGGGTTGTGGCATACGTGAGAATCAAAGTACCGTGGCTGTCATTGACCTGCCTGTTTTCAAGGAGGAGGATTATGCGTATGATTTCCTCGAACCGGAAAAGGTGACGGTCAAGTATTATAAAGACTCCTTTGACAGCAAGGTCACTTTTCCCGTGGCGAGCTACGAGCTGAGTAAGGCTTTCGCTAATAACGGACAGGAGCTCGCCCGGCTGGAAGAATTCATATCAAGAAGCCTGGATATAAAAGGGGCCGAGTTAAAAGAGGTCCTCATTGAGGGCTTCGCTTCTCCCGAGGGTAAAGCGGAATATAACCAGTCACTGGCGGAAGGGCGTACCCTAGCGCTCTCGAATTATATCTCCGGAAAATACCCCGGGCTTAAAAAGGCCGCGACTTACCGGACGGTCGGTGCTGGAGAGGATTGGGAGGGCCTTAAAAAGCTCGTAGGCATTTCTCCCCTATCCAATAAAGAGAAATTGCTGTCTATCATAGACCGATATCCAACGGATACGGAACGAGAGTCCGCCATACGTAACTTGGACAACGGCAGGACCTACGGTATACTTCTGAAAGAGTTTTATCCGCAACTCCGCCGTACGACTTTTCGTTTCAGTTTCGATGTAAGGGTCTATACCCAGGAGGAGTTACCTGAAATATTTGCCACGAGACCGGAATGTCTGAGCTCACACGAAATGTACCAACTCTCGGAAATCTATCTCATGCGGGGGGAAAATCCTCTCCCAGTCTTCCAAAAGGCGTACGAACAGTTTCCTGAGGATGTGGTAGTGACACTAAACTATGCCAATGCCTTGCTAAAATACGGGAAAAAGGCAGACAGTGCCTTACGGGTGTTGAACGACGTGAGGAACGACAGCCGGGCCCTTTTTCCGATGGCGATCGCCTATCATATCAAGGGAGACTGGAGAAAAGCGGAAGAATTATTGAAGGAGGCCTATAAACAGGGGGATGACCGTGCCAGAGCTTTCTATGGCGAAGACGCTTATGAATAAAGTTAAGACTTTATATAACAACAGTTAATTTATTTATTCACTAAACTTTTAAGTTATGAAAGTAAACAAATTTATTTTAGCAGGCGTTGCTGTCCTAGGTTTAGGCATGACGGCTTGTAATAATGACGATGTTCCTTCGGTAGGATTCCCTACCGAAGGAAACACATTCGTAGGAATGTACATCTCTACTATGAAAGATGTCATGACCAAGGCGGTAAATGACAACCAAGGAGATTACGCGGGTAGAAAAGAGGAGAGCACACTTGAGTCTTTACGGCTTATCTCTCCTGGTACGCCTCGGGACTGGACGCTAGGAAGCGCTGACGAGGAGAATAAATTCTGGGCAACGGCAACGACCGGCACTTACACGGTCGCTCCATGGAAAGCCAACTCGGGCTCCCAAGCAATGGCGTTGTTGTTTAACAGGGGAACTCTTGAGCCTGGTATCGCAACAGCCACGAACGAGGAGTATGGAAGTGTGGCTACCGCGGTGGCCGACATCGCGGCTCTCGCCACGGATAATAAGTTCGTGATGACCTCGAAGGCCGAGCAGAAAACCATCCAGGACAATATCTCCGAGGAAACAGTCAAGACAGGCACGGGAGAGGCTCAGAATGTATTCTCCTTTGACATGGAACGTGTCGTGTCGCAAGGCATGGTCACAAAAGGGGGAGGCCTAAATGCGGAAACAGCTGATGGAAGAGGATCTGTTGATCTTGATAACCTCACGTATACGGCTATCAACGGCGCCGCAAAGACGTATTTTTTCCTCAACCATGCAGGAGATCGTACAATCACAGTGGGAGACGGGCTTTACAAAGATTTCACATCCGCCATTGATGACTATGTTGATTTTCAAAATGCCCAAGATCCGAACGGTACTGCCAAGGAGCATTTGATTCGCCTGGGAAACCTCTTGCCGGAAGAGACTCCAACAGTGGATAAGCTTGGCATGTACGCGGCCAAGGCGGTTGCGGCAGATGCTACCGAGGCTAAAAAGGTGGCAGGTATTTATTTCTTGGAGAATTCCGTAAAAAAGGAGGCACTCACACCTGACAATAAGAATTTCGGTTACTATCGCCTACCGTATGCCAAGGTCTATACGACTTATACTCCAAAAGAGGTATTGCATTGGGATCAAGATCAAAAGAAGTTAATCAGTAAACCCGGGGTAAAGGGCGAGACGTTCTATCGAGGAGAAGGTGATGGGCTGATCTATGCCAGCAAGGATGCCGCAAAGAAAAGCCAGTTGAGCCCGGATCAAAAAGCTTACACCTACGCAAAAGGGAGATGCGCATATCGTGCGTTATGGAACCGTCAAACAAACGCTGATGGAAAAACGATTGTGAACGCTAATACTCGTCGTAACAACACCTATCTGTTGACAATTACGGCTTTCCAGGGTCTAGGTATGCCGTGGGATCCTTCCGATCCTAAGGATCCGTATCTGCCGAAGCCTGATCCAGATCCTACTGAACCGACAAATCCTGAAAATCCGGATATCGAGAAAGAAGAGACCTACATGCGTGTCGAGGCCAAGATACTCCAGTGGAACCTCGTCTCACGTGATGTCGTTCTTGAATGATATTTAGATAAGAGGTAAACTCAGTTAACAATTTCTCACATAACCTTCTGAGAGGGAAGGGGAAAAACTCCCCCTTCCCTCTCCAATAGACAAATAAATAGACCTCAAACGGTTAATAATCCAAATATAAGCTATATCAAATGAGAATCAGAAGCGTACATCCTGTCACATTTATCATGCTGCTGGCCTGTTGTCTTATTGGTTGTGATTCAGCCGTATTCGATGACTTGAGTGATTGTCCGCAAGGCGTCAATTTCCATTTTTACAGCCAGACCCCTTGCGGACAATTTCCCGATTATCCGTCAGATATCAGGCAGGTCCGAGTATTTGCCTTTGACGAGAAAGATGTACTGGTGAGCGAATTCTCTGATAAGAAGGTAGTTCTTTCGGCAGATTATTCCTTGTCCGTCACTTTGCGGCATACGGGGAAACTTACGTTTGTCGCATGGGGAAGCCGTAACCTAGAGGCTTATGATTTTTCTGGTTTCAAGGAAGGCGTCACGACCAAGCGGGAAATGTGGGTCGCGCTACGGTTGAAAGACAGAAGGGTCTCTTCAGTCCCAGAACCTCTGTACGTCGGGCTAGCTTCCATATCGCTGGAGAATCGGGAGGATATGGGAAGCATATATGAGCGGGTGTCCTTCAATATGCGGGAACTGACATACCGGGTACATTTTACTATCTGGCCCATCCCCGATCCATTCCCTATGGACGAGGAATTCGTCATAAGGATAGAAGATGATAACGGTGTTTATAACTTTAACGGGCAGATCGCCTTTTGCGAACGTTTTGAATACGTGGCCGAAGCCACACGTGATACGGAAAGGATATTAAAGGCTGACTTTACGCTGATGAAGCTGGAGGAAGGCAGGAACACGCTCATATCCCTAGTCAACAAGACAACTGGGGAGATCCTTTATACCGCCAATCTGGTGGATGATATAATCATGTTCCGAGGTGATTCGGGCGAACCACCGTATAGCCTGGAGTGTGAGCATGATTTTCCCATAATATTGAAACTTAAGTATGAGAAGAGTACATGGACGTTGGTACAAGCGACCGTTCTGGACTGGAATGTTGTTTCCCGTCCCGTAGAACTAGGTGCTGATATCATTTAGGACAGATTTAAAATCCGTGTAGTATCTGAAAGGAGTTGAGATTATTATAAAAAACGATATATAATGAAATACGGAACTGTGATAAGGTTGTTGACAACGGTCTGCGTGGTAATTATACAATTGACCGGATGCTCGCCAGATACGGAAGATATGAAAAGATCCCTCGCGGGTATTCCTATCCGGATCGTGGCGGAAATGAACAAGGGCACCGGTGCTTCCCGGATGACGAAAGCCCCTGTGCGTTCAGGGGGGGAATGGAAGGAGAACTATATCGGCGCGGAGGTATATGAGAAAACCGTCAGGCATGTCCTCCTCTTCGCTTATAAGAACATCGGGACCTCTCCGGAGAAAATCATTTTCTATTATCCCCAAGGCACTGCCAATCCACTGGCGGGTATAACCGGCATTGACCATTTCGAGATGAGAGAGATGGGAGGAATAAACGTAGGGGACCCCGATATAGCCCTGGACCTGGAGCTGATGGGTGGTAATTATAATTTTGTCTTATTGGTCAATTGCGAATCCGGATTGAAAAAGATCCGGGAAGAGCATATGATTCCGGATCCGAGACTGCTGACGGAGAAAACCGAGATTTTCACGTCCGACGATCTGCAAGGAGAAAACCGGAAGTATCTTCCCATGGTGGGCCAACGCAATCTCCACGTTCCGGACAATATAGGCGGCAATGACAGGGTAACCCTTTCACCTAGCATACTCCTGGAACGCACGCATGCCCGTGTCGAGTTTATCCTTACGACGGTTGATGACGCAGGAAACTACCTGTCTCCCTTGTTACCGCTTTCCAGAGTGACGAAACTCTCCTTGAATAATGAGACCAGCGGTTATTCCGTCCTGCCTTCCGCCGGGGAATATACCGCCACCGGTGGCGGTAACCCGGATATCAGGGGGGTGGACTACACGGGAGATCCCCTGTTGTTACCGGAAAGGCCCAGTTTTCACGAAGGTGCCAACGAGGGCTCCGGAGAATCCGCCTTTGTGGCCAAATGTAAAGGAAGGCTGCTCCCATATACGGGAGAGACACCTCGCTATATCTACGTGGCTCCGGGAGTCTACGGGAAAGAGGAAGCGCTGGCCTTGGTACTATCCATCGATTACCGGACGGGAGACCCCGATGAGACGTACAAGATCGAGCTCCATAACCCGGATCTTGGGCAAGATGACAAGGCGTATTACAATATTCGTCGTAATACCATCTACCGTGTCTTCTCCACGCTGAAAGGGACCAAGAACATGGAGTACGACGTTGTCGTGGATGAATGGGAGGATACGGAGGTGGCCATCCCCTGGTAACAAAGACGCCACTCATGTCATCAAAAAGAGAAACAGTTTAAAGAACAGATACATATGAGAATCAAACATTACACTTTGCTATTCGCTTTCTTGGCGATATTTATGGGAATACCTCTCATACAAGGGTGCAGTGACCCTTTTGATGAGCATGGAAACAGAGGGACGGAAGTACCGGCCAAGGATGGCTGGAGATCTGTCACCATGTCCGTCGAGGGGCTTGGCCTTCGGAATCCCTTGACCCGCTCCCTTACGCCGGAGGGAGAGAACGAGACGGCGGCGGAGAGGATCAGGGTACTTGTGTTTGACAAAGACAATAAGTTCTCATACGAGGCCAAAGTGACATCTTTCATTCCTTCCGGTGACCCGGATGATAAGAAAAGCAAGGGTACCATGACCCTGCTGGCGAAAAATACCCCTTCGGGCAATACCAGCACTTTCGTGATGCTGACCAATATCGCCGCGTCAGACGAGGCCGGGGCAGAAGAGTGGACCGGAAAAACACGGGAAGAGATTATGGAACTTTTCACATTCTCCATGCCCGACAAGGGGGAATGGAAGGACGGAGAGCTCCCGATGTGGGGAGTCTCGGATCCGGTCAAGGTGGATCACAGTTCCGGCGCCGTTTCAAAACTCGGGACCATCTACCTAATCCGTGCCGTGGCACGTGTGGATGTAGGGCTTAAACTGAGTGACACGTCGGAAGGGACTTCCACGTTTGACGAGAAAGCCGAGGGCATTGAGGGGATAACACTGACTAAGGTATTTTTTTATAATACCAATACAAAAGGACGGATCTCTCCGTTCGAGAGCGAGACTTATTGGGATCAGGCCAATAGAAAGGCGAAACAGCCTTCCATTCCTGATCCCGCTCCGGCCGTGACAGGAAGGACCGACAGGACATCCGCCATAGTGGATGAGAAAATATTATTGCGTGAAGTCTATGTCCCGGAGGCGGTCAACACACCGACAGGTGCCACGCAAGGAGCCAATGGAGAGGCGCTCCCGGAAGAGGATACGGAAAATTACTTGAGACGCCCCTATATCGTTGTCGGACTGACCGGCGCGGACAAGAGTCGTCCCGACAAGGAGACATTCTTCCGGATAGACTATTTGAAACGTACGGGAACCGAGGCCGACGCTACATACGAGTACCTGCCCTTACTGCGAAACCACCGTTACTTGGTGAACATCACGGAGGTGGGTGGCCCGGGATTCGATACGGAAGAGGACGCTAGGAAAGGGCCGGCCGCCAATATCATGTACAATGTCGTGGTATGGAACGAGTCCACAATGTCCAACGTACAGTATGACGGGCAATATATGCTGGGGGTCAGCGATGATCATTTCACTTTTTATAGGGAGGGGGGTAGCCTGACGGCGAAAGTGCAGACTTCCTGGCCCGAGGGGTTCACGGTAGAGGGGCTGCCCGCATGGATCAGCTATTCTATAAAACCCTCGGCGACCGACGAGAAAATCGTGACCTTTACGGTCACGGAGCAGGTGGACACGGACCGCACGTGGCCGGAAAAAACAGAAGATGCCCAAAATGCGCTGAAAGCCGCTTATGTGAAAGCGGGCCGTATGAAATGGTTCCTTGGCTTTGAGCAGTCCAAGGATATCAATGTCAACCTACGGATCTTCGCGGACGAGGCGTGCAGCCAGCCGCTGGAGTTTATCGAGGTCAACCAGTACGGCGAGAGCTATGGGCAGCCTGGTAAGGTGGTAACGAAAGACGGACAAACGCTTACGGCGGAAGAGGCCGGTGCCAAGGTCACTTTCTATGTGAAGACAGAGCCTCATAACCTGGAACCCGTTTTCCATGCCGAAGCCGCCAACCCGTTCAAAATAGAGAAAGCGGATCAACTTGCGGGCGGGATATGGAGATACACGGTGACAGCTCCCGATATCACGGAGAATCTGGAGTATTTCGATAATTTTAATACTACTTATATCTTCACCGTTACACATGCGGGAACCGATAGAAGCGCATCGGGAAAACTCAGTCTCTTACAGAAAGAATATAATGCCATCCCCTTCTTCGACAAATGGCTGCATCAGTCATTGCTGGTGTCCAGCAACAGTATCTATCTGATGAACGGCAAACAGAAGCAATATTATGTCAAGGCCAACAGCGAATACAAGATCGAACTGGTTTCCGCTTTGTCCGATAACGGAGCGGGTGATGTGATAGAGACGTTCGCTCCTTTCTATGAGAAGGATCCTTCTCTTTCCGGAAAACCAGTTTCTTTCACGGCTGTTGACGATATCACAACCTCACGTCTTTACTCTGGTAAGGCGAGATTCAAAATTTATTCCCCTGACGGTCTTTTCCCTGAGAGAGAGTTCGAGGTGGAACTGGTTTCCGGAATAGTGCAGCCTGAAGCGAATACTTATATGCTCAAAGCAGGTGCAAAGCAAGGGATATTTATCCCCGTTTCCCGCGTAAATACCGCCTATGAGTATTATAACATGCTTCTGGAACATGACGCTGTTTTGAGTGGTAAGCAAGGGCTTCCCGGAAACAGATCAGACTTCATGCTGAATAAACTGGATGAAGATGATGACTGGAAAGTCAATATCGTGTGGACGGACATTCAAAAGTCCGACGGGCAGAATGACATAGAGCGAGCAGGACTCAGTGAATTATCCGAACAAGGAGGTTCCGGTCCGGGGTCATATATCTATCTCAAACCTGGACAGACCCCGGGAAATGTGTTGATAGAGATCAAGTCAGGAAAGATCAAGGGAAATCCGACACTTTGGTCCTGGCACATCTGGATAGTGGACAAGTATCCGACAGTATTGGAGGTCGGTAAATATGGAGGAGACGGACCGGAGACGGTTCAATTGATGTCGCATCTGTTGGGGGCCTACGAGGCGGTTAATTCACAGTATAGTGAAAGTGCGTATAAGGAATTCGGCATGCAATACCAATGGGGCAGGAAAGACCCGTTCCCGGCACATGATGTTCGTGTCAATACGAACTTCTATGACGGCAACGGCAAGTCTTTTGATTTCCTTTGGGAACAAAGGGGAAATGATGTGGATTATGGAAAAACAGATGCTCAGCAAGCGAGAGGGGCCGTTCTTACGATGAAGCAGAGCATTGAACATCCAAGCGCCATCGTCTCCCATCAAAGTTTCTGGCTGTATGAATGTTTCCCGCATGGAATGGTTAATAATTTCAAAGATCGCTGGGTGTTCCTGTATCCATGGAACCAGCCTTCCCTGACAGGAAATCCGGAAGATGTGGGCGGAAAAACCGTATTTGACCCTTCCCCTTACGGATTCCGGATCATGTCACAAAAAGAGGCCGTGACTTTGAGATACGCATATTATTACGAGAGCAAATCCGGAATACAGACACCTCTGCCCGGAAGTATTTATGACGGCTCCTTCTTGAACAACAAAACGGGAGGGAATGAGGTCATTTTCGCCGTGGCACAGGCCAGGAATGATGCTCATGCGGGCCGTTATCTGCTCAATTCCACTGGAGGTACTCTCGGTTGGGCGCCTGCCTCCAATACAAACGCCACTTACAGGCGTTGTATGACCTTCTCTGTACGTCCGGTCATCGACCCGGATATAACAGATGACTATAAACAATATTTACCTGAATAGAAAATACCCGTGCAGGTAACGCCTGTACGGGTATATAAAACAGTTTGAAAGAAGAAAGTGAAACTATTATATTTGAGAGAACATTTATGTTGTTCGAATTATCAGATGAATTCAGATACCGGATTCTCTTGTCATAGACTGGGTAAGGATGATATATACCAGATTGACAACAGCAAGTCGTCCTGTGCGCTCTTTGTGATTCAAGGCCGGGTGAATTTCGATTTAGGGAAATCTTATGAGGGGGAAATGGAGCAGAGACAGATGTTATACATACCTCAGAATATGAAAGCCCAGATAGAATCCATAACAAGTTCAAGATGTATTCTTTTGTTTTGGGATAAGCACTTGAATGTATGTAATAAGTTGTTTTTAAACTCTTTGCTTTCCAAAGAGAATGATACGGATATAAAAGATATTATTCTTCCGATCAAAAGTCCATTAATGAATGTATTGGAGTCCGTCAACTTGTATCTGGATGCAAGATTACTTTGTAGGCATATGCATTCACTGAAACAGCAGGAACTACTCCTAGTCTTAAGGGGTTTTTACACAAAGCAAGAACTGGCAGCTTTTTTTTCCGCATCAACCAATATCGGGGAATCATTTGAAAGATTTGTCTTGGATAATTACAAAAGAACAAATTCAATCAAGGAACTTGCTAACTTATGCCATATATCAGAACGATCTTTCAACCGGAAGTTTCATTCTTGTTTTGGGGAAAGCCCTTATAAATGGATCCAGAAGAAAAAAGCGGAACAAATACAGGAGATGATTAATAACCCTGAGCTCTCTTTTAAAGAGATAGCCGGATATTTTGGTTTCAGTACGTCTTCACATTTCACGGCATACTGTCAAAGGATGTTCGGGATGTCCCCCAGCGAGTTGAGAAAGAAAAATAAAGATAGATGGATTTAGAAATGAGGAAATTGGAAAATATTCATAACGTAAAATTTGACAAGAAGACAGATGTACATAATATAGAGCTATTGCCTGTGGTAAGCTTACCGGTTTACAGGGAGATTGTAAAGGAGATGGCAGAACTGATTGAGGACAAACAAACACGGGAAGTCTTTTGCTCCCTATCTTCGGGTGAGGATCTCCAAAGTGTCTCACGGATAACGGGCATCTC
>ENA-OROL01003313-OROL01003313.1-human-gut-metagenome-genome-assembly--contig:-NODE-3313-length-10350-cov-4.086255_pt1 | contig 10350 bp, 8 predicted proteins | sample MGYA00242128_ERZ509048 | MGnify/ENA primary metagenome ERZ509048 (study PRJEB26280, sample SAMEA2338750) | human gut metagenome | biome: human gut; feature: human-associated habitat; material: faeces...
GCTTGACGGTGTAGAGGAATTGTCGGATATCGGATACCTCTGTCAAGATCGGCATTTCCGGCAGCGCATTCAGAACATCCTGCCGGTAGCGGCCTCTGGCGCTGCATCGCTCATCCAAGATGGCAACCACGCAGGTGTCCGTTTCCGTGCGGATGGCGCGTCCGAAGCCCTGCTTGAGCTTGATCTGCATTTCCGGCACGATGACGCTCCGAATGAAATCATGCAGAGCAGGATAGTTTTTCTTTTCATGCTCGTGGATGGCGTCCGGGAATGCAAACGGCAGCCGGGGAATGATAAGCAGCGACACGCAGTCGCCGGGGAAGTCCATGCCTTCCCACGCAGCGCCGGTTGCCAAGAGGACGGCTCCGGGGGTGCTCTTGAATTGCCGCAGTATCTGCGGGTGGTTCCTGCGCAGTGAGAAAATTGGGACTCTTGCTGTAGCCAGCCGCTCGTTGACAGCGGATAAATCTGCGTATGAGGTAAAGAGCACAAGCGCATGACCATTTGCTGTATATAGAAGCCGCAAAATTTCTGCTGCGATCTCATCGTAATACCGCTCGGAGCTGAGACGCACGGAATATCGGGGAAAGAACAACCGGCAGTTGTCTGCATAATTGAACGGCGAGACAGCAACGGATTCCATAACTCGCGGATTGCAGCATAGCCCGCATTCGTCCTGAAACCGGCGAAAGCTGCTGCCAATGGCAAGCGTTCCGGAGGTGAGCAGGAGCGGAATCTGTTTGCTCCAGACCGTGTGCTGCATTCTGGATGTGATGTCTGCCGGGACACTGCACAGCATGAGCTTGCCGTCGTCATCCTCTGCGGTGTAGCGGATGGCGTCTGTCTTGGGGCGAAGAAACAGCACGACTTTATCGGTGAGCTGCTCCAGCGCCCGCTTGGTGGCGGGTTCCAGAAACGTGGACAGCTTCCTGCCGATCAAAAACAGCGTAGAAAGGACTCTGCTGAGATCGTCATGGAGCAGCTCAATAGGGTACTCCGGCGACAGTTCTGCCATCTTTTGCAGAAGTGTGGAAGAAGCAGAAAACAGCCGGTCCGCTGCCAGCGCGTATCCGTCCTGCTTCAGCCGAACGACTGCGCTGCGGATCTCTCTGGCCACTAAGGTCGTGCCAAACATTTCCCGTGCCGTTTCCGGCAGCTTGTGCGCTTCATCCACAATGACTGTGCAGGCATCCGGGAGGATGGGCTTTAAGCCGTTTTCCCGGTGCATACAGTCTGCCAGCCAGAGATTCTGGTTGCAGATCTGAAACAGGTACCGTTTCTGCCCGCATTCGGTTAGATGCCGACGATAGCGGCAGTCTGGGTGTTTGCAGTCACAAAACTGCGGAACGCAGACACGCTCACGGTCAAAGCTGCTGAGTTTCTGCGTTTCATCTAAGTCCAGAACATTCCGCAGCGAGTAAAGGTCACGCTTCTGCGCGGCGTTTTTTCCATTTGGGCGCTGCTGCAGGTGCTGGCGCAGCCGCTCGTCACAGACATAGTGACTCTTGCCCTTGCGCAAGGCGGCAAGAATGGGTGTTGTGATACGAATATTTTGTTGATTGAATATCTGAGTGAAATCGAACTAAAAACAAAAAAGCCACCGACAAGGCAGACCCATTACTGGATCTGTCTTGCCGGTGGCCTCTCATGTATGTCTGGATATCATCGAACGATGCGGAGTGGTTCTCTTATGGGCTTGTGCAGCGCAGTGAAAAGCTGATTACAATCTGCTTTTTATTCCCTCTGGGATGGCTGCTTTCCTCATTCTCTACGTCGCTTGCATTTTATTTGAGCTTTTTCCTGCTTCGGACCCGTGCAAATGGCTACCACGCAAAAACTTCTGCAGGCTGTCTGCTGTTTTCTGTTTGCAGCGAATGTGTGCTGTTTTTGCTGATATTGCCGTATTTGAAAAGCGCTACAAGCCTTTGGATTTTGGCTCTATCGACCATCACAATTTTTTGGCTTGCCCCTTACAATCATCCAAACCTTCACATGACGAAGGAAGAACTGGCAGCGTCCAGACATATGGCAAGGTTAACCGTGCTGATATTAGATATGGCACTGATTTTGAGCCTGAGTACAAAGTTCTATGCGTTTGCCAGCGGAATTGTACTCGGACTCGGCTTTACGGCCTTTTTACTGATAGTGGCACACGGAAAACAGAAATTTGAAAAAGGAGATATGTAGACAATGGAAAACAAGAAAATGAAGCATCTTGCAAAAACGCTTGCGAAGGATATGATCCGTCGCGATATGAAAAAATGGCCGCCCGATTGCTTTGGACTTGCCTATCAGCCGATGCGTCCCATGCAGCACAACGAGTTGGACAGCAAAACAGAAGCGGATAGGAGTCCAAAATATCCCAACACGTGATTTTCCACACCTTGTGGTGTGTAAAGTACATTTGCCAATCTTCTAAAAGAACCCGGTTGCATAAATTATGCAGCCGGGTTTTTTCATCTTCAGGCAACGGCTTCAAAATGACTTCCCATTGTATTTTGAAGCCTTTTCTTTTTATCTAACCATATAATCAGCGCAGATCATAGGATGGAAGGTATAATCGGAACAGTTTGCTCTCTGCTTTATTTTTGTTCGTCAAAGTTTGTCTAAGAAGGTCAAAGTTTGTCAAAAATCCTGAAAAGTATGTAAAAATGTATTATGCTTATATCAGCTCGAACGGGAAAGGAATGTATAATATGAAAGATGTTCAGAACGCTATATACTCCATCGTCGAGACACGCGGAAAAGAATGTTACTGCATTTTATGTCATGCGATTGACGTTGCAATCGATCATCAACCAAATATGCCGAAAATGCACCTCATCTGCAATGAAGTCCGCAAGCGGACAGGAAAGCGCACCAACGAAGCAGTTTCGCGGGCGTTGAACCGCGCAGCCAAAGACATTTGGCAAAACGGTCGTAGGCGAGAGCTGCGTGCATACTGGATTGAGGACCCTCCCACTGCAAAGGAACTGATTTCATTGATTTCGGCAAAGCTTTGGGCAGACCGGAATGGTTAACTGTGTTGAGCATTATTTGAGTCCTAATCTGTCGAAATACGTCCCACGGTGAGACGTAATTTGTTCGCAATCTGAAACCTATGTGATTATGCGGCATGGCGTTTTCGTAAGACGGGCAGGTCTGTCCAGTCTGCGGGGCAGCAGTCCGCAGCAATATACTCGATTGCCATTCTGGAAAAGCGCATTGTTATGAATACGCTTTTGCGGGCTGACAATCCCGCTTGACAACTGAATAGGGTCAACAGATACGTTTTGTATGTGCGAGCCAATGGGTGCGCGGGGATGCGCGGAATGGGAGGTGATACCGATTCCGTGCGGAGCGATAAACGCCTACACTGAGAGCGATTCATGGCTGGATCGTGCGACGACCGCATACAAAGAACAATGATACTTGCGTTAGCCATACGTCACAGAATGGAACGCCCCGCCATCAGCATGGAGGGAGGTGCAACGCCTATGGAGCAGTTTGCCACTGCCGTCTGTCTGACCTATGAGAAAAACAATATTTATTCTGGAGGTTCTTCTATGGACAAACAGATCGAAGAATCCGAGCCGAAAAAGCAGGAAGAAATCTTATCTTTCGGCGGTGTCGCAATCTCTGTAAAGTATGCAGAGCAAGATGACCCGCATATTACAGAAGCGCTGAAACGTTCGGTTTTCTCCTATGGATTTTATAATAGCAGCTACAAAACTTGATAAAATATCTGAAATGTGCTATAATTACACTATAAAATGTACCTTGCTACGAAAATAAGTCGTAGCGTGAACCTTGACAAAGCGTTTTTCAACGCCTCATAGATGAAAGATTCACAGCACAAATAGCGGCAGGCCTTGCCTGTCGCTGGCGGAGCAATATGGGAGTAAGCATCAGTCGGGTGCTACCACTACGTAGCCCAGCTTCTGCAATTCATTCACCAAGCGGTTTGCACGTTTCCGTTCGCATCGCAGTCTGCGCTGTTCAAAGCATTCCTCATTATAGGGAGTTCCGGTTTTCAGCATGGTGTAGATGATGGAAAGGATCTTCCGGGCCAACGCAATCGTTGCCCGCTTCGCTCCCTTCCGCTGTTTCACTTTCCAGTACCAGCCGGAAAGATACAGTTTGCGGTGAGATGCCATGATCCACGCGACCTCGCACAGCATGCTCTTCAGATAAGGATTGCCTTTATTGATATGGACGCTCTTTCGTTTACCAGCACTCTCGTTGTTGCCTGGACTCAGTCCCGCCCAGGAGCAAATGTGTTGGGAATCCGGGAATGAACTCATATCAGTACCGATTTCCGCAATGATAGCAGCTGCTGCAGTGACATCAATTCCGGGAATGGAGCAAAGGAGATTCAGTGTATCAGTATGTTTCAGAACTTCCTCGGTGATTTCGTCCTCAACAGTATGCTTATGTGCTTCCAAATCTTCCAGATGCCTAAACACCATATTCAGGAATCTGCACTGATGCTCGGAAAGTGATCCATTCAGTGCAACGAGTATCTCGTCAATTCGGTTTCTGGTTTTGGTCTTCAGACACTTATCCAACGCTTCTCGGTCAATGCTGCCGTGCTCAATAAGATGCCGAATGATGTTTCTTCCGGAAGCACCAAAGGTATCCGAAAGGAATGCAGTGAAGCGGAATCCGGAACTTTGCAGGAATTTATCGATCCGGTTCTTTTGTGCCGTAATGTCATGGACAACGCTCTTGCGATACCGGGTCAGATGCCGCAGCTCTCGGAATGCTTTATCCGGGATAAAGCTGCCTTTGAGCAATCCCGCCCTAAGCAATGTGGCGATCCACTGGGCATCCTTCATGTCAGTCTTACGTCCAGGCACATTCTTCATGTGTCGGGCATTTACAACAAGAATGCTGATCTCGCCGTCAAAACAGGATTCCAGCATCTCGTAAATAGGCTGCCAGTAGATTCCGGTGCTTTCCATGGCAATGTTCCGACATTCGGATTCGATGACCCAGTCCCGTAGTTTCTGCATTTCTGGGATGAGCGTACTGAAGGTGCGTGTTTCTGCCTCCGGCTCGGCATCCACAGCACCTTTGACCAGACAGGCAACGATGATATCCCGATGAACGTCCAGTCCCATGGCACAGGTCAAAATGTCTTGCATGAGATCCCCTCCTGTCGTATTGCAGGCTTGGGAATTGCCCGGGTTGGTATCCGAATCTTGCTACTCGTGCTCTCCACTTCCGTGGTGCAACATACTGCTGTTCTCTTGGGCAATTCGTCCACGTTGAACAAACGGGGTGGCATTTCCGCCAAGGTGCAACCGGACTTCGCCTGCTATATCCAGTATAGCAGACACCACGATCCGACGCACTTGCTTTATTTTCATTCACAGCTGTGAAAATCTTTCATGAGTCGTTGAAAACTTCATAATCATTCATCTGATACATTCTTCTGGACCGGAGCCGGGAGGACAGTACGCTGTGACCACCTGCCCCATAAGGGGTACAAAGCGAAGAAGCCCGCAAGGGCTGAAGCAAAGGTGCTGAGCGAGAAATGCTGTCTCCAATGTTGGATTGCCACCAACAAGGCGACGATGGTTCAGATAGGACAATGATACTTCTCTACGGAGCTGGCGGAGGACCCGGCAGGGGTGAAAGGCCCATGGACTCGATTCGCTCTCGAGCGTCAGATGATTTCCCTTTGTGTGTTTAGGGGGCGAGGCCGAATGAAACGCACCGACCAAAGCGCAGAAAGATTTTCTGTGTTTTGGTGGAGCAAAAATAAAGTCTAGGAGGTACAAAATGAATCACTGCAAAACCATTGCCATTGTCAATCAGAAGGGAGGTGTTGGAAAAACCACTTCCACCGTCAATCTGGGTGTCGGTCTTGCGCAAGCCGGAAACCGGGTACTGCTGGTAGACGATGACCCCCAGCACAGTTTGACCATCAGTCTTGGTATTCGCAATGCCGACGATGATCTGGATACCACACTGGCAACTGCCATGCAGGCCGAAATCCGGGATGAATCCGTTCCCTGGGAAGAAGGCATCATCCACAGCGACGAGGGGGTTGATCTGCTCCCCGCGAACATTGAGCTGTCCGGCGTAGAAATGAGTCTGTTCAACGCCATGTCCCGGGAGCAGGTGCTGAAATCCGTTCTCAGCCGAGTGAAAGAGAACTACGACTACATTCTCATTGACTGTATGCCGTCTTTGGGGCTGATGTCCATCAATGCTCTGGTTGCCGCCGACAGCGTGATCATCCCGTCTGCACCGGACTTTCTTTCCACAAAGGGTCTGAATCTGCTCATCCGCACCATCAGCAGAGTGCGGCGGCAGATCAATCCGAAACTGAAAATTGACGGAATCCTTATGACCATGGTGGACGGGCGAACCAACAACGCCAAAAGCATCATCGCCGCCCTGCGCTCCACATTGGGCGGCAGTGTCCGGGTATTCGACACGGAAATCCCCCGCTCTGTCCGAGCCGCTGAGGCCTCCGGCGAGGGAAAGAGCATTTTTACCTACGACCCCAAAAGCCGGGTCGCTCAAGCCTACACAAACTTGACAAAGGAGGTAGCCGAACTTGGCAAAGAAACAAATCGATCTCGGTCTGACGGGGCTAGATGAACTGTTCATGGATGATAAGGAGCGAGCGGAATCCAAGCTCCCCAAAATCCACGAAATTCCCCTTTCGGAAATTGACGAATTTCCGAACCATCCTTTTCATGTACGCATAGACGAGGACATGGATCAGCTGGTGGAGAGCATCAAGGAGCGGGGGATCATCACTCCGGTGACACTGTGGCAGAAGCCGGATGGGCGGTACGAAATCGTCTCCGGCCACCGCAGGACAAAAGCCTGTGAACTGGCAGGCCTCGCCACCGTGAAAGCGGAAATCAAGGAGCTTTCCAAAGATGAGGCCATTATCCTTATGGTGGAAAGCAATTTACAGCGTACCACCATCCTGCCCAGCGAAAAGGCGTTTGCCTACAAAATGAAAAGGGATGCGCTGAATCACCAAGGTATGACTTCTCCCCAAGTTGGGGAGAAGTTGCTGACGGCAGAAAAAGTTGGTTTAGATGGTGGAGACAGCCGCAATCAGGTGTTGCGTTATATCCGCCTGACCTACCTGATTCCCGAGCTGCTTTCGATGGTGGACGACGGCAAGATCGCCTTCAACCCGGCGGTGGAGCTTTCCTACTTAGACTCGTATCAGCAGCGGGCGGTGCTGGACGCGATGGCGCTGAACGACTGCACCCCGTCCCACGCCCAGAGCATCCGCCTGAAAAAGCTGGCGCAGGAGGGCTTGCTGGATGACCAGATAATCTACGCCGTGCTGGCGGAGACAAAGCCCAACCAGCAGGAGCAACTGAAATTCAAGCGGGAGGAGCTGCGGAAATATTTCCCCTCCGGCTACACCGAGGAGCAGATGCGCCGGGACATCATCAAGGGGCTGGAATTGCTGAAGCGGCAGAGAGAACGGAACCGGGACGCCCGCTGATTCGTACCGATGCGGCTGTAATCAAACAATTCGCAGAATAGAGAGAACCCCAAACCGATGGTATACTGATACTGTCGGTTTGGAGTTCTGTTCTGCAAATAGAAAGAGACAGGAGGAAAACAAAATGGTAGCAGGACATTTGACTTTGAAAAACGGCAAGTATTATGCCGTGCTGAACTACAAAAACGCCGGAGGGCAGCGAAAAACGAAATGGATCTCGCTGGGACTTTCCGAAAAGGGAAATAAGCGCAAAGCCGAGTCAGAACTGGCAAGGCTCCGAGCGGAATTTGAGCCGCCCAAAGAAGTGGGCGACCTGAGCAGTGATATGCTGTTCGCCGACTATCTGCTGGAATGGCTGGAGATCGCCAAGGGAAGGCTGGCCCACGCAACCTACGGTGCCTATCAAGGACTGCTGAAAAGCACCATCGTCCCTTATTTTCGCAAGAAGAAATTGACACTGCGGGAACTGGAAGCCCGACATTTGCAGATGTTTTATTCTGAAATGCTCAGGCGGGTCACGCCCAATACCGTTATCCATTATCACGCCGTCATTCACTCGGCACTGAAATATGCAGTCAAGACCGATATGCTGATCCAGAATGTGGCGGACAAGGTGGACCGGCCCAGAAAGAACAGCTTTCAGCCGGTCTTTCTCTCGGCGGACGAGATGCAGAAGATGTTTGAAGCCCTTCGGGGAACCAAGCTGGAGCTGCCGGTGCTGGTGGCTGCCTTTTACGGACTTCGCCGTGGCGAGGTGGTGGGCTTGAAATGGGATGCCATCGACTTTGAGCAGGGCACCATTTCCGTAAAGCGCACCGTGACCTCAACGATCATCGACGGCAAGTATCAGGAGTTCGAGCAGCAATCCGCCAAGACCAAGTCCAGTCTGCGCACCCTGCCGCTCATCGGCAGCTTCCGGGAATACTTTTTGCAGGTGAAAGAGGCGCAGGAACTCAATAAGCAGGTCTGCGGCAACTGTTACAACTATGAATACGACGGCTTTGTATTCGTGGACGAGCTGGGGGAGCGGATGCGGGTGGACTACCTGACCAACGCGTTTCCGAAGTTTCTGGAGAGCCACGGCCTGCGCCGGATGCGCTTTCACGATCTGCGTCACAGCTGTGCCAGCTTGCTGCTGGCCAACGGCGTCCCCCTCAAACACATTCAGGAGTGGTTGGGGCACAGCGACTTTACCACCACGGCGAACATCTACGCACACTTGGATTACAAGTCCAAGATCACTTCGGCGCAGGCGATGGAGACAGGGCTTGCTCTGCCGGAGGGCGGCGACTTCAGCAGCCGCTGGAGTTCGATCAGTGCCGGGGAGAACAGCTGATTTTCTCCCCTGAAAACCGAAAATCGTGCGGGCTTTGCCCTTTAGGCAAAAATTAAAAAGCCTGTAAACGGGCTTGTTTACAGGCTTTTTGTGGCGGAGAGTTAGGGATTCGAACCCTAGAGACCTTTCGGTCTACAGCATTTCGAGTGCTGCACCTTCGACCACTCGGACAACTCTCCGTGTCTATTTTCGTCCGGCTTTCTTTCCAGAAATTTGCTCAAAAATTCGTTGGAGAGAAAACAGGAGAGACGGCAAAAAATATTCGATTTTGAGATTTTCTGTGTTGAGGAATATCAAGGAGAATCAGGGGGACGAAATTCCCAGCTTCTGCCGAAATTTCGAGTCAGTCCCGTTATGACCACTTCGATACCGCTCCGTATTTATCTCAACATCAGCACCTCGGAAAACGGGGAGAACTGATGGGGAGAACAAGCAAAAATATTAAGTTAAAAACACCCGAAAAACCCCGAAAAATCAAGGGATTCCGGTCAGGGAGCTACCGAGTAGCGACCACGATTTCGAGTGCAGCTCGTTACAACCACTTCGATACGCTTCCATGTATAAATATTCACTTTTGGGGACTAATCACACGATTTCGAGTCAGCCCCGTTATGACCACTTCGATACCTCTCCGTGCCCGCGGCTCCCGCGCGGCTTGGATTAGTATAGCACATATCCGGAAAAAATCAATATCTTTTTCAAAATAGTAATGGCGTGTCGCCGGAGCCGGGAAAAAGAGCCGGCTCCGGCGGCACGCCGTGCGAGGAGCGATTGTTACTGGTACAGCTTGTATCGCAGCCGCAGGTTGTCGGCGATCATGGCAATGAATTCCGAGTTGGTCGGTTTTCCGCGGCTGTTCTGTATGGTATAGCCAAAGTAAGCGTTGAGCGTATCCACATCACCCCGATCCCACGCCACTTCAATAGCATGACGGATGGCGCGTTCCACGCGCGAAGTGGTCGTGGCGTACTTCTTGGCAACAGAGGGGTACAGTACCTTCGTTACTGAATTGATGACATCCGAATCCTTGATCGTCAGCAGAATGGCGGTTCGGAGGTACTGGTAGCCTTTGATGTGCGCCGGTACGCCGATCTGGTGTATGATCTGCGTTACCTGCGTCTCGATATCGTTACCCGATGCAACTGCCATGACCGGAAGATCGCCGTTTGTTCCGCTCGGAGCACTGTTCCGGTTCCGCAGCAACTCCTCAACGTGCTCCGACAGACTGTCCGGTCGTATGGGCTTGATAAGACAGAGCTGTGCGCCTGCGCCTGCCGCCTGAATGAACATATTCTGGTTAGACACCGGGGAAGTGATGATATACGCCGGCTCCCGGTCATTCCGGAAATCGAGATTGTGTGCTGCCCGGATAACGCCTATACCGTCCAGTTTGGACAGCCAGATGTCAATGATGGCAATGTCCGGGTGCAGACGGTCGATTTTGTGCAGGGCGTCATCCCCGTTTACTGCCTCCTCCACATTCCGGTATCCTGCCCGCGTCAGGCTTTCACGCAGCTGTGTCCGCTGGGCGGCATTTTCGTCGGCT
>ENA-OROL01003316-OROL01003316.1-human-gut-metagenome-genome-assembly--contig:-NODE-3316-length-10342-cov-5.080101_pt1 | contig 10342 bp, 10 predicted proteins | sample MGYA00242128_ERZ509048 | MGnify/ENA primary metagenome ERZ509048 (study PRJEB26280, sample SAMEA2338750) | human gut metagenome | biome: human gut; feature: human-associated habitat; material: faeces...
TTTTGAAGATTTCATAAAGATTCCCGAAAACAGAATATGAACAATACACCGTAACCGTGGAGCATATCGCAACAAAGCACCAACCTACGCATTTAGGGCCTTAAAAAGCCCTATATTTCAAGGTTTTTCCCGCATAGTCGGCGGGGTATGTGAGTGTTTTATCCTATCCCCGCCATAGTGCCGCTCTAAATGCGTAGAATTTACCAGCAGAAAATCGCCGGTTTCTCTGGCTCCATACTCCCAGATATGGTATCATGGAAAAAATCAATCTGACGGGGGTATCAGGATGGACGGACAAGAAAAGCTGCTGGACTATGAAACAATCAAAGCCGCCGTTGCCGGTGAGAAGTGGGCCACAGAAAAGGTGCTGGCCCACTATGCGGACTACATCGACGAGCTTTCCACGGTGGAGATCAGGCAGCCGGGCGGCAAAGTGAAAAAAGTCATTGACGAGGATATGCGGCAGCACAGTAGACACCCGTAACTGTAAAAATGAGATTGCCAGTATTTTGAATTAAGGTTTGTGTAGGAAATCGGGGCGCCGCAATGCAACACCATGGAATCGCCCACATACAGACCGACGTGGGATACGCCGGGGGTGTCGTATGTGCCGACGAAAAACACAAGGTCGCCGGGCTTGGCCTGTGAAGCGGAGACAGGGGTGCAGATGTTGTAAAGCCCTTGCGCCCCCAGCCGTCCCACACTCCATCCGCTGTGATTGATTACCCATGAGATAAAGCCGCTGCAATCAAAGCTGGTGCTTGGGGAGCTGCCGCCCCACACATAGGGATAGCCGATATACTTCTCGGCCTCTTTGAGCATGGCGGCAAATGTGGCGTCCTCCAAAGCCTCCGGGGGTACGTCGTAGTAGGTCGGCGGCTTTAAGGTGGAGGCGTTGGGGTACTGGCTGCCGGAAAACAGGTCGGGCCGGTTGCCCAGCGTGGACATATACAGGGCGTAGAAGCTCAATTTTTCCTCGTCCATGATGTAGACCGGCACATGGGACAGGTCAAAGTTTTCCAGCGTCACATAGCAAATGTAATAGTCATACGGCACTTCCTCACTGGTAGTTTCGCCGGTTTCCGGGTCGGTAGAGGTTTCGGTTCGGTAGCGGGTTCCCACCACGACGTTTTCCGTCAGGATATATTGCTTGTCAAAGAGCATGGACAAATCGCCCTGTACCTCCCCGGCAGTAAATACCCCGTCATGGAGTGCTGACAGAATGGAGATCAGCACATAAGGATAGGCGGGTATGACGTGAAGGATTACACTCTCGGATCGCTCATGGATCAGATAAGCGTTGTGTTCCAGAATGTTTATCTGTTTGCCGACACCATCGAAAACAACATCAAGTTCGGCAGACCCGACGCAACGCACGAGGAGGTGGTCGCGGCGGCAAGAGCCGCCTGCTGCGATGACTTTATCGACGCTCTGCCGGACGGCTATAACACGGTCATAGGCGAGGGCGGAGCAAGTCTTTCCGGCGGCGAGCGCCAGCGCCTCTCGATCGCGCGCGCCATGCTGAAGGATGCGCCGATAGTTATTCTTGACGAGGCAACGGCGAATGTTGACCCCGAAAATGAGGACAGACTACAAAAAGCCATCGAGGCGCTCACGCGGGACAAAACGATCATAATGATCGCACACAGGCTGAAAACCGTGCGCCATGCGGATCAGATACTTGTTATCGACCACGGACGCATCGTGCAGCAGGGCAAACACGAACAGCTGATAAACGAACCCGGCATTTATGCCGATTTCATCGGTGGCAAGAAGCAGACCGTCGGCTGGAAGCTGTAATAAAATCAAACACCCCGCGTATGCCGCACCAAGGTGCGGCATACGCGGGGCTCATGTTCATACGCTTATCTTATTCTCTTTTTTCTTATGCCCGTCACCGCGACGGCGATAAGAACGCCCGCGCTGACGAGAAGCAGCCAAAGCCACAGCGCGGAATTGCTGCTGTCACCCGTCGGCTGCGACTTATCGGGAGCGCCGCTATCCGTCGCACTGCCGGTCGTGTCTGGGATCGTATCTCCGCCGGTAGTCTGCGGCGCACCGGTCGAAGCGGTCGTGACAGGTGCCATAAACTCCCATGCCGTAAGTGTCTTGCCGTCATCGCTGACATGGAACGCGCCTTTATACGACACTCCGTCGAGGGTAAAAGTCACGCCGCTGCCCTCTTTGATGCGGAAACTGTCATCCGAAAGATCCTTTGAGAAGACATAGCCGTCCTTTGCGGTGAGCACTATGCTGTACCAATACTCCCTGCCCGCGATAGGCGCACGCGGCGCGGCATCGGTGCTTTTGATGACATCGTCTCTCGGGTCGCTTTCGCTGCGGGCAGCTTCCCAGCCCTCCTCGGTCACGTCGAACAGCCCCGCGCATGATGCCGCGGGGGACGCGGTAAAGCTCACGGGCGCCGAATGGTCAAGCTCTTTGCTGACATTTACAACGGCAACGTCGGTTATGACATTATCGGTACTGTCTGCGGGAATATCTATCGAGTAAGGACTGTAAATATACAGCGTTGTGCTCATATCCTTTATTTCAAGATTCGTGTTTCTCCCCGGAGTGCCCCACTCATACTCCCCGACCGACACTATGGTCTCATCATCGCCGATAAAGCTGCCTCTGTTTGCGGCAAGAACGATATTGTATGAGTAATGCTTGCCGGCCTCAAAACGGGTGATCTGCTTTTCGGCGGGTAGCGCCGCCATTTTAGCCGGATCGGAGTACCAATAGCGCCCGGTGCCGGACCATACTCCGCCCGCCTCAAGTTGATGTATCTCACGCCAGTACTCATAGGCAACGGTGCATTCGCCTTCGGTGACCGCCGCCGTCGCGCGCGGCGCTTCCCCGGCTTTATATTCAACATAAGTGTATGAAACGTGTATCTTTTTGATGTAATTGATGCCTGATGCAAATGCCGCGACCGACACCGCCGACAACACGATACAAAGTATCAGCAAAGCTGCGATCGGTTTTGTTTTGACGGATATGATTTTCATGGCTGCTCCTTTCGGCGGCATATGCCGCATATGATATGATATTTCATTGCAATTATACCATAAACCCAAATGCCGTTACAGTATGTTTTCAGAAGAGTCAATTGACTTTTCGGAAAACATCTTCCGCGCGGGGCTTTTCAAAACACCGATAATGCTGTATAATGGTGTCGAACGAATCACAACGGAGCGCAGTCATGAAATTCAGCGAAAAATTGAACGGATATATATATCGGCTCTCCTGCACCGGGCGGGACATCTGCGTGCTTTCGGGCATATCGGCATCGACTCTCAGCCGATACCGCAGCGGAGAGCGCGTACCCGAGCTCGGCAGTGCCGCATTTGACGGACTGTGCGACGCCATTGCCGGGATCGCCGCCGACAGGGAAGACGCAGATATCACCGCCGCATCGGTAAAGGAGGAGTTCATAGCCTGCGAGGATTTCGTACCGACCGACAGAGAGCATCTGCGGCAGAATTTCAACGCTCTTATCGCTGCGCTCGATATCAATCTGACGCGGCTGTGCAAATACGCAAACTATGACCCGTCAGCCATATTCCGCATACGCAACGGCACAAGGAACCCCGGCGACCCAGAGCAGTTCGCGTCCGCCGTCGCCTCGTTTGTTGCGCGGGAGCTGTGCACGCCGCGGGATATCTCCGCCGTTGCGGAGCTGCTCGGCTGTGAGGTTGACGACATCGGCGATATTTCGGTGCGCTATGCCATGCTGAAGAGCCGGCTGCTTGAGCAGCCGGAAAGCAAAGCCGGCAGCGACAGCATATCGAAATTTCTCAGAACGCTTGACGGATTCGACCTTAACGAATACATCAAGGTGATAAAATTCGATGAACTGAAGGTGCCGTCGGTGCCGTTTCAGCTTCCATCCGCAAAAGCTTATTACGGCATTGAGGAGATGATGGAAAGCGAGCTGGATTTTCTGAAGGCGACCGTGCTTTCAAAATCCACGGCTCCCGTGATCATGTACAGCGATATGCCGATGAAGGAGATGGCTAAGGACCAGGAATTCCCGAAAAAGTGGATGTTCGGCATGGCGATGATGCTGAAAAAAGGGCTGCATCTCGATCAGATACACAACCTCGACCGCTCGTTTGACGAAATGATGCTCGGGCTTGAGAGTTGGATACCGATGTATATGACGGGGCAGATATCGCCCTACTACTTCAAAAACACGCAGAGCAATACCTTTTTGCACCTGCTTAAGGTCTCGGGCACCGCAGCCCTCTCGGGCGAGGCGATAGCGGGACACCACGCCGACGGCAGATACTACCTCACAAAATCAAAGCGCGAGGTGGAATACTACCGCCGCAGAGCCGACGAAATGCTTGAGAACGCCTGCCCGCTCATGGAGGTATACCGCAGCGAACGCGGGAACGAATTCAACACATTTCTGCGTGGGGATGCGGAAAAGCCGGGCAGCCGCCGCAGTATCCTTTCCACTCTGCCGCTCTACACTGCAAGCGATGCGCTTATTGACGCCATCCTCACGCGGCACGGCATTGATGCCGGTCAAAAAGAGACCATAAAAAAATATGCCGCGACAAAGCGGCAAAGGGTTATGACGATACTCGGATCGGCGTCGGTCGAGGACGGGATACCCGTGATATCACACGAAGAATTTGCCGAAAGACCGCCCGTGCTTGAGCTTTCGGGCATATTCTGCGAAACGGATATCGCATACACGGAGGAGGAATATGCCGAGCACCTGAGAGAGACCGAAGCCTTTGCCGAGAAAAATCCGAATTACAGCGTAAAGACCGGCTCGGCACACGCTTTCCGCAACCTGCAGATACTCATTCACGAGGGGCAGTGGGTCATGGTGTCAAAGGGGAAAGCGCCGGCGATACATTTCGTCATACGGCACCCGAAGCTGCGCGGCGCGATAGAAAATTTCATCCCGCCGGTGACGGAAGAATGAAGAACAGGATATAAAGATAAAAGCGGCAGACTCCGATCCGTGCGGTGAGGAGTCTGCCGCTTCCCTTCTCACTCCCCGATACCGAGGACTCTCAAAGGATTATCCCAAAACAGTGCGCGGGCGTACTCGGGCGAATATCTGCGCTCCGTAAGCCCGAACGCCGCCGAAAGCTGCGGTGTGCGGCGCGTCACGCCGTGCGCATCCGAGGCGACTATATCGGCAATATGCCCGTCAAGGCACTTTTTTGCTCTCATCCTGCATCCGAAGCCGAATTTTCCCACGACGGAATCCGAATCTATCTGTATCAGCGCACCGTCCGTCCTGAGCGCTCTCGCCTCGCGCAGGTCGGAATGCAGCCGCGTATATCTTTCAACATGGGCAAGTATCGGTCGGTATCCGGCGTTCAGTATGCTCCTCACGCCGCGCATTATGACCTCGGCATCCTCATTTTCGCTGAAATCCACAAGGACGTTATCCGTCCCGTTCAGCGTGCGGCAAAGCCCTTCCGCGATCCACTCGGTGCAGCCGTCGGTATAATGGAGCTCGTTGCCGAGACAGAGCTTAAGGTCATACCCGCGCGACACGGCATAGGCTGCCGCGCGGCTGTACGCCGCCTCCGACGCGCGGCGGTTGTCGGAGAACGCCGCAGGGTACCAATGCGGGGTAAAGCAGATAACGCGCGTGCCGTCGGCATACGCCGCGTCGATCATGCCGCGCATATCCGCCTCTGTCGCCGCGCCGTCGTCAACTCCCGCCAGCGCATGAATATGTATGTCCGCAAACCGCATCGCGCTCTCCCCTTTATACTGCTTTTTTACACATTTATTATAGCATCTTACATACCGATTGTCAACAGCGCCGCAGCCTTTTCGCGTGTGCGTTCATGCGTTATAAAAAATTCACAAATCAATGTTGACTCGCCCGCGGCGTCAATGATATCATATTGGGGTGTGCGGATCGGAAAAGGGCGGCGTGCCCGCATGATCCGAAAAGAAAAGGAAGTGATCGTTTGAGGGGCAACGGGCAAAGCCTTGATATGACCACCGGCACGATATGGCGCAAAATGGTTGCGTTCGCCGTGCCGGTGTTTCTCGGCCAGCTGTTCCAACAGCTTTACAACACGGCAGACAGCGTTATCGTCGGTAATTTCTCCGGCAAGGGAGCGCTTGCTGCCGTTTCAAGCAGCGGAAACCTGATATTTATGATGACGGGCTTTTTTACCGGTCTGTCATTGGGCGCGGGCGTCGTCATCAGCCGCTATTTCGGGGCAAAAAATTTCAAAGCCATGGAGGCTGCCGTTCACACGAACATAGCCTTCGGCGCGGTGTGCGGCGTCCTTATGTCGGTAATGGGGATCTTTCTTGCGCCGCAGATGCTCATCGTCATGAACACGCCCGAGGACGTGCTGCCCCTCTCCGTTACATATTTCCGCCTGTATTTTATCGGCGCCTTCTTTTCGCTTATGTACAACACCTGCATGGGCATACTGCAGGCTGTGGGCGACAGCAGAACGCCGCTTTACTACCTGATATTCTCCTCGGGCGTGAACATAGTCTTTGACCTCATATTTGTCGGACCGCTCAACATGGGCGTTGCGGGCGCGGCGATAGCCACCGTTCTGAGCCAGGCCATCAGCGCGGCCATGTGCTTTATAAAGCTGCTCCGCTCTTCCGGCCCGGAGCGCGTGGTGCTGAAATGCATAAGATTTGACTTTTCCATGCTCCGCCAGATCGCCGGTCAGGGCATCCCCTCCGGCATACAGAATTCGATCATTTCGATAGCCAATGTGGTCGTGCAGAGCAATATCAACACCTTCGGCTCCAATGCAATGGCGGGCTGCGGTGCCTATGCCAAGGTCGAGGGCTTCGTTTTTCTCCCGATAACAGCTTTCACCGCGGCAATAACTACCTTTATCGGACAGAATCTCGGCGCAAAGGAACACGAGCGCGCAAAGCGCGGCGCGCGCTTCGGCATCATCTGTGCCACGTCAATAGCAGAGCTTTTCGGCGTGATACTTTATTTCATCTGCCCATATGTCATAAGAATATTCAATAACGACCCGGCGGTCGTCGCCATCGGCGTGTCGCAGATGCGCACAGAGTGCTTTTCCTTTTTTGCACTGGCATTTGCCCACAGCGTTTCGGCAGTTATGCGCGGCGCGGGACGGGCGCGCATGCCGATGTTCACCATGCTTGCGTGCTGGTGCATCCTGCGCGTGACATACATCACCTTTGCTGTAAGGGCGTTCCCGGTCATTGAAACGATCTTCCGCGCGTACCCGCTCACGTGGGGCGCCAGTTGCGTGGTGTTCCTTATCTATTATCTCAAAGCCGACTGGGTACACACCTTCGACCGTCGTGAAGCGGCAAACGCGGCGAAGGCCAAATAAAAAAACGGGGTGCGAAATGAAAAAGCAAATAAAAGACCTGACTCTCTCCGCAATGTTTGCGGCGCTCGGTATGGTACTGCCCATGATCACCGGCAGCATACCGCAGATAGGCAATATGCTGCTCCCCATGCACATTCCGGTGTTTTTCTGCGGACTTATCTGCGGCTGGCAGTACGGTCTCGCGGTCGGTGCGATTCTCCCCGTCATGCGCTCTCTTATCTTCGGAATGCCCCCGCTGTATCCGGTCGCCGCTGCCATGACATTCGAGCTCGCAGCTTACGGCTTCGTGTCGGGATTCCTTTATAACCGTTCGAAAAAGCAGGGCGTCGCCGCTCTTTACCTCTCGATCGTAGCAGCCATGCTCGCGGGGCGCATCGTATGGGGCGCCGCCGAAGTGATACTGCTCGGTATAGCCGGCAACGCGTTTACGTGGCAGGCGTTTATGGCGGGAGCGTTCCTCAACGCCGTCCCGGGCATCATAATACAGCTCACCCTCATACCGGCGCTGATGGTCGTGCTGGACAGGCTCGGGCTCGTAAAGTTCAAACGTACCGCAGAATGAAACTCTGCCCGCCGGCTTGAGTGGGTCCGATTTATCTAAATAGGTTAGCATCAAAAAAGGACGGCGAAGTCCGCATTCACTTAAGGACGAAGGATGCTCAAAAAGGATACGGCATAGCTTACAATCGTGTAGGCTATGCCGTTTCTTTTTGTTCTTGTTGTGGGATATCGACCACGCCGATGAAGTTCCACCATATGACCAAGGTCTGCTTTTTTGTCCGTGCGCCGGGGACTTTCTCCGGTTTCTTCACCTCGATCTTCTCCACGAAAGAGCGGATGATCTCTGCCGTAAGTTCTGTAATGTCCGTGTACCGGCGCACCATTCCCAAGAAGGAATCTACATTCAGTCGTTGCTCCCGAGCCTCCGCAATAGCCGCCTCCAGTTCTGAGACTTTTGCTTCCAATTGCTTTTGCTCGGTTTCGTAAGTAGCGGACATTCGGGAAAAACGGTCATCGGATATTTTCCCGTCGATGTTATCCTCGTAGAGCCGCTGCATGATACTATCCAGCTTTTTGATGCGTTCTTTTCGAAAATCGACTTCTTTTCTTCTGCTTTTACGATGATTTATAGGATAGCGTACACCAACGGAATATTAGCTTTCAGCGATTTTAAGAGTCACAAACGATACCAGCAGAGGCTCAAACGCATGGCTCCGATGAAATTTCATCGCGTGCTACAGCATGAAAATTTCCACCCTGCAACGCTGCAGGGTGGAATCTCCACTCAAATGTTTTTCACTGCATGCTTGACAGGCGGCGACTCAGGACGAAAAATCACGTTTCTTTGCAACGGTTTTTAAGCGTTCAACAATTACTTCATAGCGCGCATCGGAACGCAAGGTAGTGGCCTCATCATCGGTTGTTAACCAATTAAGCATGGATTGCGACCGATTACCTTCGGCTTCCATGATCCAACCGCCACTTGAATATCCGCGAAGAATGGGCGAAGTATGTGCAGCATCAAAATTATAAGTGTCCATATGAATCGCAAAGTCCGCACCTTTTACCAACCATTTCCACACTTCTTCATAATTCTGCTGCCTCAGATATGCGGTACACAAAAAGTTGCAAGCAGCTTCACCAAGCTGAGCTTTGATTTGAAAATCACCGTCCGGAAAAAGCAATTCAAGAAAATCTACTGCTGTTTTCCATAAATGAATTCTATCTTCAAGTGGATAAATAAATTCTCCATCATCGTGCTTTTGAGCGGCTGCAAGTTCAATCATTTCAGCGATATGGTCAATTAAAAAAGATAAATAGTCTTGAAATTTTTTAAAGTCAGCATCACCAGTCCAACGATACATCATAAAGTTTTCATATGAAAAATTAGCGCGAGGCATTTCTTCAGTCAATTTCAACATTTCGTCTTTTTTACCGGCATATCCGTAAGCGGTTCCAAGGGTATCAATTGCTTCGTATCGCGTGATGCTATCGGTACATTCCGAAAGAATTCGATTGCATAGTTCAAAAACCTCATCGTATTCTTTTATGCCCTTTCGAGAATATTCACATACCAGCGAATCAGCAAGGCTATTCATTATTTTATAGTCTCGAGGGAACTTTTTGTTTGCCTCGCGTAGAAGCGCGGTACGCTCCACCCGCTTTCCTTGACAGCCCAACTCAGCGGCGTCATTTAGATATTTTTTTATTTTCTCGTTATTCTTTTCGACATCAATTCCAAGCAGAACATCAGACGAAACATCAAAAATATGACAGAGCGCGGGTAGTTGCGAAATATAGGGAGCGGTGCGGCCGCACTCCCACTGTGAAATTGCGCGCGATGTGATGCCCAAATATTCGGCAAGCTGTTCTTGCGTGATATTTTTCTCACGGCGTAAACGCTTAATTGTAGAACCAACAGACATATTTTTGTCCTCCCAAAAGTATTCAAAAGCGCTTTTGTGATTTTATTATATCGGATTTCAAAAAAATATTCCACGAAGTGTTTGTTGATGGAAAGTATAGTGTCGCTTTGTTTTTCAAATGTATTATATCATAAACAATTAAATATATCAAGTTGTATTTCCCGATTTTCCGGCGCTCTGCGTCTGCGGGCATCCGAGGCAAGCATAGCACGTGGATGTCCACCGCCTTCCGGCGGGCTTGAGTAGATCCGATTTATCTAAATAGGTCACCAACAAAAAAGGACGGCAAAAGCCGTCCTTTCGCTTTGAAAACTGTACGGGAATCTGAACCCCGGTTTGCGCGTCAGAAAATCAGATCTCTTCGTTCACCTTGGCGCAAACCCTTTCAAGCCCGCCGTGCGGCGGGCTTGAGTGGGTCCGATTTATCTAAATGGATTAGCAACAAAAAAAGACGGCAAAAGCCGTCTTTTCGCTTCGGAAACTGTACGGGAATCTGAACCCCGGTTTGCGCGTCAGAAAATCAGATTTCTTCGTTCACCTTGGCGCAAACCCTTTCAAGCCCGCCGTGCGGCGGGCTTGAGT
>ENA-OROL01003319-OROL01003319.1-human-gut-metagenome-genome-assembly--contig:-NODE-3319-length-10336-cov-3.110690_pt1 | contig 10336 bp, 7 predicted proteins | sample MGYA00242128_ERZ509048 | MGnify/ENA primary metagenome ERZ509048 (study PRJEB26280, sample SAMEA2338750) | human gut metagenome | biome: human gut; feature: human-associated habitat; material: faeces...
ATGACGCGCTCCCACGCCACCCCCGGCATGAGGGCGGCATGGAAGGCACGGTATTTTTCATCCCGCAGGGCAAACAGGGCTTCGGTGATCTCTCGCATGGGCGGTCTCCTTTTGGGGCTTTGGATGATAGGATTCTACCGCAAATAGGGTAAAAGCGCAAGAAGGGGCGGCCTGACCCGCAAGGGAGGGCAGACCGCCGGAAGAAAAACATGGATAATATCAGTGCTTGGGGACCAGCAGGGCCCGCATGGCATTGAGGATGGCCAGCACCAGCACGCCCACATCGGCAAAGACAGCGATCCACATGTTTGCATCGCCGGTGGCGCCCAGCACCAGTACCAGCGCCTTGACCGCCAGGGCGAAGATAACATTCTGCCAGACGATCTTCATGGTGCGGCGGGAAAGCCGAACGGCCAGCGCCAGCTTGCTGGGGGCATCGTCCATCAGGACGATATCAGCGGCCTCAATGGCGGCATCGCTGCCCAGGGCGCCCATGGCGACACCGACATCGGCGCGGGCCAAAACAGGAGCATCATTGATGCCATCGCCGACGAACACCAGAGGAGAACCAGTTTGCAGCAGCTCCTCCACCGCGGTCACCTTATCGGCGGGCAGCAGCTCGGCCCGGTATTCATCCAGACCAAGCTCCCCGGCCACGGCCTGGGCTACGGCGGTCTTATCGCCGGTCAGCATCACGGTCTTTTCCACGCCCTCGGCCTTGAGGGCCCGAATGGCCTCGGCGGAATCGGGCTTGGGGGTATCGGCGATGACCAGATAGCCGAGATAATCATTATCGGCCGCCATGTGGATGACAGTGCCGGCCTCGGTGACTGCGGCGCAGGAAACACCGATCTCCTTCATCAAGCGCTCATTGCCGGCGTAGATATGACGGCCGTCAATGACGGCTTCGATGCCGCGGCCGGTGTGGTCCTTGGCGTCCTCGATCTCTTTTTCGATGGGCTTGCCGTAGGCGGCCACCACCGACTGGGCAATGGGATGATGAGAGAAGCTCTCGGCAGCGGCGGCGGTCGCCAGCAGGTCGTCCTCGGTTCCGGCGGCGGGGACGATATGGGTGACGGTAAAGCTGCCCTTTGTCAGGGTGCCGGTCTTATCGAATACGACGGTTTTGGCCTTAGCCAGCGTTTCCATATAGCCGGCGCCCTTTACCAGGATGCCGCAGCGGGAAGCCCCGCCGATACCGCCGAAGAAGGTGAGCGGTACGCTGACAACCAGCGCGCAGGGGCAGGAAACGACCAGGAATACCAGGGCACGCTCCACCCAGGTGCCCCAGGGCTGGGAGAAGAACAGGGGCGGAATAACCGCCAGCAGGGCGGCGCCGATCACGACGCAGGGGGTATACCAATGGGCAAAGCGGGTGATGAAGCTTTCCACCCTGGCCTTTTGGTCGGCGGCGTTTTCCACCAGTTCCAGGATCTTGGCGGCGGTGGATTCGCCGTAGGCGCTTTGGGTCTGAACCGTAATGACACCGGTGAGATTTACCGTACCGCTGACCACCGGATCGCCCTCCGCCTTATCCTGCGGCAGGCTTTCGCCGGTCAGGGCGGCGGTATTCACAGCGGTGGAGCCCTCCAGGATCACGCCATCCAGCGGGATCTTTTCGCCGGGGCGGACGATGATGGTCTCCCCTACTTCCACTTCATCGGGGTCCACCTTTTCTTCCTGTCCATTCCGCACCACATTGGCGTAATCGGGGCGGAGATCCATAAGCTGGGTGATGTTGCGGCGGGTCTTGCCCACGGCAACGCCCTGGAACCATTCACCGATCTGATAGAACAGCATAACGGCGACGGCTTCCCGGTAATCGCCCAGTACAAAGGCGCCGATGGTGGCGACCGACATGAGGAATTCCTCGTCCATCAGGTCACCGTGCAGGATCTTGCGGATAGCACCCCACAGGACATCCCAGCCGACAATGAAATACGGCACACAGTAGGCCAAAAGCTGCCAGATGCCCTCCAGCGGGAGAACGAACCACACCAGTGCCAGCAGTACCGCCGCGGCGATAATGCGGGCCAGATGCTTTTTCTGTTTTCTTGTCATTTCGGTAATCCCCTTTCCCCGGTGATGGCGGAAAATATTACTTGAGCAGGATGCGGCAATCGGGTTCCACGCGCTTGCAGGTCTTTACCACTTCGGCCAGGATGTCATCGTAGCGGGCGTCATCGGCCTCCAGGGTGAGCTTCTGGGCCAGGTAGCTGACACGGGCATAGGTCACGCCATCAATTTTGGAAATGGCTTCCTCCATCTTGGCGGCGCAGTTGGCGCAATCCAGGTCTTCCAGCATATACATCTTTTTCATGTCAGTTTTCCTCCTTGGATGAATGATTGGTGGGATGGGAATGGTGGTCATGCTCGGTCAGGTGCTCAAAGCCCTGCCCGATGATGGTACGGACATGGTCATCCGCCAGGAAATAGTAGATGGTCTTGCCCTCCCGGCGGGAGGCGACCAGCTTATTTTCCCGCAGCACCTTAAGCTGGTGCGAGATGGCGGATTGGGTCATACCCAGCAGCTCCGCGATGGCGCAGACACACAGCTCCGATTCAAACAGCGAATACAGAATCCGCATGCGGGTGGTATCGCCGAACACCTTGAAAAGATCCGAAAGGTCACAGATCAGCTCCTCCGGGGGCAGCTCCTGCCGCACCGTTTGCAGGATGGCGGTATGGTCATGCTTTGGCATCATTTCGACCTCCATTCATATGTTTTCTTGTTCATATGATAGCACGCTCATATGTTATTGTCAACAGCAAATTTGATTTTTCTTTGATAAAATATCAAAAAACAGGGGCGGCGAGAGGAATCGTCGGATGCGGCGTCGCTGCCCTTGACAGGCATCAGCCCGTCTGCGCTGGGCATAAGCCTGCCTGCGGGCGTTCCTGGCCTCCGGCCGATCCCTCCCGCCGCCCTGGAAAAGGACGCCAAAAAGCCCGGAAAACCGAGGTTCTCCGGGCCAACGGGGAATATCAAACTCAGCGGTAGTCTTTCCGCTCGTTTAGGCACTTCTTTTCTTCGGGCTTCAGGTCAAGGCCGATGGTACCGCCGGGGTTCATGGTGTAATCGGGGTCAAAGTAATCCTTGAGCACCCGGAACACCCCGTACTCCTTCTCGCCGATATAGCCCTCCAGCCAGGGGGCAAACATCTTGCCGATGCCGTGATGATGGCTGATGGCCGCGCCGGATTTCTGGATGGCATCCAGAATGGTGGTGTGGTAGCGCTTAAATTCAGCGGCATCGTTCATCCGGGTGATGAAGATGAAGTACAGGTTGGCGCCCTGCGGGTAGCAGTGGCTCATGTGGGTGGTGACGATGGTATTGGGCAGCGCATGGCAGACCGCGCGCACATCGCGGTGCACCTGCGCCATATTGGACCAGTTGACGCTGCACTCCAGCGTATCGGTGATGACGCTGAAATCCATGAGGGTATCGCGGAGGTAAGGGTCATTGAAGCGGCCCTTTTCCCAGCTCTTGGTCACATAGCCGGTCATGGGCATGGCGCCGTACCGCCGGGCAATGCGGTGGATATTCTTCGCCACGTTTTTGGAAAAGCCCTTTTCGCCATCGGTAAAGCCGAGGAACATGCAGCGCTCCATATCCTTGTAGCCCAGCTTATCCATCAGGGGGGCCAGCGGTGTTTCATCCACATTGTAGAGCTTGAGCATCAGGTGGGTCTCTTCGGGGTCGGAAAGGCGAAACACCGAGGAATAGCCGCATTCGCACTGCATCATCTCCCGGGCGGCCGCCATGGCGGTCTCCCAATCCCGGAACATGTAGGAGAAGCGCTTTCGGTTTTCCGGCTGCCAGCGGAATACCTTGAGGGTCACTTCGGTAAGGACGCCGAAAGTGCCCTCCGAGCCCATCATGATCTGGTTGAGATCGGGACCGGTGGCCTCCCTGGGATAATGGGGAGTGACGATGCGGCCGATGGGGGTGGCGTACTTCTGCGAAAGGACGATATCGGCGATGGTGCCATAGTAGGTGCTGTTCTGGCCCGCGCCGCGGGTGACCACCCAGCCGCCCACGCTGCTGTACTCGAAGGACTGGGGGAAATGGCCGCAGGTATACTGCCGCTTGGCGCCAAAGCGATTGGGGGCATCCTGCAGGGCTTCCTCCAGCGCGGGGCCGGAAAGCCCCGCCTGCACCGTGATGGTCTGGTCCACCTCATTGAAGCTGAGGATCTTATTGAAGCGCGTTCGCATATCCAGCGAGATGCCGCCCTTGATGGGCTCCACGCCGCGGGTAACGGAGCTGCCGCCGCCGTAGACATACAGCGGGAGCTTATGCTCCGCCGCGTAACGGACAAGCTCTTCCACCTGCTCGGTGGTATCGGGGTAGACCACCACATCCGGCAGGCTGTCGATCTGCTTGTGCCGCAGACGCAGAAGATCGTAGCCGGTGCAGCCATAGGCCACCGAAAGTCTTTCGTAATCCCCCGTGGTAACAAATTCTTTCCCGACGATCTTTTTCAGCGCCTCCAGGTGCTCCGGGGCGATGCGAGAGGGGTGATCCGGGAGAGAGACCTGATCAAAGCCGATATCATCGGTGTAGTCCCGGAAGTCCTCATCGGTCATATGGAAGGCTTCCTTCATCATCTTGTAGAGGGATTCCTTGGGGTACTTGAAAAACGCGGGATCGCCCCAGCGGAAGATGGAACGATAGCTGCCCGCCGGGGCGGGAGTCAGCAGCCACTTAGGCTCGAAGCCTTTGTACGGTTTATTGCTCATGGTCATTCTCCTTTTCGGTTTTCTCTTCCAGCAGGCCGGAGGTGATGATGATATCCACCCCCAAGCCCAGCACATTGGGCAGCACCGCTTCTCCCCGCTTCATCGGACGGGTCACACGGGCGCGGTTAATTTCCCGCATGACATCGAAAATCTTATCCTTGGGTATTTCGGCCGAGGTGCGTACACTGATGACCGGGACCTCCGGAAAAACGGTGCGCACCGTGGTGCAGAGGGTGCGGGTGGGGCAGGTCATCTCGGCCGTGGCGAACTGTTCCCCCCGTTTACAGGCATTGCCGGTGACGGTAAAACGGCCGTCCCGCTCTTCGATGCGCAGGGTGCAGCCCCGGGGACAGACGATGCAGGTCAGCTCAGTCATGCTCCATCACCTCAATTTCCAGTTTGATCTGCGAAGCCGCGGTCAGCGCCTGGGCGGAAAGATCCAGCTCCAGCCGTTCCATCTCCGGCGGGCGGAGGAAGGGGTACCGGCGGGTGTATACTTCCCGGCCATCGGCTGTAATGACAAGGCGGCAGGGGCCCAGGTTTTCCCGGCTGCGGAAGTAGACAGTCACGGCGGAACGGTCGGCTGCAACATCCAGCCGCTGGGGCACAGCATACAGCAGCCCCTCCCCCGCCATGATGGGAATGAGGGTTCTTTGCTGCCCCGGACGGTACCGGGCCGCGCTTTTTCCGGCGGCTTCTCCGCTTTCGGAGACATAGTCCACCAGGTCATTGACATGCAGGGCATTGCCGCAGGAGAATACACCGGGGACCGAGGTCATCAGCCCGGCATCGCAGACGGGACCTTTGGTTTTGGGATCGATGGCCGCGCCAAGGCCCTCGGCCAGCTCGTTCTCCGGGATGAGCCCGACCGAAAGGATGAGGGCATCGCATTCCACGACCTGTTCGGTGCCGGGGATGGGAACCATGCACTCATCCATCTGGGAAATTTCCACCGCAGTCAGTCGATCCTGCCCAAAAACGCGGGTGACGGTATGGGAGAGATAAAGCGGGATATTGTAATCATGCAGGCACTGGTGGATATTGCGGGTGAGCCCGGAGGGGGTGGATTTGGCCTCGTAGACGCCCAGCACCTGGGCGCCCTCCAGCGTAAGGCGGCGGGCCATGATAAGACCGATATCACCGCTGCCGAGGATGACACACTTCCGGGTGGGCAACTGACCCAGCAGGTTGGTAAAATGCTGGGCACACCCGGCAGTAAAGACCCCGGCCGGGCGGGTGCCATGGATGGAGACCTGCTTGGCAGTCCTCTCCCGGCAGCCGGTGGCCAGCACCAGCGCTTTGGCGGCCACCGTTTCCACGCCATCCCGGTTTACCAGGGTGACAGCAAAACCCTCAACGGTCTTTTGGATGCGGGTGACGAAGGTGAGGGTCCTCGCTTGCAGCCCCAGGGCATGAAATTCATCGATGAAACGGCCGGCGTATTCCGGGCCGGAGAGCTTTTCTCCATACCGTACCAGGCCAAAGCCATCGTGGATGCACTGTTTGAGGATACCGCCCAGGCGGGCTTCCCGCTCGATGAGAAGAACCTGGGCGTCGTTTTGGTGGGCAGCAATGGCCGCGGCCAGCCCGGCCGGTCCCCCGCCGATGACCAGAACATCAACGGTAAGCATGCTTTCTCCCTCCTTCGTCATTTGGTTTTGCCATAGGTGATGACCGCTTGCTCGGAGGATTTTCTGACCTCCTCCAATGGGCAGTTCAGGTATTCGGCGATGATCTGAGTGACCAGCGGCGAGCAGAACCCGCCCTGGCAGCGGCCCATGCCGGGCCGCACCCGCTTTTTGATGCCATCCACCGTGGGAACCGGGATAGGCGAACGCAGGGCATCCAGAATTTCTCCCTTGCTTACCTCCTCGCAGCGGCAGATGATGATGCCGTAATCGGGGTTCTGTCGAATCAACGCTGCCCGGCCTTCATCATCCATTTCCCGCAGGACGGGCGGGCCGTGACGGACGGGATCGTAGTTTTCGTTCTTTTCCACCGGTTTAAGCGTGGAAAGATAATCGACCGCCATTTTTTCGATATCCAGCGCGACGGCCGGGGCAGTGGTAAGCCCTGGGGACTGGATACCGGCACAGTGCAGAATGTTGCCGGTTTTGCGGCCCATTTCGATGATGAAGTCCTCTTCGAAGGTGGGGGCGCGCACCCCGGTAAAGTAGGTAATGATATCCCCCTGGGAAAGGGTGTGCATGGTGCGCTGCTGCTTTTGGAACACATGGTCGATGCTTTCCCGGTGGGTTTCGGTGTTCTCTTTTTCCCAAGTTTCTATGGCATCGGGGCCAACCAGCAGGTTATCGTGGACGGTATGCAGAATGCCGCCGCCTTTGGAGTGGTGAGTGTTCCGGGCAATATCCATGACGGAGGCGATGGTGTGCATATAGGCCCCGGCCTTTTTATCCAGGATGGAATTGGTGCCGCGGCGGGGATGAATGGAGAAGAAGCGGTCTCCCGCCATGGCGGCGATCTCCTCCGCGAAGACGCCGGCGGCATTGATGACCAACGCGGGATAAACGGTGCCGCGGTTGGTGGTGACGCTATGTATTTTGCCATCCTGTACCTCCATGCCCAGCACGGCGGTATTCAGCGAGACCTCGGCACCGTTCTGCACGGCGTTTTCGGCATAGGCGATGGTAAGCCCATAGGGACAGACACAGCCGGAGGACGGATTGGAGATGGCGAAGGCAAAACGGAGATTAGGCTCCCGGCGGCGCAGCTCCTCCCCGGAGATGAGCTCGGTATCGGCGATGCCATCCCGATTTTTACGGACGCGGCAATAGAGGGCAATGAGGGGCTTAAGCCAGGCCTTTTCGAAACAGACATACTGCCCCACCCGCTTAAAGGGAACATCAAGCTCCCGGCAGAGCTGATCGTACATGGCATTTCCTCGGCGGACATAGTGGTGCTTGAGAGAGCCGCGGGAAAGATCGATGCCAGGGTGTACCTCGCCGTCATTGCGGCCGGAAGCCTGCAGCGCCAGATCGGCTTCCTTTTCCACCAGCAGGATATCCAGCTGCCATTTGGAAAGCTCCCGGGCGATGGAGGCCCCGGAAATGCCCCCGCCGATAATAAGGACATCCGGCTTTCTGCCTTCCAGCGCGGTATCCCGCAGAGTGGGCATGCGGATGGACTGCTCCCCTGCCTCATCGCAGCGGATCTCATTGACCACATGGGTGGTACTGTATTTTTCGGCTGCCAGGGAACAGGCTTCCACCGTTTCTGCCCAGGCGGGCAAATGCCCCGAAAGCACGATGCAGCCATCCGTTAGGGTGGCCGTGACCGCCGGGCCAAAGCGTTTTTTCAGCCGCCGGTTTATCCTGCGGATGTCCATTTTCCGGCACCTCCTGTTCGTGTCGGCCAAGCGGCCGACTCTATACCCAAATGATAGCGCCTGCCGGGAGAGATGTCAAGACGGCAAAGGGACGGGTGAGATAAAATTTCCGCAAATTTTACACCGCCGGGCAGGATGGACAGCCGTCCGCTTTCATGGTACAATTCGGGGTAGAAACAGGAAAGGAGCTAGCATATGGCCGCACCGAGAAAGGACAACATCAAGGAAAAGATATTGCAGGCCACCACCGAGCTGCTCAAGACAACCGCGCTGGCCGATATCTCGCTGGCGGAGATCGCGGCGGCGGCCGGGATCTCCAAGGGGACGCTATACTACCACTACAAAACCAAAAATGAGGTTTTTCTGGATATTACTCAGCATTTTTTGGATGAGCAGTGGGAGGATCTGATCCGCTGGACCGAGAACAAAGAAAAGGACACCAGCCTGAACCGGCTGGTGCGGTATGTAGCGGAGCGGGATATTGCCTCTGCCGGACTGCGCCTGCAGCTGCTGGCGGAAGCCCAGCTGGGCAATGAGACTCTGCGCCAGAACCTGACCACCCTGTATCAGAACTTTCAGGGGCTGATCCGGAGGAAGATAGCTGAGCGCACCGCGCTGCCGGCCGATTTTTTGACCTGGCTGCTGCTTTTGGTCTGCGATGGCATCATCGTGCAGGAATCCATCGGCAACGCGGCCTTTGACCGGGAGGCCTTCCTTACCGAGGGGATCCGGTATCTGCGGAAGCTGAGCGCCGCGCAGCAGGAGAACGACTGATTTTACGAAAGCGAATGGAACGATAACGGAAAGGGGGGCACCGCCATGGCACAGAAGAATATCACGCTGGGACTGGTGGCCCATGTGGACAGCGGCAAGACCACCCTGACCGAAGCCATGCTGGTGGGGGCCGGGGCGCTGCGGCAGGCCGGGCGGGTAGACCATGGAGATGCTTTCTTGGACACCCATGCTCTGGAGCGCAGCCGGGGGATCACCATCTTTGCCAAGGAGGCAAGGCTGACCCTGCCCCATACTGCCCTGACACTGCTGGATACCCCCGGGCACGCTGACTTTGGCGCGGAGATGGAGCGGACGCTGGCGGTGCTGGATTATGCGTTGCTTATCATCAGCGGGACGGACGGCGTGCAGGCCCACACCGAAACGCTGTGGCGCCTGCTGGAACGGTACCGCATCCCCACTTTTATTTTTGTGAACAAGATGGACCAGCCGGGTGCTGACCGGGCGCATATTCTGGAGGAGCTGCAAAGAAAGCTCTCCCCCGCCTGCCTGCCCCATGACACCGATGAGGAAGCGCTTGCGCTGTGCGATGAGCGGCTGATGGCGGAATACCTGGAAAGCGGAACACTGACCGAAACAAATTTGGCTGCCGCCCTTGCCCGGCGGGCATGGTTCCCCTGCTTTTGGGGGGCGGCGCTGCGGCAGGAGGGCATTGCCGAGCTGCTGGAGGGGCTGGACCGACTGACCCTGGCCCCGGCCTATTTGCCGGACTTCGCGGCAAAAGTGTATAAAATTTCGACCGACGCGCAGGGCAGCCGGCTGACCCACCTGAAGGTGACCGGCGGTACGCTGAAGGTCCGCATGGCCCTGCCGGGCGGGGAGAAGATCACCCAGATACGGCTGTATAATGGGGCCAAATACCAGGCGGTGGAGGAAGCCCCTGCTGGAACTATCGCTGCTGTAACCGGCCTGAACCAAAGCTATGCCGGGGAAGTTCTTGGCGCCGAGCAGGAGAGGAGCTCTCCCCTGCTGGAGCCGGTGATAAGCTGCCGGGTGACACTGCCGGAGGGCACCGACCCCCGCACCGCACTGGCACAGCTGCGCCAGCTGGAGCAGGAGGACCCGCAGCTCCACCTGGAGTGGGAGGAGCAGAAGCGGGAGATCCGGGTGCGGCTGATGGGAGAGATCCAGCGGGAGATTTTGCAGAGCGTGGCCATGGAGCGCTTTGGACTGGCCATCGGCTTTGAGGAGGGGAGCATTCTTTACAAGGAGACCATCGCCGCCCCGGTGGAGGGCATCGGTCACTATGAGCCGCTGCGTCACTACGCCGAGGTGCACCTGCTGATGGAGCCGCTGCCCCGCGGCAGCGGGCTGCGATTTGAAAGCGACTGCCCCACCGACCGGCTGGACCTGAACTGGCAAAGGCTGATCCTGACCCATCTGACCGAAAAGACCCACAAGGGAGTACTGACCGGCTCCCCTATCACCGATATGAAGATCACGCTGATCGCCGGA
>ENA-OROL01003324-OROL01003324.1-human-gut-metagenome-genome-assembly--contig:-NODE-3324-length-10331-cov-3.928377_pt1 | contig 10331 bp, 8 predicted proteins | sample MGYA00242128_ERZ509048 | MGnify/ENA primary metagenome ERZ509048 (study PRJEB26280, sample SAMEA2338750) | human gut metagenome | biome: human gut; feature: human-associated habitat; material: faeces...
TGGTGGGCTATTTTCTGCTGCTGCTCTTCGGCGCAAAGCGGCCGCTGGGCATCTTTTTCATGCAGCAGTTCGGTGTAAAGCTGGTCATGAACTGGTACAGCGCCATCTTTGCTTCTATCGTGGTGGCTTTTCCGCTGATGTACCGCACCGCGCGCGGCGCGTTTGAAAGCTTTGACGAAACGCTGGCATGGTCGGCGCAGACGCTGGGACAGTCCGATACATGGATCTTCTGGCGGGTGCGGATGCCTGCCTGCCGTCAGGGCATTCTGGCGGGCACAGTGCTGGCCTTTGCCCGGGCACTGGGCGAATACGGCGCTACCAGCATGATCGCGGGCTACACCCCCGGCAAGACCGCCACCATCGCCACCACGGTCTACCAGTTGTGGCGCACCAACGATGAACTGGGCGCTATGCGGTGGGTGCTGGTGGATATCGCCATCTCGGCGGTGGTGCTGCTGGCGGTGAACCTGCTGGAGAAAAAACAGAAAGCAGGTGGCCGGAAATGAGCCTTGAAGTCAGCATTGAAAAAAAGCTGGACGGCTTCACCCTCCGCGCCGCTTTTACCGCCGGTAACACCTCCACCGCCCTGCTGGGTGCTTCCGGCTGCGGCAAAAGCATGACATTGCGGTGCATTGCAGGCATCGTAAAGCCGGACCGTGGACGCATCGTGCTGGACGGGCGGGTGCTGTTCGACAGCGGGCAGCACATCGACCTGCCGCCCCAGCGGCGGCGGGTGGGGTATCTGTTCCAGAATTATGCTCTGTTTCCGCATATGAACGTGGCGGATAACGTAGGCTATGGATTGAAGATCCGCAAAGTCCCGAAGGCGCAGATCGCAGAGCGGGTGGAGCGTGCGCTTCGCCTGGTGCAGCTGGAAGAGTACAAAAAACGTATGCCGGACCAGCTCTCCGGCGGACAGAAGCAGCGCATTGCCATTGCCAGAGCGGTGATCAATGAGCCGAAAGTATTGCTGTTAGATGAACCGCTGGGAGCACTGGATCTGAAGCTGCGCAGGCAGATGCAGCTGGAACTGAAACGTCTGCAGAAGCAGCTGGGGATCACTTTTATCTATATCACGCATGACCAGGAAGAGGCGATCAATATGTCCGACCGCATCGGTGTCATGCATGAAGGCGTGCTGGAGCAGATGGGAACACCCAACGAGGTGTATTATCGGCCGAGGACCAGCTACGTGGCAGATTTCGTGGGAAATGCGAATATTCTGCATAAAAATGGAGAGACACTTGCCATCCGCTCGGAAAATATCCGAATGGACGGGGAGAGTGTCTGTACGCAGGAAGCAGTCGTAGTGGAGAAAAGTTTTGCCGGTGGGCAGCTTCGTATATTGTTCCGTCTGTCGGATGGGCAGCTTCTGACAGCCAGCCGCTACGGCATCGATAATGATATGCAGGCGGGAGAGACGGTGAAGATCGGCTGGGATGCGAAAGACGCAGTAAAGGTAATAGATAATGACAAAGACGAAAACTAAAAGTAACGGACACAGGAGCTTGGGGAATATCGGACTGATGATCCCCATGTATGTGTTCACGATCCTGTTCGTGGCTCTGCCGATCCTGTATCTGTTTCTGTTGAGCTTTTTACAGAGAGCGCAGGTCTGGGGCGTGGATTTTACGTTCACCCTGGACAATTATAAGAGAATATTGGAGCCGTTGTATCTGGATACCTTCCGGCAGTCTCTGAAGCTGGCGTTTACTGCTACCTTTTTCGTAGCACTGATCGGATATCCTTATGGGTATTTTATGGCGCGGATGAATGCGGTGTGGAAGCGCAGGATGCTGCTTCTCATCATGATCCCGTTCTGGACCAGTGCACTGATCCGTCTCTACGGCTGGATCATCGTATTCCGCAGCAACGGTGTGCTGGATAAGATATTGATGGGGCTGCATCTGACCAATCAGCCGTTAAAGCTGCTCTATACTTATCCGGCAGTGGTGGTGGGAATGGTCTATTCCCTGCTGCCTTTTATGATACTGGCGGTGTATTCCAGCGCGGAGAAGCTGGACCATTCTTTGGTAGAAGCCTCCAGGGATCTGGGAGCTTCCTCGTGGACGGCGTTCTGGACCGTCAGTTTCCGGCTGACGCTGCCGGGTCTGTTATCCGGCGTGGTACTGTCCTTTATCCCGTCCATGGGACTGTTTTTCATAGCGGATATCTTAGGTGGCAATAAGATCGTACTGGTGGGCAGTGTGATACAGGAACAGATCACCAAGGGGCGCAACCAGCCGTTTGCGGCAGCGCTGTCCGCGGTGCTTATGGTGCTGACCTCCGTGATGATCCGTCTGTACCGGAAGATCACCGGAACTTCACAGCTGGAAGGGATGTTGTAAGATATGAAAAAGAAAAAATGGCCGTTTGTATATGTGGCGGTGATCACTGTGCTGACCTATATCCCGATCCTTCTGACAGTGGTGTATTCCTTCAACGCCTCGAAGCTGACCTCAGTCTGGGAGGGATTCTCCTTGAAATGGTACCGGGAGCTATTCCGTGACAGAGATCTGGGAGAAGCACTGATCAACAGTCTGATCCTGGCGGTATTAAGCTGTGCTTTTGCAGTGCTGATCGGCACTTCGGGAGCGCTGGGGATGAGCCGCAGGAAGCGGAAGACGGATGAGGTTGTGGCATATGTATCCACACTGCCCATCATGATCCCGGAGATCATTCTGGGCATGGTATTTTTGTCCGTATTTTCCCTGATGGGACTGCCCTTTGGTATGGTCACGCTGGTGATCGCCCATACTACATTCTGTGTGCCCTATATTTTTACTATGGTGCGGGCGAGACTGGTGGGAATGGACCATTCCTTAGAAGAGGCGGCGCTGGATCTGGGAGCGACGAAGCGGCAGGTATTTTTTGACATAATACTTCCACAGATCCTGCCGGCGATCTTGTCCGGTGTGCTGCTGGCATTTGCCATGTCCTTCGATGATGTGGTGATCAGCATATTTGTCACCGGACCGAAGGTTAATACTTTGCCGGTGAAGATCTACACGAAATTAAAGACCGGCGTGACCCCGGAGATCAATGCACTTGCAACAGTTATGCTGTTTGTGATATTGTTGTGTCTGGCGGGAGCGTATGTGCTGGGACGGAAAAGTCAGGCACCCGCAGGAGAAATACCCGGAGAAAAATGATCGGGGGATTGCCCGTAAGCATCATGGAAAATAGAAGAGGATGCAGAAAATCTGCATCGAAGGAGGAGATTATGAAGAAAAAGCTGGCAATGCTGCTGGCAGCGACCATGCTGGCCACGTTGTTTACCGGCTGTGGAGCAGGCGGTAAGGAAGATAAGGGAGAACTGAATCTCTATACCTGGGATGGCATGTTCCCTCAGGAGATCCTGGACGGTTTTGAAAAAGAGACCGGTATCCGGATCAATTATTCCAACTTTGATTATGATGAAGATATGCTGGCGAAGCTGGAGGAGACCAAGGGCGGTGATTATGATCTGGTCATCGCGGATGACTATATCATCGAGCTGGCGATTCAGGAAGGTCTGGCGCAGAAGCTGGATACTTCCAGGATCAGCACTTACGATAATCTGAACCCTGTATTTATGTCCCAGTTCTATGATCCGCAGAACGAATATACGGTACCTTACGGTGCGGGCATTCCGCTGATCGTGTACGATCCGGGACTGACGGATGTGAAGATCACAGGTTATGAGGATCTGTGGGATCCGGCGCTGGAAAATAATGTGGCACTGACAGCGAATTACCGTGTTATCGACGGTATTACGCTGAAAACGATGGGTGAGTCCTTCAATACCGAAGATCTGGATGCCATCCGTGCGGCAGGAGAGAAGCTTCTGACCCTGGCACCTAATATCCGCGTGATCAATGACAACAACACCCAGGATTACCTGATCAGCGGTGAAGTGGCAGCAGCATTTTTGTATACCTCCCAGGTATCAGCAGCTCTGCAGGCGAGACCGGATCTGGAAGTGGTATATCCCAAGGAGGGACTGGGCTTCGGTATCATGGCAGGATTTGTACCCTCCAAGGCTCCCAATGCGGATGCAGCCTATGCATTTTTAGACTATATCAATGAGCCGGAAAATGCGGCAAAATGCTATGAGTATATCGGTTATTATTGCACCAACAAAGCAGCGGAAGAATATATTTCCGACGATATGAAGAAAATGATCGTATTGCCGGAGGATGTAGCGGAGGGCGAGATCGTGCAGAACATCTCTCAGGAGGCAGAGGACCTGCATGCAGAGATCTGGAATCAGTTCAAGAATGCATGTAATTAACCTTCCGTTCAGCCCGCGCCATTCGCAAAGTCGCGTTAACACGCTTTTGCGTCACTACGTGACTACCTTTGCTCATAAATCGGCGCTCATCTCATGAACATATTCGTCCGAAAAATCATGCAAGCATGATTTTTGCGCTCGGATATGTCCATGGCTGAACTGTTACAATAAAAAATGCTTGACAGATTTCTTTCGTGCGCATATTATAAACCTAAGTTGAAAAACTAATTTGTAAATGCTATGAAAGAGACTCTTGCCAAGGGAAACGACAGGAATACAGCGTCACCGACTGAGAGCGCTGTTTGCGGAAGCTGGCGAAGGGAACACTCCGGAGCAGGTGATCTGAACTGCAGAATATCACATGCAGCTAGGATGACACGTTGCACGCGTTAAGTGACAAGAGTGGATGGGCAAAGGCGCCTGTCAATTCGGGTGGTACCACGGATTAGATGATTCGTCCCGGGATATGTTTTAACATGTCCCGGGGCTTTTTGTATTTAAAAATAAGCTGTACAGGGAGCGCACATTCGGGACACTATATAACAGGAGGTGCGATATGTACAGAGATTTAACAATGAAAGAGATCAGTGAACAGCAGATCGGACAGACTTTGCAGGTGGCAGGCTGGGTGGAGAACATTCGTGATCACGGCGGCGTATCCTTTATCGATCTGCGGGATATGTACGGCGTGTTACAGGTGGTCATTCGTAAGCCGGAGCTTTTAAAGGGCATCACCAAGGAAATGTGCCTGTCCATTACCGGTCTCATGGAACACAGAGACGAAGAGACCTACAACCCGAAGATTCCTTCCGGCACCATCGAACTGGAAGCACACAAGATCGATGTGTTGGGAAGAGTATATAAGCAGCTTCCTTTCGAGATCCAGACATCCAAAGAGATCCGGGAAGATGTGAGATTAAAATATCGTTATCTTGACCTTAGAAATGCAAAAGTGAAGGACAACATCGTCTTTCGTTCCAAGGTCATCAGCTATCTGCGTCAGAAGATGACGGACATGGGATTTTTAGAGATTCAGACCCCGATCCTGTGTGCTTCTTCTCCCGAAGGCGCCAGAGACTATATCGTTCCCAGTAGAAAATTTAAAGGAAAATTCTATGCGCTGCCTCAGGCACCGCAGCAGTATAAGCAGCTACTGATGGCTTCCGGATTTGACAAGTATTTCCAGATCGCTCCCTGCTTCCGCGACGAGGATGCCAGAGCAGACAGATCTCCCGGAGAGTTCTATCAGCTGGATTTTGAGATGAGCTTCGTGACCCAGGAGGATGTCTTCAAGGTAGGCGAGGAAGTATTGCATGATACCTTTGTAAAATTTGCTCCCGAAGGCAGCAGGATTACCGAGACACCGTTCCCTATCATCAGTTACAAACAGGCCATGCTGGAGTTCGGCTGTGACAAGCCGGATCTGCGCAATCCTTTGAGAATTATGGATGTGACGGAGTTCTTCCAGAGATGTACGTTTAAACCTTTTATCGGCAGAACTGTCCGTGCCATCAAAGTACATGCGGAGATGTCCAAAGGCTTCCATGAAAAACTGTTAAGCTTCGCAACTTCCTTAGGAATGGGCGGACTTGGTTATCTGGAAGTGGCAGAGGACATGAGCTACAAGGGACCCATCGATAAGTTCATTCCGGAAGAGATGAAGGAAGAACTGGCAACACTGGCAGGACTGTCTGCCGGAGATACCATTTTCTTCATTGCGGACAAAGAGGATAAGGCAAACTATTATGCCGGTCATATCCGCACCGAGCTGGGCGAAAAGCTGGATCTGATCGAAAAGGATGCTTACCGCTTCTGCTATGTGAACGACTTCCCGATGTTTGAACTGGATCCTGAGACGAAGCAGATCGGCTTCACACACAACCCGTTCTCTATGCCGCAGGGCGGTCTGGAAGCACTGAATACCATGGATCCGTTAGACGTTCTGGCATACCAGTACGACATCGTATGCAACGGCGTGGAGCTGTCCTCCGGTGCAGTACGTAACCACGACATCGAGATCATGAAAAAAGCTTTTGCCATTGCGGGCTACGATGAAGAGACGCTGAAGACGAAGTTCGGAGCTCTCTATCAGGCATTCCAGTTCGGAGCACCCCCTCATGCAGGAATGGCTCCCGGCGTGGATCGTATGATCATGCTGCTTCGGAACGAGGAGAACATCCGTGAGGTCATCGCCTTCCCCATGAACGGCAATGCACAGGATCTCATGTGCGGAGCACCCGGCGAGGTAACGGAGCAGCAGCTGCGTGAGGTACACATTAAGGTGAGAGATTAGTGCGGAAAGAAAAGGAATGGAGATTAGTGTGAAAATAAGCATGATAGCTTATTTTTCACACGGCTATTTGTGCCGCAGGCGTCACAAAGTAGCCCTTATCGTAGAATCAAATTTGAAATTTGATCCGCGATTCCTCCGACGAAAGGAATCGTCTGCGGAATGGAGAGTAGTATGGCGAACGTAATTAGCGATGAAACCATAGAATATGTAGGCATTCTGGCGAAGCTGGAGCTCTCTGAAGAAGAGAAAGAAGCAGCGAAAAAGGATATGGGCAGAATGCTGGATTATATCGACAAACTAAGTGAACTGGATACTACCGGTGTGGAACCTATGTCCCATGTGTTCCCGGTACAGAATGTCTTCCGCGAGGACGTGGTGACAAATGGGGACGAGAGTGAACAGACACTGGCCAATGCCCCCGGCGAGAAGGACAACATGTTTGTTGTACCAAAGACATTTGATTAGGGTGTAAAAAAGGAGAATGGATATGGATATTTTATCCCTGACAGCAGTAGAACTGGCAAAGGCTATCCGGGAAGGTAAGACTACGGCGGTGGAAGCGACGCAGGCAGTACTGGACAGAATCGCAGCCGTTGAAGATGCCTATCACTGCTATGTGACCGTAGAACGGGACAAAGCATTACAGCAGGCGGCGGAAGTACAGAAAAAGATCGAACAGGGAGAACTGACCGGACCCTTAGCCGGAGTTCCCTTTGCCATCAAAGACAATATGTGTACGGAAGGTACCCTGACCACCTGTTCTTCTAAAATATTAGAGAATTTTATTCCGACCTTCAGCGCGGAAGCGGTACTGAATCTGGAAAAGGCAGGGGCGGTCATCCTGGGCAAGACCAACATGGATGAGTTCGCCATGGGCAGTACCACGGAGACTTCTTACTACGGTGTGACGAAGAATCCCAGAAACCCGGAGCATGTTCCCGGAGGCTCTTCCGGCGGTTCCGCGGCGGCAGTAGCAGCCGAGGAATGCTTCGCGGCACTGGGCTCCGACACCGGCGGCTCCATCAGACAGCCCGCATCCTATTGCGGCGTCGTCGGCATGAAACCCACCTACGGAACGGTATCCCGTTACGGACTGATTGCTTATGGTTCTTCTCTGGATCAGATCGGACCGTTGACCAAGGATGTGACAGACTGTGCCACCGTGCTGGAAACCATCACTTCCCATGATCCTAAGGATTCCACTTCCATGAAGCGGGAGGATACAGATTTTACCTCCGCACTGGTAGCGGATGTGAAAGGATTAAAGATCGGTATTCCCAGAGATTATTTCGGCGAAGGACTGGATCCTGAGGTCAGGGATGCGGTACTGACAGCTGCAGAAGTATTGAAAGCGCAGGGCGCAGAGGTGGAGGAGTTCGACTTAAGTCTGGTAGACTATGCGATCCCTACCTACTATACCATCGCAGCGGCTGAGGCCAGTTCCAACCTGGAGCGCTTTGATGGCGTAAAATACGGCTACCGTGCCCAGGATGCGGAGGATCTGCACACCATGTACAAGCGAAGCCGTTCTCAGGGCTTTGGCCCAGAGGTGAAGCGTCGTATCATGCTGGGCTCCTTCGTGCTGAGTTCCGGTTATTACGATGCGTATTACCTGAAGGCACTCCGCGTAAAAGCGCTGATCAAAAAAGCTTTTGATGAAGCTTTTGCAAAATATGATGTGATCTTAGGACCGGTGGCGCCCACCACGGCACCGAAGTTAGGCAGTAGTCTGGCGGATCCCATCAAGATGTATTTAGGAGATATCTACACCATCTCCATCAACCTGGCGGGACTGCCCGGTATCAGCGTTCCCTGCGGCACGGATTCTAGGGGACTGCCCATCGGTATGCAGCTGATCGGTGACTGTTTCCGGGAAAAGACTCTGATCCGCGCAGCATATACCTATGAGCAGAGCGTGAAGTAGAACAATGGAAAATATACATATATACATGATGCCGCTATGTGCCAGTGGCACATGTTTAGCACGGACCGAAGCGGAGCGTAGAAGTGAGAGTGCGCAGCACGGAACAATCCGTAGGCATCAGAGTCGGGGCTTTTGACCCCGACATCATACACATAGAAGCAATGCAGATACGGAAAGGCATTTAGCCCTTATCGCAGAACCAAATTTGAAATTTGATTCGTGATTCCTCCGACGAAAGGAACCGTCTGCGGAATGGAGATTACTATGGCAAAACAATATGAAACCGTCATCGGTCTGGAAGTTCATGTAGAGCTTGCCACGAAGACGAAAATATTCTGCGGCTGTTCCACGGCGTTCGGCGGCAGACCCAACACCCACACCTGCCCGGTATGTACCGGTATGCCGGGATCTCTTCCCGTGCTGAATAAACAGGTGGTAGAATATGCGGTGGCAGTAGGTCTTGCGACGAATTGTACCATCACACAGTATTGTAAATTCGACAGAAAAAATTATTTCTATCCCGATAACCCTCAAAACTATCAGATCTCTCAGTTGTATCTGCCCATCTGCAGGAATGGCTCGGTTGAGATTGAGGTGGCGGGAGAGGACGGCAGCACCTATACGAAGCCGGTGCGTATCCACGAGATCCATATGGAGGAGGATGCCGGTAAACTGGTTCATGACGACTGGGAAGATTGTACATTGGTGGATTACAACCGCTCCGGTGTGCCTCTGATCGAGATCGTATCCGAGCCGGATATGCGCAGCGCGGAGGAAGTCATTGCCTATTTGGAAAAATTACGTCTGCTGATCCAGTATTTAGGAGCTTCCGATTGCAAACTTCAGGAAGGCTCCATGCGTGCGGATGTGAACCTGTCTGTAAGAGAAGTAGGCGCGGAGAAGTTCGGAACCCGTACCGAGATGAAGAACCTGAACTCCTTCAAGGCCATCGCCAGAGCCATTCAGGGCGAAAGAGAACGGCAGATCGATCTGCTGGAGGCCGGCAAAGAAGTGATTCAGGAGACCAGACGCTGGGATGACAATAAAGAATATTCCTACGCCATGCGTTCCAAGGAGGATGCCCAGGACTATCGCTATTTCCCAGATCCCGATCTGGTGCCGGTCTATATCAGCGATGAGTGGCTGGAGAACATTCGCAGCAAACAGCCGGAATTCCGAACCGAGAAGATGAAGCGGTACAAGGAAGAATACGATATTCCCGAATATGATATCGAGATCATCACCGGATCCAAGCATCTGGCAGATATCTTCGAGGCATGTGTGGCACTGGGAAGCCAGCCCAAGAAAGTGTCCAACTGGCTGATGGTAGAGACCATGCGCCTGCTAAAAGAAAAAGAGATGGAGCCCGAAGATATCCGGTTCGCCCCGGAGCATCTGAGCAGGCTGATCGCTCTGGTGGATGGTAAAGTGATCAACTCTTCTGTGGCAAAGGAAGTATTCCAGGTGATGTTTGAGGTAGATGTAGATCCCGAACAGTATGTGGAAGAAAAGGGATTGAAGACTGTCAATGACGAAGGCGCATTGCGGAAAGTTGTGGAGGAAGTTATCGCCGCCAATCCCCAGTCCGTAGAGGACTACCATAACGGCAAGGAGAAAGCCATCGGCTTCCTGGTAGGACAGACCATGAAAGCAATGAAAGGCAAGGCAGATCCTGCCAGCGTCAACCAGATGCTGAAGGAACTGCTGTAAATTGAGAGTTTACGAGCCATGCAAAATCAAAACAGAAACAGCGATCTGGGAGTTTGCTCACAAGTCGCTGTTTTTGTTTATGGGCTTTAGCCTGTTGAGTGCATCGGAGTTTCTCCAAACGGAGAAATGGA
>ENA-OROL01003333-OROL01003333.1-human-gut-metagenome-genome-assembly--contig:-NODE-3333-length-10322-cov-3.349567_pt1 | contig 10322 bp, 8 predicted proteins | sample MGYA00242128_ERZ509048 | MGnify/ENA primary metagenome ERZ509048 (study PRJEB26280, sample SAMEA2338750) | human gut metagenome | biome: human gut; feature: human-associated habitat; material: faeces...
GGATGATCGCCGAGGGGCGCGCCATCTATGCGCTGGACCCCGCCCACATGGTGGTTAAGATCCCCATGACCGCCGAGGGCCTTAAGGCCATCAAGGTTCTGTCGGCCGAGGGCATCCCCACCAACTGCACCCTGATCTTCAGCGCCAACCAGGCTTTGCTGGCTGCCCGCGCGGGTGCTGCCTACGTCAGCCCGTTCCTGGGCCGTCTCGATGACATCGGCCAGCCCGGCATTGAACTGGTGGAGACCATCCACGATATGTTCCTGAACTACCCGGACATCGAGACCCAGATCATTGCCGCCAGCGTACGCAACCCCATCCACGTGACGGACTGCGCCCTGGCTGGGGCAGACATCGCTACGGTGCCTTACAAAGTAATCGAGCAGATGTTGCATCACCCCTTGACCGATGCCGGCATTGAGAAGTTCAAGGCTGACTACACCAAGGTGTTTGGCAACCAGTAAAATTCCATAAAAGAACACAACGAATCACAGTCTCCTGAATAAAAATGGTGGTTTTGCAATTTAGCAAAGCCGCCATTTTGCTTTTATTGCATAAAAAAGCGAAAAGGCAGCCTTGTGCGGCATGGTATGTCACCACTGCATTATCGTCAAAGCCAGTGACTTTGTATATGTAGCAGGACTTATTCATTATACATCATTCCGCATATTGTTCGATATTTCTCTGCCTTCAGGCAGCTTTGTCGACCAAATTTCACATTATCAGAACTCACATCGGTGTATTTGAGAGCCTTTCGTTAAACCACACGCGCAAGTATTCTCCTTACACAAAATCCACCGCTTCATCATCTGAAGCGGCGGATTTCTTATTTCATACGGGTAAATCTCTTAGTCCAGGAAATTCTCGTTCAGCGTAACGCCGAAGTCGCGGGCGATGGCGCGCAGGTCGTCGTCGGTGATGGTCTGGCGAATCAGGCCGCCGCCCATGGACAGCACCTTGACGTAGATCTCGGCGCTTTTCTCGATGGTGTGGGCCAGGCCGAAGGTGATGTCAAAATCCGGGCCGGAGGCAAACAGGCCGTGCTGTGCCCAGACAGCCGCCTGATAGGTCTTCATCTTCTCGCTGGTTGCCATGGCGATGTCTGCGCCGCCCGGCACCATCCAGGGGCAGATGCCGACGCCCTCGGGGAATACGACGGGGCACTCGGTAGCGCTCTGCCACAGGGCACGGGTGAAGTCACGGTCGGTCAGCGGCAGGATGTAGGTCAACGCGATGACGTTGGTGGCGTGGCAGTGGTAGATTACGCGGTTCGCACCGTTGGTGGCGGCTTTGCGGACGCTGTGGTTCATGAAATGGCTGGGAAACTCGGAGGTCGGCTTTGCACCATCCGCCAGACCCCAGACGATGCGCCAACTGTCGCCCTTGTCGTTGATCTCAACAATGCCGATGCTGTGGATGGGGTCAGGCTCGACATTACGGAAAAACTTGCCGGAACCCGTGGTGATGAAGTACTCACCCGCCAGGTTGTCCGCCTGGACACCCATGTTGACCCACGCGCGGGGTTCAGCATCGAAGTAGGGACGGCAGGCGGCGACATCCTCCTCGGTCATGCGGTAGGTCAAGTTGCCGCCGTTGCGCTCATGCCAGCCCTGCAGCCAGCCATCGTTGCACATACGCATAAAGCCTTTAACACAGGGAATTTCGTAAATCGTAGACATTTTATATTGCTCCTTTATAATACTTTCCAATCAGCGGGTAACAACGTCAACAGGCACATTGAAGATCTTTGCAACCTTCAAAATCGTGTCGATATGACGGCCAGGGGCGGCAGCCATGTGGTGAGTGGGGCCGGCCTCGCTCCAGCGGTTGCAGAACTCACGCGCGCCGCAGCTGAAGCGGGTACGCATGTTGGTATCGCCAAACGTGAAGATGGGACCGGGTTCGTTGACACCCTCGGCTACCACGAATTTGAAGTGACCGTCTTTGTCCTGGGTGATGCCCAGGTAGGTCACATCGCCTACCGGCGGGTAGAACTGGGTCAGGTAGCCGCCGCCGGTCTTGCCGTGGAACACGGGCACGATCTTCATGGTCGGTTTCTTCGCCTGGGAAATATCGGCATCGCCGGAGCCGGAATGCCCGATGATGCAGATATCCTCGCCAAAGTCGATGGAGTACATCTCGCTCAACTGGCCGCAGCCGGAGATGGTTTTCAGGATAGACATAGCCATCGAGACTTTAATGTCACCTTCGACCGCGCAGGCAACGCCCTGCTTAATCAGCATCGAGAACGCGGGAATCAGCATGGAATCCAGCACGCCCGCCTTGCCCTGGGCAAAGCCGTCGTAGTGGCTGGCGACAAAGGCAATTTTCTCGTCCTTGACCCACTGCTCAAACGCGACCACATAGCGGGCCATATCCCAGACCTTCTCGATGGTGCCGCCGCCCTCAATGTCAAAGGTGTCCAGAATATCCTGTGCCTTGGCGCGGATGGCATCCTCATCGGTGATGTTATCGGCGATAGCCCACATTTTTTCCCAGTCAAACTGCTTGGTGTAGAGCCACATGCGATTGTAGAGGTTCGTCTCGTCGATGTACAGATCCATCATGCCGGGGTACGGGCGACCGATCTGGGCAAGGTTCGTATCGCGGAAGCGGCGGCGCACCTGCGCGGCGCGGCACCAATCCTCGATCTCGGCCTGCACGGTCGGGTCGCCGCCCTCGACCACGCCGGTAATAACGGCATGGCGCTTGCCCGCGCGCTCCAAGTCGGCAACCATCTCACCCACCGCACCGCAGGCGTACAGCGTGCCCAGCCAGGTGGGGATGTCGGTGTTGGCGTAGTCGGGCGCTTTCTTCTGCTGCACGTTGACCAGCACGACCGGCACATCCAGGTCACGCACAGCAGGCAGCATATTGTAAGAGGTTGCGTAGGTCAGCAGCTGCAAAATGACCAAATCAACGTCAGCCGCGCGGAACTTGTCGCCCGCGGCCATGGATTGCTCTTTGGTGGTGACGATGCCGCCATCGATAACTTCCACAGTATCGGGCAGCGTCTTTTTGAAGTCTGCATACTGACCCTCAAACTCCGGCACCAGCTGCGGGAACTGGGGCAGATACGCGCCCAGTGCAATGGCAAACACGCCCACGCGGGCTTTGGTTTCAACTAACATGAGGAAATCCTCCTTTATTGCGGGTTGTATTCTTTAATTTCAAAACTGCGTTTGATCGCGGCGCGAGCTTCGGACAAATCGGCAAAGATGCCTGCGTGGATGAACTGCACCATCAAGTTGCCCAGGGCCGTGCCCTCGGTGGGACCGGCAAACACCGGCAGGCCGGTGGCGCTGGCGGTCAGCTGGTTCAGGTAAGCGTCCTGACTGCCGCCGCCCACGATATTCAAACTCGTGTAGGTCTTGCCGGTCAGGGCTTGCAGGGTTTCGATGGCGCGGTGGTAATCCTGGGTCAGTGAGTTGTAGATGCACTGCATGACTTCGCCGGTCGTCTGCGGCACAGGCTGCTGTGTATCGGCGCAGGCTGCTTTGACTTCCGCAATCATCGAAGCAGGCGCTAAGAAGCGGCTGTCGTCCGGATCCACGCAGCTGGCAAAACCGGCCGCGTCCTTGGCGGCGGCGATCAGTTCAGGGAAGCTAGGTCGTGTACCAGTCTGTTCGCCCAGTTCGCGACGGACGGATTGGATCATCCACAGACCCATGATATTTTTTAAGTAGCGGTAACGGTATTCATAGCCGCCCTCGTTGGTAAAGTTGGCGGCGCAGCTGTCGGCGCTGGTGATGGCCGCAGCGTTCTCCACGCCCAGCAGGCTCCAGGTTCCGCTGGAAAGGTAGGCAGCGTATTCATCCCGTGCGGGTACAGCCAAGAAAGCCGAGCCGGTATCGTGGGTGGCGGGCAGAATGACCTCGGCATCAAAGCCAACCTTTGCCCGAACCTCTGGAGTCAGATGCCCCAGCACTGTGCCCGCCGTTTTAATGGGCTGGAAGATGCTGCGCGGCAAGCCCAATTGGGCAATCAGTGCATCGTCCCAATCTCTGCTGTCCGCACCTACCAATGCCGTGGTGCTGGCGTTGGTGTACTCGTTGGCGGCAACGCCGCAGAGCAGATAATTCAAATAATCCGGCACCATCAAAAACGTCTTGGCAGCGGCCAGCTGCTCCGGGTGCTCTTTTTTTAGCGCCATCAGCTGGTAGACCGTGTTGAATTTCTGGTACTGGATGCCGGTGCGGACGTAATGCTCGGCAAAGGTCAAACCGTAGTCACGTTCCAGCAATTCCCGCACACCCTCGGTGCGTTCATCGCGGTAGGCCACGGCATCGCCGATGCGCTGGCCGTCAGCGTCCAACAGCACAAAATCCACCGCCCAGGTATCAATGCCAATGGTCGCGGGGGTGTATCCGGCATCGTGGGCGGCTTTCAGGCCATTCACCACTTCTGCCGCCAGGGCATCGATATTCCAGCACAGGTGGCCGTTTTCGCGGCGGACGCCGTTCTCAAACCGGTAGACCTCCTGTAGGGCAATTTTTCCGTCCTGCACGGTGCCGACAATGTGCCGCCCGCTGGACGCACCTATGTCAACTGCTAAAAAACAGGGTTGCATAATTGTCTCCTCTTTGGTAAAATTACTGTAATGGATTCAAACCCCTTTGTCCGCATTATAAGGCTTTTATAAAGCTGATTCCATAAGCAAAAAAGCCGTATACTTTGTGATAATTCTACTAAGGAGTTTGCTATGCTTACGTATAACATGGATGTAGAAGAACGCAGTGTGTGGCTGCGGGCAACGCCGAACAGCTCGGTCCTGGCACAGCCCTTCTATGCAACGGAAGCCGGGCTTTTCTATGGCCGGTCGCATTTTGCCACGGCCCGTACCGATAAGGAAAGCTATATTCTCTTTTACACGCTGGCGGGTGCCGGGCTCATCGAGCAGAACGATCAGCACATCAGCCTGCCGGAAGGCGCGGCTCTGCTGCTGGACTGCCGCACCCCGCAAAGCTACTGCACTGCCCCCGGCTATGACTGCTGGGAGCATTACTGGGTGCATCTGGACGGCGTGGGTGTGAAATCGCTGTCCGAAATCCTGCAGCCCCAGGGGCGGCTCTCCCCTGCCCGCGTCAGCCGCATGGAGATGCTGCCGCAGTTTGAAAAGCTGTTTGCCGAGTGGGAGAAAGGCACAACGGTCTCCCAGCTGGAGATCGGCCTGACCTTGCACAAAATGACTGCCGCCCTGGCACGGCAGCTGCTGGCCGGGGACGAAAGCCGGTCCAACCGCTCGATGATTGAGCAGATCGCAGATTATATCCGTGCGCATTATGCCGAGCCGCTCACACTGGATACACTGTTGGAGCAGACCCCCATCAGCAAGAGCTGGTTCTTGCGGCTGTTCCGGCAGTATATGGGCACAACGCCCTACAATTTCCTGCTGTCCACCCGCATGACCTGCGCCAAGGAGCTGCTGGTGCTGACGGACTTCCCCATTGGCGAAATTGCGCACCAGGTGGGTTTTGAGGATGAAAGCAACTTCTCCACGCGCTTTTCCTCGATGACCGGGCAAAGCCCGCAGCAATACCGCAAAAACGCGCTGAAACCACTGTAAAGTGCATCCGAAACATAAAAAGGAAGCTGCCCATAGCGGACAGCTTCCTTTTTTCTTTTATGTGCGTATGTAGGGCAATTACATCAGGCTGCGGTACAGAGCCTTGATCTCATCGACATTGGTATCGCGGGGGTTGCCGGGGCAGCAGGCGTCAGCGAAAGCGGACTCGGCCAGGAACTGAACGTCCTCCTCCTTCAGAATGCCCTTCAAATCAGCGGGGATGCCCACATCAGCGGAGAGCTTCTTGACCTCGGCGATCGTTGCATCGGCAGCCTCAGCGTCGTTCATCTCATCAATGCCCTTTACGCCCATAGCCTTGCCGACAGCGCGGTAACGCTCACCGGCAACAGACTTGTTGTACTCCAGGCCGGTGGGCAGAATGATGGCGCAGGCAACGCCGTGAGGCGTATCATACAGGGCGGACAGACCATGAGCCATACTGTGGACGATGCCCAGGCCGACGTTGGAAAAGCCCATACCGGCGATGTACTGGCCCAGAGCCATGCCCTCGCGGCCCTCCGGCGTGTTCTGCACAGCGCCGCGCAGGTTCTCGGAGATCAGCTTGATGGCTTCCAGATGGAACATATCGGAGATCGTGCAGTGGCCCTTGGTGATGTAGCCCTCAATGGCGTGAGTCAGAGCGTCCATACCGGTGGCGGCAGTCAGACCCTTGGGCATGGAGGACATCATATCGGGATCAACAACAGCGATCTCGGGGATGTCGTTGGTATCAACGCAGACGAACTTGCGCTTCTTCTCCACGTCGGTGATAACGTAGTTGATGGTGACCTCCGCTGCGGTGCCAGCGGTGGTAGGCACAGCGATGGTGAACACAGCGTGCTTCTTGGTGGGGGCAACACCCTCCAGGCTGCGGACATCGGCGAACTCAGGGTTGTTGATGATGATGCCGATAGCCTTGGCGGTATCCATGGAAGAACCGCCGCCAATGGTCACGATGCAGTCAGCCTCGGCAGCCTGGAAAGCGGCAACGCCGTCCTGGACATTCTTGATGGTGGGGTTGGGCTTGATCTCGCTGTAAACGCTGTAGGCAAAACCGGCAGCATCCAACAGATCAGTAACCTTTTTGGTGACGCCGAACTTGATCAGATCGGGGTCAGAGCAGACAAAGGCTTTCTTGTAGCCGCGGGCGGTCAACTCAGGAACGATGTTCTCAATCGCGCCATGACCGTGGTAAGAAATGCTGTTCAAAACAATACGACTTGCCATGATAAATCTCTCCTTTTAACTGTTTCTTCGTAAAAAAGCAGGTCTTTCAGATGACTTTATTATATCGTTATTACTTTGTCATTGGCATACATAAAAGTGTCGCAGACTTTTGCAAAATTCTACTGTATGCCCCATTACGAACGTACACTTGATGCGACTTACTACCGTTCCAGCCCCGAATGACGAAGAAAACTCCGACTATGCCGCCGAGAAAGCCGCGCAGGACTCCCTGGCCCGGCTGGAAAATATGGTGAAAACGGCTAAAGAAACTGCCAACATTTAATACCAACTAAAAATGCCATGAAAAGCGAATCTGTGAATGATTCCTTCTCACGGCATTTTGCTATATCTTATTGATAAAATTCTGCAAGGGCATCCGAAATCAAATTCATCGGGGGTTCAATGTCAGCTTCTTTTTGGGGAACGGGCGCAACCTTCAGAGCGGCACCTTGCTCGTTTAGATATTCTTGGATGATTTGCTCAATAAGTACACGGTCTGATGTTGATACGCTGTTGTTTGCACTTCTCTCATAAAACAAAATTGCCTGTGCCATGTACTGTGCTTTGCCCCTGTCGCGCTGTTGTTCCAAGTATTCTACGGCACGCACATGGTCCGGATTTTCCATGTCAAAGCGAACCGTAAAGCGTCCCCGATCCTTTTTCAGCTTCATTGTTCATCACACCCCTGTCACGGTGCAGCGGTATAGATACTCAAAGCCCTTGGCGTTGGCATTCACGTTCTCCACAAAGACGGGGTGTGCCACCTTGCCGGATGTCTCGATTTGCCGCCGCAGCAGGCAGGCCCCGCCGCCCACGAAAATCACACGCCCTGTGCGCAGGTCAAGCTGCCGCTCGCGCAGTGCGCCCAACATATCGTTGACGAACTCCTGCGCCTGATATTCCACCAGCGCGGCGACTTCTTCCCCGTAACTGCTCCCCTGCCCCTGCAAGAGAATGGCATCCACATCGGTTTCCTCCAACAGAATGTCCAAATCGGAGCTGGCTTTAGAGCGGATACGGTTGTACAGCAGAATCACTCCGTTTTCCAGCGAGTCACAGGTGGACAGGTCGGCGCGGCCGTTCTTCAGCAGCAGATAGTCCGCCGTGAAGCCGCCCACATCCAGAATCAGCGCACGCGGCACCGTTGCCAGCTCGCCCAGCATCATGGCTGCTGCCGCGAATGCCTGCGGATAGCACTGCACATTGCGGATCAGAATGCTGTACAGCTTGTCACGGTAGGAAAAGTAGATAGGTTCCTTGCGCTTGAAGTAGCGCACGAACGCCTTGTTCTGTGCGCCAAAATGTGCGGGAGGCAGGCCGATGGCAAGGTCAATGGGCATCAGCCCGGAGGTATAAGCGCCTTGCGCTTCGATTTCCTCCGCGATGGCAAACAGCGACAGGATAAAGAAACGCTCGTCTGTGGTTTTGTCTTTTTGGTATGGGATGCGCTGCGCGGACAGCGTATAGTAACTGCCGCCGTATTTCAGTACATCCCTGCCATAAGGTCTGGTTTTGCTTTTCTGCACACCGGAAACGATAGCATTCCCATGGACGGTTTTGACCTGTTTGTTGCCGTGGTCGATAGCAATAAGCATAACATCAACTCCCTTCGATGCTTATATTTACCTTATACGTTTTGAATACGTCATTTCCCAACAAATTTACGCATTATTTTTTATTATACGCAATGATGCGCATTATTTATTTGTTTGCATTTCCCCGGCGGGTGCGCTATAATGGGCAAAGTAAGTAAAAACACAGGAGTCCGCCATGAACAAAACGCTTGAAATCAGTGCTATGCAGTATGATTTTCACACCTTGCTGAAAGTTTCCGATATATGCGGCCTTACCGGCGAAATCGGCTTCCATGATACAGACGCTGGCTACCTCGTCAGCTTTCCCGATGACGACGGCAAGGCCGACCAGCGGATGGCCGAGTATAAGAAGCGGCTTGTCGATCTTGAAAACAACATCTGGAATCGGTAATTTGGATGACCCGCCGGGGAAAACTCAATACAGTTAAAGTAATAGCCCCTTCTGCTGAAATCGCATCAGCGGAAGGGGCTGTTATTATGATTTATCGGTATTTCTAACCTCTTATATGCTCTTCTTCATCTTGTCGACATTTTGCGCCAATCTGCCGCATCAAGGACAATGTCGGTAATGAACGTAGCAATATTCAAGAAGAATGCCAGTATAATAGAGGATATCGCAAACTGCCAATATTGGCTTTCCAGAGCGATGGCATTTTGACAGGTGCAGTGAGTTTCCGTCCTAGTAAGCAACAAATTGTACCTGATCATATTTTTTTGTCATTCTGCAAAGTTCAGCGGCGTAAAGTCTGTACTGCCTGCCAGCAGGTCGTCCAGCGCTATGACGCCGTAGACGTCCCAGTTCATCGGCCGGGTGTAGGTCGTGCCGTCCTTGTCCACGTCGTGTACCGTGCCGGTTTTGGTGTCGTAGGCGGCCAGCACGCGGCCCTGCTGAGCGTCCAGGATGCGGATATTCCGCACGTCCTTGCCAGGCACATAGCGCTGCTGTGTCAGCTCTGTCTTGACGCCGCTGCGGCAGAAATACTGGTGGGTCGTGTTGTCTCCCGTGCCGTTTCCGTTTTCATCGCGGCCGCACTCGTCCACCCACACCAGCCAGCCATCGGCAAAGCCGGTCAGGGAGTAGTAGCACTCCCACCCTGCGCGGGTTGTGGGAAAGCCGTCTGCTACGGGGGTAAAGCTATCTGCTGCCGCGTTCAGATAACCGACCTCCCCGCTCTGGTAGTTGCAGTTGGCAAGGCCGCTGCGGCTGCCCTCGGTCAGGATATGGTAGTCGTTTCGGTAGCTGATCAGGTCGCGCTTTTCCATACCGTCCCCTGTCACAAACACCGTGCCCGCATCGCGCTCATAGCGCTGCTGCGGTGTACAGCTCCCATTGGCCAGATCCACTGTGCAAATCTGCATAGCCTTGGTCAGCGCATCGTTCGACTGTATCATCTTGGCAAAGGTCATCTGTTGACCGCCTACTTCCAACAGCGTGTACATTTCGGGGGCATACTCCCCTGTCCCGTCAGGCAGATCGTCCCATGTGCAGATTTTCTGTGCCTGACCGCTGGTCTTATCCACAGCCCACAGCGTCTGGCGGCGGTTATCATCGGTCAGCACACTGTAATAGAGGTTCGCATCATCCACAGCCACGCCGCGCCCCACTACGGACAAACCTGGCTCCACCTCCGCCAACAAAATCCGCTCCGTGTGGTCGGAATTGATTCTTTCCCAGCGATAATAGCTGGTTTCATCGTTATAAAAAAACGCCAACAGATACACTTCGTCCCCGTCGCCGTAGCAGAGGGTGGTGTTTCCATCGCTCCACGCGGGGCAGGTGTCGCTGTCATGGGCGCAGCCGGGCAGGCTGCAGACAGGGCGCGCATCACCGGTCTGCTCGTCGATGGCATAGATCAGCGCACGACCCATCGTGTCGGTATAGTTGATTTCCCAGTCGTTGAACACCTGATAATACACGCCGTCCGCAGCGGCAG
>ENA-OROL01003334-OROL01003334.1-human-gut-metagenome-genome-assembly--contig:-NODE-3334-length-10319-cov-7.753995_pt1 | contig 10319 bp, 7 predicted proteins | sample MGYA00242128_ERZ509048 | MGnify/ENA primary metagenome ERZ509048 (study PRJEB26280, sample SAMEA2338750) | human gut metagenome | biome: human gut; feature: human-associated habitat; material: faeces...
GAGCAGAGCAGAGCAGAGCAGAGCAGAGCAGAGCAGAGCAGAGCAGAGCAGAGCACTGATTAAGCTCTTGCAGTATGTGTTTGGCTATGCGGTTGTTACGCTTGAAGACATTGCTGAAAATTGCGACAGTATGCGTAAACCTGTCACAAGTGGCAAACGTGAAGCGGGAGAGTACCCGTATTATGGGGCTTCTGGCATCGTGGATTATGTAAAAGATTATATCTTCGACGGGGATTACCTGCTTGTGTCAGAAGATGGCGCAAATCTTTTGGCAAGAAGTACGCCGATTGCGTTTTCAATTTCGGGGAAAAACTGGGTCAATAATCATGCGCACGTTTTGAAGTTTGATCGCTACGAAACCAGACGGTTTGTAGAGTTTTATTTGAACTCGATTGATCTGGCTCCGTATATTTCTGGCGGTGCACAGCCTAAATTGAACCAGAAGAATTTGAACCGAATCGAAATTCCGCTTCCGAGTCAGGAACGGCAAAAATATATTGTGGAAATTCTTGACCGTTTTGATACAATCTGCAATGATTTGACCAGCGGCCTGCCTGCGGAGATTGAAGCAAGACAAAAGCAGTATGAGTTTTATAGGGATAAACTATTAAGCTTTAAGGAGTTGAACTGATTGAAGTATACTGAAATGAGGGCAGAAATTCTTCGACCATGTATGGTCATTGACAATTTTATTGATGGAACGATGGAGCCATACTCGTATGAAGATTATCTGCGAGATTTTGTAAATCATTCAGACTACTTCTTGCAAAAGTCGAATGGAAAACCGTATAGCAAACCTGTTTCGGAGTCAAATGGAGAATGGGACTGTATTTCGGATGGGTATTCATTTGATTTTAAACTCTTTACATCTCAATCAAGACTACAGGCGGCAAGAATTTTTTCGCAATCAATTACACTGGTTGCACCAGGGGTGGTGCTTTATGGTCCGCCGCTGGTATCAAAAAACGATGAGAACTATAAAGAGATCACTTGCATTATTCCATATGCGATGTTTAGAAGCTTGAACTTTAATGAGATAGTTGAAATTCGCAAAAAGGAAAAGTATGCCAAAGAATTGGAAAAAGAGGTCGTGCAGATTATAAAGAAATTTGAAACGAAGAAAAATTTGATGATGTTCTTTCCGTATAATATCAATTTCGACTTAAATGATGACTTTGAATCTGGAAAAAATCTAGCACTAAATAGTATTTATTCGGATTTTAAGAAACTCTTTCAATATCGAACGGAGAATTGCGCGGAATACGATACCTATATTGCGTTTATATATCAGGCAAGAAATTTTATGATTACGCGCTGGACGGGCGAAAAACTTGAGTATGTTGATATAATACCGACTCAGAGAAGCACATTATTTTGCAATTTAGAACGATATTCAGGAAAACCATTGGCAGGAGGAATTTGAAATGTCCTTTTTCAATATCGTTGCGGCCACCAATGAAGATACTGTTGTTGCCGCCTATGAGCCCTCCAAGGTGCGCTCGGACAGCTACCAGAGCGAGGCGGAACTGGAAAAAGAGTTTATCCGGCTGTTGTGTGAGCAGGGCTATACCTATCTGTCGCTGCATACCGAGGATGAACTGATTGCCAACCTCCGCAGCCAGTTGGAAGAGCTGAACCACTACCAGTTTTCGGACACAGAGTGGCGGCAGTTTTTCAGTGATGTAATTGCCAACCCCAACGAACATATTCCCGAAAAGACCCGGAAGATTCAGGAAGATAATGTGCAGGTACTGCATCGGGATGATGGCAGTTCCAAAAATATCACGCTGATCGACAAAAAGAACATCCACAACAACCGCCTGCAGGTCATCAACCAGTACGAGGTGAAGCAGGCGGACGGTGCACGGCATGATAACCGCTACGATGTGACGATTTTGGTCAACGGCTTTCCGCTGGTTCATGTGGAACTGAAGCGGCGCGGGGTGGCCATCCGGGAGGCGTTCAACCAGATCAACCGCTATCAGCGGGATTCGTTCTGGGCGGGCTGCGGCTTGTATGAGTATGTGCAGATTTTTGTGATCTCCAACGGCACAAATACCAAGTACTACTCCAACAGCACTCGCTACAATGCCATCAAGGATGCCAAACACGGCAAGACGAAAAAGGAAAAGACCAGCAACAGCTTTGAATTTACCTCCTACTGGGCCGATGCGAACAACCGCGTGCTGACGGATCTGATCGACTTTACCCGGACATTCTTTGCAAAGCACACGATTCTGAGCGTGCTGACCCGGTATTGCATCTTTACCTCAGAAAAGATGCTGATGGTGATGCGCCCATATCAGATCACAGCAACCGAGAGGATATTGAACCGCATCGAGATCGCCAACAATTACAAAAAGTATGGCACCATCGAGGGCGGCGGCTACATCTGGCACACCACTGGCTCCGGCAAGACGCTGACCTCCTTCAAAACGGCACGGCTGGCATCGCAGCTGTCCTATATCGACAAGGTGCTGTTTGTGGTAGACCGCAAGGACTTGGACTATCAGACTATGAAGGAGTATGACCGCTTCGAGAAGGGAGCGGCAAACTCCAACACCAGCACCACGATTCTGAAACGCCAGTTGGAAAACCCGGAAGCTCATATCATCATTACCACCATCCAGAAACTGGCGACCTTCATCAAGAAAAATCCGGGACACGAAGTTTACCAGAAGCACGTTGTGATCATCTTTGACGAGTGCCACCGCAGCCAGTTCGGTGATATGCACAAGGCCATTGTTCACAATTTCAAAAAGTACCACCTGTTCGGCTTTACGGGAACACCGATTTTTGCAGTCAACGCAGGAAGCTCTACCGACCCGCACTATTTCACCACGGCGCAGACGTTCGGCGACCAACTGCACACCTACACCATCGTTGATGCCATCAACGACAAGAATGTGCTACCATTCCGTGTAGATTACATCAAGACGATGGATGCAGAGCCAGATATGGATGACAAGCAGGTTTGGGACATTGACCGGGAAAAGGCATTCATGGCTCCCAGGCGTATTTCTCTGGTGACAAAGTACATCCTCGACCACTTCGACCAGAAAACCTATCGGGGAGACAAATCGTATGAGTTTAATCTGCTGACGAATGTGGCAGAGGTGGCCTCTGCCCAGCGTGGTGCGGTGGATGAAATCAAGCAAAAACAGCGCGTCAGCGGTTTTAATTCGATTTTCTGCGTGGCATCTGTGCCGATGGCAAAGCTGTATTATCAGGAGTTCAAAAAACAGATGGTGGCAGACCCAACCAAGCGGCTGCGCATTGCTACCATTTACAGCTATGGAGCCAACGAAGCGGAAACAGATGGCATTCTGGACGAGGAAAACCCGGAAGATACCTCCAACCTCGACCAGAGCAGCCGGGATTTCCTGGACGCAGCCATTCAGGATTACAACGAGATGTTCCACACGAACTACTCGACCGATGGCGAACGGTTCCAGAATTACTATAAAGATGTATCGCTCCGCATGAAAAATAAAGAGCTTGACCTGCTGATCGTGGTCAATATGTTCCTGACGGGCTTCGATGCTACTACGCTGAACACCCTTTGGGTGGACAAAAACCTGAAGATGCACGGTCTGATTCAGGCGTTCAGCCGGACGAACCGTATCTTGAACAGCATCAAGACCTTTGGCAATATCGTCTGCTTCCGCAATCTGCAAAAGCGGGTGGATGCGGCAATTTCGCTGTTTGGAGATAAAAATGCGGGCGGCATCGTTCTGTTGCGCAAATATGCGGACTACTACCACGGTTATATGGACGAGCAGGGAAAATACCATCAGGGCTATACGGACATGATCGATGACCTGACGCAGAAGTTCCCGCTGACAGAGCCGCAAATCATCGGGGAGCAGAACCAGAAAGACTTTATCGTGCTGTTTGGTGCACTGCTGCGGATGCGGAACCTGCTGTCCTCCTTTGATGATTTCAAGGGCAACGAGATGATCTCTGAACGAGATTTACAGGACTATTTGGGCCGCTATCAGGATTTGCGGGATGAATGGCGTAACAAGAAACACGATGAAACCAAAGAAGATATCACGGATGATGTGGTGTTCGAGGTGGAGCTGATTCGGCAGGTCGAAATTAACATTGACTACATTCTGATGCTGGTCAAAAAGTACCATGACACCCATTGCGATGACAAAGAGGTGCTCATCACGATTCGCAAGGCGATTGATGCCAGCCCGGAACTGCGTAGCAAAAAGCAGCTGATTGAAACCTTTATTGCAGGGGTCAACGATGTGGATGATGTGATGGCAGAGTGGAACACCTATGTGTCCGAACAGCGGGAGAAAGAGCTTGCAAAGATCATCCAAGAGGAAAAGCTGAAGGAGCCGGAGACACGCAAATATCTGGCCAATGCGTTCCGTGACGGCGAAATCAAGACTGTTGGCACGGATATTGACAAGCTGATGCCGCCTGTTTCCCGCTTTGGCGGTGGTGGCCGTGCGCAGAAGAAGCAGGGTGTAATCGATAAGCTGAAGGGCTTCTTTGATAAGTTCTTTGGGATTGGCGGAAACTCATTTGAGGAGGGAAAACATGACTAAAACAGAAAATGCATTAGTAGCATGTGAAAAAGTTCTGAATGGCATAGAGGATAATACTATAACAGTAACATCAGCGTTGCTATTATGTTTGAAAATTGCGAGATTGCTAAATGATACAGATGCGATAATGTGGCTTCAATATGAATATGGCGGATATCCTAGAAATAAAAATGGCTACATTCAAAAAGAGGCGTGGCAAATAGCATGGGGAAAAGGAAGGGGATATATTGAGGATGGAAAGGAGCTTGTCTTTTCAGAAATAGCCTCGGAACTTGAAGAAAAAATTGCTGCACAGCGTAGCGCTGTGAATAATTTCACAACACAAGGAGCGTCTGTTTCGGGAGAATGGGCAGCGGTGGCGATGAACAAATTAACAACGACGGTATCAAGTTCAACAGGAGTGCTGGTTAGACAAATAGCATCGTCAGAAAAGCAGTTAACTATTCTAAAATCAAAGTATTATGATTACGCACTTGAAAAACAGATTGAGATTTCATTTGGAAATGTGGCAACAACTGTTTTTTCTGAATATCGCACAAGAGTAGAAAATGAATTTTCTAAGATGTCAAAGGAGAATCTTCTTAAACTTCAAGCAATCGAAGATAAAATCAATTCGGAAAATCCAGAATTGTATTCACAGGCCCTTACAACGTGCAGAAGGCTCTTTGAAGGAACTGCAAAAGAACTATTTGAGAAATATTTTCCTGAATACGGAGAGAAAAAATATAAAACCAAATCGGGAAAAGAAATTGACGTTAGTGGAGAACACTATAAAAATAAACTTTCAGCAGTTATTGAAAAGCTAGAAGATAAGTCACCGTCTAAGAGCATGGTCGGAAGTAATGTGATTTATCTGCTGGATTGGATGGATAATCTAACAGAGTTACAATGTAAGGGCGTTCATCATGAGGTGACAAGACGAGATGCAACCCGGTGCATTATCCAAACCTATATTTGTCTAGGAGACATCCTGAGTCTTCAGGACGAATGATGAGCAGTTCTTGATTTTGAAGAGAGTATGGACTATAATATTCATAGAAATCCCGCTGGTTGTGTGATACTATCCTGATACTAAAAAATCATCAAGGCACATCTAGTACAGCAATCTCATGGAAAAGTGAACATCCAAGAACAGATATACTAAACAAATTTGCTTATTAAAGAAATAGACTTACCGAGCTCGAGTAATAAAAATTTGCCTTCCGACTTTTTGAATCCATCAAAAATAGAACGGAATAACGTATAAAAACAGCCCTGCTTTCAAGATTTTTCGCTTGAAGGCGGGGCTTTTTCGCGTCCAAAGCAACAGAAAAAATAACACCCGAGGCAGAATCAAACCAGTATCACGGTTTCTTCTTCCCTGGGAAAGCCAGAGCTTCCAGCCGGCCCGCGACGTTGCTTGTTCGGTCTGGGTATAGGTGGTCATAGGTGCTAGGTGTGGTCGAAACCTTTTCATGCCCAAGGCGCTGTTGTACCAGAAAGGCATCCGCGAACATGGCTTAAGGGGATGACCACAAAAATATAAACCTTTTATGAAATCCTCTTGACAAAGTGGGAAGGGGCAGTATAATAAAAATGAACGTTGTTCATATTGAGGGTGACTACATGAATACGATCGTGACCTCCAAGGAAGAGATCTTAAAAAACAGCCGTGAGCTTATCCGGGAAAAGGGCTGGGCGGCAGTCAGCATCCGTTCTGTCGCCTCGGCATGCGGGGTCTCGGTCGGCTCGATCTACAACTATTATGACTCCAAGGCTGAGCTTATCAGCGCCACGGTCGAGAGCGTCTGGTGCGAAATTTTCCACCGCCCGCAGGACGAGGCCGTATTTCAGGACGTGCAGACCTGTGTCAAATGGATGTACGAGCGCATGGCCTACGGCTATGAGCAGTATCCCGGATTCTTCACACTGCACTCTCTCGGCTTTATGCAGGAGGACAAGGCCGATGGCAAACGGCACATGCAGCAAATCTGGCACCATATCTTAAACGGTCTGTGTACGGTGCTGCAACAGGATACCAAAATCCGTCCGGGCGCTTTTAATGAGCAATTCACCGTTGAAAAATTTGCCGATGTGCTGTTTTCGCTTATGCTGTCTGCTTTGCTGCGGCAGGACTACGACCCCGCCGCTGTGCTGGAGATCGTGCGCAGAACCTTATATTGACCGCATTTTCTTCCCACACTGCTGTGGGAATTTTATAACGTCCAAATTGAACACTGTTCACTCAAAGGGGACGCTCATAGGAAGGTTCATCGCAGTATCCTGCTGCGGCTCGCCTGCCTTGTGTGGAGCACTGCCAGCTTCAACATCCTGCGCGTTGGATGCAGCTATGCCAGGCAAGCCCCTGATGACCGTAAAAACTAAGACGACCCTGCAAAAAATGCAGTGTTACAATAAATTTGATGTATCGACAAGGAGCGATCAACTATGCAAGCAATCGTAGAAACTGTTTTTGATGCGGTATATCTGGTATCCGTCATCACCATCGGTATCCTGATGATCCGCGGCTGCAAGGGCAGCCACCAGTTCAAGCTGTTCGGTCTGATGGCTGTCGTTCTGGGCGCCGGCGACTCGTTCCATCTGATTCCCCGTGCGCTGGCTCTATGCACCACGGGTTTTGAAAACTTTACCGTTCCCCTGGGTCTGGGTAAGTGGATCACCTCTGTGACAATGACAGTCTTTTATGTGCTGCTGTACTATGTCTGGCGTGAGCGCTACCGGGTCAAGGGCAGCAATGGCCTGACTGCCGCCGTCTACGGTCTGGCTGCTGTGCGTGTTATCCTGTGCATGATGCCGCAGAACCAGTGGCTGAGCGATGGATCCCCGCTGTCCTGGGGCATTTACCGTAATATTCCTTTTGCACTGATGGGCCTGCTGATCATCGTGCTGTTCTACCGCAGCGCCAAGGAGCACAACGACTCAGCTTTCCGTTGGATGTGGCTGACCATCGTGCTGAGCTTCGGTTTCTACATTCCCGTTGTTCTTTGGGCCAATGCCATCCCCATGATCGGGATGCTGATGATCCCTAAGACCTGCGCCTATGTGTGGACTGTTCTCATCGGCTATTCTGCCATGAAGAAGGAATGTAAGTGATTTGTACACCGTACCGATAAAAAGCAGGGCTGTCACTTAAAAGAGAGCTGCATCCTGAACGTCCAAGAATAGGCTTACCAACAAACTTTCAGCGCTCTGCCTTTTGGCAGGGCGCTTTTATATTGCAAAACTTCGTACGTTCTGTTATAATCAAATCAACAACTGATGAGCAAACGAAAGGTTGTATAGAAAGAAGGCGGGACAGATGTATTTCCAATACGGCGAAGCGGAAACGGCGTATCTGAGCGCAAGAGACGAGCGGATGGCGGCGGTCATCGCACAGGCGGGACACATCGAGAGGGAAGTGGATACCGACCTCTTTTCGGCGGTGGTACACCACATCGTCGGCCAGCAGATCTCCACGAAAGCGCAGGCGACCATCTGGAAGCGGATGCGGGACGAGTTCGGCGTGGTGGATGCAGCTGCCGTCCTCGGAGCCGGGGTTGAGAAGCTGCAGAGCTTCGGTATGACCTTCCGAAAGGCTGAATACATTACGGACTTTGCCCGGAAAATCGAGAGCGGAGAATTTGACCTCGAGGGTATCCGGCAGAGGCCGGACGACGAGGCCATCCGGGAGCTGAGCGGCCTGAAAGGCGTCGGTGTCTGGACGGCAGAGATGATATTGCTCTTCTGTATGCAGCGGCCCGACGTGTTCAGCTACGACGACCTTGCCATCCAGCGTGGGCTGCGGATGGTGTACCATCACCGAAAAATCGACCGGAAACTGTTCGAAAAGTACCGCCGCCGGTTCAGTCCCTATTGCAGCGTGGCCAGCCTCTACCTCTGGGCGGCAGCAGGCGGCGCGGTGCCAGGCCTGAAAGATCACGCGCCCGCGAAACGAAAGAAGGCAGGGTGAACCGTCGTGACCTATACGATGCATTACGATTCGCCGCTGGGAAAGATACTGCTGGCAGCAGACGAAGAAGGGATGACCGGAGTATGGTTCGAGGCACAGAAGTATTTTGCGGCGAAGCTTCCTCCAGAGAATGAAGAGGGGACAATGCCAGTGCTGGGAGACGCCTGCCGCTGGCTGGACGTCTATTTTTCAGGCCGGGAGCCGGACTTTACTCCGAAACTCCATCTTATCGGCTCCGATTTCCGACAGGCGGTGTGGGCGCTGCTGCTGCAGATCCCCTACGGACAGACCACGACCTACGGCGCACTGGCAAAACAGCTGGCGGAGATAAACGGCGGAAAGCGCGTCTCCGCGCAGGCTGTGGGCGGCGCGGTGGGGCATAACCCTGTTTCCATCATCGTACCCTGCCATCGGGTGGTGGGCAGCGACGGCAGCCTGACCGGCTACGCGGGCGGCATCGAAAAGAAGATACGCTTGCTGACGCTGGAAAACGCAGAGGCGGCAAATCTTTACCGATAACAAAAAGCAGGCCATCCCGGCGGGATGACCTGCTTTTGCTATCGGTAGTTACTTGTTCTGGATGTACTCGTCGATGGCCTTGGCGGCAGCCTTGCCTGCGCCCATGGCCTTGATGACGGTGGCGGCACCGGTGACGGCGTCACCGCCGGCGTACACGCCCTCGCGGCTGGTCTTGCCCTCGTCGCCCTCGGTGACAATGCAGCCGTGCTTGTTGGTTTCGAGACCCGGCGTGGTGGAGCGGATGAGGGGGTTGGGACTGGTACCCAGGCTCATGATGACGGTGTCCACGTCCATCGTGAACTCGCTGCCCTTCTTCTCGATGGGGCGGCGGCGGCCGGAAGCATCCGGTTCGCCCAGCTCCATCTCGATGCAGGTGATGGCCTTGACGAAGCCGTCCTCATCGGGCAGGATCTCCACGGGGTTGCAGAGGGTCTTGAAGATAATGCCCTCTTCCTCGGCGTGCTCGACCTCTTCCTTACGGGCAGGCAGCTCAGCCATGCCGCGGCGGTAGACGATGTAGACCGTCTCAGCGCCCAGACGCAGGGCGCTGCGGGCAGCGTCCATTGCCACGTTGCCGCCGCCGACGACGGCGACCTTCTTGCCGGTGCGGATGGGGGTCTTGCTGGTGGGCAGATAAGCCTTCATCAGGTTGGAGCGGGTGAGAAACTCGTTGGCTGAGTAGACGCCCTTCAGGCTCTCGCCCGGGATGCCCATGAAGCGGGGCAGGCCGGCACCGGAACCCACGAAGACGGCCTCATAACCGTACTCACCCATCAGCTCGTCGATGGTGAGCACCTTGCCGATGACCATGTTGCACTCGAAATCGACGCCCATCTTCTTGAGGCCGTCGATCTCCTGCTGGACGATGGCCTTGGGCAGACGGAACTCGGGGATGCCGTACATCAGCACGCCGCCTGCGACGTGCAGGGCCTCGTAGACCGTGACCTTATAGCCCAGCTTGGCGAGGTCGCCTGCGGCGGTCAGGCCGGCAGGACCTGCACCGATGATGGCGACCTTGTGGCCGTTGGACGCAGGCACGACGGGGGCAGTGTGGACATTCTCACGGTGCCAGTCGGCCACGAAGCGCTCCAGACGGCCAATGCCGACGGGCTCGTTCTTGATGCCGCGAGTACACTTGCCCTCGCACTGGCTCTCCTGCGGACAGACACGGCCACAGACGGCGGGCAGGGAAGAGGAACGATTGATGACCTGATAGGCGGCTTCGAAGTCACCCTCGGCCACATGGCCGATGAACTCGGGGATGTCGATGCCGACGGGGCAGCCGG
>ENA-OROL01003338-OROL01003338.1-human-gut-metagenome-genome-assembly--contig:-NODE-3338-length-10311-cov-4.376170_pt1 | contig 10311 bp, 6 predicted proteins | sample MGYA00242128_ERZ509048 | MGnify/ENA primary metagenome ERZ509048 (study PRJEB26280, sample SAMEA2338750) | human gut metagenome | biome: human gut; feature: human-associated habitat; material: faeces...
GACGGCTTGCGCGCGACGTATACGCAGATGACGAACCTTGCCCAGCAGAACGCTGGCTGCGCGGAGAACTACCACAACTATTCGAGTATGTACGACGCTTACAGCGCCGACTGGGACACCGTATTCGACTCCGTTCGGACATATAACGACAACCTTGAACTGGTGCTGGGCGAGCTGGAGGCAAAGCTCCCCAAGAAGTCAACGGTGACCGCTCTGAGCACGACCGAGTTGTGTCTTGCGGCGCAGGTCGCCTTCCAGAGCAAGGAGGACGCCGCTTATTTCCTCGTGGCGCTGCGCGACGTGCCCTTCATGACCCTCAACACCGTTTCCAGCCTGACCATCGGCCCGCAGGAAGCCTACTCCCCGAACAATATGATCGCTGCGCTGTACGAGGAAGCGGGGAAGGAGTCCCCCGTGCCGAGCACGGAGGAAAGCGCAACGGATGGTACTGCGGAAAGCACAACGGATAGTACCACGGAAAGCAGTACGGAAGAACCTCCCACCGAGGGCGGCTATTCCCTCGATGAGCTGTTCTCCAACGTTTCCGGTGGCAATGTTGCCATCGACGGAAAAACGCTTCGGAATATGATCCCGCTGCTGAAAGCGGCGGGTGCCGATGACAGTACCATTGCAAAGATGGAAAATTATGCGGATGTGATGGAGCGTTTCGGCGTGACCATTACCCCGGATAACCTCGGCATCCTCTCCGGGATCCAGGGGCTGCTCCCCGGCGGCGGCACGCCCAGCACGCCGGGCAGTTCCGGCAGTACAACGGTCGCGCCTACCACGCCCAGCAGCGGCACTACGTCCTCTGCTTCTGGCATTGAGTCTGCCGATATTGCAACGCTGCGTCTCAGCCTGCAATACCTGAACTCCAACCAGCTGGACGCTCTGCAAGCTGTCTACGGGCCGGTGCAGGAAAAGACCTTCACGCTGGATGACCTGCGCAAGCGCTCCAATACCACCCAGGAGAAGAACGCGATCCGGTCCCTGCTGCAAAACGATCCTGCCGCCATGTATCAGTTTTTCCTGCTGATGCGCGAGGATATCGCCCGTGAGGAAAAGGACCAGATCTTGTACGACAAGATCTTTGACGACATTTGGAAAAACGCCGATCAGCACCGCATGTTCTACGAGAGCGACGATGTGATGCTGAACAAATATCTGCCGAACCTGCTGAATATCCTGACTGACAACAAGACGAATGTCAACGCAACGATCGCGCTCATTCGGCAGAATCAGACGCTGAGTGGCAAGCTTGCGCTCCATCTTGCCAAGGAAATGGGCGAGATCAAAGAGGCCAATACCGCTCTGGATCTCGTGGCGCTCCAAAAGGAGATCAACAGCGGCGCGGCGTTCCAGCGGGATGCCGCCACTGTGGCCGCGGTCAACGCGCTGCTGCGGAAAAATCAGCAGACCTCCGGTACATCCGGCACCTCCGGCAACACGGGCATGGATGAAAACGATCTGCTGATGTGGATCCTGATGAATCAACTCAAAAATCAAACCGGCGGCTCAGGCATCCCGGATATCTTCAACACCGGCGCTTCTCAGACGCAGAAGCCTGCCGACAACCGCTATTACCTGACGGTCGTGCTGGCCTATGACGAGTCCTTGATCCAGGCGGAGCAGACGCGCAAGGGTCTGGACCGCGACGCCAAGGTTGAGAAAGTGGAGGTGGGCCAGTGAAAGTGATCGGTAGAAACTGGAAGGCTGTCCTGTCAGTCCTGCTCTTGTTGGTCGCCGTTCTGGTGTATGTTCTGGGCTACCGCCCCCGCAGTGAAGCTTACGTCATGGAGCGGGATCAGTTAAATGCTCAGATCACCGCGCTGCAAACCACCATCGTCGAAAACGAGATGTACAAGGACGTGCAGGATCAGCTTGAGCCGGCAGAGGCCGCGATCGAGGAAAGCCGCGCCGCGCTTTATGAGCACTTCCCCGCGGATATGAAGGAAGAAGATCAGATCCTCTACCTGCTGTATCTGGAAAAAACGCTGGGGACCGGCAGTAAGGAGCTGGGCTACACCCAGAAACTGCACGATATTTTCCTTCAGCGCTTCGGGAGCGGCGGCGACATCGAGTTTTCTTTCGGTGAGATCACGCCGATGCAGGCCTTGAGCGATGGCGCACTCCTTGAGGGCTTGAACCTGACGGTGTACTATCACGCCTCCTATCGGGAGTTCAAGAACATGGTGCACGCGCTGGCAACGGATGAGCGCATCACCTCCATCCGGTATGCCACCTTCAACTACGACAGCGAAAAGAAGCTGCTGGACGGCCAGATGACCCTGACGCTGTATCTGATGCCGTCCGCTCAGAACACCTATGAGGAACCGGGCGTAACGCCGCCCGCGACCGGTAAGACAGACATTTTCAACTGACCCATTGGGAGAGACAAGGCATGAAAAAGATCGGGAAAGAGAGAACAGCGGGCTTTTCGCTGCTGGAGGTCGTCGTGGCGATCGCCATCATCGGCCTGATCTCCGCGCCCATCTGTTCCAGCCTGATTCTGGCAGGACGGATCAACGCCCACAGCCAGGCCGTAATGGAAGCCCATTTGAACGTCCGTGCCGCCGTGGAGACCCTGATGAAGGACGGCGTCACGGCGGAAAGCGACAAATACCGCGAAAGCGATTTCCCCAATGTGACGGTCAAAACGGTAAAAGACGGCGAAAACCCCTATTATCATGTCACGGTATCGGATAAGCACACGGAGCCGCTCGTTACGGTGGAAACCTATGTCCGCGCGGTGCCGGAAGGCGGTGGCGCATGAAAAAACTCCGAACAGACAACGGCGGTTACGCGCTGGTATATGTGCTCATCGTCGTTCTGGTGCTGTGCGCCGTCGCCGTGTCCGTCTGCACCGCGGCGCTGAAAAACTATCAGGCGCAGGAGGAGTCCGTTCGCCAGACGCGGCAGCTCTATCAGGCGGAGGGCGAGATCGAAAAATTCGTGGCGCTGGCGGAGGAGGTACATCTTTTGGAGTTTTCCGCTGAGCATGACACGAAAGAGGCAGCAGAGAAAGAGGCAAGAGAGGCTTACCTTACATATCTTACAGCGGTGTCGGAAACGGTCAGAAGCTGCAATTACGACCCTAAAGCCACCATTACCGACAGCAATTCCTGCACCTTTCCGCTCACCTGCGCGAACAGCGCCGTTTGCATCAAGACAAAGATCAAAATGAACCTCGAATACGAAGTGAAAAAAATCGAGAAAGAGGAAAAACTGCAAGACGAAACGACCACAAAGGTCATAAAGTACACCGCCAAGGTCAGCAAGGCCACGCACCACTACATCACCTACACCATCACCCACTTGACAGCGGAAAAGGGGGGGACGAGCGAATGAAACGAAACAACAGCGGCTTCACCATGGTCGAGCTGCTGGTGACCGTCGCTGTCAGCTCCATCGTGCTGGCAGCCGCAGCGTCGCTGATGCTGCTCGGACTGCGGGTGCATCAAACGACGCAGAAGGAGGCGGGCGAGCAGCAGACCGTGCGCATCGTGCTCTCCGCGCTGGAGGATCTCTCCGCCAGCGGCAAGATCTACCGCGTGCAGCCGCTCTCCGACGGTTGGCAGCTACAGGGAAAGACCGCCGACGGCAAGTCCGGAGCGGTCCTGCTGCGCTACAAGAGCGGAAAGCTCACAAGCGGCACGAGCGGCGATCAGGTGCTGCTGGACGACCTGCGCGGCGCGCGGGTCGATCTGGACGGCAGCCTCGTGACCTTCACCTTCGCGACCGCGGCGCACAGCTACAGCACCTCCGTCTTCTGCCGCACCGGGATCGAGGGCGACAGCGTTGGCAAAGCAGAGGCGGAAGATATCCTAAAAAAAACTCCGACCCTGCCGGCCGCTGCCGATCTGACCGAGGCGGAAAAGAAAGCGCGGTTCGCGTTTTTGCAGACGCTTGCCGGACAGTACGGCAGCAGGGGAGAGATTCTCCCGGAGAATACAAGCCCATACAAATACTTCTCCGAATGGTACATCGACAGATACGAGGGTCACCCCGGCTGGAACAAGAACACCCCTTGGTGCGCCTGCTTCCTCTCGTGGGCAGCGGCGCAGCAGCCCGGTGAGACCTTCGACGGCGCTCCGCCCAGATTCGCAAAAGTGGACGATGGCATGGCGAGTTTCCAGAATGGCAAGTGGCGCAACCCCAATGACGCCAACAATATGCCCATCCCCGGCGACTACGTCTTTTTTGACTGGGACAGGGACAGCGACTCCGACCACGTCGGCGCGGTGCTGTGCGTGGATGAGAACGGTTACCTTTACACCATCGAGGGCAACAGCAGCGGCAGGGTCGCCCTCAACTGCTACCCGAAGAACGATCCGCGCATCATGGGCTACGGTGTGCTGAACTGGAAGACAGGAAAGGAAACCACAGAGTAATCATCTGTTCATATAATTCTCAAAAAGAAATCAAATATATTGAGGAGGAAACAACATGAAAAAGCAAGTGGGAAACAAGCTGCGCGGCAGCGCAGGCTTTACGCTGGTAGAGCTTATTGTGGTCATCGCGATCATCGGCATTTTAGCCGGCATCGGCACGGTGGGCTACGGCGGCTACATTAAGCGCACCAACGAGGGTCTGGACGAGACGCTGTATAAGAACATCCTGTACGCCGGTCAGATCGGCAAGTATGAGAACCCCGGCGTGAAGGGCACCGTGGCCGTCACCAAGAGCGGCGCTTCCGTCAAGGAAGTTGTCGGCGGCAACAAGGAAACCGTTGAAAAGTGGCTGTCCGACGCTTTTGGCTCTGATTGGGCAACTTCCGTCAAGTACCGCACGGATAAGTACGTCGAAAAATACGGAAATATTTTCCTGCCCGTGAATGTCACTATGGACATCGAATTGACGGATGACCATAAGGCGTTGCTTAACAACTTCAAAGCCTCCAACCTGAGCGGTCACGAACTCGCACTGGCTGATACCATGAACAACCTCACCGGTCTGTTTACCAAGTGGTTTGGTACTAGCACTGGTGATGATGCGGTTAAAATGCTGAAACCATTTATAGGAAAAGCAGATGATCCTACGGAATTTGCAGCATACGAAAAATTTCTGAAGGACACGATTGGAAAAGAAGAATTGAAGGATTTCACCAACACGGAGATCGCCAACGCCACCGTCCTTTATGTTGCCTCCAAGGCAAAGGACATGAACGCACAAGATGTTCTGACTACGATGACTGACCCAAGCAAATGGGGAGACGCTCAAAGCGGACAAGACGCTGTTATAGCGAAATACGGTGCGCTGCCCACGGCCGCACTGATGTACGGTGCCATGACCGGCTATGCAAACTCCACTTATGCCAGTAACGACTTTAAGACCGAAATGAAAACGCCTCCCAAGAATCTTGGGGATGTTTTCACCTTGTTAGGGGAAATGACGAAAGATACTCCTGAGAATGGCAAGGAAGGAAATTATACCGGATACGTAAAGGCCAATGATAAGGGTGTCTCGGCGGATATGGATGGCTACCTCAGCGCATTGCGGGTCATCAGCGAGAGCCAGAATAATTACGGCGTCAAGTTCGATATTTCCAGTTCCAACGCATTCAACGATGACCAGACCCTTGCCCTGCTGCAGGCCATCCTGAATTCTAAAAACTAAACATGCCTCTGCTTACTTGGCTCTCTGACCACGCGCTTATTCTGCTGCTCGGCTGCGGGACGCTGTTCAACGTCTATTGGCTTCACCGCTGCCGCGAGCGGCTGCATCTGCGCTGGCTTTCTGTGCTGCTCCTTTCGGTGCTGCACACGGTTCTCGGCGTTCTCAGCGTGAAGGTGTTCGCGCTGTTTGAAACCGGAAATTTCAGCAATATGAGCCTGTTCGGCGGCGTCTTCTTCATGCCCCTGTTCTATTGGGGCGTGGCGAAGCTTGCCAAGCAGAAAACAGCGGATGTGTTCGATGTGTTCACGATTTGCCTTGTATTCACGCTGATGTGCGCCCGCCTGAACTGCATTATTTCAGGATGCTGTCTGGGGGCGCACATCCCCATCGAGGGGCTGACGCATCTGCGCTTCCCCACGCGCGAGCTGGAGCTGCTCTTCTATGTCCTCCTGCTCTCGCGCCTGTGGCGCAAGGTGGTGACAGGCAGCGCGCGGGGTATGATCTACCCCATCTATATGATCTCCTACGGCATTTTCCGCTTCGTGACCGAGACGCTCCGCTTCTCGGACCGAACGGACAGCATCCTGCATGTTTCCCATCTCTGGGCACTGCTGTCGCTGGGGATCGGCATCAGCATCTATGGCGAATTACAAAAAAAAGAGAAAAAAACAGGAGGACGACGGAATGGTTAAACGAATTGGCAGGCGCTTTGTGTCGCTGCTCCTGACGTTTGTCACAATACTGACGATGCTGCCGGCGATGACGCTGCCGGCGCTGGCGGCGAACAGCGGAGACGTGACCGGTTTAGCCGATGAAAACATCGGCCTGAGCTGTACAGGTGACGCAGACAACGCTTGGTCGGCCAATGGTACGGGCATTATCGGCGCAGCTACCAGCACAGCCGGAACATGCAGCGATACATCCCATAACTCCACACTGACAATTAAAAATAAGAAGTCGACAACAGCAACCCTTTCCTTTGACTACTCTATTGAGCAGAACGACGGAACCATTCAGGTGGATGGTGCAACGGTTTCTTCGGCTGCCAGCTTCACCAAAGAGCTTGCCGCCGGTGGAACAGTAACAGTTTACATTAAGTCCGGAAGCACAAGCGGTGCCACAAAAATTACCATGACCAATGTGGCGCTGGTCTCAGATGTAACTGCGACCACGACCTTTGTGCCTGCCGAAAATGGTACCTATAAAGTAGATGGCAAGACTGTTACAGAGGAATACAGCAACACGCAAAGCTCCATGACTGCTTATAAGGTAGCGGCGACCCCGGCGGATGGTTATCAGTTCTTAGGCTGGTATAATGTGACCGAACAGAAGTACATCAATACCTCCTACAAGGCAGCGCTGAATATTGAAAGCGACTGCACCATTACAGCAAAATTTGCAAGCGAAGCCGCAGCACTCTTTGAGACCGGCGGCCAGCGGTTTGCAGACCTGAACGAGGCGGTTTCCTATGCGCAGAAAAACCGTCAGTCCAAGATTACCTTGGCGACCGATGGTTCTATCAGCGGTACCTATACCATTCCGGCTGGAATTACACTGCTGATCCCGTTCGATGAGGCGGGAACGCTGTATACGGATTCTCCTGCGGCGATTCGGACGACTCCGGCGTCTAAGCCGTTCCGGACGCTGACGATGAGCGAAGGCACGTCCATTACCGTCAATGGCGCCATCAGCTTGGGCGGCAGGTATTTTGCCGCTGCCGGTGGTGGGCAGGGACGTCCCGTTGGTGATTATGGATACATCAAAATGGCGGATAACAGCTCCATCACGGTCAAGAACGGCGGCAAGCTCTATGCATGGGGCTTTATCTCCGGCAGCGGCTCTGTTCTGGCGGAATCCGGCGCTACGGTGTACGAATTCTATCAGATTGCAGACTTCCGCGGCGGCAGCGCATCTTCCAATATGGGCAACAGGGTGTTCCCATTTTCGCAGTACTTCGTACAAAACATCGAAGTTCCCTTGACGTTGAATGCCGGCGCCAATGAACAGGTTTATAGCGGCGTTCATGCAATGAGCACCACATATACTACTGCTATTAATTTCATTGGCGACACCGGTATGTTCAAAGTGGAATCTGGTAGCTTTACTAAGGATTACGATGAAAAGACGGATCGTCTTGTATTCACAGTAAACGGCAAAGCGGCATTGAACAAGTTGTCGCTGAAGCTTGCGGGCATAAAAGTCGACTCTGCAAGCTACGTATTGCCCATCACCAACAACATCACCATCAATATTCAGTCCGGCAATGTGACCATCAATCAGGATGCAGCTCTGCTGGCGGGCGTTGAGGTCAATATTGCCGAGGGCGCTGGCCTGACGGTTGCAAACGGGAAGAATATCTATTTCTATGACAGCGATGAGTGGAACTCCGACAACTTCGTCTGGGGCCCCTGCAAGTTTAAGTCCGTTGCATATGCACCGGGCAAGGCATATACCCGTTCTAACAACGATTTAGTCGATGCCAAGATGGATGTGAACGGCAGTGTAACGGCGATTGGCGCCATCTACACCACCAAGGGCGGTGCAAATATCTGCTCCAGCAGCGGCACCGGCAAGTACATTCAGCAGGGCACACCCGGCACGGCGACCGCAACCTATCAGTATAATGCGAGCAGCAATGCAGTGACTATCCCCATCACCGCTGCCAAGCTACACAACGCAGACGGCTCTTACACCGAAACTGCGACCGCAAGCGCTGGCGACACCATCCACTATGTCAATGGTGCTTGGGGCGGCGAAGAGCCCACAGAGCTGACGGTTACCTTTGAAGCCAACGGAAGTGCGGAATACCCGGTCGAAGGCACGATGGCCCCGCAGACCGTAACTGCAAAGAAGGATACGGCGCTGAATGCAAACACCTTCACCCGTGAAGGCTACAACTTCCTGAACTGGAATACGGCGGCTGACGGTACTGGCGACTCCTATGCGGATGGTGCGACTGTTAATCTGACCGAGAACACCACTCTTTATGCTCAGTGGGAGGACAATCATTCTCTCACCAAGGTGATCAACAAGAAGGATGCCACCTGCACCGAGTGCGGCTACACCGGTGATACAGTCTGCGCCATCTGCGGCAAGGAAATCACCAAGGGTGAAACCATTCAGATCAAGGGTCATACTGAGGTCATTGACCCCGCAGTCGCGCCGACCTGCACCGAGCCCGGCAAGACCGAGGGCAAGCACTGTGATGTTTGCAAGGAAGTGCTTGTTAAACAGGAGGTAGTCCCTGCGACCGGCCACAAGCCGGAGATTCGCAATGCGGTCGAAGCGACGCTTACGACGCCCGGTTACACCGGCGATACGTATTGCACGGTTTGTAATGAGTTTATCGCAAAAGGCGAAGTGATCCCGTGCCCGACCGGCTGGCTTGAGAGCGAGCAGGGCAGACAGTACTACAAGGACGGCGAACTGCAAAAGACCGGTTGGACCGTCATTGACGGCAATACCTACTATCTGGACACCGAAACCGGATATGCGGCTACCGGAATCACGACACTGGTCCCCGATGGAGCAACGGAAAAAGCCCGCTGCGTCTTTGATGCGGAAGGCGTATTCCAGAGCGACGTTACCGGTGTTTACAGCGTCGGAGCGGACACCTATTGGCTCAACAGCGGCATCATCGAAGAAGAAGCCGGCCTGAAGCGCGTTGTCAAGGAGAACGGCGAGGTCAACTATTATTACTTCGCGGTTCAGAAGAATCTGGAGGAGCGTGAGGGCCTGACCCTCTCGGCGGCGGTGAAGAGCACTGTGCTGAACGGCAAGGATTGCTGGCTCCACAAGACCAATGGCCTTGCGCTTCCTGAATGGGGCTACTACTTCGATGAGAACGGTGTCATTCTGCACGACGAGGACACCGGCAAGAACGGAATCCTGATGGCTGGCGAAGATCTCTTCTACTATGTCGACGGCATCAAGGCTCCTGCAGGTATGATCAAGATCGGTGACGATTACTACTATGCCAACAGCAAGGGCCAGCTGATCGTGAACCAGACCTACTACTGCTCCAGAATGAACGGTCTGATGGAGGAAGGAACCTATGCCTTTGACGCAAAGGGCAAGCTCATTCCGGGTGCTACGGACAAGAATGGCATCGTGAAGGACGATGACGGCGTGCTTCGTTACTATGTCAACGGCAAGGTAACCTATGTTGGCCTGATTGAAATTGACGGTGATTTCTACTATGTCCGCAGCAGCGGTGAGGTCGTGAACGATTGTGTGTACTACATTTCCTGGACGCATGGCCTGAAGGAAGCCGGCTACTACACGTTCGATGAGAACGGAAAGCTGACCGGCACTCCGAAGAATGGCATCGTCGAGGAAGATGGTGTTCTGCATTACTATGTCAACGGAACACTGACCTATGCGGGCCTCATCAAAATTGGCGATGATTATTACTATGTGAATTCCAAGTGTGAAGTGGTACGCGATTGTGATTACTACATTTCCTGGACGCATGACCTGATGCCCCAGGGCAGATATCACTTCGACGCAGATGGCAAGCTGACAGGCAGCGTCGCACCTCTGAAAAACGGGATCTACGAGGAAGATGGAAGCCTGTACTTCTATCGGAACGGCGAACGTGCTTATGCCGGTCTGATCCAGATCGACGGCTACTACTACTATGTGCGTTCCACCTGTGAGGTCGTCCATGACCGCAGCTACTATGTGTACTGGACG
>ENA-OROL01003343-OROL01003343.1-human-gut-metagenome-genome-assembly--contig:-NODE-3343-length-10302-cov-3.645164_pt1 | contig 10302 bp, 8 predicted proteins | sample MGYA00242128_ERZ509048 | MGnify/ENA primary metagenome ERZ509048 (study PRJEB26280, sample SAMEA2338750) | human gut metagenome | biome: human gut; feature: human-associated habitat; material: faeces...
GGAATCCTATGGTATTGCCGGTGAGGAATTCAAACTCCGTATTGGCAGTATTCCCACCCAGCACGGAAACATTCAGATAGCCGGTTCTGGTATTCTCCGCACCCTGCTGTAAACTGTGAATAAAGGGCATATAGTCCTCGTTGGTGGTGAAATCACCTCTCACCGCCAGATCGGAAAAAGCCTCATCCATGATGACAATGATATTGGGGCGCTTCACGCTCTTTGGATCTTCCACGGCTGCCGTAAGCCCTGCGGAATCCTGTCCTGCCTGTGTATACTTACTGCCGGTCTCCTCCGGAGAATATCCTGACGGCTTCTCCACATCCATATACTCCAGTTCCATCAGGAATGCCACGATATTGCCGTCTCTTTTGTTCATGACGGTAGGGGTAAACAGCTTATCATACAGTCCAAAATTTCTCACAAAGCTCTCACTCTGCACCATACCGGTATAGCCGTAGATCAATACAATGCTAAGCAGTATAAGTGCCGCTCTTTTCGCTACGCGCGTCGGAGCCTTCATAGAAAAACGGCTCTCGATCAACAGCAATATCAGGAATCCTATAATGACCAGCACCGTGCTGCCCTTCAGAGTATAGTTAAAATTCCCTGCCACACTGGCTGCCGTACCGATGGAATAAATATCCCAGGGCATAATAGGTGCTGACCGGAAATTCAGCACATAATAATTTGCAAGACCCGCCGCCATGAAAAATGCTGTCTGCAACATCAGCGCAGCCCGGACATATTTAACAATCCCGAATAACAGAAGCGCGGTCAGTACATAAAACGCCATGTTCAATATCTGTGTCTTGAAATGCATCGTTGTGAAAGGATTGTGGGTATACATTTCAAACAGATAAAATGTCACCAGCGGACATACCACAAGTGCTATGCAGGAAGGAAGCTTCTGCCTGGTGATTCCTATTTTCCGAACGCAGTGACGCAAAAAGCCTGCAATGGCAGCTGCGACACTTCGTATTGATTTTTTCTGTAAATAATCCATCGCTTAACTCTCCTTACGATTCTGAAGAGATTTTATCTCAATGACAGAAAAATAACAATTTCCGAATTGCACACATTTGCTAACATTACAGGCTTATTTTTGTTACTTTTTACTTATATTTTACGTATTACTACTTGACTTCGTATTTTCCGGCTTCTTTCAGGCGCAGCATTGCTCTCGCCATGGATGCCTGGGATACATGATACTCCTGGATACTCTGCTTCTGACGCAGCTGTTCCTGCGCACGCTCCAGGGCAGCCTCCGCACGGACTCTGTCGATATCCTCCGGGCGTTCTGCCGTATCCACCAGCATGATCACACGGTTATGAGAAATGTAGACACAGCCCACACCGACTACGGCTTTGGTCCAGTCATCCTCCTCTTTTTCCTTGAAGCGTACCTCGCCCTCTCTCGTGGCAATGACCATATCCTCATGGTGAGACATAATGGCCTGCTCGCCGTCCAGGGCAGGTACGATAATAATGCCGCATTTTCCATCGAAAAATACTTTATCACTGGCAATGACCTTCAAACTAAAGGTGTTCATATGCACACCGCCTTTCCTTACTGTGCCATGAGCTTCTTAGCCTTTTCCACTGCCTCATCAATGGTACCTACATTGAAGAATGCAGCTTCCGGATACTCATCCATCTCACCGTCAATGATCGCACGGAATCCGCGGATAGTCTCCTTCACAGGCACATACTTGCCGGGTACACCGGTGAAGTTCTCTGCCACATGGAAGGGCTGGGACAGGAAACGCTGGATCTTACGGGCACGGTATACGGTGATCTTATCCTCATCGGACAACTCCTCCATACCCAGGATGGCGATGATATCCTGCAGTTCCTTGTACTTCTGCAGCATTGCCTGTACCTGGCGTGCAGTCTCATAATGCTCCTTACCTACCACATCCTCTTCCAGGATACGGGAAGTGGATTCCAGAGGATCCACTGCGGGGTAAATACCCTGTTCCACGATCTTACGGGACAGAACAGTGGTGGCATCCAGATGTGCGAACGTAGTCGCGGGTGCGGGGTCAGTCAGGTCATCCGCAGGCACGTAAACAGCCTGAACGGAAGTGACACTACCCTTGTTCGTGGAAGCGATACGTTCCTGTAACTCACCGACCTCGGTAGCCAGTGTGGGCTGATATCCTACTGCGGAAGGCATACGGCCCAACAGTGCGGATACCTCACTACCTGCCTGCACAAAACGGAAGATGTTATCAATGAACAGCAGCACATTCTGGTGCTCTTCATCACGGAAATACTCTGCCATGGTCAGTCCTGTCTCGGCCACACGCATACGTGCTCCGGGGGGCTCATTCATCTGACCGAAGACTAGCGCGGTCTTCTCTAATACTCCGGACTCCTTCATCTCACTCCACAGATCATTACCCTCACGGGAACGCTCGCCGACACCGGTGAAAATAGAATAGCCACCGTGCTCCGTAGCAATATTTCGGATCAGCTCCTGGATCAGCACAGTCTTGCCGACACCGGCACCGCCGAACAGACCGATCTTACCACCCTTTGCATAGGGTGCCAGCAGATCGATAACTTTAATACCGGTCTCCAGCATCTCTACGACCGGGCTCTGCTCTTCGAAGGAAGGCGGATCTCTGTGGATGACCCAATGCTCCTCTCCCTCCAGGGATTCTCCACCATCGATGGTCTCTCCCAATACGTTGAACAATCTTCCCAGTGTCTTTTTACCTACCGGAACCTGGATTCCTTTACCGGTAGCAATGACATCCATATCCTTGCAGAGTCCTTCACTGGCACCTAACATAATACAACGGACGGTATTGTTGCCGATATGCTGTGCCACTTCCATGACCAGACGTTTACCTTCGCTGTATACTTCCAGAGCATCCTTGATAAAAGGAAGGTCATTGTTCTCGAACTCTACGTCTACAACAGGTCCCATGACCTGAACGATCTTACCATGATTTTTTTCACTTACGTTACTCAATTGCTCAGGACCTCCTTTCTTGCCTTTTTCTTCCTTTTCTGAGCCTTGGCACCGGCAATGACCTCAGTGATCTCCTGTGTGATCATAGCCTGCCGTACCCGGTTGTACTGAATGGACAGATCATGGATCATGGCGGATGCATTTTTATTTGCTGCCTCCATGGCCATCATTCTGGCGTTCTGTTCACTGCAGAACGATTCTACCAATGCGCCGTATACATATCCCATGACAAAATCGGGAACAATGTTATCAAGCACCGCCTTCGGGGACGGTGTCATGACAAGCGGCTCCTGATACATACTCAGATCCTGTCCGTCTTTGGTAATAAACCGTTCTTTTATGATAGGTAACAGACGCATCATCTGCGGTTCGGTTGTCACGCTGTTTACCATATTGGTATAAATAATATATACCTCATCCAGCTGCTCTGCCTGGAACTGCTCCAGGATCGTCTCCGTAATGATCCGGGCACGATGCAGGGTCGGGTTCTGTGCAGTATAATGAAACTGCTCTGCCACCTCGATGCCTCTGTGTCCGAAATACTGACGTCCCAGCTCACCCACGACAAACAGCTTATATTTTCCTGTCTGTCCGGCTTTCTGCATCTGCTCTTCCGCCATCTTCAGTACATTATGGTTATAGGCTCCGGCCAGTCCCTTATCTGCGGTGACTACTACCAGTCCCGTAGTCTTCTCCCCGGCCGGTTTGTCCTTACGCTCATCGAAGTACTTATTGTCGATCTCCGGTAAGTGACGGACGATTCTGCTGACCATAGTCTGCAGAGTATAGAAGTAAGGCTCCGTCTCTTCCAGATTCTTCTTGGCTTTCCGAAGCTTTGTGGAAGAGATCATATACATGGCATTGGTGATCTTCATAGTATCCTGAATGCTTTTCATACGACTTTGTATTTCTCGCGTATTTGCCATGTTAACCTCCTATATTACTATCACTGTTTGCAAATATTATTTTTGCAAAAATTCCTTTTTAAATTTCTCAGCTGCATCGCAGATCTGCTTATTCAGCTCGTCATCCAGCGCCTTGGTGGTCTCTAACTGACGAACGATGTCACTGTGCTGCTCCTTCATGTAACTTAAGAACTGCATCTGGAAATCTTTCACATGATCTACAGGCACGTCCAGCATTACTCTGCCGTTGGCTGCACACAGGGTCATAACCTGTTCTGCCATGCTTAAAGGTCTGCACAGAGGCTGCTTTAACAGTTCCATCAATACATGACCGTGCTGTAACTGCTCCTTGGTGGCATTGTCCAGATCGGATGCAAACTGTGTGAACACTTCCATCTCACGGAACTGTGCGAGGTCGATACGGATACTTCCTGCCGCCTTCTTCATAGCCTTAGTCTGAGCCGCACCACCTACACGGGATACGGAAAGACCTACATTGACAGCCGGTCTCATACCGGAGAAGAAGAGGTCGCTCTCAAGGAATATCTGACCATCCGTGATGGAAATAACATTCGTAGGAATGTATGCGGATACATCACCCGCCTGAGTCTCAATGATAGGAAGCGCCGTTATCGAGCCACCGCCCTGCTCATCGGAGAGTCTCGCTGAACGCTCAAGAAGCCTTGAGTGTAAGTAGAATACGTCTCCAGGATAAGCCTCACGTCCCGGAGAACGCTCAAGCAGGAGTGACAGTGCACGATATGCAACTGCATGCTTGCTGAGGTCATCATATACAATGAGTACGTCCTTGCCCTGATGCATGAAATACTCCGCCATAGCTGTTCCTGAATAAGGTGCTATGTACTGGAGCGGTGCCGGGTCAGATGCCGTAGCCGATACTATAATGGTGTAATCCATTGCATCGTGCTGCTTAAGTGTATTTACAAGCTTGGCGATTGTGGATGCCTTCTGACCTATGGCTACATATACACAGACAACATCCTTGCCCTTCTGATTTAATATTGTGTCAATTGCAATCGAGGTCTTACCTGTCTGACGGTCGCCAATGATAAGCTCTCTCTGTCCGCGTCCGATAGGGAACATGGAATCGATTGCAAGGATACCCGTCTCAAGAGGTACCGATACCGACTTACGGTCTACTATTGAAGGAGCCGGCTGCTCGATAGGACGATAGCCTTCTTCCTTTACCGGACCTGCACCGTCAATAGGAGCTCCGAGTGCATCGATAATTCTTCCGAGGAAGCCTTCACCTACAGGAATACCTGCTCTCTTGCCTGTACGGGCAACTCTTGAACCTTCCTTAATCTCTGTATCGCGTCCGAAGAGGATACAGCCTATCTCGTCTTTTCTTACATCCTGAACCATACCCTTAACGCCACAGTCAAATATAACTATCTCACCGTAGGCCGCATGGTCAATTCCGTTGATATTGGCAATTCCGTCGCCGACATAGCTTACCACGCCGACTTCCTTGTCCTGAGCCTCAAGCTCAAAATTGTCAATCTCACTCTTTAATATTGAGATAATATTCTCCGTGCTGGCTGTTGCACCAATCTCCGCCTTGGCAAGCTGCTCCTTGAACTGCTTCATTCTGCCGGCTGTGCTCCAGTCAAATACATCGTTACCCGCCTGAATGACAAAGCCTCCGCCGAGAGTCTTATCCTCCTCAAGTTCAAATGTGAACTCAGTTGTGTTATACTGCTTTGCCACAAAATCCCTGATACCCTGAAGCTGCTCATCATCAGGTGCGGTCACATACCTGAGTGTGACAACGAACTCACCCTTACGCTCAGGAGCCGCCTCCTTATAAGCCTTAACTATGTCTTTCCAAATACCTGTGTCTGAATTGTCACAGAGAAGCTTTAAAAAGTCTCTGATCTGTACCGGAAAGACCTTCTCAATCACATTGTGCTTGGATGCAAGCGATATGGAAGGATTTGCAAATTCTTCTGCAATCTGCGGTACAGCAGTGAAGATGTCGTCTGCCTGTCCCACTATGTTCGCTGCAATGTTCAGTTCGCGCAATGTCTTAGCATAATCTTTTGCTGTACTAATCACTTGTTCTCACCCGTCTTTGTCAAAAATTGATTATAGAGTTCCCTGTCAGCGGCCTCACCCTGTCCCGATGCAACAACCTTAGCCGTAGCTGCAACGACAAGCTCCTCAATCTGATCCTTAGCCTGCTTGATGGTCTTCTCCTGTTCCTTAGCTGCTTCTTTTCTCGCATCATCCATAAGCTTATCTGCTGCTGTCCTGGCATCTGCAACGATTCTGTCATACTCTGCTCCTGCCTTGACTCTTGCATCGCTTATAACTGCTGCCTTCTCTTCCTGTGCTCCGCTCAATGCCTGCTCATACTGTACCTTAAGTGCATCCGCATTGTCCTGAGTCGCCTTTGCATCCTCGTACTGCTTGTTGATATCAGTCTCACGCTGTGCGATGATTTTCTTCACCGGCTTAAATAAAAGCTTACGAATGATTACATAGATGATAATCAGGTTGATAACGGTAAATAACAGATTAATATCTAATCTTAACATGCTATCCTCTCCTTATCTGATATTTTTTTCTAACCTGATTAACCAAGTAAGATGATAATAAGGATAGCTACAACGAAACCGTAAATAGCGGTTGCCTCTGCAAGCGCACCACCTAAAAGTAAAAGCTTTGTGATCTTGCTCTCTGCCTCAGGCTGTCTTGCGACTGCCTCTGTTGCCTTACCTGCTGCGATACCGATACCGATACCTGCTCCTATACATGCTAATGCTGCAATTCCTGCTCCTAATGCAATTCCCATATTTTCCTCCGTTCTGCCGCCCTGCGGCATGTTGATATTATAATTTGTGGTGTATGCAGTCCTACTCTTCGACTGCTTCCTTAATATAAAGTGATGTTAAAAATACAAATACGTATGCCTGAATTAAACCGTCAAAAATATCAAAGTAAAAGCTGAATGGTACCGGCAATACAACCGGAATTAAAGACTTTAACAGCTCCATAATGACGAACGCACCTAACACGTTACCAAAAAGTCGCATACAAAGTGAAAGCGGCTTGATGAATAACTCAAGGATATTGATCGGTGTGACAATCGCCATAGGCTGTGTAAAGCTCTTAAGCCACCCCTTAAAGCCCTTCTTATGTATTCCTGCATACTGTACAAGCACAATACTCATGACGGCAAGGGCTGCCGTTACATTGAGATCCTTAGTCGGAGGCTTAACTCCGCAAAGTCCAATCAGATTGGCAAAGCCTATGTACAGAAGTACTGAACACAGATAAGGTACGAAAGCTTTTCCCTCTTCCCCTGTCATTCCGATTACGAACTTCTCAAGCCATCCCACAATGGATTCCGCCACAAGCTGTCTCTTACTTACATTCTTAACCTTAAGTCCTCTTGTGAGGAAAATACACAGTACCAAAAGAATAGCCATGATAACCCATGTAATCACCGTCGACTCGGCAATCGGAATATTAAAATTTCCGATATGAATGGTAAAGACTGTCTCGCAGTTGAGTTCTTCCATTATCTTTTCCTTCAAATCTCCCATGAACTCACTCCTTTCTTTTTATTTAGTTTTATGTAGAATGCGGGTGCCGTTTTTGCACTCACTAATACATTCACATATTTTACTCACAAAATTTAAAAATGCAAGCCCAAAAAATATTTTATCTGGTACTTTTTATTCATTCATATAGTACGAAACACCGGTTGAAAATAGGGAAAACAATAAATTTAATAAAAATTTTATAGAATGACCACTGGTCATTTATGTAATATATGCTATCATAAAGGACGTTGACCGAACACTTATTGTTACAATATCACATTGACTGTAAGCATATAACCTTTATAATAAAGTTAAGATAATTCGTAACATGTTTTGACCCCAACATCATCTTAATAAGGAAGCTCTCAGTAAAAGGAAAGGATATAATCATGAAAAACATATTTACCATCTTTGTCCGCGACTTAAAGAGGCTTGTGAGAAGCCCTTTTGCCCTCGTGATTGCACTCGGTCTATGTATACTGCCGTCTCTGTATGCGTGGTTTAACATTTACTCCAACCACGATCCTTACGGCAATACATCCAACATCAAGATTGCAATAGCCTCAGCCGATGAGGGCTGCACACTCTCCAACGGCACCTATAAGAATATGGGTGCGGATGTCCTCAAGGAGTTAGAGACCAACGACAGCATAGACTGGATTGCGTGCGACACATTGGAGGAGGCGATAGCAGGCGTCGAGGCCGGCGACTACTACGCATGCGTCACGATAAGCTCCGATTTTACCGAGAGCATGTATACGGTATTCGACACAGACTTCAGGCACCCTTCAATTACATATTATGAGAACGAGAAGAAGAATGCCATCGCCACCAAGATTACGGACACGGCAGTCGGCTCACTCCAGCAGACAATCAATACCAAGTTCATAGAGGTTGTCGTGAGCACAATCTTCACCCAGACCAACACCGTATCAGATGACATTAACGAGGGCGAGCGCACGGCAACTCTTCACGACAAGCTTGTAAGCCTTCAGGAGAATCTCTCAGCATACAATGATACACTCACATTGTTGGTTAACGGCAACACTCAGCTTACCGGCAATCTGAGTGATACAAGCTCTGAGATAAGCAGCCTTGCCTCCGGCATAAGCAGCGCAACGTCAAGCTTAAGCAATGCCCAGGCTTCTTTCTCCAACAGCAGAGCTGCACTGAACACCTTCAGCGAGCAATTCAAGTCCACACTTAATGATATGTCGGAATCTCTTAACAATATATCCGCTCTGCTTGACACCACAACTCTCGCACAGGATTCACAGGCACTTGCCAACAGCGTGTCGCAGTTAAACGCCGATATAACGCAGCTCAGCACACAGATGAAAACCCTCAAGGTGCTTGTAGCCAAGTACTACGCCGGACAGTCGGAGTCAGTTGAGGTTCCTGAGCTCGGAGTTCTCGATGCCGTTGTAACCCAGCTTTTAAATACCGTCTCCGCAATCACCTCGCAGGCAGGAAACGGAACACTCACACAGGCTGCCGTCAATAACCTGATATCCGGCATCAAGTCATCCATCGACTCCTGCAAAAAGCAGATAGACGACCTTAACTCCAGCTATGTCAACAGCGTTGAGCCACAGCTTATAAGTCTCAACGATTCAATATCACAGACACTCTCAAGCGTCAACAGCATCATGAGCAGCCTCACAAGTGCTCTCAATGACGCAACGGAGATACTTTCAGGTGTCGAGACCACTGTTGACAAGTCAAATGAAAGCCTTTCACAGATACAGACCGTTATCGCCAATGTCATAGCTGAGCTTGACGAGGTAATCGACTGGATGGACAGCACTTCTGAGAGCGACAAGATAAATATGGTTACACAGTTCCTCGGAGGTGATTCCGAGACATACGGTGAATTCTTTGCCGAACCTGTTAACATGACAACAGAGGAGATATATCCTGTTGAAAACTATGGTTCAGGTATGACTCCTTTCTATACCATACTTGCTCTGTGGGTAGGCGGAACACTTCTTGTATCACTTGTTAAGGTACATGCCGACGCCGACGGACTTGAGAACGTAAAGCCGAGACACCTGTTCTTCGGCCGCTATCTCACCTTCTTCGTGCTTGGACAGATTCAGGCAGCTATTGTGGCAATAGGTGACATACATCTTCTTCACAGTCAGGTATTAGAGCCGGGATTATTTTATCTTGTTGCCGTACTGGCAAGCTTTACTTTTACACTGCTTATATATTCACTTGCAATCTCCTTTGGCGACCTTGGAAAAGCACTCGCGGTTGTTGTAATGGTTCTCCAGATTGCCGGTTCGAGCGGAACCTTCCCTATCGAGATGCTTCCGCAGGTATACCAGAACATATACATTTTCTTCCCATTCCCTTACGCAATCAACGCAATGCGTGAGACTGTTGCAGGAATGTATGGTTCAGCTTATATCACCAATCTTGCCCAGCTTATGATATTCGTTGTGGCAGCTCTTGTAATCGGACTTGTAATACGAATACCGTTTATGAAGATTAACCACTTCGTGGAGGAGCGGATGGAAGATACGGGAATGATGTAAATAAAATAAAAGGAGATTGTATATGTCTAGGAAAAAGATAAATCAGAACAATTCGGATATATATGGTGAGCTTGTCGATTTTCAGGACAGGCTTCATGCACAGAATCTGAAGCGTATTCATATAGGTCTGTTATGTGTGCTCATCATCCCGATGATATTCCTTGCACTCATGTTCATAACGGACAGCAACAAGGTTATATGGCTTATTCTGTGGATTGTATCGCTTTTTGCAATATCCTCCTATTTGATAGTTGTCGAATACGGAGATTATAATCTGCAGCACCGCATTAACTCTATCACAG
>ENA-OROL01003354-OROL01003354.1-human-gut-metagenome-genome-assembly--contig:-NODE-3354-length-10264-cov-4.771574_pt1 | contig 10264 bp, 7 predicted proteins | sample MGYA00242128_ERZ509048 | MGnify/ENA primary metagenome ERZ509048 (study PRJEB26280, sample SAMEA2338750) | human gut metagenome | biome: human gut; feature: human-associated habitat; material: faeces...
GAAATATGTCGGACATATTTTAAATTATCTCAGAGATAATTTTTCTTTGCTCAGACCTTCACCTAAGGACACCCAATGGCGCGGAAAAGTGGCATGGACTTTGCTATATGTGCCGCTATTGTCTGTGTTGCGTGTGGAGAATGCCGTTTACGTTTCGGTATCTGCGGGTGCGTGTGTCATTCTCCCCACGTTGAGCGGTCGAGGTTGCGGTAGCCTATTGCCTCTGCAATGTGCGGGCCGCGCACGTCGGGGCTGCCGTCGAGGTCGGCTATAGTGCGTGCAACCTTCAAAATCCTCTCGTATGCCCGTGCCGACAGGTCGAATCGCTTCATGGCCATGGCGAGCAGGCTCTTGCCTTCGTCGTCAGGCTCGGCAAAAGCGTGTATCATGTTGTTCGACATCTGTGCGTTGCAGTGTATGTGTTTTGTGGTGCCAAAGCGTTTCATCTGTACCTCGCGCGCCTTTATTACCCTGTTGCGTATCGTTGCGCTCGACTCGCCGCGCGGCGAGTTGGCAAGGTCGTCGAAAGGCACGGGCGTGACCTCCACCTGAATGTCCATGCGGTCGAGCAGCGGGCCGGAAATGCGGCTCATGTAGCGCTGTATTTGTCCCGGCGAGCACACGCATTTGTGCGTCGGGTGGTTGTAGTATCCGCAAGGGCAGGGATTCATCGACGCCACGAGCATGAAAGAGCACGGCAGGGTGACGCTGTACTTGGCGCGCGTAATGCTGACCATGCGGTCTTCGAGCGGCTGGCGCAGAGTCTCGAGGGCGCTGCGGCTGAACTCGGGCAGCTCGTCGAGAAAGAGCACGCCGTTGTGCGCCAGCGATATCTCGCCCGGCATGGGATTTGCACCGCCGCCGACGAGCGCGACTGCCGACATCGTGTGATGCGGCGCGCGGAAGGGGCGCGCGGTGAGCAGCGATACGCCGTCGGGCAGCACGCCCGAGACGGAATGGATCTTTGTTGCCTCTATCGCCTCGTCAAATGTCATGGGCGGCAATATTCCCGGCAGGCGCTTGGCAAGCATTGATTTGCCGGTGCCGGGAGGGCCTATCAGCAGTATATTGTGTCCACCCGCGGCGGCGATCTCCATGGCGCGCTTTGCCATTGTCTGCCCCTTGACATCGGCAAAGTCAAGCCCCGCGGAAATGCCCGTGTCGTCGAGAGAGCGGACGTCGCCCTCTGTCGGCGTGAGCGGATCCACACCGTTGAGGTGGTCGATAAGCTCGCGCATCGAACGGACGCCGAACACTCGTATGCCCTCGACCGCGGCAGCCTCGCGCGCGTTTGCGGCGGGGACGAAAATATCGGTCTTTCCCGCCTTTTTTGCCGCCGCGCACATACAGAGCGCGCCGCGCACCGGGCGCCATTCGCCCGAGAGCGACAGCTCGCCAACAAAAACGCAGCCGTCGAGCGGGACGGTCCTTTTTATCACGCCCGCGCAGCGTAGTATGCCGGTGAGTATCGCGGCGTCGAAAGCCGAGCCTTCCTTGCGACGGTCGGCGGGGGCAAGGTTTACGGTAAGCCCCAGCTCGGGAAAGCGGAACCCGCTGTTGAAGCAGGCGGTGCGCACGCGCTCTTTGGCTTCCTTTACCGCCGCATCGGGCAGCCCGACAAGTTCAAAATACGGCAGCACCGGCGCGGCGTCGACCTCTACGCTGACGATAAAGCTGTCAATGCCCGAAAGTCCCGCGCTGTATATTACAGATAGCATTTCCGACCTCCCGAAATTTCATTAACCGAGGGGAGACGGATCCGGTCCGCATCCCCTTCCCATAAGTATAGCATATAAATCGGATAAAATAAAGTGCGAAAACAAAAAAACAGTATAAAATCAAGCAAAAGCGCCAAAACGCCTCGGTTTGACTTGAAATGACATACCGCATATGATATAATAAATATGCAATAATAAATATGCAGACGGAAATTCCGGCTGCCGAAGCTCACATAATGATATTTATGATATTTGCGGTATTGATCTTATGAACAATAATGAAAACCGCCCGGAGGGAAGCCACCGGGTATACATAACCGACGGTCCGCCGAGACCGAGACAGGACGGCGGCGCACCGCGCACCGCTCCGCGGGAAAGACCGGGCGCATATGCTCCCGCCGCACCGCGTGACCGCACGCTAAACGTCGTGCTTCTGCTCGCTTTTATCCTTTTCGGGATAGTTCTTATAACATTCATAACCGTTTTTGCGCTTTCGTCGGGCGGCAGATATACAAAGGGCGACATAACCTCAGATCCCGGGGTGAACGCCGTTGCAACTCCCGCGCCCACCGTGACCGTCGTGCCCGAAACAACGGTACCGGTGACCGAAACGGATGCTGCCGATATTGCGGCGATAACGGGCATAAATTCCGAATACGCCGTGCTGGTCGAAGCCGACACGGGCAGGGTCATAGCCGCGCACAATGCCGATACGGTGATGTACCCCGCGTCGCTCACCAAGATAATGACTCTTGTCGTTGCGCGCGAGCATATTGCCGACACATCGGCGACCGTTACGTTTACGCGAAAGATGCTTTATTCGCTCGACCGCGACGCCATGAAGGTGGGGTATCAGATCGGTGAGACGGCAAACGCGCTTGACCTGATGTACGGCGCTATGCTGCCGTCGGGCTGCGATGCAACGGTAGGTCTTGCGTATCTTTGCGCCGAGGATGAGGATGCCTTTGCGGGCCTTATGAATGCCAAGGCGAATGAGCTGGGGCTCAGGCGCACGCATTTTTCAAATTCGTCGGGGCTCTTCGACAGCGAAAACTACACTACGGTGCACGATCTTGCCGTGATATTCGGCTATGCGCTGAAGGATGAGCTGATGCGCAAGATAATCTGCACCGAGACCTATACCACTGCGGGGGACGGCAAGGATCCCGCAACGCAGCACCGCCTTAACGACCGCCTGTTTTACAATATGAAGGAATACGATGGCTCTTACGGCGCGGTAAAGCTCAAGGGTTTCACCGTTCTCGGCGGAAAGACCGGGTATGTGGATGAGTCGGGCAGTTGCCTTGCGTCATATTCCGTTGCGGGAAACGGCAAGCGCTATATCGTCATAACGGGCAAGGGACGCAACATGGCGTTGGTGCTCGCCGATCATTACAATATACTTATGAAGTACGCAAAATAAATACGGGGGCTTTTAAAAGCACAATGCTTTTAAAAGCCCCTCGGAAATGCCGGCGGTCATGCCGGCATTTTTTACGTTATCCTGTCAGGCTCCCGGTCGCGGTCACGCGTTTTTACGATAGCTCTCGACGCGCGCGATGAGTGCTCTGCCGACCTTTACGGCAAATTCAAGTGCGGCGGGGATGAGCTCGGGCGGATATTTGTCGATGTAATGAAGTATCTCGAACGAAAAGTCGCCGCGGTAGTCGATGGCTGCGAGCGAACGGCAGATGGCATCCCAGTCCTGCTTGCCCTCGTAGGGAAGGATGTGGCGGTCGCCCTTGAAATCGGTGTCCTGAACGTGCAGCGAAAGCAGGTGGCGGTTGTCCATGCCGCCTATGTAGGTCTCGGGCGCGAGTCCGGTTATCGCGGCGTGACCGAGGTCGCAGCACACTACAAAATACGGGCTGCCGAGCGAATCGACGAATTCGGTCATCTCCTTCGGCGTCGGGAAAATGCCGAAGAAGCAGTCGCGCAGCTTGTCCTTCCAGAAAAGGTTTTCAACGGCGATCTTTATGCCGAATTTCTCGCAGTAGGGCAGGAGCGAGAGGTAGTATGCGCGGTTATATTCCTTGTAATCCACATTTATATCCTCACGCGGCGTCTTTATCGCGTGAACGATGACGTGCGGTATGCCGAGGATGGCGCAAAGCTCAAGGGACGTTACCACGTCGGCATATGCGGGGCAGCTCATATCAAACGGATCGCCGTACTGCACCTTGAAGGGCGCGTGCGCCTGCGCAAAGCCTATGCCGATCTCCTCGGCGTATTTGCGTAGCGAAACGGCAAATTCGCGCATATCCGGGCGATGGAGCAGATCGTCGTCGGGGTTGATCTTGTCGAGCGTAAGGTCGGCGGCGTCAAATCCCGCATCCTTCATAAGGCGGAGCGCCTCTTTTATGCCGTAGTCAAGACCCAGGTTGAGAGTTTCCATTGAAAGTCGCATCATTTTTATATCCTTCTTTCTTATTTTTTCTCTGCAAGTTCCGAAAGACGCATGATCCTGTCCTTTTTACCGGACACGATGAGAATGTCGCCGGGGCGGAATACATAGTCGGGCTTTATAAGATCGGTCACGCTGCCGGCGTTTTCGACGGCAACGATGTTCACGCCGAATCTGCGGCGCAGATCAGCCTCAACGACCGTCTTGCCGATGACGGCGTCCGGTGCGGCAAGCTTTGATATATTGAGCTGCTCGTTGAGCTGCATATAATCGAGCACCTTGGTCGTTTCGAGCCGCGTTGCAAGGCGCACCGCCATGTCGCGCTCGGGGTATACCACCTCGGCGCCCAGCTTTTCGAGTATCTCGCCGTGCTCGGCGCTCTTTGCCTTTGCTATGACCTTGGGAATGCCGAGGCTCACGAGGTTGAGCGTCGTCAGTATCGAAACATCCATCTGCTCGCCTATGCATACAACGGCAACGTCGCAGTTGCCGATGCCCGTCTCGGCGAGCGATCTTTTATCGAGCGTGTGAACGACAAAGGCGTTTTCGGTGTATTCGCGTATCTCGCGCACCTTTTCCTCGTCGTTGTCAAGCGCTATCAGCTCGGCGCCCGAGCGCGCAAGCTCGGTGGCAAGAGCGGTTCCGAAGCGCCCGAGCCCCACTATACCGTATATGGTCTTGTCCTTTGATCTTTGATTTCTTTTTGCCATAAAAAACACATCCTTTCCGGTGTTCCCGCGGCTCAGCCTATCACAAGGTTGCCCTCGGGGTAGCTCACTCTCTCGCCGCGCGAGAAGTACCATAGAGTAACGATGGTCATCGGACCGAGTCTGCCGATGTACATTATAAGCACCGAGAGCAGCTTTGAGCCGACCGACAGCCCGGGTGTGATGCCGGTGGAAAGTCCTACGGTCGCAAACGCGCTCACGACCTCCGTGACTATATCACGCAGAGGTATATCCGGCTCCATCAGAGCCATAAAAAATGTGCCTGTGAGTACGACAGAGATGCCTATCGCCGTTATCACGGCAGCCTTGCGGAAGGCGCTTTTCGGCACAGAATAGCGGAATGCCTTTTCGCTTTTGTTCGTTGCCGCCGATCTTATCCCCTGAAGCAGCGCAAAGAAGGTGCTGGTCTTGATGCCGCCGCCGGTCGAGCCGGGAGAGGCGCCGATAAACATCAGAACGTTCAGCACGATAAGCCCTGCGTTGGAAAAGCCGGAGAGGGGATATGTCGAAAAGCCCGATGTGCGCGCCGACGCGCTGAAAAAGAATGCGCCGAGCCAGCTTATGTTATCGCCCTCGGTAAACTTGAGAAGCAGCGTGCCCGCGGCAAGCAGCACGGCGCTCATCGAAAGCACCACGTGCGTGTGCATCGAGAAGCGGCGACGGCAGAAGCGCTTGGAGAGCACTTCTCTTATCACGAGAAAGCCTATGCCGCCGAGCACGGTGAGCATTGCGGAGACGAGGTTGAGCGTTATGCTGTCGCGGTACGGGATCAGGTTCGTGCCGCCGCCGAGGATGTCGAATCCCGCGTTGTTGAAGGCGGCTATCGAATGGAACAGGCTTATCCCCACCGCGTGCAGCGGCGTGTGGTCGCGCGCGAACACGGGGTAGCTCAGTGCGGCTCCCGCAAGCTCGATCACCACGGTGGTCAGAAAAATGCTGCGCAGCAGTCTTACCACGCCGCTGCCCGAGTCAAAGTTGAGCGCCTCGCGCACTACGGTGCGTTCCTTGAGGTTCATACGTCTGCCTGTGGCAAGTATAACGCCGGCGCCTATCGCCGTAACGCCGAGACCGCCTATCTGAATGAGGGCGGCGAGCACGGTTTGCCCGAACGCGGTAAAGGTATCGCCCGCGTCGGCGGCAATAAGACCGGTAACGCACACGGCGCTCGTTGAGGTGTAGAGCGCGTCGATATACCGCAGGGCAACGCCCTCGCGCACGCTGCACGGTAGCATCAATATCCCCGAGCCTATGAGTATGACGGCAGCAAAACCGAAGGCGATTATCCTTGCCGGCGACTGCCGTTTTATAAATCCCGAAAATGCGTTTTTCAATTCATCACATCCAATCTGATCCGGTGCTTTCCGTCACTTTTTGTCTGCCGTACGCAGTCTTTCGATTATTTTTTTATACCCGCCGGTGCCATATGAGAGGCAGCGGTTGACCCTGCCGATGGTCGCCGAGCTGATCTTCATGCTCTCCTGTATCTTCTGATACGACACGCCCTCGTCAAGCTTCACGGCAGCCTCAAGGCGCTGCGACATATCGGTTATTTCCTTTACGGTGCAGAGATCTTCAAAGTATTCATAGCATTCGTCAATGCTGCCGAGGCTCAGAATGCTCTCAAAAAGACGGTCGATAGCTTCCGTCCGCGCTATTGCCATTTTGTTATCCTCCTTGTGACGGAAAGATCCGTACATCATTTATAGTTTAGCACTTTAACGCAAAAAAGTCAAGACTTTTGGGGCTCGGGTGACGTTGAAGCAGACTCTGAACTGCATATCCCGACCGTCGGCGGGGAATAAAGTCAGATCGGCATTTTACGTTCCGTTGCCCCGCCGCGTTTAGCCGTGCCGGGCACGGCTGAACCTGAAAGAATCATATCTTACTATACGGCTACTGCCGTAGGGGAGGGTGAGCTCGGGTGAAACCCGAGGTCGCTCCTCCCGTGAATGAAATCTGTATTGATTGGGTAGGTTTTGCCTGTGGCAAAACCTTTATACCTCCTCATCCGGTGCCTGCGGCGCCACCTTCCCGGACACGGGAAGGCTGCCGTTAAATGACGTTCCGTCAACGGACGTGAAGTGAGAGATGCACTTTAGTCGGACAACAAAATCAAAAACAAAATCGTTTTACTTTCTTCACCGTGATCGACGGAAGAAACGATCCTGTCAGCCTTCCCAAGTTTGGGAAGGTGCCGCGGCGCGGGATAAAGGTGTGTGGGAATTGTCGATCATTGCCGCGCTATGCTTTTATGCATTGCGTAAATAAAAAAATTAAATCCCGCGAGCGCGGCGGATGAGGTGGTAAAAAGGATCCCGCCGCAGCGGAATATTCCTTTTACTTTAATGAATTTTACTCCTTCAGTCGCCTGCGGCGACAGCTCCCTCTTGAGGGAGCCTTGGCAAAATTTCGAACTTCATTCTGTCACGTCTAAAAGTGATCAATACTTTGTGCGTTTGTGCGATTTTAAATCCGATGCAAAAATCATGGGATTCGCAGGCATTAAGTAAGCCTCCCTCGCCGAGTGAAGGGGACCGCGCAGCGGTGGAAGGAGTTTTCTTTTAAATTCGGGTGACGTTGGAGCGGATTTTGAGCTTCATACCCCGACCGTGACGTGAGTGCAGACTCATATCTGTTGTGGAGATATAGTTACATCAGAACATTCTCTTTTTTGACCCCGGGTGGCGTTGGAGCAGATTTTTAACTTCGTACCCCGACCGCGGCGTAAGTTCAAATCCATATCTCACTACATGGCAACAGCCGTGCGGTTTGATACGATTTTTTCTTTTATTGTTCGGTCGTCCTGCGGCACGGCAGAATAAGGCTGGGAAAGGCCGAGGGCATTTGCTCTCGGACCTTTTTTACACCGGCATTCATTTTTTCTTGCCGTAACACGGCATGATCGGCGCACCCGGCGGGTGCATACGGCGATATTTTCGAGCATCACGACCGCCACTTATTTTTGCAGCAATCAAATTTCACATTTTTCGCCCCTGTAAGTTGCGATTCATGCGTACAAATGTCCGTTTGTGACGCATTTTTGTATATTAAAATTAACATTTGCTATTAACAAACCGCTTTTTGTCTGCTATAATGCAAATGTAAATAAGACGTGTCGTTTATTAACAAAACGCCGCGCTTACAATCAGAAAAGAGGTACAATCAATGCGTAAAACACTTTCTGCAATCCTCAGCGTCATTATGATCCTCTCCGTGCTGTCGGGCGGTCTCGTATCCGTTTCCGCCGCAGACGGGACGGCAGTAAGCACCGCCGAGGAATTTGCGAACATGAAGCCCGACGGCAAGTACTACCTTGCTGCCGTCATCACGCTCACCGCCTCCTTCGGCGAATTCAGCGGGACCTTCGACGGCAACGGCAAGACCGTTACCACCTCCGTTCCCGTTTTTGCCAAGGTGACCGGTACTGTCAAGAACCTCACCGTCGCCGGCGAGATAAACGGCACCGACACGGTGGCTGCCCTTGCCGTCGAGGCAGACGGCGCTACCATCGAAAAAGTGACCAACAAGGCAAACGTCAACACCTCAAAGGGCCATGCTGCCGGCATCGTTGCTCTTCTGAACGGTAATGCTTCCACCGTTGCGGGATGCACCAACAAGGGCAAGATCACCAACTCCAGCAGCACCGTTCACGACAGCGTTGCGGGCATCGTGTGCAAGATATATGCTGCTTCCAGCGTTGTTGACGGGTGTGTCAACGAGGGCGACGTCACTGTCGCAAAGACTGCCGACGGCGGTAACGGCAATGCCGCGGCAGGTATCGTGGCGCGCACCGACTTCAACAACAATGCGATCAACATCATAATAAAGAACTGCACCAACAAGGGCAAGATCTACGGTCATCACTGGACCGGCGGTATCTGCGGTCTCATCGACCTTACCACCACCATCACCGGCTGCGTGAACTACGGCGACATTGAGTCCCGCAACAGCATCGCGGGCGGTATCGCGGGACGTCTCGGCTCCGGCGAAAAGGTCGCATCCCCCGAAAACATCGTTTTCACTCTCAAAAACTGCACCAACTACGGTTCTGTTATCGGACGCGATGACGAGACTGCCGGTATCGTCGGCTGGGTCGAGCGCGTCATCTACATCGAGTACTGCTTCAACTACGGCAATATCTCCAGCCCCAACAAGGGTGCTGCGGGCGTCGTCGGTCACATCGGTGCCGATTCCAGAGCGCCTGCCGACAATCACAAGGTCTCCAGCGTCAAATACTGCGGCAACGAAGGTACGATAACCGGAACCTCAGGCAACATCGGCGGCGTTGTAGGCTATGTTGCAGCCAAGAATGACGAAAACGACAAGATCTACGCCGACATCTCCTACTGCTACAATTTCGGCGAGGTCAATTCCACCAAAAAGGCAAATGCCTCCGGCATTCTCGGATACACCAAGTCTCAGTACTTACAGATATCCAACTGCCTCAGCGGCGGCAAAGCTGCAACCGGTGAAGGCGGAAAGACCTTTGCGGTCTATGTAAACAAGTTCAAGCCCGTTGACGGCAGCATCAAGAACAACACGATCGTTGAAGGCGTAGCCGAGTTCGTTTCCAGCGAGGACACCGCTGTCACCGACATCACCGACACCGTTGCGGCGGCGGCGGTCGGCTCAGGCGAGCTTGCATACAACCTCAACAAGGTCTTCGGCAAGAACTTCTTCCGCCAGACCCTCGGCACCGATGCTCACCCCACCACCAAATCGGGCAGCAAGGTCGTCGATCTTGTGGACGGCAAGTATGTCAACACCACGGCGACTCCCGACAAGCCCACTCCTGCGGATCCCAACCCGCCCACAGGCGACAGCGCTCTGTACATTGCAGTCGCGGCGCTCGCAGCCGTGTCTGTTCTCGGCGTGGCTCTTATCCCCCGCAAGCACAACATTGCCGGTTGACCGGTGATATGTGATAACACATAAAGCTCCCCTGCCCGATGCCTTGGCATCGGGCAGGGGAGCTTTTGACTTCCGGTGACGTTTGACCGGATCCGTATCTTAAACACGGCTGCAGCCGTAGGGGAAGTTTGATTTCCACCCGCCTTGGCACTTTTGCCGCTGATGGGCTCTTGTCGAGAACAAGGTAGTTTACAAATTGTGAAGGCACATGGTTTACAAATGCACGGCGGGTGCTTGCCGCTCGCTATATTTCCGGACATTTTGCCTGCTTCACACATTTTTTACCTTCGGTTAATTATAACGCAAAAAAAGCGCGGTAAAATAAAGGCAAGTGTCTTTATGTTCCGTGCATATATCTATCCAGTTTACAATTATAGTATAGCACAAATCAACACGAATGTCAACAGGTAAAAGCACACGATTTCACATTTTACAATTTATTAATAATTACGGAGGTACACAAAATGAAAAGTTCCGATGACCGCGCGGCGCGCGGTTCGGGC
>ENA-OROL01003360-OROL01003360.1-human-gut-metagenome-genome-assembly--contig:-NODE-3360-length-10258-cov-4.036656_pt1 | contig 10258 bp, 8 predicted proteins | sample MGYA00242128_ERZ509048 | MGnify/ENA primary metagenome ERZ509048 (study PRJEB26280, sample SAMEA2338750) | human gut metagenome | biome: human gut; feature: human-associated habitat; material: faeces...
GGTCAAGTCGTGCCTTTATCATTTCACTGATAAAATCAGCATCGGCTTGTGGATTCTCTAAACCTACAATTACACCGTCATCATTCACTCCATAAAACAAACTGCCACCGTCCGTATTGGCAAATGCCGACACGGATTTAAGCCATGACTTTACTTTCTTACGTTCCAGCATTTCCTTGAAATCGTAAGCCGAGCATTCCGCTATCAATGTATTGTTATGTATTTGCATAGTTTCCTTATTGTTGTTCGGGTATAACATCCCAATATCATATACAAAGGTAAGGATAAAACCGAAGAATCTGTTAAAAACATCGCTTTCTTTTGATTTTTATGCGTTTACATCTCTTGTTTATGAATAAAAATCGTACTTTTGTGAGCAAGAGCGTGTGTTGCTTATGGATGCTTATTTTCGGGTTTGCGTTATATTTGCAACACGTGTACGCAAGTCGCTGATAGATATATCATGTTGATTTTGAGGAAGTGAAGTAATTCAGACAAGGACATAAATAATAAGCAAAAGCGTGCAGTTTATCAGAGCTGCGCGCTTTTGTATTTTTTATTGTTATATACTTGTCGATATAAGCACACTGAGTTCTTTCTCTTTAATTCTAAAGAATCTATTTGCCATTACAAGTATTTAAGTCCTCATTAAAATATAAATCATGATATTATATTTTTCTTTGATGATTTATTTAATTAACCTAGGTAATGGCAAATATGAGATTAGTAAAATTAAAGAACCGTCCGAGTAAGGGCGTTTTCGTTTTTGAATACATGCAGGAGCAGATAGAGCGTCTTAGAGGGCAAGGAAAAGAACGGACAGTCGAAACATATCAGTCCGCATTGAACAGCTTCATGAAGTTCCGTGACGGCATAGACTTATGTTTTGATGAGATGGATGCAGATTTGATGGAACATTATGAAACGGAGATGCGCTCCACTCACCATTTAAGTCGTAATACCACCTCTTTTTATATGCGTATTTTGCGTTGTGTGTATCGCAAGGCAGTGGGGGAGGGACTGGCCCTTCCTGCAGATCCTTTTGAGAATGTATATACTGGTGTGGACAAGACCTCAAAGAGAGCTGCCACCCTGACAGATATCAAACACATCAAGCAGTTGGATCTTTCCGATCATAAATCATTGGAATTTGCACGAGATATCTTTCTCTTTTCTTTCTATATGCGAGGAATGTCTTTTATAGATCTTGCCTATTTGCGTAAAAAAGATCTCAATAGTGGCTTTGTGAGTTATAGCCGTCGTAAAACAGGTAAGAAACTCATTATACGGTGGGAAAAACAGATGCAGGAGATTATTGACAGATACGGAGATTCGGAAACACAATATCTTTTACCTATTATAGAACGAGAAGATGGCACGGAGCGCAGACAATATCGGAATAAAATGTTGCTGGTGAACCGTAAGCTGAAGAAGATTGCAGCCCGGGCAGGATTGACCACACCACTTACTATGTATGTGGCGCGCCATTCCTGGGCAAGTATAGCTAAGACGAAAAACATCTCGATTGGTATTATCAGCGAAGCGATGGGGCATGATTCAGAAACTACTACACAAATCTATCTTTCGTCTATACAGACTAATCAGATAGATAATGCAAAGAAATATTTTAAAAGATCTATAAGAAGGGGAATATTTGAATTATTTTGAAATTAGGACGCACTCTTATATAGAGAGCGTCCGATTTCTTAAATTTCTGATTTCCATTTATGTAGTAAGTTGTATGAATAAAATCAGCCCATAAGTTTATTATATATAGAGAGAGAAAAAAACTTTTTTTATCAGTTTACAGTCTGTAAATGCTAGAAAATGAAAATAAATCTATACCTTTGCAGCCGATAGACGCTCTCTATATAAGAGTGCGTCTGTTTTTAGTCGGATTATTCCACTATGAGTATTGTAAATAACAAGGGCAAAGACATGCCACAACAAATTTTGGGAACGACGGTTCAAAAGACCGACGACGCCGTAGGCATATTCCGAAATGATCAGGAAAAAAAGCATTGGTATGTGGCTGTTGTAAATAACAGAAGTGAAAAAGCCTGTCAGGATAGATTACGAAAACGTTTGAAAAACGAAACTGATAGTGAGAAAGCTTATGAAGTTTATGTCCCTATCCAACAGGAGATGAGTATTCGTCATGATGGTAAACGTAAAAAAGTGGACCGTATTGTTTTCCCTGCTCTTGTGTTCATTCGCTGCACAGATTCAGTAAGACGGAAAGAAATAGTCTGCCTTCCTTATATAAAACGTTTCATGGTTAACATAGCCGGTTCTTCCCGAAATACTTGCCGTCCCGTAGCTATTATTCCAGATCATCAGATGTACAGCTTGATGCGTATGGTCAATGATGCCGAAGAACATGTCACTATTGAGTCATGCCCTCTGCATTTGGGCGATCGTGTCCGTGTAAACGGTGGCAAACTGGTAGGGTTGGAAGGGAATATATGTCGTGAAATAGATGGTTCTACTAGTCTGGTTGTAAAAATTGATATCCTTGGATGTGCTAAAGTTACCATTGCTAGAGAATTGCTGGAACCTATAGCGGAAAAAAACTCAGTTAACATATAATTATATATTGACATACAATGACCATAGCAGTAGACTTTGACGGTACTATTGTTGAGCACAAGTATCCGGCAATCGGCAGGGAGTTGCCGTTTGCCATTGAGACATTGAAAAAATTGCGTGACGAACATCACAGGTTGATTCTATGGACAGTGCGTGAAGGGCGTCTGCTTGACGAGGCTCTTGCCTTTTGCCGTGATCGCGGTCTTGAATTTTATGCCGTGAACCGCGACTATCCGGAGGAGGAGAAAGGGCGTAACAATCATTACTCACGCAAGCTCAAAGCCGATCTTTTTATAGATGACCGCAACTTGGGAGGCCTTCCCGATTGGGGTACTATTTATGGAATGATTCATGACGGAACCACTTTTTCGGATTTGATACGTAATGCCGGTGAATCTCCTGTTTCGGAGAATCACGGCAGAGGTCTTTTCTCGCGCCTGTTTGGCAGATGATTGAATAATAAATGAAAAAACTGATATGAAGACTTTAAAGAAACTATTATTGTTTGTTGTGGCATCCGCCTTGTTGGCAGGCTGCACCTCCTATAAAAATGTACCTTACATGCAGAATCCCGAGGTAGTGAACAGTTACAGGGAAGATCTTCCCCTTTATGATGCAAAGATTATGCCGAAAGATTTGCTGAGTATAACTGTGAACACGAGTGATCCTCAGGCTGCCGCTCCTTTTAACCTGACGGTACAGACTCCTCTGAATGCAGCCCTGACCAATATTAATACTACCACACAACCCACTCTCCAGCAATACCTGGTAAATAACAAGGGTGAGATAGATTTCCCCGTTATCGGTCGTCTGAAGGTGGGCGGCCTTACGAAAAACGAGGCGGAAGATTTGATCCGTGAGCAATTGCAGCCCTATCTGAAAGAGAGTCCTATCGTTACAGTCCGTATGGCAAATTACAAAATTTCGGTATTGGGAGAGGTGAACCGTCCGGGTACTTTTACCGTAGGAAATGAAAAGGTAAATATCCTTGAAGCCCTTGCCATGGCGGGAGATATGACTGTTTATGGCGTCCGTGACAATGTGAAACTGATTCGTGAAGATGCAAAAGGCAAGCGTGAGATTATCAATTTGAATCTTAATAATGCAGAGCTGGTTGTATCTCCCTATTACTACCTGCGCCAGAACGATATCATCTATGTAACGCCCAATAAGACAAAAGCCAAGAACTCGGACATTGGCAGCAGCACCAGCATATGGATCAGTGCTACATCCATTTTGGTATCTCTTGCAAGCCTTCTGGCAACCATCTTGAAATAAAACTCATAAATATAATTGTTGATTACAAACTGTTGATATGACTGACGAACAGAAGAACACCCCTTCGGGTACCGAGCAACGTGAGGAGAACGTTGATCTTTATGCCTTGTTTTTTAAATACTTTGCCTATTGGCCGTGGTTTGTAGCCAGTGTGCTGGTTTGTATTATATCTGCTTTCATCTATCTCCGTTATCAAGCTCCTGTCTATAATGTTGATGCGGCCGTACTCATCAAAGAAGGTGACAAGAAAGGTGGAAGCAGTAATAATCCTATGGGAGCCCTTCAGGATCTGGGTATGTTCTCCATGACTAACAATTTTGACAATGAGGTGGAAATCCTGAAGTCAAGAACCTTGATTAAAAAGGTGGTGAATCATTTGAATTTGTATATTTCAGTGGCCGAGGAACGTATGTTCGGCTATAACACTCCTTTATATAAGTCCACTCCGGTAAAAGTTTATATGACTCCTGAAGAGGCAGACAATCTGGAAGAAGGAGCCAAGCTTCATCTAAAATACACCATGAATGGAAAATTGGATGTAAAAGTGGAATATATGTTTGACGAGGAGAAGCAGGAGACTGAGGTAAGTTTTGACAGTATTCCGGCTGTTTTCCCCACTCCAGTAGGAGTTTTCAGTTTTACAAAGAACGACTCGGTCCCACCTTTGGAAGAAGATATGAATCTGGTGGCATACGTTAATTCTCCTACAGATGTGACGGAAAGTTATGTAGAGAATTTGTCAGTGGAACCCACTTCGAAGACTACCACAATTGCTGCCATCAGCTTGCAGAATACGGTAAAGCAGCGCGGTATCGATTTTATCAATTGTTTGGTTGACTTTTATAATCTGGACGCGAATGACGAGAAGAATGAAGTGGCTCAAAAATCCGCAGAGTTTATAGACGAGCGTATTGGCATTATCAATCGGGAGTTAGGTACTGCCGAAACGGAACTTGCCGATTTCAAGCAACGCTCCGGATTGACCGATTTGACCAGCGATGCCCGTCTGGCTTTGGAAGAGAGTTCGAAATATGAACAGCAGCTGACCGAGAATGCCACCCAGTTGAGACTGGTGGAGTCCTTGCGTAACTATGTGAACAATCCGAAGAATGCAAACGAGGTGATTCCCGCTAATGTAGGGTTGCAGGACCAGAATTTGGGTTCTATCATCAACCAATATAACACGATGCTGATCGAACGCAAGCGTTTGCTCCGTACCTCTTCCGAAAACAATCCTGCGGTAATCAATATCAATACGGGCATCGAGTCCATGCGGCACAATGTGCAGACTACCGTGAACAGTGTACTGAGAGGGTTGCAGATAGCGCAGTCCAACCTTGAACGTCAGGCACGGAAGTTTGAAGGCAGGATCAGCAGTGCGCCGCAGCAGGAGAAAGAATTTCTTACTATCTCCCGCCAGCAGGAAATCAAGGCGACCCTTTACATTATGTTGCTTCAGAAGCGTGAGGAAAACGCAATAACCCTGGCATCCACTGCTAATAACGGACGTATCATCAAAGCTGCTCTTCCTAGTAAAAAGCCGGTTTCTCCTAAGAAGAAGATAGTTCTGCTGGCTGCCTTTGTATTGGGTATGGGTATTCCTGTAGGTCTTATTTATTTGAAGGATTTATTAAAATATAAGATAGAGAATGCTGAGGATGTGGAGAAGATAACGGATGTTCCTATTTTGGGTGAGCTCCCTTTAAGTAAGAAGCCCGAAAAAGGTGCCATTGTGGTTCAGGAGAATCAGAACGGTATGATGGAGGAGGCTTTTCGTGGTCTGCGTACCAATATGTTGTTCATGCTTGGTGCCAGTCAGAGAGTGGTGCTTTTTACATCCACACAGCCGGGTGAAGGCAAGTCTTTTATTGCTGGAAATACGGCAGTCAGTCTGGCCTATATGGGTAAGAAAGTTGTTATTGTGGGTTTGGATATCCGCAAGCCGGGGCTGAATAAGGTCTTTAATCTGTCCCATCGCACGGAAGGTATTACCAATTATCTGGCTGACCCCGAGCATACCAATCTTTTTGATATGATACAACATTCGGATGTAAGTCCTAATCTTGATATTCTTCCGGGTGGTCCTATTCCTCCCAATCCTACAGAGTTGATGGCGCGTACGGTACTGGAAGATGCAATAGAGAAATTGAAAGAGCGTTACGATTACATTATTCTTGATACGGCTCCTATTGCTATTGTGACCGATACTGCTATTGCCAGTCGTGTGGCTGATATGTGCGTGTATGTGTGTCGTGCAGATGTAACTCCGAAGTTGGGGTATCAGTATATTAATGTGCTGCGGGATCAGAAGAAATTCGATAAATTGGCTACGGTTATTAATAGTATTGATTTGAATTCAAGAAAGAGTAGCTATGGGTATGGTCATAAATATGGCTATGGATATGGGTACGGCTCTGGTATGGATAGGAAGAAAAATAATTCTTAGTGTATCAAATATATATTCCTAAACGACTTGTTTTTATGCCTCAATCAGTAAAAGCTAATTATATTTTAAACTTAATCAATACGGGAACACAGATGCTTTTTCCATTGATAACCTTTCCATACGCTTGCCGTGTGATACAGGCGGACGGGATAGGACAGGTTAACTTTTTTTCCTCGATAATTGGTTATATCTCATTATTCACGGCCCTAGGAATTCCTATGTATGGAATTCGCGAGATTGCTCGAGACAGAAATAATGTGGTAAAAATGAATCGTACAGCGGTTGAGATTTTGCTACTGCATATGCTGTTGACTGTCTTGGGGTATATTGCTGTTGCAATCTTATGTTTGACTGTGCCACAAGTAAAAGCTGACATTCACTTATTTTGGGTACTTAGTCTTACAATATTTTTCACCACCATCGGCTGCGAATGGTTTTATCAAGGAATAGAAGATTTTAAGTATATCACTGTTCGTGGTTTGATAGTTAAGTCGATTTCCATGCTTCTATTGTTTGCTTTTGTCAAGACGAAGGATGATTTGATATATTACGGTTGGTATACTGTCATTGGTATATTAGGAGGGAATATCTTTAATTTCTTTCGTCTCAGGAAGTATATAAACAAGGATAATATCGTCTTTTCAAATCTAAATACTGCAAGGCACTTGAAGCCCGTATTACAAGTATTTTCATTTTCTATAGTTACAAGTATATACCTGCAACTGAATCCGGTTCTTCTAGGCTTCATGAAAAGCACTTTAGCTGTGGGGTATTTTACGGCAGCTACTAAACTAATGATGATGATAATGCGCTTGTCATCCTGCTTAGGAGCCGTAATGATGCCTCGTGTTTCTAATCTTCTTGCTGAAAATCAGATGGATGAGTTCAAAGTACTTATACAGAAGTCTTATGATTTTACTCTTGCGATAGCGTTACCATTGACAGTTGGTATGTTTTGGGGAGCTCCTTGCATAGTCAGAATTTTGTGCGGAGATGAGTTTATCCCATCTATACTTTCTTCGCAGATTATCGCTCCTATCATATTGATGGTGAGCATCTCCAATGTGATGGGGATACAGGTACTTTATCCTAAAGGAAAAATAAACTTAGTTATTCAGTCTTGTCTAATAGGTGCTATCACTGATCTTATACTAAATATCTGCTTGATACCTTCTTTTTCCTATGAAGGTACAGCCATTGCTTATTTGGGCGCAGAAGTGGTCACTACGGTTTCCATGTATTTTATTGGCAAAAAATACTTGCCTATATCCTTTTTCAAGAGACTCCATCTGAATTATTTGGGTGGATGTGTTGTAATGTCCATTGTGTTAATTCTTATTTCTCAATTTGTTTATTTTTCCGATACGCTTATTCTTATGCTACAAGTTTTTATAGGGATAGCAGTTTATGGCGGGTATCTTTGGGCTTGTAAAGATCCATTTATTATGCAGGCATTGTCTAAAATACATAGATAAATTTTTTTGTATGGTATATCAACCTTATGGTTGTCTTATCATTATGTTTATTGATTTCAATAATAAAACTATAAAAGTCTCTTTTTATATGAATCAGTATGATTATCTGATAGTTGGCGCTGGCCTTTTCGGGGCTACCTTTGCTTATTTTGCTCATAAACAAGGTAAGAAGTGTCTAGTTATAGACAAACGTCTTCATTTAGGTGGCAATGTTTATTGTGAAAATATGGAAGGAATAAATGTACATAAATACGGGGCACACATTTTCCATACTTCCAATAAGGAAGTGTGGAATTTTGTAAATTCCATCGTAGAGTTTAACCGCTATACCAATAATCCACTTGCCAATTACAAAGGTAAGCTATATAATCTTCCTTTTAACATGAATACATTTTATCAGATGTGGGGGGTTAGTACTCCGGAAGCTGCGCTGGCTGTGATAGAAGAACAAAAATCAGAAGCTATCAGGAAGATGGAAATAGATGGAGTGATAGAACCACGTAATTTAGAAGAGCAGGCACAAGTATTGATTGGGAAAGATATTTATGAAAAGCTCATTAAGGGTTATACAGAAAAGCAATGGGGACGTAAATGCGAGGATTTACCTGCTTTTATTATTCGTCGTCTTCCGGTGCGTCTAGTGTTCGATAATAATTATTTCAACGATAAATATCAAGGTATCCCTGTAGGGGGATATAATAAATTGATTGAAGGCTTGCTGGATGGTATTGAAACTAAGACTGGAATTGATTTTTTCAGTGACAGAGCACATTGGATGTCGGTAGCAGACAAGATTATCTTTACAGGTAAAATAGATGAATTTTACGACTATCGTTTTGGAAATTTAGAATATCGTACTGTCCGCTTTGAAGAGGAAGTCATTGATTGCTCGAATTATCAAGGCAATGCTGTAGTGAATTATACAGAACGTGAAGTACCTTATACACGTATTATTGAACATAAGCATTTTGAGATGTTTGGTCAGGAGGTTTATACTTGTCCCAAAACGGTGATAAGTCGTGAGTATTCTACGGAGTGGAAACTTGGAATGGAGCCATATTATCCGGTGAATGATGAACGTAATTCACAGCTTTATCTTAAATATAAGGAGCTTGCAGATGGAGAGACGAATGTTACTTTTGGGGGACGGTTAGCAGAGTATAAATATTATGATATGGCACCAGTGATTGAGAGCGTGGTGCAATCTAATAAAACTTTTATGCTTTAGAACTGGATAAAATGTGTAGATAATGCATGACTGATTTTTATTATAATTTGTATATCTATTTCTGTATGTTTTTAACTTTCTTATCTTATTTAAATTAGGAGGGTCATATGTTGTCAAATTCTTTAATGAATATTGGTATTTGTGATAAAGAAACATCTACATATACTTCTTTTTTAGAATATATACTTGCTTTTCTTATTATAATAAATTGTAATACCATATATTCTCAATATATTTCAGGCGTAACGTTATTTGGTTTGATATCTTTCGTTTTAATACTTTTAATATTTTCATCAGGAATGTCAAAAGTTAAAATTGATATGGCGCTATTTGTGTATATGTTTATTATTGTTTATTACTCATTGCCTTTTTTTAATATTGATGATTTTTCCAGCCAATATAGAGAATTGTTGTATATAGCAACCTTTTTTATTACATTTCCACTTTTTATTATTTACTTTAGGGTTTATAGAAACAATGTGCGTATTTTTTTAGTTTTTTCTAACTTAATGGCGTATATTTCTTTAATGTCGTTTGTGTTATGGTTGCTTTGTTCTATTTTAAAAATATTACCCATGTCTCAATTTGTATTGAATCATTGGGCTAGTTTTGATTTTGTTCCATCTTATTATTATATATATTTTGAAACTCAAAAAAATGTTTTTTTAGGGATTGAGACAGTTCGGAATTCTGCTTTTTTTTCTGAGGCTCCAATGTTTGCAATTTGTGTTTCAATAGCATTTGCAATAGAGATAATGTTAAGGCGTAGAATAAGAATATACAATGTAATATTTTTAATATTAGGTATATTATCTACTACATCGGTAACGGCAATGATATTGGCTATTATTACTTTATTGATGCAACGAAGGCTTTTTATAAAGACTGTTATTCTTAAAGGTATTATTACTATTATTGCTATATCTGCTAGTTTTATAGTTATATTTACTATCCTAGAGGATAAAAAAGTCAATAATGAACAATCGTATGGAACACGAATGAAGCATTTGCAGAAAGGTGTTTTGGCTTTTGAGAAAAATACTATATTAGGTACAGGTTTCTATAGTCAGACAAAAGAAAATAGTAATTCATGTTTAGTATTATTGTCTGAAATGGGGATATATGGGGCGTTCCCTTTTATTTGGGGGCTTATGCTCAAACCTTTAATTTTATCTAGACAACATGGATATTATCATGTTGGGATGTTGTTTTTAGTGTTTTTTGTAGGATATTGTTTCACTA
>ENA-OROL01003361-OROL01003361.1-human-gut-metagenome-genome-assembly--contig:-NODE-3361-length-10256-cov-2.921086_pt1 | contig 10256 bp, 7 predicted proteins | sample MGYA00242128_ERZ509048 | MGnify/ENA primary metagenome ERZ509048 (study PRJEB26280, sample SAMEA2338750) | human gut metagenome | biome: human gut; feature: human-associated habitat; material: faeces...
TGTCCTTTATGTCGCGGCTTGTCAGCCACATTGAAACTGCGGCTATGATGATGAGCACCAGCACGAGGGCAATGAATATGTTGATTCTGTGCTTGTTCATACAAATTTACTCCGATCTGCCGCCGTGCGGCAAGTAATACAAATGATTATATATCATCACCGGCGAAAAATCCAGTGCTATGTAAGCTGAGCCGTCAGCTTATAAGCTCCCAGCTCATGTCGATGAGAAAGCGCAGCTTATCATCGTCCACGGTGTCGAGCAAAACGCTTATCCAGTGCTCCTTGTTCATGTGGTAGGCCGGGAAAAAGCCCGGCTCGGCGCGCAGAGAGCCGGAAAGCAGCGGATCGCATTTTAAGTTTAAGACGGTGACTATATCCTCCCCTTGCAGGGCGAGCCTGCTGCGCGGTATCTCCATAACGAGTCCGAACCACTTTTTACTGCTTTCGTGGCGAAAGACCTCGTAGGTCGGATTCGATATCCAAGGGAAATCGTTTACGGCGGCATAGTTTTCAAGGATATACTGCCGCAGAGTGTCTCTGTCCATTTCTGTTCTCCTGTTCAAAACGCCATCCGGAGGACCCGGATGGCGTAATACCGTTTGTCACTTATTCTCTTCCGAGCGGCGGCGCGCTTCCTCGAATCTGCGGCGAGCCTCCTCGTATTCACGGCGTGCCTTTTCGTAATCGTACCTGCGTGCCTCGGCCTCAAGCTTTTCGGCCTCCTCGTTCAGACGGCGCGTCTGCTCGGTAAGCTCGTCGATGCTGTCCGGCTCGGGCGTATTCAAGCTTTTCGGCGCTGTGCTTTTTGCTCTTATTGTCCCTGCGGCGCGGCTTGGGAGCCGGCTCATCGTCGTCCTCCTCGTCTGCGTCAAGCTCGGGCTGAGCGGCGGCGACGGTCTCCGACGGGCGTACATACTTTTCCCTCTCCCGGCCGTTTACGGCATCGGTGTACGCTCTGCCGCAGACGACGGCGACTATCGCCGCTATGACCGAAACGGCAAGCAGCACGAGCATTGCGATAAGTTGCGTTTGTCCGCTGCCCGAGCCGTCCTCGAGCGAATAGACGAAGCTGCGGTAATCGTTTGACAGGCCGTAGATGTTCAGCGCAAGGGATGCGACAGCGGCAATGCCGGCGGCGCCGGTCGCCGCATAGATGCGCGTGCGGTTGGGCTTGAGCGAGGCGAGAACGCCGATAACTCCGGCGAGAACGCCGACGATGCTTATAATGCGCAGAAGGTTATACAGGTTCTGGCGAACGTCAAGCTCGCTGTTGAGCTTGTCCGTGTCGGAGTCAATAAAATCGCGTGCAGCTTGGCTGACGGATTCATAATCACTTGTATCTGTAACAAGATCAGCGATACCATCATATTTCATGAGTTCTCCAACACCGAACTTTACTGCTTCTTCATCATTGTCTATTTGTTTTAGAGTTTTCCGTACTTCATCAACTCTGTCGGCATTTTCGTTGAGTTGCTGCTGACCGGCATCGAGCTGATTTTTTGCTGCCGCGAGCTCGGCCTTGCCGTTATCAAGCTGCACCTTGGCGGCGGCTAACTGCTCCTTGCCCTGATCGAGCTGAGTCTTTGCCGCGGCGAGCTGAGCCTTGCCGTCGTTTATCTCCTGCTCGGCGGCGGATATCTGGGCGTTTGCCTCGGCAAGCTGTGCCTGACCGTCCTCATATTCCTTCATCGCGGCCCTCGCCTCGTCAAGCGAGGTGAAGCCGAAGTTGCGCAGGATGCTTTCGGCTATCTGGAGCGCCGGGTGCTTGTCGATAAAGGCAAAAAGCTGCTGCGCCTGCTGGTATGCCGGCGTTGCGGCGTCGAGCTTGGCCTGCGCCGCGTCGCGCTGAGCCTTGGCGTCGTTGAGCTGTGCCTCGCCGTCGTTAAGGCGCTTTTCTGCCGCCTGATACTCGGCGAGCTTTTCGTTATACTGCTTCTCGGCGGCGTCGTATTCCGCCTGACCGGCCGCGATCTTCGCAGCGCCGGCGTTATATTCCTGCGTGCCCTGACTGAGCTGCTCATTGCCCTTTTGATCGGTCACGACCGACTCTGTGTAGTCCTTCTCGTCCTCGGTGCGGTTTTCCTCAGCCTTGCGAAATTTAGCCAAACGTGCATCAAAATCATCAATGAGTTCGATGATGTCTGCCTTTTGCCCACGCTTGAAGCGCATGATGTCCGACAGCTCGTCCGAGCCGCGTCCTGCCGCAATGATCCCGAATACCGAGCTTGCAGCGAGCAGGATGCTCATGATCATTAACAGTGTTCTTTTCATTATATCTTCCTTTCTCCTGCGGAAACACGTTTCCCCCCAATGCTTCCTGCGGAATTACTTCCCCTTGCGCGCCCTGTCTCTGAGCGCTATCTGCTCGAAGTCTTCGTCAAAAAGCGGATGCAGGCGAAGCCTTCTGCCCTTGACGGTCGTGCGCGAGATGAATCTGTCGCCCCAGACGAGCATCTGCGGCAGAACGAACAGCACCAGCAGCAGAGATATTATCGTTCCGCGGCCGAGCACGAGTCCGATGACGGAAATTATGCTCTCGGTGCTTATAAAGCCGATGAGCAGGCCGGCAATGACAAGGATGCTGCCGCTTGTTACGAGTGTGGGCAGAGCGCCGTTGAGCGCAAGACGTATCGACTTGCGGCGCGAAACATTGCGCTGCCTCAGCTCAAGATATCGGTTTGACACGACGATCGCGTAGTCGATATTCGCGCCCATCTGTATCGCACTTACGATTAGATATCCGACAAAAAAGATGGAGTTCTGCGTAAAATACGATATCGAGAAGTTCAGCCAGATGCTGCCCTGAATGACCGCGATCAGCAGCACCGAAAGTCCTGCCGAGCGGAACACGAACATGATCACCAGCACGACGAACACCGCCGACAGCACGCTGACCAGAATGTTATCCGTCGAGAACGAATCCTTCAGGTCGCGCGCGGCGGTAGCGTTGCCGGTGACGTAAACATCGTCGCCGTAGTAGCTGTCGGCAACACCGTGGATCTGCGTGATAAGCTCGTAGCTTTCGTCCGACTGCGTTGGCAGGTCGGAATAAACGAGCATGCGGCTGTAGTGCTGACCCTGAAGCTGCGCCTTCGCGTCGGAAAGCTGGGCATACAGGCTCTCTATCATATCTATCTTGTCCTGAGGAAGCTCTATCGTGCCGTCCTCGGCAACGTCATACAGGAACAAAAACAGGTCTATAAGCGGAATTTTATATTCGCGCATGTTGCTCTGCACCTGGTCGTAATCGGCGTGGCGCGCGGCGTAGTAGACGAAAAGCGCGCTCGCGCTCATGTCGTCAAGCCCGGCAAGCTCGGAAAACTCGCCGATGGTGAGCTTATCGCCGAGGCGGTAGCCGTCCATGACCTCAACGGAGGCTATGCCGAGAACCGAGGTGACGTGGTCAAGCTCCGATATCTCGTCGAGCATCTTCGCCTGCGTCTCATAATCGCCCGTCGGTACGACGAGCGCCATCATGTTATTGTTCCCGAATGTGTTTATGATCTGCTGATGCGCCTTTTGCGTTTCGTTCAGGCGCAGGGGGTAATCGTCGCTGTAGTTATACGAAAACGGGCACATGCTCGAAAAGAAGAACGCAGCCGCCGCGACACAGATGAAAACAGGCGGCACGAGCTTGTGCGTTTTCCACGCAAAGCGGCCGATGGCGTTTATGTTCGGCATGAAGCTGCGGTGCTTTGTTTTTTCTATCGCGCGGCTGAACATGAGCAGCAGCCCCGGCATGAGCAGGAACACCGTCAGCATCGAGATCAGTATGGATTTTATCAGCACCTTGCCGAGGTCGCCGCCGAGGCCGAACTGCATGAACGTCATAGCGACAAGGCCGCCGATGGTCGTCAGCGAGGACGAGGCTATCTCGGGTATCGCCTTCGACAGCGCCTCCACCGCCGCGTCATACGGCTCAAAATACCGCCGCTCCTCGGCAAAGCGGTTGCACAGGATGATGGCGTAGTCGATCGCCAGGGCAAGCTGCAAAATGAGCGTTACGGAGTTTGCGACATATGATATCTCCGAGAACAGAAAGTTTGTTCCCTGCTGGATGGCCGCGGCCATTGCGAAGGTTATCAGCAGAACCGGCACCTCGGCATAGCTGCGCGAGGTAAGCAGCAGCAGGATTATGACCGTAACTACGCTCAGCGCGCCTATTATGAGCATTTCGCCCAGCAGCGTGCTGCTGAAATCCGTGCCGACCTCGGTGTAGAGCTTCACGTTATCCGCGTCAAACCTCGCATCGACGAGCGACTTTATCGCGTCAAGAGCCTGCGTGCATATCTCGTCGCTCGACGGTGCGGCAAAGCTCACGGAAATAAGAGCCGTCCCGGACTTGTAGTGATCCTGTGTATCATCGAAGCTTGCCTGACGCACGCCGCCTATTTCCGCTATATCCTGCGAAAGCGCCAGCGCGTCGTCATACGAAATGTGCTCGATCATAAGCTCGGCCGTCGCGAAGGTGATAAACTCGCCGTCCATCGCCTTCAGGCCGCGCCGCGTCTCCGTTTCGGCAGGAAGAAACTGATAAAGATCGTTCTGAACCGTCGTAAGGCGCATCGTGTAGGCCGACATGCATGCGGCCGCGATGAAAAGCACGAGGATGATTTTTCTGCTGTCTATGATAAATTTGGCTAATTTGTGCATCTGTTTCTCCCGCGAGTGATGTATCTACATATTTTATTACATGTAGAAAAAAACATCAAGGGATTATTGTCAAGTTTTTATTAATTTCCTTGTGTTTGGGATAAAAGCATTATATAATTCAGGTGCGCCGCAGGGGGCGCAGAACAAATATCAAGGAGAGCGCGAAAGCGCTGCCGAAAAAATGGTTAAGCTGTTATCAAAACTGTTCATAAAAAATCCGACGGAGTACGCCGATCCGCTTGTGCGCAAGGCTTACGGAACGCTGTGCAGCCTGCTGGGGATATTCCTCAACGTGCTGCTGTTTGCCGGCAAGTATGCCGCCGGCGCGATATCCGGCTCGATCGCCATAACCGCCGATGCGTTCAACAACCTCTCCGACGCCGGCGCGTCGGCGATATCGCTGCTGGGCTTCCGGCTTTCGGGCAAAAAGCCCGACCCCGACCACCCGTTCGGCCACGGCAGGATAGAATACATCTCCGGCCTTGCGGTCGCGGCACTGATCGTTGTCATGGGCGTTGAGCTGCTGATAAGCTCGGTTGAAAAGATCCTCAGCCCCGAGCCGGTCGAGGTCGGCCTGCTCCCGGCGGCGATACTGCTTGCGTCGATCCTCGTCAAGCTGTACATGTTTGCGTATAATTGCAGCGTCGGCAAAAAGATCTCGTCCTCGGCCATGGCCGCCACGGGTGCGGACAGCCTGTCCGACTCGGTCGCGACGGCGGTCGTGCTGCTTTCAATGGGCGTAAGCTGGCTGTTCAAGGTCAATATCGACGGCTGGGCAGGCGCGGCGGTCGCGGTGTTCATCCTCTTTGCCGGCTACGGCGTTGCAAAGGACACACTCTCGCCGCTGCTCGGTCAGGCGCCCGATCCGGAGCTTGTCAAAAGCATCGAGGAGATAGTCATGAGCTCGGACGCCGTCATCGGCATGCACGACCTCGTTGTTCACGACTACGGCCCGGGCAGAATGATGATCTCTCTGCACGCCGAAGTAGACGGCCGCGGCGATATCTTCCAGCTGCATGACAGCATCGACACCGTCGAGCGCAAGTTGAAAAGCGCGCTCGGCTGCGACGCGACGATCCACATGGACCCCGTCGAGACCGACAACGAGCAGGTAAACGCCGAACACGCCGCGCTTGAGGAGGCGCTTAAGGGCATTGACGGGCTGCGCGGCATTCACGATTTCCGCATGGTCATGGGACCGAGCCACACAAACCTCATCTTCGACGTCGTTATGGACACCGGCTGCGGCAAAACGCCAGAGCAGTTCCGCGATATCATCTGCCGCACCGTCGAGGAAAAGCTCCCCGGCCACTTCGCCGTCGTCACCGTCGACACCTCCTTTGTTTTTTAGTTTTTTAGAGGCGCATTGGGGCAGCTACCAATACGGTTATCTCTGGTTGCCCGGTTCGAGGGTGCGGAGAAAACCGTGCCGTTTCGCGTAACGTGAGTACGGCAAAGGATTTTGTTGCCCAGTTCAAGACAACCGACAAAACCGTAAAACTCTCGCGTAACGCAAGTGCGGTGCGGAGTTTTTGCCGCCCGGTGTCGATGTTACCGACCAAACCGTAAAACTCTCGCGCTACGGTAGTGCGCTGCTGAATTTTGCGCCGCGCCCCATTGGCTCACCTGCAAGGGGAGCAGGCAGCTTTGCTGCCGTGGGGTTGAATATTCAAATAAGTGCGCTTTAGTGCACACAATGGCTCTCGGCTGTCAGCTATTAGCTCTCAGCCGCGGCCGCAGCCGCTCGTAGGGAACGGATTTATCCGTTCCGTCTGTACCGACCTTGCCTGCACAAAAACCATAGCTGTAGGGGCGAGCATTGATCGCCCGTTTTTCATATAGTGTTTGCCTGACGGCAAATGATTAAAATAACACCTCATCCGTCACCAAGGTGACACCTTCCCCTCAAGCTACGCAGGGGAAGGCAAAGGGCAAAACCTCTGCTGCGTATCGCTGCATTAACTGCGCAGGTAGATGCAACATAGTGAAACGGTTTTGCCTGCACCCAACGGTCGCTTATTGCGCCGCCGCGACGTGCGGTGGTATAATATCAAAAAAACAAGTGGAGTGAACGCCATGACCGAATATACGATAAATTCAAGCGGCGCCGTCGTTCCGGCAAAGGACGGCGCGCAATCGATACTTATAACAATGACCGCCGATGAGTTTCGCGAGAACAGATCCGATTTTCCGTTTCACCGCGAGATGCTGCACAGCCTCGGCTCTATACGCTATTGCAAGGCCGAGCTTTACAAGAACTGCATCATCGGAACGATGCGCGTTCCGCGCAAGGAGGCGCAGCGCGCGCCGGAGCTGTGCTTCGGCTTCTGCCTGACGGATAAAACTCTGCATATCATTGAGGACACAGGCGAGTACAAAACGCTCATCGCGCGGCTTGTCAAGCACTCATCGGGCGCAGCGCGCCCCTCGCAGCTTCTGCTGCGCCTGCTTGAGCTTTTGACGGAAAACGACGTGCCGTACATGATGCACATCGAAACGGAGCTTGAGCGCATGGAGGATGAGCTTGGCCAAAAGCCGGGCGACGATTTCTTCCGCCGCCTGACGCGGCATCGGCAGAAGCTCTCCGAGCTGGGCGCGTACTACGGTCAGCTTTCGGATATTGGCGAGCGGCTGTCGGATGAGGTCTGCGCACCCGTTTCCGGCGACTGTGCCGCGTGGGAAAAGTTTGCGCGCCGAGCCGAGAGGCTCCAGGATCACGCCGAGCTCGTGGCCGAGAGCGCGCTTCAGCTGCGCGAGCTTTACCAGTCCGAGCAGGACTCGCGCCAGAACCGCATCATGGGTCTGCTCACCGTTGTCACAACGCTGTTTCTACCGCTTACCCTTCTCACCGGCTGGTACGGAATGAACTTCCGCAACATGCCCGAGCTGAGCTGGCGCTGCGGCTACGCCGTCGTTGCCGTCGTCGCCCTCGTAATCGTCGTGATCGAGATCATCTGGCTCCGCAAAAACTTCAAAAAGTTTTAGAGGCGCATTGACGCCGCTAAAAAGCCTTGACCGGGATGGTGCAGGGGTGTAAAATGTGGATATAGAAATGTTCACCGGAGGTGTTATAATGAAAAAACAGGTAAACGCCGCAAAGCTTGCCGCATTTGCCGGAGCTGCCGCTGTCGGCGGATTTATATACCTCATTGCTCCCGGCAAGATCCGCAAGAAGCAGAAATCGCCTTTCCAAAACCGTAATTTTGCCCACCGTGGGCTGCATAAACGTGATAAATCCGTGCCGGAGAACTCGCTGGCCGCGTTCGAGCGCGCCGCGTCCTACGGCTACGGAATCGAGCTCGACGTTCAGCTGTCGAAGGACGGACAGGTCGTCGTGTTCCATGACGATACGCTCAACCGCGTCTGCGGAGTTGATGCGCGCGTCGATTCCAAGACCCTTGCCGAGCTGCAGCAGCTGAGCCTTTGCGGCACCGACGAGACGATACCTCTGTTTTCCGACGTTCTTAAAACGGTCAGAGGCCGCGGGGCTATCATCGTTGAGCTGAAAAACGGCAAGCGCAACAAGGAGCTTTGCGAAAAAACCTATGCGCTTCTTCGCCGCTACACCGGCGACTACTGCATCGAAAGCTTCAATCCGTTTATCGTGCGTTGGTTCAAGATCAATGCGCCGGAGGTCGTGCGCGGCCAGCTGGCAAATCCGCCGAAGGACTATAACGGAGAGGTAAAACCCGTGACCGGCTTCATCCTCGGCAACGTCTTGCTCAACTTCCTCGCGCGGCCGCAGTTTATCGCATATAAGATCGCGCCCAAGCCGTTCCCGGTGAAGCTGTGTGAAGCTCTCGGTGCGATGAAGGTCTGCTGGACCAGCCACGAATGGGCCAACGAAAAGGGCAACGACACCGTCATTTTCGAGTTCTATAAGCCCAAGCTCAAATTCAACAAACGCTGATGCCTATTGAAAAAAGCACCCTCGGAGGGTGCTTTTTTTCATGTTCAAAATCTCATCATCAATTCACGGTCGATCTCGCGGCCGTTTTTGAAGTAAACGCGCGGAACGCGCTTGCTGACGGCGCAGGTCAGCTCATACGGAATGGTTCCGGCAAGCTTTGCGAGCGTCTCGACCGGGTTATCCGGGCCGAAGATCTCGACCTCGTCCCCGACGCCGACATTGGGCAGCTCGCTGAGGTCGATCATGCTCATATCCATGCAGATCCTGCCGCGCTGGGGTGCGGGGCCGTCGGCGGTCATGATGCTACACCGGTTCGACAGGCAGCGGAAGAAGCCGTCGGCATAGCCGTAGGGGATGACGCCGATGCGCGTCGGCGCGCTTGTTGTAAACAGCCGGCCGTAGCTGATATCGGTGCCCTCGTCATAGATCTTTATTGTGTTTATCATTGCCTTGAGCGCCATAGCCGGGCGCAGGCCGAGTCTTTCGGCAAACTCGCCGTAGCCGTACAGCAGCAGTCCTGGGCGTACCATGTCCATATACGTTTCCGGATACAGCGCAACGGCGCCGGTGTTGGCGCAGTGGCGCAGCGGTATGCGCCGGCCGATGCGCTCCTCGACGGCGGCGACGGTGCTTTTGAAAAGCTCAAACTGCTTTTTGGTGTAGTCAACGTCGGCCTCGTCGGCCTCATCTGCGACGGCAAAGTGCGTGAACATACCTTCGACATCGAGGTAAGGCATGCCGCAGCAGTCAACTATGCCGGAAACACCGGTTTCAAAATGCCGCCCTGCGCACAGAACGCCGAGGCGCGACATGCCGGTGTCGACCTTGATATGCACGCGTAGCTTTGCTCCGAACTCGGCTGCGGCTGCATTGTATTCATGCGCCTTGGCAAGGCAGGTGACTGTTTGCGTGATGTTGTTGGCTATCAGGTTCGGCACCTGCTCGGTGGGCGTGTGGCCGAGGATTAGGATGGGCATTACGATGCCGTTTGCGCGCAGCTCCATCGCCTCATCGAGGCTTGAAACGGCCAGATAATCCGCGCCCAGCTCCTGAAGCGTACACGCGACGTGAACAGCGCCGTGGCCGTAAGCGTCGGCCTTGACGACGCCGAGAAATTTGACATTTTCGCCGATGCGAGCGCACAGAGCCTTATAGTTATGCTCTATCGCGTCGAGCGAGACCTCTGCCCATGTTCTGCGGAGAGTGGATCTCATGCTGTCACCTTCATCCCTGAATGTTAATCGTGCCGCCGGCGGAGACCCGGCTTATCTCCACACCGCCGTAGGTCCCGTAAAAGTCCCACTTGACGGAAACGGGGATCGCCGTTGCCTGGCCTGCCGGAACGGTGACTTCGATGCTGCGGCTTGTCAAAACGGCATTGTTTCTGACCTTTTCGCTCTTGTAGCTTATGCCGGGGCTCGTGAAGCTGTAGTCAACGCCGGCAACGGTGATAACGCCGTTATGGGGGCCGACGGACAGCGTGTAGGTGCTCAGGATAACGTCGAGCTTTATCGTGACGGTCTCGCTGTTTTGCGAGGTGGCCGTCCAGTTTGCGTACATTATCATTTTGGTGCCTGTGTTGCTCTCAAAGCTGCCGGTCTGGTTTATGGTGCGGTTTATGACCTGCTGCGTCGGCTGCGGCGCGGCAGTCTGACCGGGCTGTACACTCGGCGAGGGCGAAGCGCTCGGATCT
>ENA-OROL01003372-OROL01003372.1-human-gut-metagenome-genome-assembly--contig:-NODE-3372-length-10237-cov-2.757219_pt1 | contig 10237 bp, 5 predicted proteins | sample MGYA00242128_ERZ509048 | MGnify/ENA primary metagenome ERZ509048 (study PRJEB26280, sample SAMEA2338750) | human gut metagenome | biome: human gut; feature: human-associated habitat; material: faeces...
GATTCTGAAGCAACTCACCGACAGCACGGATACGACGGTTGCCCAGGTGGTCGATATCATCATCGTTACCAAGGCCATACTCCAGATGCATATTGTAGTTGATGGACGCAAGGATATCTTCCTTGGTGATGTGCTTCGGAATCAGGTCGTGGATATCACGTTTGATTGCCTCACATCTGTCCTCAAATGTGTCATTTTCTTCCAGAATTTTTTCGAGTACCGGGTAGTATACTAACTCTGTAACACCCAGGGACTTCGGATCCTCAAGCTCCGGAAGATAATGACGGATATCAACCATAAGGCTGGAAAGAACTTTGATCTCTCTCTCCTCACCCTGAATCCATACATACGGAACTGCGGAATTCTGAAGAGTATCAGCAAGCTCTCTTGTAACAAGAGTCTCAGCCTCTGCAAGAATCTCACCTGTTGTTGTGTCTACAACATCCTGAGAAAGCTTGTGGCCTACGATACGCTTGTTGAAATGAAGTTTCTTATTAAATTTGTAACGTCCAACTTTGGCAAGGTCATATCTTCTCGGATCGAAGAACATTGCCATGATCAGGCTCTCTGCGCTCTCTACTGCAAGCGGCTCGCCCGGACGGATCTTCTTATACAGCTCAAGGAGACCTTCCTGATAGTTTGTGGAAGTATCCTTGGTAAAGCTGGCAAGGATCTTTGGCTCTTCACCAAACAGATCAATGATCTCAGCATTGGTTCCAATGCCCAGTGCACGGATCAGAACAGTAATCGGAACCTTTCTTGTTCTGTCTACACGTACATAAAATACATCATTTGAATCTGTCTCGTACTCCAGCCATGCACCTCTGTTCGGAATTACGGTACTGGAAAACAGTCTCTTACCAAGTTTATCATGAGCGATTGCGTAGTAGATTCCAGGGGAACGTACTAACTGGCTGACAATAACACGCTCAGCACCATTAATAACAAAGGTACCTGTTGCAGTCATCAGCGGTAAATCTCCCATGAAAATCTCGTGTTCGTTGATTTCCTCTGTTTCTTTGTTAATCAGTCTCACTCGAACCTTCAAAGGTGCGGCGTAAGTTGCGTCACGTTCTTTACACTGTTCGATAGTATATTTCGCATCCTTCTCGTCAAATGTAAAGTCGATGAATTCCAGGCTGAGCTTTCCGCTGTAGTCCGCGATCGGAGAAATATCATCAAAGACTTCCCTAAGTCCTTCATCAAGAAACCATTTATAAGAATCCCTCTGGACTTCGATCAGGTTTGGCATTTCCAGGACTTCTTCTTGTCTCTGGTAGCTCATACGCATGCTTTTTCCAGTTTTTACAGAACGAATTCTGTTTTTTTCCATTGACGTTTCACCCCTGTTTTTTTATTATTTATTACAACATGATCCCGCCTGACCTTTAGGCAGGCATATCTAGCCATAATATAGCATCCTCCACTTTAACATAAGAAAAAAAGCGTGTCAAGCACTTTTTTCGAATTTTTTTACATTTTTTCAAAAAAAGCTTCTGTTCCTTTTATACATACGATGTATGGAACAGAAGCTCTTATTTATTTCACAGTATAATTCACAGTTACTGTGTTTGCATATTTATCTTTTGATACAATTTTCAGCACAGTATTCTTTTTCTGCTTTTTTATTTTTACTGTAAACTGTTTCTTCTTATTTACAGCTGCATAGCCCAGACGTATGCTTTTTCCGGATCGCTGTGCATAAACAATAACATTCCGGCCGCCTGCCGCACTTCCTGTTACGGATGTGCTCTGTGCTGTGATTTTTTTGCAGGAAGGACGGTCAATATTGGTCCAGCCTTTACAGCCCTTCATATATACTGCCTGCGTTTTTCCGTTTCCGCTGAAAGCATTGGACTTCATGGCCGATATCACAGAACCATATCCGTAAATACCATTTCCTTTATTTTTTGCAACCGTATTTCCGGAAACTTCTGTTGCTTTTGATTTCCACAGCAGAATTCCGCTCTTTCCGTTGGAAACAAGGCGGTTACTTTTTACACGGATGCCACCTTGTGCATATTCAATTTTGACACCATGTTCTTTATTTGAAGAACAGGAATTATTAAGAACACTGATATTTTTTCCGGATTTCACACGAATTCCGGAGCCAGTCGTGGATTTTGATGTGTTTTTTTCTGCTGTGGAGGTTGCATTTACAGACTGCAGATAAATTCCATCTCCTCCCGGTGATGCAACCGTATTTCCGCTTATCAGATTTTTCTGTTTTGATCCTGCCGCATAGGAAGAATCTTTCATATAAATTCCTGTATTTGCAGTTCCGGAAACCTGATTCCTTTTGATAATGCTTCCTCTGGAATCTTCCGCATAAATACCAAGATTGGAATATGCGGAAGTTTTTTTCATTTTTACCTGATTATCCATCACGGTATCCGTATCTGCAAGAGTAATACTGATACCGTTTCCATATCCGGAAATCTGATTATCTTTTACAGTTACTCCCTTTACCGGATATATTCCTTCCGGAATCACTTCTCCTGAATTCTTCATATTATAGCCTATAACTTTAACGCCACTGCAGATCCACGCAATGCCTCCGATGCTGGAAGTCTTTGCAAGGCTGACATAGTTTCCTGCTACCCGGATATTTCTGTTCTTCTTCGCATCCGGTTCTCCACTGTATCCCTGTGTCAAATGTGTATTTTTCTTATTCACAGCTGAGACTTCCACCCCAAGCCCTACATTTACCATGGTATTGTTTTCTGCTGTGGAATCTTCATAATTCAGAAATTCTATGCATCGTTTTTTTACATTATGGAAGGTGTTGTTGGTAACGGTAATCCGTTTATATGTTTTTCCTGCCATCATGCTATGGGTTCCCACCCCTGCAAAAACGTCCTCAAACACATTTCCATCAATAACAAAATCCTCGCAGGTGCTTCCATCGTATGGCATATACTGTGGAAAAACATTATCTTCATCTGTACAACAGTCAATCTGAATGCATTCCTGTCCGCCTTTTACATAATTCTTATAATACCCGTGAAATGTACATCCGGTAATCTTGGCATTTTTTACTCCGCCGAACTCCAGAAAATGAGATTTCAGATTATTCAGGAATGTTGCGTTTTTGATGGTGACATTGGTGGCATGTCCGATACAGAATCCCACAAATCCACCTGGTTCATCTTTTTCTGCCACGCACTGATAATTAAAATCCCAGGTTCCACCATCAATGATAACATTTCGGTAGCCTTCATATTCCCCTTCTGATTCTTTTGTATTTCCAAGTCGAAGAATCAGATGTTTGGTCGGTGATGTTTTTGTAATTGTTGCGCCTTTTGCATACAGGTACATATTGCTGTACATACACAGTGTTCCTGTGAGTTTATAATTTCCCGGTGGAATTATAATTTTACAGGGAGTTTCGTCTGACACCTGTTCTTTCAGCTGCAGAAACAAGGTATTTAACGGAGCCGTGATATCCTGTCCGTCTTCAATTTCCAGTGTCACTGTCTGATAAGTTCCAAGTTCCCCTTCGGAGGCACTTCCATCTGAGAATCTGTCCGCTTCCTCAGAAGTAAATTTTTCCGCCGCTGCATTATCCGACAGTTCACCTGTGGTGTTCTCCCCTTCTGTTACATTTTCTGCCCCATCTTCCAGCTGAATTTCATCCTGGGTATCCTCCATGGCGTTCTGCTCCGGAACCAGTTCTGTACCTTCATCATTCTCAGACAGTGTACCGGTGCCTTCCTCTTCTGTCTCCAGAGATTCCTCTTCTGTTTCCGGTTTGTCACCATCCGTCGGAGCATCGGAAATTTCCTCTGTATTTCCGTGCTTCACCGCAAGCTCCAGCGGCTCCAGCAGACCCGTCCAATCGGGTTCCTGTGCCCTGTTGTTGGGCGTCACATCGCCGTAGTAGGTAATGACGTCCTCTTTGGCAACGACATTATATTCCAGCGCATCCTTCGCCTGTGCGTATGCCGTTTCCAGCTGCATCCATGTATCACAGCACAAGCCCAGACCGCAGGAGAATTTCGCTTTGAGCATGCGCTGCGACATATGCGCCGCTTCTTCCAACGATTTCAAAATGAGACGGCCGCTGTTTGTGTCCGGCAGGCCGAGCAAATACACCGTCTGCTCGTACATACCAAAAGAATACACCGTGCACACCTTGCCCAGCATTTCTTCCACAATTTGCTGTACCGAGATTTGGGTCAGAATATCCTCGTTGTTTTGCGTCTGCATGAGCGCGACCGCATACGCCGGATATGTAAACGAGAGATCCAGCAGTTCCATCTGCTGCGCCGCATATTCCTGCGTGATTTTTCCCTGCAGCAGTTGGGTGAAAAACTGCTGCCGCAGCAGCGGCAAGCTCTGCTGGTATATTTTTTCCTGCCGCTGCCGGTTGGTGCGGAAATCGTATTCTTCTTCTAGCTCTGCATGCAGCTTGGAGAGCAGCTGCTGCATTTCTTCAAAATCAATCGGTTTGAGGACATATTCCGAAACGCCGTAGCTAATCGCCCGTCTGGCGTACTCAAAGTCATCCCATCCGGAAAAGAGGACGATTTTAATGTGCATCAACGCATCGTGCAGAATCCGCGCAAGCTCCAAGCCGTCCAAAAACGGCATCTTGATGTCACTGATGAGCAAATCCGGATGCAGCTTTTGCACATATTCCAGCGCTTCCTGTCCGTTGCCCGCCGTGGCCGCAACGGAAAATCCCAATTGTTCCCACGGGATGCCTCCCAGCATGCCATGCAGGATTTGCGGCTCATCGTCTGCTAAAACGATACTAAAGGTACGCATGCATCGTCCTCCTTTTTCCTCTTACTCCGCCGTGAAGCAGTATGTTGTCTTTGCCTGAAAAATCTGATTTTTCCGCAAAATGACAGATGGATGTTTCTCAATATGAATCGAGTTCGGCAGCAGCTGCGTTTCCAGCGCCACGCCCTCCCGATTTTCGTACGGTCTGCCCTGTCTGCCCATGCAGCCGCCGGACAGGAAATTCCCCGTGTAAACCTGCGCTGTCGGCAGTGTGGTCGAGATGGTCAGCGTTCTTCCGCTCGCCGGATGGCGCAGAACAATCTGTTCATTTTTCGCGTTCAGCACAAAGGCGTGGTCATATCCGCCGGCATTCTTCAGCTGCGGATGCAGCGCATGGATGCGTTCGCCGATTTTGTGAAACGTGCGGAAATCAAACGGTGTCTGCGTGACCTGCATAAACGAGCCGTTTGCCAGACAATTTTCATCGACACAGGAAATCTGATCGGCACACACACGCAGCTCATGTCCTTCGATATGTTCCAAATTGCCGGAAAGATTAAAATACATATGATTGGTAAAATTGGCAAGCGTGTCTTGGTCACAGACCGCTTGATAGGCGATGGAAAACGCATTGTCCTTGAGCTGATACAAAACATCCAGCTTCAAATTACCCGGATACCCTTCTTCTCCGTCCGGAGACAAATATGAAAAACGAATGCCGTCATCCACAATCTCCGCATCAAAAATTTTCTGGTTAAATCCGTGCACGCCGCCATGCAGATGATTGACACCGTTGTTTGCCGCCAAATCATAGCGTTTTCCGTTTAATACAAACGATGCGCCGCCAATGCGATTGGCAACGCGACCGACAACCGCACCCATATAGCTGCCGTCATGCGCGCAGTCCTCCACATCGGCAAAGCCCAGCGCCACATCGGCGCACTGTCCGGTTCGGTCCGGTGCCTGCAGCTCCAGCACATGACAGCCGAGATTGGATACCAGCAAGGTCAGCTTGTCGGATTTGAGCTTATATATTGCAACGCCGTTGGCGCGCTGTTCTACTACCTGTATCTGTGTCATTGTTGTTTTTCCTTTCTATTAGAATACTACAAATTGCGCATATTCTCAACAAAAATACAAGATAAATCCCGACTGTCAGCGTTTTGTTTGTTCCAGTTTGTGTATTTTGCCTCTGACAGCCGGGAAAACTATTTAATTGACAGACTGTGCAAACCGCAAAAATGCCTGTTTGCCGGTTTCCGTGCGTTTGAACACGCCTGCGTGCTCCAATACCTGAGAGAACACAATGCCAACTTCCTTTTGCAGGATGTCCATGGCGTTTTGTTCGGTAAAGGTATATCGCGTTTTCAGCTTGTTTGCCCAATCGGCATGCGGTGCCGTGCGTTCGTCCGCGGTCAAATCCGCACCGGAGACCAGTGCCTCCGCCACAGCGGCAAGCTCGGTTTTGAGCCGCGCCGGAAGAACCGCCAGACCCATGACTTCGATTAAGCCGATATTTTCTTTCTTGATGTGATGCAGCTCCGCGTGCGGATGATAGACGCCGAGCGGATGTTCCTTGGTCGTGATATTATTGCGCAAAACCAGATCCAGCTCGAATTTCCCATTTCGCATACGGGCAATCGGCGTGATGGTGTTGTGCGGCTCACCGTCGGTCTCCGCAAAGACAAATGCGTCTTTGTCGGTATATCCGCGCCATGCGGCGAGAATCTTAGATGCCAGCTCGACAAGCTGTTTGTCATCCGCACTTCTCAGACGAATCACAGACATCGGCCACTTGACAATGCCCGCTTCTATGCCGTCAAACCCGTCAAATGTCAGCTCGGTTTCGATGGGTGCGCGCTCCATGGCGAATGTGTAATGTCCGCCTTGGAAATGGTCATGTGCCAAAATCGAGCCGCCGACAATCGGCAGATCCGCATTGGAGCCGACAAAATAGTGCGGGAACTGCTTGACAAAATCCAGCAATTTGCGGAACGTTGCCGGTTCAATTTTCATCGGCGTGTGCTGCGAATTGAACACAATGCAGTGCTCGTTGTAATATACATATGGCGAATACTGCATAAACCAGCGGCTGCCGTTGATTGTTACCGGAATCACGCGGTGATTTTGCCGCGCCGGATGATTTACGCGTCCGGCATAGCCCTCATTTTCCTTGCACAGCAGGCACTTGGGATACGAGGACTGCGGCATCAATTTGGCTGCCGCAATCGCCTTCGGGTCTTTTTCCGGTTTGGACAAATTGATGGTAATGTCCAAATCTCCGTATTCGGTCGGAGCAATCCATTTGACGTCTTTTGCAATACGGTCTCTGCGGATATAATTGGTATTCTGCGAGAATTGATAGAACCAATCGGTTGCGCGCTTGGGGTCTTGATTATACAGAAATGTAAAGTTGTTTTGCACCTGACTCGGCGCCGGTGTCAGCGCGCCCATCAGCTTGGTATCAAACAAATCCCGATACACCACGCTGTCCTGTTCGAGCGCGCCGGTCTCCAGCGCGCAGTCGCACAAATCGCGCAAAATATCAGCCAGACTGCCGCTTGCCGCCTGCTTCGGCGGCGTGTATGTGTCCGCGTGCAGGACTTCCAGCAGGCGGTTGACCGCCCACACGCGGTCTGCGTTTTCAATCAGCCCTGTGCGTTCCGCATAATCAACCAGCGCTTGGATGCTTTCGTTTAACATATCGTAACGCCTCACTTTGCAAATCCGTGCGGATGATGTTTGTGCCAATTCCAAGCCGTCGCAATGATTTCTTCCAAATCTGCATGTTCCGGATGCCAGCCCAGAACGCTTCTCGCCTTTTCGCTGGATGCGATGAGCTGTGCCGGATCGCCTGCGCGGCGCGGCGTGGTCTTTGCCGGAATCGGATGGCCGGTGACCTTGCGGGCGGTGTCAATGACTTCTTTGACGGTAAAGCCGACGCCGTTGCCCAGATTAAAGATGTTGCTCTCGCCGCCGTTCATCAGATAATCCATCGCCAAAATATGTGCTTGTGCCAGATCTGTCACATGGATGTAATCTCGAATACAGGTGCCGTCCTTGGTGTCGTAGTCATCACCGAAAATCGAAATGTATTCGCGCTGTCCGTTGGGAACCTGCAAAATCAGCGGAATCAGATGCGATTCCGGATTGTGCGCCTCGCCGATTTTACCGGAGACATGGGCGCCGCAGGCGTTGAAGTAGCGCAGCGATACAAACCGCAGGCCATGCGCCTTTCCCACCCATTTGAACATCTTTTCCATGCTCAGCTTGGTCTCGCCGTAGCAGTTGGTCGGCTCGGTCTTGTCCGTCTCCAAAATCGGCACGCGCTCCGGCTCGCCGTATGTCGCAGCTGTGGAGGAAAAAACAATCTTGTCGATGCCATGCGCCACCATGGATTCCAGCAAAACCTTTGTGCCGCACAAATTGTTGTCATAGTATTTGAGCGGATTGGTCATGGATTCGCCGACGAGAGAATTTGCCGCAAAATGGATGACGCCGTCAATGTGTTCCGACTCAAAAACGGAATCTACAAATTCGCGATTGCGAATGTCACCCTGATAAAATTTTGCCTTCGGATGCACCGCTTCGATGTGTCCGGTCTCCAAATTGTCCGCAATGACGACGTCGCGCCCTGCGTCTATCAGTTCATATACGGTGTGCGAGCCGATGTAGCCCGCGCCGCCAAGTACCAAAATTGCCATATTTGTTTCCTCCTTATGCCAGCAGAACCACGCCGCCTGCCGGACGAATCGTCAAAACGTGGCAGGCATCTTTTCCGAGCACGGATTCCATGGTTGTCTTGAAATAGCTCAGCATGTCATTGGGCACGAACGCCTGAATCGTACCGGCAAAGCCGCCGCCGTGCACGCGAACCGCGCCGCGGCCGTCCAAAATGCTCTCTGCCAGCGCCAGTGCAACCGACATATCCTGTTTTTCCGGATTGACGCCGGTATACACATTTTGCAGGTACATCGCGGACGATCTGCCGGACGCAATGACCAGCTGGCGGAACTTTTCAAAATTGCCCTTTTCCAGTGCTTCTTTTTCCGCAACAGCGCGGCGATTTTCCGCAAAGAAATGCATCGAGCGCAAAACCGCGCGGTCTCCGCACTGGCGGCGCAGAGACGGAATGGATTTCAAAAATTCCGCTTCGTCCACCTCGCGCAGCACGGTCTTGCCGAATGCCGCGGCAACCTCGCTCATTTCGCGCGGAATGGCTGCGTAATCGCCAGTCAGCTCGGCATGATCTCCGCCGGTGTCTACAATGCACAGCGAATGCTCGCTCGCCTGCAAATCATAAATGATTTTGCGCACGGTCGGCTCGTTCTGATCGGCAAAATCAATCGCCACGATGCCGCCGACCGACGATGCCATCTGATCCATCAGACCGCACGGCTTGCCGAAGTAAATATTTTCTGCGTACTGTCCGATTTTTGCAATGTCAATGGCGGTCAGCTTGCTCTCACAGAAAAAGCGGTTGATGATGACGCCGATCATGGTTTCATATGCCGCGGACGAGGACAGACCCGAACCGCTCAGCACATTGCTGGTCATGTACGCGTCAAAGCCCTTGATTTCGTGGCCGAGCTTGTGCGCCGCGGCGGCAACGCCGCGAATGAGCGCCGCCGTCTTGTTGGTCTCCTCCGGATGCGGGGTCAAATCCGTCAAATCAATTTCGTCCAGCGGATAGCCCTCCGACTGAATGCGCACAATCATGTTGTCCTGCGGCGCGGCGCACGCGACAATGTCCAAATTGACGCTTGCCGCGAGCACATTGCCGTGCTGATGGTCTGTGTGATTGCCGCCCAGTTCGGTTCTGCCCGGTGCGCTGAACAGCTCGATTTCTTCCATTCCGCAAAATTGTGTGCGGAAGCCCGTCAGCACGTGCAGCAGCCGATTGCGGTAGTCCGGCAGCTCCGGACTGCCCGCCATACAGCCGTATACCTCGCAGAGTCTTTCATCTGCTTTTCCTGTATGCAGAGATAATTCTGCCTGTTCTAAAGCAATCATAATTTTCTCCTCACAGATTGTTCAAATCAACATCCTGAATTGCTTCCGGATGGCCGGAAATGGCTGCGGTAATCTTCTTCATAAGTCCTTCGCTCAGCTTATACTTCCTTCTGTATACAACATATGCCAACAGCATGCTGACTGCCGGAATGATGCACATGAGCAGACGAATGGCATTCTGTGTGCCCAGAGACTGGATTTCATTCGGAACATAACCGGTCAGCTTCAGCGCGTAGCCAATGGCCAGTGCGGTGAATGCTGCGGTAAACTTTACAATCAAGGTCTGCAGCGAGAATACAACGCCTTCATTTCGTGTGCCAATCTTGCACTCGCCGTAGTCTACGACGTCAGCAAGGAATACCGTCGCACAGCCCAGCTCCAAGCCGGTGCCGGTCTTTACAATGACGCCGGAAATAGCGGTCAGAACAATGTTCGTCGGGCAGAAAATGCCAACCAGCAGCAGCAAAATCAAACCAACTGCCGGAAAAATGCAAGC
>ENA-OROL01003382-OROL01003382.1-human-gut-metagenome-genome-assembly--contig:-NODE-3382-length-10218-cov-9.261045_pt1 | contig 10218 bp, 7 predicted proteins | sample MGYA00242128_ERZ509048 | MGnify/ENA primary metagenome ERZ509048 (study PRJEB26280, sample SAMEA2338750) | human gut metagenome | biome: human gut; feature: human-associated habitat; material: faeces...
GCATTCTCTGAAGGTGGATTGCCTGTAGGTGCTGGTCTTGAAGACTTAGGTAAAGGTTTAAGATCAATGGTAGGTACATCATACTCTACTAAATTAAAAGGACCTCGTTACTTAGAATTAACTGAAGGTTACATTACTCGTATCGCTTTAGATACAAATGATGAAATTATCGGTTACGAATTCGTTAACTTAGGTAGAATGATGGAAATGATTAAAGATGGAAAAGATGCTAATGAAGCTTTAGAAGCTGCTAAAGGTAACTACGGTAGATTCAACGATGCTGCTAAATACATCGATCCAAGAAAAGAATAATAGGAGGATACGAAAAAATGGCATTATTTGAAAGCTACGAAAGACGTATCGACAAAATCAACGGCGTTCTGGCCGAATACGGCATCAGTTCCATCGAGGAATGCCGCACCATCTGCAACGATCTGGGCTTTGACCCCTATGAAATCGTCAAGGGCATCCAGCCCATCTGCTTTGAGAACGCCTGCTGGGCGTATACCGTGGGCGCAGCCATCGCCATCAAGTCCGGTGTCAAGACTGCCGCTGAAGCCGCCAAGATGATCGGCGTGGGCCTCCAGTCCTTCTGCATCGACGGCTCTGTGGCTGAGGATCGCAAGGTGGGTCTGGGTCACGGCAATCTGGGCGCCATGCTGCTGCGGGACGAGACCAAGTGCTTCGCCTTCCTGGCCGGTCACGAGTCCTTCGCCGCCGCCGAGGGCGCCATCGGCATCGTCAAGAACGCCAACAAGGCTCGTAAGAAGCCCCTGCGCGTCATCCTGAACGGCCTTGGCAAGGACGCCGCCCAGATCATCTCCCGTATCAACGGCTTCACCTATGTCCAGACCCAGTTCGACTACTACACCGGCGAGCTGAAGATCGTCCGCGAGATCCGCTACTCCGAGGGCGAGCGCGCCAACGTCCGCTGCTACGGCGCTGACGACGTCCGCGAGGGCGTTGCCATCATGCACAAGGAAGGTGTCGACGTCTCCATCACCGGCAACTCCACCAACCCGACCCGCTTCCAGCATCCGGTCGCCGGCACCTACAAGAAGGAATGCGTCCAGATGGGCAAGAAGTACTTCTCCGTCGCTTCCGGCGGCGGCACGGGCCGTACCCTGCACCCCGATAACGTCGCAGCCGGCCCCGCCAGCTACGGCCTGACCGACTCTCTGGGCCGCGTCCACGGCGATGCTCAGTTTGCAGGTTCCTCTTCTGTGCCTGCACACGTCGAGATGATGGGCCTCATCGGCATGGGCAACAACCCGATGGTCGGCGCTACGGTCGCCTGCGCTGTTGCTGCTGCACAGGCCAACGCCTAAATCCTTTTCCCAAGTTCGGCAGAGGGGGCTGCTTGTAAAAGGGCAGCCCCCTTTTTATGCTGATAGATGTTCGCAACCACAAACCACGAAGCAAGCAAGGAAGGAAAAACATGAAGAAAGCTCAGATCAAAAAGAGCGTGTCTGCACTGGCTATGGCAGCGGTCATCGCGGTCAGCCTGTTTGGCTACGGCTGCGGTGCAAAGCCTGCCTCTACCAGTTCTGACGCAGGTGTGTCCGGTGACTTCACCGGCACTGCCAAGGGCTTCGGCGGCGACGTTTCCGTCACCCTGACCCTGACCGACGGCGCCATCACCGGCTGCACCGCCGAGGGCAAGGACGAGACTCAGGGCGTCGGCTCTGAGGCCATCGCCAAGATGCCCGGCGAGATCGCCGAGAGCGGTAGCATCGCTGTGGACGGCGTGTCCGGCGCTACCGTCACCTCTACCGCCATCAAGGAGGCTGCTGCAGCTGCTCTGACCGCTGCCGGCCTGAACCCCGATGACTACAAGACCGCTGTGGAGAAGACCGGCTCCGCCGAGGACTCCACCGTTGACGCAGATGTCGTCGTTGTCGGTGCAGGCGGCGCAGGCATGACTGCTGCCATCACCGCTGCCGCTGAGGGTAAGAGCGTCGTCATCCTCGAGAGCCAGTCCATGGTGGGCGGCAACTCCGTCCGCGCTACCGGCGGTATGAACGCCGGCAAGACCGTCTATCAGGATGAGAACGAGTTCGGCGAGTCTGCCGGCGTCGAGAAGACCCTGAAGACTGCTGCCGAGAAGTACGCCGACAACGAGACCATCACCGCTCTGGCAAAGACCGTCTCCGAGCAGTGGGCTGCCTATCAGGCCAACCCCACCGGCTACTTCGACTCTGTCGAGCTGATGGAGCTGGATACCATGATCGGCGGCAAGGGCATCAACGACCCCGAGCTGGTCGAGACCCTGTGCGCAAACTCCGCTGACGCCATCGACTGGCTGGACGAGCACGGCATCACCCTGCACAACGTCTCCAGCTTCGGCGGTGCATCCGTCAAGCGCATCCATCGCCCTGTGAACGCAGAGGGCAAGACCGTTTCCGTCGGCTCCTACATGATCCCCCTGCTGGAGGAGAACTGCGAGAAGGCCGGCGTCAAGATGATGCTGGACACCACTGCAACTGAGATCCTGACCGATGCCAACGGCGCTGCCGTGGGCGTCAAGGCCACCGGTGCTTCCGGTGAGACCGTCACCGTCAACGCCAAGGCAGTCGTTCTGGCTTCCGGCGGCTTCGGTGCAAACCTCGACATGGTCGTCAAGTACAAGCCCGAGCTGAAGGGCTTCATGACCACCAACGCCCCCGGCATCCAGGGCCAGGGCATCGAGATGGCACAGGCCATCGGCGCTGCTACCGTGGACATGGACCAGATCCAGATCCACCCCACCGTTGAGGCCAACACCGCTGCCCTCATCACCGAGGGCCTGCGCGGCGACGGCGCTGTGCTGATCAACGCCGAGGGCAAGCGCTTCATCGACGAGGTCGGCACCCGTGACGTCGTCTCCGCCGCTGAGATCGCTCAGACCGGCAGCTACAGCTGGCTGGTCGTCGATCAGGCCATGGTCGATGCTTCCAGCGTCATCCAGGGCTACATCAAGAAGGGCTACACCGTCACCGGCGCTACCTACGAGGAGCTGGGCAAGGCTATGGGCGTCGATGCCGCTGCCTTCGCAGAGACCATGGAGAAGTGGAACGGCTACGTTGAGGCCAAGAATGACCCCGACTTCGGCCGCACCAGCTTCGCCAACCCCCTGAACACCGCTCCCTACTACGCTGTGAAGGTCACCGCCGGTGTCCATCACACCATGGGCGGCCTGAAGATCAACGCCAACACCGAGGTGCTGAACGAGAAGGGCGAGGTCATCCCCGGCCTGTTCGCAGCAGGTGAGGTGACTGGCGGCGTCCACGGTGCAAACCGTCTGGGCGGCAACGCTGTTGCTGACTTCACCGTCTTTGGCCGCATTGCCGGTGCTGCTGCCAGCGACTACGCTGCATGAGCATCCGCAAGCAGCCTGAGCCGGCAAAAGGCGCAAAACGCCTGAGCTGGAAGGCAAACCTCCTCTTCGCAGCCGTCGTCCTGGCGGCAGCTGTCCTGCTGGTCTTTCTGCTGCGTTCGCGCAGCAGGACGGAGCCGCTGGCAGCGGTCGTGGATTTCGGCGACGGCATCACCGAGGTGCTGCCGCTGGATAAGGACTACGATTACCTGTACGATGTGGGCAGCTATGTCGTTCATTTACAGGTAAAAGACGGCACCATCTCGTTTCAGGACAGCCAATGCCCGGACCATGTCTGTGAGCAGTTCGGCCAGCTGAGCGAGGAAGGTGCATGGGCGGCTTGCGTCCCTGCCGGGGTGTATGTGCAGCTGGCTCCGCTGAGCGAGGCCGAAGCCGCATCCTGATAGGATAAAAAATAAGAGACACCCGCATTGCTCTGAAAAGGGCGCTGCGGGTGTCTCTTTTTGCATAAAAACGGACATATATTTTGTAAATAAAGGGTGAAATGAAATTTGGACGCTTGAGTATTTTGGTGAAATGCGATACACTACCAATAACAGATTTTTCGTGCAAAGGGGCAACTATGCCCTTTTACATCGACTAGGAGGAAAAGCATGATCTGGAAAAAGAAAAAGGATGCAGCGGCTCAGTCTGCTGAGGCTGCCGGGGAAATGACCGGAGCCAAGGGTAGGACCGGTGCAGGCGCATTTGCCAAAAAGAACTGGAAATGGCTCGTGCCGCTGGTCGTCGTGGCGGCAGCGGGCGCTGTCTTTCTCATAGGCGGCGGCAGGAATGGCGCTGCCAGCCGCGATGTGACCTACGCCGAGACGACGCCGGTCCGTCAGGATGTCTCCAACTCCCTGAGCGGCACCGGCACGCTGAACCCGGCCAATACATATACCGTCAAGTCTCTGGTGGACGGCAAGATCCTCACCGGCGGCTTTGAAGAGGGCGACAAGGTGGAGGAGGGCGATGTGCTCTACACCATCGACAGCTCGGATGCCTCCACCAATCTGGAAAAGGCCAGCATTGCCCTGCAGCAGGCCCAGCGCAGCTATGACAAGACTGTGGACCGCCAGTATGTCCGCGCAGAGGTGGACGGCACCGTCAGCAGCCTCAAGGTCGCAAAGGGCGACGAGGTGACCAGCGGCCAGGAGGTGGCGGTCATCCGCGACAGCTCCAAGATGCTGCTGAACCTGCTGTTCCCGGCAGCCGACGCCGCCAACTTCTCGGTGGGCCAGAGCGCTGACGTGGTGCTGGACGGCACCTTTGAGACGCTGAAAGGCACCATCACCGCCGTCACCGGCACCGATGAGCTGAGCACCGGCAACCTGCTGGTGCGCACCGTCACCATCCGGGTCAACAATGCCGGCGGTCTGACCACCGCCCAGGCCGCTACCGCCAGCGTCAATGGCGTCAGCTCCATCGCCTCTGCCACCTTTGCCTATCAGGCAGAGCGCACCCTGACCGCTCAGGCCAGCGGCACCGTTTCCGCCATCAATGTGCAGGAGGGCGGCGCGGTCTCCAAGGGTGACATCATCATCGAGCTGACCGGCGACGAGCTGACCGAATCCATCCAGTCTGCTTCCGAGTCCCTGCGCAGCGCTGAGATCTCGATGCAGAACCAGCAGGACAATATGTCCAACTACACCATTACCTCGCCCATCAGCGGCACCATCATTGAGAAAGACGCCAAGCAGGGCGACGCCCTGACCTCCGGCAGCACCCTCTGCGTCATCTACGACCTGAGCTATCTGGAGATGGTCATTAATGTGGATGAGCTGCAGATCGGCGCACTGTCCGTGGGCCAGAAAGTCCAGCTCACCGCTGACGCTGTGACGGACAAGACCTATGTCGGCACAGTCACCCGTGTGTCCATGAAGGGCAGCTCCAGCGGCGGCACCACGACTTATCCCATCACCATCCGCATCGACAACACCGACGGCCTGCGCCCCGGCATGAACGCCAACGCTGAGATCGTTGTGGCCGAGGCCGGCAACGCCCTCGTCGTGCCGAATGCTGCCGTTATCCGCGGCGGCTATGTGCTGGTGAGCAAGAAGTCTCCCAGCGCAGCCAATGCGGTGGAAGACATGGACGCACCGGACGGCTATGTCTACGTCAAGGTCGAGACCGGCGTCAGCGACGACAGCTACACCGAGATCAAGAGCGGCCTGCAGGAGGACGACACGGTGGCCTACGACACCAGCTCTGTGTCGGATGACTATTACAGCGACAGTTACAGCGACAGTATCTGGTAAGGAGGTGCCCCATGAGCGCTCTGATCGAATTTGACCAGGTATGCAAGTATTATCAGATGGGTGATACTCTGGTAAAGGCCGCCGACCACATCACGATGAAGATCGAGAAGGGGGAGTTTGTGGCCATCGTGGGCCAGTCCGGTTCGGGCAAGTCCACCTGCATGAACATCATCGGCTGTCTGGACGTCCCCACCTACGGCACCTACCGGCTCAACGGCAGGGACGTGGGCAAGATGAACCGAGACGAGCTGGCAGATGTGCGCAACGAGATGCTGGGTTTCATCTTCCAGCAGTATAACCTTCTGCCCCGCCTCAACCTGATGGAGAACGTGGAGGTGCCGCTGATCTACGCGAATATCTCCCGCGCCGAACGCCACAAGCTGGCCAAGGATGTGCTGGAAAAGGTGGGTCTGGGCGACAAGCTCAAGAACCTGCCAAACCAGCTTTCCGGCGGCCAGCAGCAGCGCGTTTCCATCGCCCGTGCTCTGGTGCGCAACCCGGCGGTCATCCTCGCCGACGAACCCACCGGCGCTCTGGACTCCCACACCGGCCGCGAGGTCATCGGGATGCTCCAGCAGCTCCACAGGGAGGGGCATACCGTGGTGCTCATCACCCACGACAATTCCATCGCCGTGCAGGCGGAGCGTATCATCCGTCTGGAAGACGGTCAGGTGGTGTACGACGGCGACGCCCACGCGCCTGAGGCTGTCGTGCAGCCCACTCTGTCCGGCGAAGCGGCACAGGAGGAAGCAAAATAATGGTATTAGAGACTTTCCGTCAGGCACTGCAGAACGTCTGGAGCAATAAACTGCGCACGTTTCTGACCATGCTGGGCATCATCATCGGCGTCATGGCGGTCATCGTCATCGTCGGTCTGGGCAACGGCATGACCAGGAGTATGCGGGACAGCTTTTCCGCAATGGGAACCAACACCCTCTCCATCCAAATATGGGGCTATGGTTCCCGCACTGCGACGGTGGATGATCTGTACGACATCGTCAAAAAGAACCCAGAACTGCTTTCCTCCATCTCGCCGCAGCTGGATTTCAGCGACAACACCCCCAAGGTGGGTACGACGAACTACCGCTACGGTACGGTGTACGGCGTGGATGAGAACTACATCGAGTCGAAGGGCTACACCCTCGCCAAGGGCCGGAACATCCAGTATATGGACATCGCAGACAACAAGCAGATCTGCGTCATCGGCGATTACATCAACCGCACGGCCTACGGCGGCAATGCGGTGGGCCAGACCATCAAGCTTGGCCCCTATAAGTTCCGCATCGTGGGTGTGCTGAAGGCCAAGATCTCCAACTTCGACCAGCAGGAGGGCAGTGACGACGATGCCGTCTACCTGCCCTACACCACGGCCATGCGCCTTTCCAACGAAAGCTCGCCGGACTCCTACTCCGCCATCATGGTGGACGAGGGCCAGGCCAACGAGGCCAAGGCTGCGGTGGAGCAGGGACTGTATGACATCTTCAAGAGCGACAATGCTTACTACGTCTACAGCGCCAGCGAGTGGCTGGAAGAGATGAACAAGATGATCAACATGGTCATCGTCATCCTCACCGGCATCGCCAGTATCTCGCTGCTGGTGGGCGGCATCGGCATCATGAACATCATGCTGGTGTCCGTCACCGAGCGCACCCGTGAGATCGGCATCCGCAAGGCCATGGGCGCAAAGGAAAAGACCATTCTGGCCCAGTTCGTCACCGAGGCGGCCACTACCTCGGCTCTTGGCGGCACGCTGGGCATCGTCCTCGGCTACATCGTGTCGGCCATCGCCAATCAGGTGCTGCCCATGTTCACCGATGGCATGGACATCACGGTCAGCCCGTCCTTCAACTCCATCGCGGCAGCTTTCGGCATCTCGGTATTCATCGGAGTGCTGTTCGGCTATCTGCCCGCAAAACGCGCCGCGCGGCTCAATCCCATCGACGCGTTGAGATATGATTAACCTCTCCGTCTGTGCCTTTGGCGCAGCTACCTCCCCTGACGAGGGGAGGCCTTGGCAGTACGGAAAGCTTTCTCTCTTCGCCAGAGGCTCCCCTCGGTAGGGGCAACAACGACGACCGCCGCCAGTGGCGGAAACAGGGAGTCGTTGTTGGGGCAGCGGCCAGCAAGACGCGCGCAATGCGCAGCGGATGCTGGGTGCCGCAACCCGGCCTTGTCGAGCGAAGCGAGACTGAGAGGTTTAACATTTTTTATAAGGAGATCACAATGAAAAAACGTCTTCTCGCATTTCTGCTGGCGGTCAGCATCGCGGTGTCGATGCTGGTGATGCCGGCATCGGCTGCGGGCAACAACACCGCCGTCCAGTTTGCCATCACGCTGGGTGCTATGGATTCCGAGCAGTCCGGCGCACTGAATGCAGCCGTGACCCGCGGCGCATTTGCCAGAATGCTGACCTCTTACTCTACCTACCGGGAGAGCGTCTCTTCTCAGGGGGCAGTGGGTACCCTCTACACCGACCTGCCCGGCTCCTCGGTATGGGCGCCCTATGTCCGCATCGCCGTGCAGCAGGGCTGGATGAACGGCTACACCGATGGCAGCTTCCGCCCGAACAACGCCGTCACGCTGGAAGAAGCATGCACTGCAGTGCTCAAGCTGATGGGCTATAAGATGACCGACCTGAGCGGCGCGTTTCCCAACGCCCAGCTCAACAAGGCCAGCGAGATCGGCCTGCGTGCCGGCCTCGACCGCCGTCAGGGCGAAGCGATGAACTACGAGGACTGCGCCGTCCTTCTCTACAATGCCCTCACCGCCAACAACGCCAGCGGCTCGGCCTACGGCACGACCCTTGGCTTTACCGTGAGCAATGGTCAGGTGGACGGCTCCACCATCCTGCTCAGCAGCCTGAAAGGTCCCTTCGTGGCTTCGGAGAGCACGGTGCTGCCCTTTGTCCCTGCCAGCGTCTACCGCAACGATAAGGTCTCCGGCTCCGCAGAGCTGAACAAATACGACGTCTACTACTACAGCGAGAGCCTCAAGACCCTGTGGGTCTATACCCGCCGTGCCGCAGGCCGCATCACCGAGGTGTCTCCCTCGGCCAGCGCCCCCGCTTCCATCACGGTGGCAGGCACGTCCTATACGCTGGGCAGTACGGCCATTGCTTCTCAGGTGTCTTCTCTCAACGGCGGCGGTGTCGGCCAGGTGGTCACTCTGCTGCTGGGCATGAACAATGTGGCCGCAGGCATCATCACCGGCGAGGAGGCCGACGAGGTCTTTTACGGCGTGGTGCAGTCGTCCGCCCGCAACCTTATCGACGAGGACAACAGTGCCGATGTGCTTCAGACCGTCAAGGTCCTGTGTACCGACGGCCTTGCCCGCGAAGTGAATGTAGACAAGAGCCTGAATTTCCCCACCGGCTGGCTGGTGGAAGTGCGGGTCAGCCCCGAAGGCGAGAGCGTGGAAAAAATCGATGAGCGCTCCGTCAGCGGCACTGTGAACGAGAACGCCACCGCGCTGGGCGATATGGCCCTGGCAGATGACGTGCAGATCCTTGATACGAGTACAGGGGGTGTGGCTGGGACGGTTCGTCCCAGCCGCCTATCGGGGGTAAACTTAAAGGCTTCCGATGTCCGCTACTACACCACCAATCCGCAGGGGCAGATCGACACGCTTATTCTGAACGATGTGACCGGCGACCTGTGGTACTACGGTGTGCTGGACGATGTGAAGAATGTCGCCGCCAACTACAGCACCCTTCTCAGCGCCATCCAGGCTGAGCCGGGTGACGGCACCATTGATACCGATGCAGTCGTCAGTCAGGTGAAGAGCATTATGGTACCCACCACCACAGAGATCTTGTGGGGCGTTATCTCCGGCGACATCCTCAGCACGGCATGGGAGCGCCTGACCAGCAACACCGGCGCACTTCTGGGCCTCGGCTTCCAGCAGATCGCCCAGATCACCGGCACTCCCTTCAGCCAGATATTCAACTTCATCGGCAGCGGTGCGACCTATATCGGCTACGTCAACGGCCAGCAGGCCAGTCTGAGCACTTCCATCAAGTATCCTGTGCTGGCTGGCGGCATTGCGGTCTGTCAGGAGACGACCGGCTCTGTCCGCAACATGGTGCAGCTGATGCCCATGAAGATCGACAAGGTGGGTGCGGCCAGCGTCCTTTCCTCCAAGGGCGAAAGGTTTGAAATGGCCGATAATACGCAGGTCTACCTGTGGTACAAGGGTCAATATTACTACACCAAGCTCACTTCCGTCAACTCTGATGATTACTATCTTACCGGCTGGTACGACAACTTTGGCTGCGCCGCTGGCAAAAAGGTGCGTATTATCGTCGCCGTCAAAAAAGACTGATGGCAGGTTATTACAGCCGCCCCGCGCAGCTTGCCCGGCAGATGCGCCAGCTGCTTTTCCCGAGGCGGTGTCCCTGCTGCCGCAGGGTGCTGGGAACGCTGCCGCTCTGTGAGGTGTGTACACCGCGGCTGGAAGAGCTGCGCCGCGGCCCGGTCATGCGGCTGGACGTGAGCCGCCACTATCTGGGTGCTCTGGACGGGGCGGCCGCGCCCTACCGGTATGAGGGCGTCGTCCGCAGCGCCATCCTCCGTGCCAAATACGAAGGCGAAAGCTGGACAGCGGTGG
>ENA-OROL01003383-OROL01003383.1-human-gut-metagenome-genome-assembly--contig:-NODE-3383-length-10218-cov-8.698416_pt1 | contig 10218 bp, 7 predicted proteins | sample MGYA00242128_ERZ509048 | MGnify/ENA primary metagenome ERZ509048 (study PRJEB26280, sample SAMEA2338750) | human gut metagenome | biome: human gut; feature: human-associated habitat; material: faeces...
CTCAAAGCAGCGGCCTGGGTGTGGGCAGCGCTCATCTGCGCCTCCACCGTGTTCACCAAGCAGCATTCCATCATTGATGTGGTCTGCGGTCTGGCGCTGGCGGCTGTGTGGGGCGTGATCCTTTACGGCCCGTGGAAAAAGCGGCAGGATTGACAAGAAAAAGTTTCTAATTTTGGCAGTTTCCCAATTGACGCGGACAAAGTGTGTGGAGTACAATAAAAATGAAACTGATATATTAGTAAAACACAAAGATAACAGGCGTGCAGAAGCACAAAAGGAGCGAAGACAGTATGGCAGTTCGGAGCGCCCGCGAGGCAGCCTACGAAACCATCCGCAGCCGGATCATCACCATGGAGCTCAAACCCGGGGATGAACTGAACGACCACGAGCTGGCCCAGGAACTGGGCATCAGCCGCACCCCCATGCGGGAAGCGCTGATCATGCTCAACATTGCCCACATGGTGACCATCAAGCCCCAGAGCGGCACCTATGTGGCCCCCATTGATCTGGAGCTGATGGAGATGGAGCAGTTTGCGCGCTTCACGCTGGAAAAAGAGCTTCTGAACCATATCCGGGGCCGCCTGACCGGCGAGCAGGAGAGAGCCTACCGGCTGCTGATCGAGCAGTACCGTGTGCTGGAAAGCCACCCGGAGGCTGAAAACCGTGAGACCCGGATGCTGGATCTGGACAACGCCTTCCACCGCCGCGCCTTTGAGCTCTGCGGCATGGAGGGACACTTTGACCACATGCTTTCCACCTTTCAGCACATCGAGCGGCTGCGTAAGTTCAGCCTGCAGACGGATGAGAACAAATCGGTCTGTGGTGCCCACACCCGCATCCTGGAGGCTGTGCTCCACGGCACGGAGGAGGATGTGAGCCGGGCGCTGAGTGAACATCTGCACCGGTATAAGCTCAGTGTGGATCAGGCCCGTGCCGCCCACCCGGATTATTTTATCGGCAACGGTGATACATGGTAAAAATTTCTTTCGTCAAACTGCCCAATGCGTGTATTTTGCGGCCGGATGGGGGCAAAATCCCATGTGTGGCCGTTTCTTTGTGTAAAGTATACAAGAAAAAACATCAAAACTTGTCAAAACGTCAATTGCCAATTTGAAACTGATATATTAGAATATAAGCAAGAATGTGCCACGGCACCCGCCGGGGCATTTAAGAAGCAAAGCAACAAACAAGGAGGAACCCACTATGCCTATGAAAATGGGTTGGCGTTGGTACGGTGAGGGCAACGATCCCATCACCCTCAACGACATCAAGCAGATTCCCGGCGTGACCAGCATCGTCTGGGCACTGCACAACAAGATGCCCGGTGAGATCTGGGAGATCGACGAGATCCAGAAGGTCGCCGATCAGATCCACGCCTACGGCTTCGACATGGACGTGGTCGAGTCTGTCAATGTCCACGATGACATCAAGATCGGCCTGCCCACCCGCGACAAGTACATCGAGAACTACAAGCAGTGCATCCGCAACCTGTCCAAGTTCGGTGTCAAGGTCATCTGCTACAACTTCATGCCCATCTTCGACTGGACCCGCACCGACCTGTTCCACCCCGTCGGCGACGGCTCCACCGCACTGTTCTACGAGAAGGACAAGATCAAGGGCGACTACAAGTCCATGGCCGAGTACATCATGTCCTTCACTGAGAAGTACAACATGACCTTCCCCGGCTGGGAGCCGGAGCGCATGGCAAAGCTGGACGAGCTGTTCAAGGCCTACGCCCCTGTCACCAAGGAGAAGCTGTGGGAGAACCTGAAGTACTTCCTCGAAGCCATCATGCCCACCTGCCGCGAGTGCGACATCAAGATGGCCATCCACATGGACGATCCCCCTTGGGATATCTTCGGTCTGCCCCGTCTGCTGGTGGATGCCGAGAGCATCGACCGCTTCCTGAGCATGGTGGACGACGAGTACAACTGCCTGACCCTCTGCTCCGGCAGCCTGAACGCCAACCCCAACAACAATGTGGCTGAGATCGTCCGCAAGCACTGCGACCGCATCGCATTCGCACACATCCGCAACATCCATCACTTCCCCAACGGCGACTTCTCCGAGGCTGCCCACCGCGACTGCTGCGGCGAGACCGGCATCATCGAGATCCTGCGCGCCTACCATGACTGCGGCTTCGAGGGCTACATCCGCCCCGACCATGGCCGTCAGCTGTGGGAGGAAGGCCCCGGCAGCTGCCGCCCCGGCTACGGCAAGTATGACCGTGCGCTGGGCATCCAGTATATGCTGGGCGTCTGGGACCTGCTGGACCGTCTGGACGAAGAGAAGAAGAAGGGCTGATATATCATGAAGCTGACTGATATTAAGAACGGCAATCTGTCCGCCGAGTGGGCAGAAAAGGGCTACGAGCTGCCCAAGTTCGACGTCGAGGCCGTCAAGGCCAAGACCCACGCAGAACCCACCTGGGTCCACTTCGGTGCCGGCAACATCTTCCGCGCATTCCCGGCTGCCATCCTGAACGACGCCCTGAACAGCGGCAAGTATGACCGCGGCGTCATCGTGGCCGAGAGCTTCGACTATGAGATCATCGACAAGGCTTATCGGCCCTACGACAATCTGAGCCTGCTGGTCTGCCTGAAGTCCACCGGCGACATCGAGAAGAAGGTCATCGCCTCCGTCACCGAGAGCCTGAAGGCTGACTACTCCTTCGGCGCTGACTGGGCACGTCTGGTCGAGATCTTCCAAGCACCCAGCCTGCAGATGATCTCCTTCACCATCACCGAGAAGGGCTACGGCGTCGCTCCTGCTGACCTCGAGCGCGGCCTGACCCCCGTTCTGGCCATGGGCAAGGTCACTGCTCTGCTGTACGAGCGCTTCAAGGCCGGTGCTCTGCCCCTGACCGTCCAGAGCATGGACAACTGCTCTCACAACGGCGATAAGGTCAAGGCCGCAGTCTTTGCCTACGCTTCCAAGTGGGTCGAGCAGGGCCTGGTCCCCGCCGAGTTCCTGGCCTACGTCAAGGACGAGACCAAGATCACCTTCCCCTGGAGCATGATCGACAAGATCACTCCCCGTCCCGATGCAAAGGTCCAGGAGATGCTGGCCAAGGATGGCTTTGAGGACAACTACACCATCGTGACCGAGAAGCACACCTTTACTGCTCCCTTTGTCAACGCAGAGGAGACCCAGTACCTGTGCATCGAGGATCACTACACCAACGGCCGTCCTCCGCTGGAGCTGGGCGGTGTGCTGTACTGCGACCGCGAGACCGTTGACAAGATCGAGAAGATGAAGGTGTGCACCTGCCTGAACCCCCTGCACACCGCAATGTCCATCTACGGCTGCATGCTGGGTTACACCCTCATCAGCGCCGAGATGGCCGACGAGGATCTGCGTTCCTTCATCCAGAAGATCGGTTATATCGAGGCAATGCCCGTGGTCGTTGATCCCGGTGTCCTGAACCCCTACGAGTTCATCGGTGCTGTCATCAACCGCCGCCTGCCCAACCCCTTCATGCCCGATGCTCCCCAGCGTATCGCTACCGATACCTCTCAGAAGCTGGCCATCCGCTTCGGCGAGACCATCAAGGCCTACGAGGCACGGGGTCTGGACAAGTCCAACCTCGTCCTGATCCCGCTGGTGCTGGCCGGTTATGCCCGCTACCTGAAGGGTGTCGATGACAACGGCAAGGCTTTCGAGATCTCTCCCGATCCGATGCTGGCTGAGCTGCAGGCCATCGTGGCTCCTCTGGAAGTCAAGGAAGGCGAGCAGGACTTCAGCTGCCTGAAGGCCCTGTACAGCCGTGCCGATGTGTTCGGTGTGGATCTGTACGCCGTCGGTCTGGGCGAAAAGATCGAGGGCATGGTCAAGGAACTGTACGCTGGTAACGGTGCAGTGCGCAAGACCCTGCACAAGTACACCCTCGCCCGCTAAAATGTTATAACGCTATTTCCGTACCCACGCTGCGCTTTTGCTTTGCCGCAGCGTGGGTTTTTGTTTTGTCTAAAAGGTTTGTAAACCTTCTGTCTTTTCATGGGAACAGAAGATCCCCCCGCAGCGCGACTGTTTCCGAAGGAAACAAGCGCTGCAAATGCAGTTTCCGGTTACGACCCCATTCCTGTGAAAATGAAATCCCGGAGCGTCCGCAGACGCTCCGGGATTTCGAAAAAATCATAATTTTCCGCTATTCATGCGCAGAGCAAAGCGGAGCGCATTAAAAATTGTCCCTATGCCCTTATTTCCGGCAGTCGTGCAGGCTGGCGGCGGGCAGGGCGCTGCCCAGCAGGCTCCATGCGGCATCCATGCTCTCGTTCAGCAGATAGGCCTGATTCTTCTGGACGTAGATGTACACCGCCTCTTTGGTGCGGTAGGCGCAGTACACGGTGTTCCAAGTGTAGCGGTTGGTGGGGTCAGTTTTGTCCTGCGTACCGGCCATCCAGACCGAAAGCCCGGCGGCGTCCAGCTCCAACCGGTAGAAGGGGCGGGGCAGACCCAGCTTTTTGATCTGCTTGGAGAGGTTAGCAAAGAAGGTACCGAAGTATACGGCGGGCAGACCGATGGCTACGATGGTCAGCACGGCGGTCAGCAGCCCGGCACCCTCCCGCTTGCCGATCTGGCTCAGGCAGATCCCGGCGCACACCAGCAGAATGGCAGTGAACACCGCCGGGCGCTGCCAGCCCTTGTTGTGGCGCAGCAGGTCGAAAGATGCAAAATCGTGAAAGCTTTTTTCGTCCATCTGAACGGAAACGCAAACATTCTGGGTCATAAAGTTACCCTCCTTTTTGGGCATAGTACCACATTTATCGGCAAGAAGCAAGCAAAAGATGCACCGGCGGCGGTGCATCCGGCTTGCAAACCGCCCGCAAGGCGTGGTAAAATAAGATATTATCTAACGGATATTATCCAGCGAAAAAAGGGGGAAGCTTTGCATGGAAAAGCGCAATTGGAAGCGCAGCGTTACGCTCAAGCAGCGCATGGTGCTGTGTCTGGCGGCTTTTTTTGCGGCCTTTGCGTTGCAGCTTGCCCTGAACGGCTATCAGGCACGGGCGGTGCAGCAGGTGCAGGACGACCAGATGGGCAACTTTAACGCCATCAGCCGGTTTCAGGGCGGTGTGGAAAGCTCCATCAGCATTCTGGAAGCGTACCGCTGGGAGAACGGCGAGACCGAGGAAATGCTGGAAAAGCTTCAGGCAGCCTGCTCCACCAGCAACGCATGGCTGTGGCGCATCCGATCTAATATGGACGGCTTGCAGAACGTCAGCGATGAACAGTGGGTGCTGTACGGTGCGGTGGAGACCACCTACGGCAGCTACAACACCCTGCTGGAAGAGCTGGAAGGTTACCTTACCAGCGGGCAGGATGCAAAGGCGTCCCAGCTGTACTATAACAAGGTCTCGGTCTGCGGCGGGTATCTGAGCCAGTACACCATGCAGCTGCTGAAAGCCTCGATTCTGGACGCCCAGACTACTTATACCGAGATCTCGGAGCTGGGTGAGCGGATCGCCCTGATGCAGATCGTGGTGGTGGCGCTGTGCGTGGCACTGGGCTGCGCTTCCGGTCTGATGGTCATGCGGCTGCTGACCCCAGTCTCCCAGATGATCGTAGCTTCCCGTGCCATCAGCCGCAGCCAGTTCGACACCCCGGACATCCCGCTGCCTAAGCAGCCGGAGATTGGGCAGCTGGCGGAGTCTTTCAACCGCATGAAGCACTCCATGGCGCAGCAGGTGAGTACCTTACAGGAGAAAAACGAGATCGAGCGGGAGCTGCACCGCCAAAAGACCGAAGCACTGGAATTGCAGAACCGCATGGAGCGCAGCCGGTTACAGCAGCTGCGCAGCCAAATCGACCCGCATTTTCTGTTCAACACCCTGAACGTCATCCAGCAGATGGCGGGCACAGAGTCCGCCTACCGCACACAGGCACTCATCATGGCGCTTTCCCATCTGCTGCGTTACAGCCTGATGAGCAATGATGAACAGGTGCCCCTCTCCCGAGAGGTGCGCATTGTGGACGAATACTACTCCATCTACCATGTGCGCTTTGGCGACCGGGTGCAGATGCAGTGGGCGTTTTCGGACTCGCTGGACCTGACCGAGACTATGGTGCCGTCCTTTATCTTGCAGCCCATCGTGGAAAACGCCTTCAAGCACGGCATCTGCCCCAAGGAAGAGGGCGGCGTGGTGCGCATCCGCATGATCCCCCTGCGGGAAAAAGGTCTGCTGTGCATCCGGGTGCTGGACAACGGCGTAGGCATTGAGCCGGAGCAGCTGCAGCAGCTGCGCACGGCACTGGAACAGCCCGCACCCCGCTGGGAACATATCGGTATTTATAATGTGGCTGCCCGCTTGCGGCTGCTGGATGCCCGCTGCCGGGTGGTGGTGCGCTCCCGGCTGGGGCGGGGGACTGCGGTGATCCTGTATCTGCCGCTGGTGGAGAATGAGGAGGAATTTGAGGAATGATTCGTCTGTTGATCGCGGATGATGAGAAGATGGAACGGGAAGCGCTGGCGGATATCGTCATGCGCCGGTTCGAGCATGAGGTAACAGTGGAAATGGCGGAAAACGGACGCAAAGCCGCCGATACCGCCGTGCTCTGGGGTGCAGACCTGATTTTGATGGACATCGAGATGCCGGGAATGAACGGCTTGGATGCCGCCCGCGCGGTGCTGGAGCAGCGCCCGGAGTGCAAGGTGATTTTTATCACGGCATACAGCCTGTTCCAGTACGCCCACGAAGCGGTGCATCTGGGTGCCTGCGACTATCTGCTGAAGCCGGTGGACCCGGACGAGACCGAAGCTGCCATCCGACGCGCCATCCGGCAGATCGAAGCCGGACGCCGTCTGGCAGAGCTGGCTGCGGAAGCCCCGGAGCAGGAAACCGCCCCGGAGCAGGAGAACGACCCCGCCGGGGAAGGGGAGAGTGACCGCAACGCACTGGTGATGGATCATGTGCGCAAGTATATGGAAGATAACTACATGGCCGACCTCTCGCTGGACAGCGTGAGCGAGATCTTGCACATCAGCCCGGCGTATCTTTCAGCACAGTTCAAAAAGTACCAGAAGATGAATTTTCTGGACTGCCTGACCGAGCTGCGCATCAACGCAGCCAAAGAGCTGCTGGCCGACCCCTTCCGCTCCGCAGCAGAGGTGGCCTCCATGGTGGGCTACGAGGATGCCAGTTACTTTGCCCGTGCCTTTAAAAAGCGCACCGGCATGACCCCCACCCAGTACCGGAAGGAAGCGGCAAAGGCGGCCCGGGAGGCACGGCTGTGACCCGCCGTCAGCTGCTGCATCTGCTGACGGCAGCACCGGCACTGGCAGTCACAGGCTGCACGGCACAGTCTGCTTCTTCGCAGCAGGAAAAGCCGCTCATTCTGCGCTATGCGGAGAATCAGCCGGAGGACTACCCCACCAGCAAGGCGGCAAAGGCCTTTGCCGAGCTTGTGGCGCAGCACACGGATGGCCGGGTAAAGGTGCTGGTTTACAGTGGGGCAGAGCTGGGCGCGGAGCAGAGCGTCATCCAGCAGATGCAGTTCGGCGGGGTGGATTTTTCCCGCGTGTCCCTGAGCCAGCTGGCAGAGTACGAGCCGGAGCTTAGCGTACTGCAGCTGCCTTACCTGTACAGTGATGCCGAGCAGATGTGGCGTGTGCTGGACGGCAGCATCGGCGACGAGTTTCTGGCCATGCTGGACGGGATGGACTTAGTGGGACTTTCGTGGTTCGACGCCGGTGTGCGCAGCTTCTACACCCGGGAAAAGGTGACCGGGCTGGATGATTTGCAGGGGCTGACCATCCGAGTGCAGGAGTCGGACATGATGAGCGACATGATCACCGCACTGGGCGCAAAGCCGGCGCAGGTGGTGTACAGCAAGGTGTATGCCGCCCTGCATAACGCCGAGATCGACGGTGCAGAGAACAACTGGCCCAGCTACGAGGTGATGGGACACTACGAGGTAGCGCCCTTTTTCCTGAAGGACGAGCACACCCGGGTGCCGGAGGTGCAGCTGGCCAGCCCGGCGGTGATGGAAAAGCTTGCCGCGCTGGACGAAAGCTTCCCGGAGGTGATCCGCGCCTGCGCCCGGGAGAGCGCACAGAAGGAACGCGAGCTCTGGGCACGGCGGGAAGCGGACGCGGAGCAGAATATGCGCAAGCTGGGCATCTGCGTTACCGAGCTGGACGAAGCCGAGAAAGCCCGCTTCCGCGCAGCGGTGCAGCCCATGTACGATGAATTCTCTGCCCAGCAGGAACTGATCGACCGGATACAAAAAAGCTGAAGAAAACGCCCCGAGAAGTGCCCGGACGGACATTTGTCGGGGTGTTATTTTTGCATTATGAATACAGGAATGTATCCAACTGGTCAGCAGTGTTGCACAAACGAAATGAAAAACGCTTGTGCAATATGGCAAAAACAATCTTGACATTCTTTCGAAAAACAGGACATTTTTTGAAAGCTCTTGTTTCATTTCGGAAAATTTGCTAAAGTGTGTACAGTCAATGAACGAAAGCTCCGGCACCTGTGCGCCCGGAGAATTTCACAATTATTTAAGGAGGACGATTCCTATGAAAATGATCTCTCGTCGTAGCTTTATGGCTGTTGCCGGTGCAGCTACTGCTGCTGTTGCTCTGACCGCCTGCGGTGGTTCCAAGAGCGGCTCCACCTCTACCGCTGCTTCCACCTCTACCGCAGCTTCTGCTTCTGCTGCTGCCGGTGATGCAGCAGCTGCTGCCAGCGATCCCAAGGTGACTCTGGTCTACGCCGAGGTCAACCCGCTGGATACCATCGTTGGTCAGACCGGTTCTCACTTCAAGGAGAAGGTCGAGGAGCTGAGCGGCGGTTCTGTGGTCGTCGATGTGCAGGCTTCCGGTGTTCTGGGCTCTGAGAACGACGTTCTGGACGCTATTCTGGGCGGCTCTACCTCCATTGATATCAGCCGTATCTCTGCTTTCGCTCTGACCAGCTACGGCTGCAACAAGTCTAAGCTGCTGTCCATCCCCTTCACCTTCAACAACCGTGCTCACTTCTGGAACTTTGCCAACAGCGATCTGGCTCCTGAGTTCCTGAACGAGCCCCAGGAGCTGGGTCTGCCCGTTCGCGGCCTGTTCTACGGCGAGGAGGGCTTCCGTCACTTCTTCACCGTCAAGCCCGTTGCTGCTATCGGCGACCTGAAGGGCATGAAGCTGCGTGTGTCCAACGACCCCGTTATGAACGGCATGGTCGAGGGTCTGGGCGCTAACCCCACCGTCGTTTCCTTCGGTGAGCTGTACAGCGCACTGCAGACCGGCGTTGTGGATGGCGCTGAGCAGCCCATCGCAAACTACAAGTCCAACGCCTTCCCCGAAGTCGCTAACAACCTGATCTTGGACGGCCACACTCTGGGCGCTGTGCAGGCTGTCATCACCGACAACGCATGGGGCAAGCTGACCGCTAACCAGCAGGCTGCTGTTATGGCTGCTGCTGCCGACACCCAGAAGTTCAACGCTGATCTGTCCGAGACCGCTGAGAACAAGGTTCTGGACGAGCTGCGCTCCTCCGGCTGCAACGTTGTGGATGTGGACGACAAGACTCCTTGGCAGGAAGCTTGCGCTAAGGTCATCAAGGACAACACCTCTGATCAGGCTGAGCTGTACCAGAAGCTGCTGGACATGAAGGCATAATTTGGCTTTCCATCCAATCTAAGTAGTACATTGCCCGGCGGAGGCCCACGGGAATACGCCCGCAGGCTTCGCCGGGTTTTTATATGGAGGAATTTCTATGCCGAAAATCTTTACCACTCTGGATAAGATCAGACCGGCGTACGACATTACCTACAAGGTGGTTCTGTTCATCTGCAAGATCCTGCTGATCGCAGATATCCTCATTACCACGATGTCGGTCATTGGCCGCTACGTCCCCTTTATTCCGGACCCCTCCTGGTCTGAGGAGGTCGTCCTGACCTGCATGAGTTACATGGCTGTGCTCAGCGCTGCACTGGCCATCCGCCGCGGCGCACACATCCGCATGACTGCCTTTGATATGTACCTGCCCAAGAAAGTGGTCAAGGCGCTGGACATTCTGTCCGATGTGGCCGTGATGGTTCTTGGTGTGGTGATGATGGCGGTCGGCTGGAACTACGCCACCACGCTGGGCGGCCGCGGCTTCTATGTTTCCATGCCCTGGCTGAGCCGCTTCTGGATGTACTTCCCGGTGCCGCTGGCCGGTGTTGCCATGATCATCTTCGAGATCGAGGCACTGTACAACCACATCAAGAGCATTTTTG
>ENA-OROL01003386-OROL01003386.1-human-gut-metagenome-genome-assembly--contig:-NODE-3386-length-10205-cov-3.296552_pt1 | contig 10205 bp, 9 predicted proteins | sample MGYA00242128_ERZ509048 | MGnify/ENA primary metagenome ERZ509048 (study PRJEB26280, sample SAMEA2338750) | human gut metagenome | biome: human gut; feature: human-associated habitat; material: faeces...
CTTATGGGGCGGGAGCAAAGGTTTAAGAATATAAAATCGCAGAGAAATCTGCGCCGCCGTTTTCGGGACTAAGCGAGACCCCAAAAGCGGTGCGTAAGGGGCGTCCCGCAAATATATTCTTAACGGAGGAGCTTGGTCATGAACAAGCGAATCAAATCCCTAACGCTGGTGTTCGTCATGATACTGTCTTTGCTGGCAACTGCAGTGCCTGCACTGGCTGAACCTACTTCAACTTGTACTTATACAATTGAAGCCGACAAAACATCAGCACACCCCGGTGATACCATCACTTTCACCATCTATATGCAGCAAAAGGGGAATCAAAACACCTTGGAAGGCACTCTTGTTGTTCCGGAAGGTTTGACATTTGTTGAAAATAGCGGCAAAGTGGAAGATGGCGTATCCTCGACTCTAAATTGGACTCTGGCACTTGAAGGTGTTGCGTGGACACCTTGGACCTCTGATCCTACCCGGCCCGGTATTCTGAACGGCTTTGGCGCAGTTTCTTATACAGGAACAAGCAAACTGGCATTGATGAAATTCCAGTGCACCGTTGACAACGACGCAACTGCAAAGGATTACGAAGTCACATTGATTGATTTGGTAGCCGACGACGAGAACTACGATACCAAAAATCCGACTTGTATCCCTGCAACCGTGACTGTCACCGCCGCACCTGTAGCGGTTACAGGCGTAACCATTGACGAGACACTGTCCGTCAATATCGGTCAGACAAAGACCCCGAGCTACACCGTTGCACCTGCAGAAGCAACAAACAAAACCGTTTCGTTTACATCTGACAACCCTGCTGTTGCCACTGTAAACGCAACAACCGGAGCAGTAACCGGCGTTAGCAAAGGTACTGCTGTGATCACCGTCAAAACTGCTGACGGAAGCTTTACCGATACCTGTACGGTAACGGTATCCTGTACTCACACAAACAAGTCCACCGTACCTGCACAGGACTCTACCTGTACAGTAAAAGGTTGGGACGAGTACAAGAAATGCGACGATTGCGGACAGCTTTTCAACACATCCGATGTAGAAATCGATGAGATTCCGTTTCTTGACCTTGCAGACCACACCGGAGGAACGGCAACCTGTACGGCTAAACCCGTTTGTTCTGTGTGTCATCAGCCTTACGACGATTATGCTGCTCACAGCTATACTGCTGAGACGAAGAAAGCGGAAGCGCTGAAAACTGCCGGAAACTGCCGTGACAAAGCGGTGTACTACTATTCCTGCTCTGTCTGCGGAAATGTGGAACATAACGATGCGCACACCTTTGAGGGCGACAAGAATGCAAGCGTCCATGTAGGCGGCACATCAACCGTTAACGCCAGCGAACCCGACCACAAGAATCAGATTGACGGCTATACCGGTGACACCAAGTGCCTTGGCTGTGGAGAAATCATTGGAACCGGTACATCTATTCCTGCCGGCGCACACACCCCGTCTTCTACTTGGAACAGTGACGGAACTTATCACTGGAAGAAATGTCAGAATGAAGGTTGTGATGCTACGACTGAAAAAGAAGCACATAAAGGTGGCGAAGCTACAACAACAAAGAGAGCAGTCTGTGAAGTATGTGGAGCAGAATATGGAGATTTAAAGCAAGAAGATCCTAAGCCAGCAGACAAAACAACAGAAGGTAAAAAAGATGATACAAAACCAGCAGAAAAACCAGATAGGAAAACTGTAAAAGCAAAAAAAGTTGTTGTTAACAAAAAGCGTATTGTGTTAAAGAAAGGCAAAAAAGTTAAACTTAAAGTAAAATTAAAACCAGCCAATGCGACAGAAAAAGTTACCTTTAAGTCTTCTAACAAGAAGGTTGCCAAAGTAACAAAGAACGGTGTTGTAAAGGCCGTTAAAAAAGGTAAATGCAAGATTACTGTTAAGACAGCAAGTGGAAAGAAAGCAGTTGTTAAAGTAACTGTAAAATAGGAGAAACCGGATATGAATAGGAAGGTTAGAAATTTATTAGCTAGTGTAGTTTTGGGAGTGTGTTTACTTGCATTATCCTTTATTCCTTCATTTGCGGCAAACTCTGCAAATTCTGCCAGTGTCGGCAATGTAGAAGCAATGAAAGAAAATGTAGTTTATGATTTTCAGAGTCTTTCTTTTGCGGATGCACCTGACTATGTCAAAGGAATAAAAAGTGTTTCTGTAAATAAAACAAAGTGGGAAGAAGCAAGTTCTCGTTTATCTTTAATGAGACGAGAAGCATACTACAGAAATACAGATGAAAATAAACTTTATTTTGATGGTTCTTCTGACGGCATGTTAAAGAGTGGAAATATTCTCACGATTGAGAGTGAAGGATATGAAACGCTGTACTTACGTGTGATAAAGGCAACAGCAGATACATTTACTGTTAAAAAGACAGATTCAGATGCAGAGACTCCTTCAGGACCTTCTGATGGAATTAATACGCTTCATGTAAGAATACGAGGAAGCTTTGAAAGTGCTTTAGAAGGACAGAAGAAATATGATGCAATCAGTGGAGCTTCTACTTCTGTTACGACAAATAAAAATAGTGATGTGATTGTTGAAGCAGCAGTTCTTCCTGATGGACAGGAGCCGAAGAACAGCGACTGGAAGCCGTTAAGTGAAGTAATCACAGTAAATAAGAACAGAACAAAGATAAATATTGATACAGAAGCCTGCGGAATGGAAGGTGTTTATTCTGTCCACGACAGTTCTCTTTCTTTATCAGGGGAACCGTTAAAAGCCGGCTCTTATCCAATTAGTGTAACAGTAACGGATGAGAGCGGTCGTACTGCGACAAGTAATGAGCTGAATTTTAAAGTTTATACTCGTACAGAAGTACTTGCAAAGCAGCTTAAACTTGAGAATTGTAAGCAGACAGCGGATGGAAAGTATATGTATGATATGGAGCCATGGGCAATCGCTTCTTTTGGTGGAGAGAACGAAACCGTTACGGTACCAAAGGATATTAAAGCATGGTACGGTTCTCATACAAGTGGAACTTATGGAGAACTTGGTTATGCTGTAGATGGTAGTCCAGTACAGACATTGATTGTTCCAGATGGCTGTAATCTTACTCTTGTAAATATGAAAGTTTTCAGCAGCGTAAATATTGTTGTAGAGAATGGCGGAAAGCTTGTTCTTCGTGATTCTTCTATTCATGGAAATATTGAAGTGAAAAGTGGCGGTAAGTTCTCATCAAACTATGATGATTATGGCAGTCAGTTTCTCACTGGTTCTTCAATTAATGGACAGTTGATTTTAAATGATGGAGCAATTTTAGAAAATTCATCTATTTATTCTAACACCAATTTTATATCAAATGGACATATCATAAGACAGAATACGAATCCTGTTATTGTTGTAAAAGGAAAGGTTACCGTAGATGGGCAGGTATTTGTAAAGGGAGATGAAGCAGCAACCGGACAGGATGAAACAACAGGAAAAAGTCTTTCCGGGCAGCCGGCGATCCGTATTGAGAATGGTTCCTTAGATATTAAAAAAGATTCCGTAGTAGCGGTATTTGGTGGAGGATATATCGCAACAACATCCGTTGGCGGCAGCGGAATTATTTTAGATAATGGAAGTATTTCCGGTGAGGGAACATTAATTGCATTTGGCGGTAACGGTACATATGATGATGGCGCAGATGCTATCAGCGGTAATGGTACTGTTTCTGTAAAAAATGTTTATGCACAAGGTGGCTGCAGCAGTATACCAAAAACAGGTTCTACTGCGGGAAAAGCAATCGCAGATGGGGTAACGCTTGCTAAGACATCCAATCGGACATTGCTAAACGGTAAGGAAATCAAGGATAACTATGGAACAATTTCTGAGTTGTACTGGTCAAGTATTACAAAAGTTCCAGATGTGAGCAAGTATGTGATAGAAGTAAATGGTTCTGATGAAGAGGATAATACGAAACCAGGCAGCTCTGAAGATAAGCCAAGCAATAAGCCGGATGATTCAGGGAATAATTCAAATACGAAGCCGGGAACATCTGAGGACAAACCAAACACGAAACCGGCAGCTTCAGAAAAGAAGCCAGCTTCAGATTCTACAGTTAAGAAAACAATAAAAACAAAGTCTTTAAAAGTGAAGAAGACAAAAGTTACTTTAAAGAAGGGAAAGAAATATAAAATACAAGCCAAGAAGATTCCAGCATCTTCTACTGCTAAGATTATGTATCGCTCTTCCAATAAGAGGATTGCCAAAGTAACAAAAAAAGGTGTTATTAAGGCCTTGAAAAAAGGTAAATGTAAAATTACTGTAAAGACCAGTGATGGAAAAAAGAAAGTAATTATAGTAAAAGTGAAATAATTGAAAGAATTCGGGAGATGCTATATTTCCCGAATTTTTTCTGTATAAAAAACTTCACAATAGGAAAAAATGTGGTAGAATTTATTTGTTTACAGACTTTTTTATAAGGGGTGTTTTGCGCCCATTTATAAGTATACCAAATGTGACATAATATAGATATGTACAGTAACCTGAGTAAAGTATGATTTTACAGGATTACTGTAGAAGTAAGGGAAAGAGGACAAACATAATGGAAGAATACTTGCGTACCTATTGTGAAATTGATTTAAAAGCAATTAGGGAGAATTATATAAATATCAAAAAGAAAACAGGAGATAATGCGATGACTATGGCTGTCATAAAGGCTGACGGTTATGGACATGGTGCAGTGGAAGTAGCACATTATTTAAATGATATTGCAGATTATTTTGGTGTTGCTACAATTGATGAGGGAGTAGAACTGAGAAAGGCTGGATTAAAACAGCCAATTTTGCTTCTTGGCTATAATTCCCCCTCTCTTTATTATAAGAATTTGGAGTATGGTGTAGATCAGACGATTTATTGCTATGATACGGCTAAGGCAATGTCTGAAGCTGCCGTAAAGGCAGAAAAGACGGCGAGAATTCACATCGCATTAGATACCGGAATGACAAGAATCGGTTTATCTCCAGATGAGAAAGGGCTTGCGATTGTAAAGCAGATTGCAGAGTTGCCCAATATAAAGATTGAGGGGTTATTTACCCATTTATCCTGTGCAGATATGACAGATAAGGCATACACAGAAAGTCAGATGGAGAGATATGATCATTTTGTTCAGTTACTTGATGAAGCGGGAATTGAAATTCCAGTAAAACATATCTGTAATAGTGCCGCTATCATGGAATATGAAGACCATCGTTATGATATGGCAAGGGCGGGTATTATTCTTTATGGAATGTATCCTTCTGATGAAGTGGATTTCTCTAATTTAGATCTGACACCGGCCATGAGCTGGTATTCTCATGTAGTAAATATTATGGAGCCAGAGATGGAACGAGGTGTAAGTTATGGAGCGACTTATATTGTTGAACATCCATGCCGTCTTGCTACAGTATCTGTTGGATATGCGGATGGATATGCAAGAAGTCTTTCTAACAAAGGCTGGGTATTGATTCACGGACAGAAGGCACCGATTGTCGGAAGAGTGTGCATGGATCAGATGATGGTAGATATTACAGATATTCCAGATGTGAAGCTTGAAGATACCGTTACCTTGATTGGAAAAGACGGGGATAATTATATCAGTGTTGAAGATATGGCGAACCTTGCCGGAAGCTTTAACTATGAATTTGTTTGTGATGTAGGAAAGAGAGTTCCTAGAGTGTATAAAAGATAGATAATGGACATTCATACAGGATACGACAGACAGCAAGATATTTATGCAGTATGCGGATTTTGCGATGTATCAGATTAAACATACCGTTAAGAATCAGTTTGGTTACTTTGATATGGAAGCATACCGTACAAGCCAGGAACAATATAATGAAGAAAAAGGTTGAGAGAGTTTGAGTGGTTTATGCTGAATATATTGTGGGTGATTATGATTGCCGGAGGAATCTTCTTTGCGGCATTTCATGGCACAATGGGGCAGATAACAGAAAGTTTTATTTCATCTTCAACAGAGGCGGTGAATTTATGTATTTTTATGCTTGGAGTTATCGGTGTCTGGAACGGCATGATGGAAATAGCGGTAAAGAGTGGTCTTATGAAAAAGATTGCAAAGACAATGTATCCCTTTATCCACTGGCTGTTTCCAGACATACCACCCCGCCATAAAGCTAATGAATACATAGCGGCTAATATGGCAGCTAATATTCTTGGGCTAGGCTGGGCGGCGACCCCAGCTGGGCTTAAGGCGATGCGAGAGCTGCAGAAGCTGGAGGAAGGCGGGGGCAGAGCTTCTGATATGATGTGTGCTTTTCTTGTTTTGAATATTTCATCGCTGCAGCTTGTTCCAATTAACATGATTGCCTATCGAAGCCAGTACGGTTCCGTGAATCCAGCCGCGGTTGTACTTCCAGCAATCTGTGCGACAATGATTTCTACTATGGCAGGAATTGTATTCATTAAAATAATGGAAATAACAAGATACAATGGAAAGAAATGTAATAGAAAAAATAAGAAGAAACGGAGATGGATACAGTGAAGTTTCTTCTTTATTTTTCGGATTTTATCGTGCCATTTACCATGTTCTATATTGTTGTATATGGCTTCTTTAATCGCAATGATGTATATGAAAGCTTTCTAAAGGGAGTAAAAGAGGGGTTTCAGATTGTTATTGAAATCGCGCCGACAATGATAGCACTACTCGTTTCGATAGGAATCTTTCGTGCATCAGGAGCATTAGATTCTTTCTCAGAACTGCTTGCTCCCGCAGGAAAGCTTTTGCACATTCCAGTAGAAGTTATTCCCGTATTTATTGTAAGAATATTTTCTTCATCGGCAGCGGTCAGCTTTGTCCTTGATATTTTTAAAGAATATGGTCCGGATTCAAGGCTTGGAATGATTGTCTCAATCATGATGAGTTGTACAGAGACGGTAATCTATACAATTACGATTTACTACATGAGTGTAAATATAAAAAAAACACGTTGGACTTTACCGGGAGCGATGTTTGCGACGATAGCAGGAGCGGTGGCGAGCGTGGCAATAACGGGATCGATTATGTGATTTAATCAATACAGTATTAAGCGTAATTACTAGAGGGTGTTTGAAAAATGCTTTCTGCAAGATGTGCGTCATCTTACATCTGATATAAAAGACCAGCTATAATTAAGATAAGTTTAAGAACTACTGGTTAATAGCTATTGTATACATAATAAAGAATATATGAGAAATAACAAGAAAATATAGAAGTTGGAAAAGTAATAAATGAGGAACACTTTATGAAACAGGAAAAAAATATTGATTATTTTCAGATAGAAGGAACCCCCGGCGGCAATCAGGAATGGTGCACAGACTTCTGGATGTATCTTGGCGGCTGTGGTGCATTAGCTGCCTGCGATTTATCTATTTGCCTGGCGAGAAATTATGGTCTGAAAAAATGTTATCCCGGCGATGCATTAAATCTTACTAGAAAAGAATATGTGGACTTCTCCATGAAAATGAAGCCCTATATTCATCCAAGAGTCGGAGGAGTCACAAAACTTTCTATGTTTACAGATGGGTGTGGACAATATTTAAAGGATTGTGGATATCGGGCTGAATTTGAGACTCTAGATGGGGATAAACCATATGAAGAAGCTGAGAAATTTGTGAAAAATGCAATCGAGAGAAATCTTCCGGTAATTTATCTCATGCTTCGTCATCGGGATAAGGAATTTAAGGATCTGAATTGGCATTGGTTTTGTATAACAGGATATAAAACAGAAAAAGAAGAAGTCCAGCAGCGTCAAATAAAAAATTCTTGTATCCACACAGCTTCCATTCAGGCAAATGAAATAAATAAAAATAAAATTAAAGAAGGCGTCAACTTAGAAGAAAGAGTTTACTTAAATTATCATACATATGGAGAAGCTCTGTCTGTTGATTTTAAAAGACTTTGGAATACGGGTATGTATAAGAGAGGCGGAATGGTGGCATTGAAGAATATTAAATAGTAATTTGTTAAGGACAGGAATCGAAAGAAGGCATTATGTAATAACACGCTCTAGCAAGCAATAGATGCGGTTGAGCATTTATCGTGCAGTGATACGAAGCAGTTTTACATAATGCCTTCTTTCGGTTCCGTTTCCTTTAATAAAACTAAACGACTCTTACAGAAGATAATCAGGTAAGTCAACGCCGAATCCGTGATGAACAAAACCGATATGTTCGAGTGTAATGTGTTCAATAGAAATCTTGTTTAACGTCATATGTTGCATACTGCTTCCCTCCCAACTTAAATTCTGTTATTTTATTATAACAAAAGAAAATCAGTTTGAATAGAGGATAATGCGGTGACTTCGGCTATTTTTCGGGCATAAATAGAAATTTTTTTGACATGAGGTTAAGAAAAAGAAATACAATAAAAATAGATGAAAAGCAGGAATTGAGGGCAATTTTGATAATAAACTTCAATAGGATGTGAAATCGCCTAACAAAAAAGAAGTAAAACTAAATTTTTTTGTGAAGATTGTGAATTGAAAAAAAAGAAAAATATTATATAATAAGAAACGTTGAAAAGAAGAGTTGAGCCATTGCGGTGAGACCTTAAATATAAATCTTAATTTTCCCCTTTAACTGCTTTGCAGATTTTATATGGTGCGTATCGAGTCATATTGATGACGTCGATGCGTTTTTTTTATTTTAAATAGAATTGTAAATATTTTTTTATCATCAAAAGTTCCTCTGGAAACAGACAATACTTTCTATCTCCATCTTTTACTTTTTTGCAGCATTCCTTAAAATCAAGCCAGCATACTTCTTGAACTTCTTCTTTCTGTAAGATTAAATCTTCTATATTAACAGGTTCCTGATACAAATAAACATGACTGATTTCGTGATTTTTAAAAGGCTTGCCATAAAATGTTTCCTCGCAACATCCCTCATGGAGTCCCATAAAATGAAGCTGTTCCGGCTTTGCCTTAATTCCAAGTTCTTCTTCCAGTTCCCTTAATGCAGAAGAAAGATAATCCTGACCTGCTGGTAAATGTCCTGCAGAAGAAATATCATAGCATCCTGGAAATGCATCTTTATTTTCACTACGTTTCTGTAACAGCAAATCATAACTGCCTTTTTCATTTTTCCGCACAATCCATACATGAGAAGTTCCATGAATATCTCCATCGGCATGAACTAAGGAACGTTCTTTTACTTCACCTGTGGGATTCCCATTTTTATCTCTTATATCTAAAAATTCCATCGTTATATTCCTTCTCTCTTTGGGTGCGTCTCCTTTGCCTGCGGCAAATCAGAATTTATCAAGAAACTTTTTCCCAGATTTCCTCTCTGGAAAGTGAAAAATTCTCCGCAACAATCTTAGCAATCTCCATAAAATGATCATTCATCTGATCAATATTCGGATACTTATGGAAAAGATACATCAGCTTCTTAATCCACTCAATTCCCTTATAATCAAATGGGTCTTTCGATAAAATATCACTCATCTGATAAGGAAGAATCTGCATCCAGATACTCATACGAGCCAGAAGATGCATTGTAAAATAAATCTGGCGGGTAGAGCCGTATTCGGCGGTGTTGGTGTAATGCTCGCCGTAATACTGAATATTACTTACTGTTTCTTTATGTAAGATATCAACTTTACTATTGTTAATGTCGTATTTAACGCGAATACCGTAGCGGTGTTTCAGCCATGCGGCATAGCCCCGGCGTTCTGCGTGATACTCAGACCAGTGCTGGAACAATACTGTTTCCGGGTCATCAAATAACTGTCTGTAGGAAGTCAGGTGATTAAGTCGGGCATAGTCTCTATAATCACAAATGTGTGTCAGTTCATGGAAGACAAGACGATATACTTCACAAAGTGGGGAACGTCTTAAATATGGTTCCTTAAAAATCAGTGTAAACGGCTCGTTCATATGCTTTGGATATTTCATACAGGCAGCTACATGCTTCCAGTTTTTGCGGGCAGTTGCCTCATCAAGAGTCTGAGAGTCTTCTTTATTAAATCCATATTTTTTCTGACAGGTATACATATCGTCTGTCAGTACAATCTGAACGTTTAAATTCTTTATTTTAAAGAACTGAATATACGAGTTCATAATTCTGTTAATCGTCTTTTTCATAATATTGCCCCCATAGGCTCTAATAGAGCCGACTTCCCTTTTTATTAATAATCAGTATAGCACAAAAGAAATATAGCGTCAAAATGTATACAGAATTACTATTTAATTCATTAGACAAACTACAGACGAAGCCATTGCCCTCAATAAGGCATA
>ENA-OROL01003389-OROL01003389.1-human-gut-metagenome-genome-assembly--contig:-NODE-3389-length-10201-cov-2.928445_pt1 | contig 10201 bp, 5 predicted proteins | sample MGYA00242128_ERZ509048 | MGnify/ENA primary metagenome ERZ509048 (study PRJEB26280, sample SAMEA2338750) | human gut metagenome | biome: human gut; feature: human-associated habitat; material: faeces...
TTATTTTTCCGTATTTCATATTTTCTCCTTTTATATAAGCCCTAAATATTCAAGTCCGTTACGGATACCGTAATGAAACATATCCGTCGTTACATAATCGGCCAGTTCTTTAATCTTTGGGGAAGCATTTCCCATTGCCACCTTTGTTGCTGCATATTCAAACATGGACAGATCATTGTTACTGTCTCCTACACACATAACACGTTCTTTGGTAATATCCATATATTTCACTAACTTATCAACCGCAACACCTTTATCTGTGTATTTTGGCAAAAGTTCTACATAGTATGGATCTGAGCGAAATACATTCAGCACTGAACCAAACTTTCGCTGTAAAATGCGTTCTACTTCTTTCATCTTGTCCGGTTCTCCCGAAACAAAGATCTTGTTGATCGGAAAACTAAGCTCTTTTACAAACTGATCTGTCTCGCGGATCGTAACACAAGATGCAGCCGCATCTGCTGCAACATAGTCTGTCACGCCACCAGCTACGATAATCTCTTTGGCACTGTCACGGTAAGCCATGATAGCCACCTGCAATTTAGCAGCCTCCTCGTATACCGGAGCGATCAGATCTGCCGGCAATGTCTGATTGTAAATGCATTCCCCTGTTTTACAGTTGATCACAGTAGTACCATTATATGCAATCACATAGCCACCGTACTCTTCCAGAGAGATGGCAGAAGCTGTCTGGCGAATTCCTGCAATGGATCTTCCGGATGCGATAGCAATCGTCTTGCCGCGCTTCTGCGCTTCGATCAACGCATTCTTGGTTGCATCTGAAATCTCGCGATGAGAATTATGCAGCGTACCATCGACATCCAGCACAAGTAAGTCAAAGCGGTCACCTTCCGGTTCCTCAATACCCTGTACTTTACGATAGATCTTCATAAATTCTTTACCGGTGATCGTCTCATGCTCGATCAAAAATGCGGCGAGCTGATCCAGTGCATCACGATTGCCATCCAACAATTCTTTAGCCTTTTGGTGACATTCACTCAATATCTTCATAACTTCAAGATCTATCTCTGCTTCTGTTGCATCACCACAATTTAACACCGTTCTGCCATCCAGATATTTGTTCTGCACACTCTCCAAACCGATCAATCCAAATTTATCAGACATACCGTACTGTGTTACCATTGCTCTGGCAAGAGAGGTTGCCTTTTCAATATCATTGGAAGCTCCTGTCGTTACAGAATCAAATACTAATTCTTCCGCAGCCCTGCCTCCAAATAATGTTGTGATCCGAGTGAGTATCTCTGCTTTGCTCATCAGATATTTCTCTTCTTCCGGAACCTGCATGACATATCCAAGAGATCCCATCGTACGTGGCACGATCGTAATCTTTTGAACCGGCTCCGCATTTTTCTGCAGTGCAGTCACTAGCGCATGCCCTACCTCGTGATATGCAACGATCCGTTTCTCCTCTTTGCCTAAAATGCGGTCTTTCTTCTCCTTACCGGCAATAACGACTTCCACTGCCTCAAACAGATCTTTCTGATTGACTGCTCTTCTTCCGGAACGCACAGCCATAATAGCAGCTTCATTGATCATATTAGCAAGATCTGCACCAACGGCTCCACTGGTCGCAAGAGCAATTTCCTCAAAGTCAACCGACTCATCCATTAATACATCCTTGGCATGCACACGTAAAATATCAACTCGACCCTTAAGATCCGGCTTTTCTACGATAATACGTCGATCGAAACGTCCCGGTCTGAGTAATGCCTTATCAAGCACTTCCGGTCGGTTTGTCGCGCCTAAGATGACAAGGCCTTTCGAACTGTCAAATCCATCCATCTCGGATAACAGCTGATTTAGCGTCTGCTCGCGCTCATCGTTGCTACCTCCATACTGACTGTCACGGCTCTTACCGATGGCATCGATCTCATCAATGAAAATAATACATGGTGCCATCTGCTGTGCCTGCTTAAACAGATCACGCACTCGCGATGCACCTACACCGACGAACATCTCTACGAAATCAGATCCGGAAAGAGAGAAAAACGGAACTTTTGCTTCGCCGGCCACCGCCTTTGCAAGCAGTGTCTTACCGGTTCCCGGAGGTCCGACTAACAATGCTCCCTTCGGCAGTTTAGCACCAATCTCCGTATATTTCTTCGGATTATGCAGGAAGTCGACCAGCTCGTTCAACGAATCCATTGCCTCTTCCTGACCGGCTACATCGCGAAATGTTACACCGGTTTCTTTCTGAACATACATCTTCGCCGTACTCTTACCAACACCCATAATACCGCCGGAATTTTTAGAAATAACACGGGACATAAAGATCAGTCCGACCCATAGCAGTAAAAATGGCAATACAGTCGATACCAGCATGTAGACCATACTATTGGAACTGTCTGACTTTTTGGTGAACTTTACATTTGCCTTTTCTAATCGCTGTACCAATGTAATATCCATACTGATCAGACCGGTATGATAGGTGATCTGATACAGACTATTTGACTGTTTCTTCGGAACGATCTTGATCTGATCAGAAGTGAGTGTCACAGATTCAACCTGTCCATCATCCAGCAATTGCAAAAACTGGTCATAGCTGATCTCTTTATCTCTTGCCTTTTCTACCTGACGATTCATCAAGGAAAACACAAGAAAAATGCCAAGTGCAACGAGCAGACAAAGCACCATGCTTTTACGATTCTGTCCGCGTCCAAAATTATTTCCCATATTGTTGTTATTTTGGCTGTTATTTTGGTTTCTATTTTGATTTGATATATTGTTGTCCAAATAATTTGTCCTCCTCATATCCTGTAAACTATTTCTATTATAAGTCTAGTCTGCCCAAAAAGCAATATTTCACAATATTAAGAAAGTCTGAAATTTCTATGTATTTCTTGGAAATTTTCCATGAATTTTCTTTCCTTTTTATGCAAAAATATATTGAACAAACCCAATCATATAGAGTATAATAGAAAAATATTGGTTTATTTATTGACAACAATGTTCTGACACAAAGGAGGATACACAAATGGCAGTCAAATATGTCTTCGTCACTGGTGGTGTTGTGTCCGGTCTCGGCAAAGGAATTACAGCCGCATCTCTGGGCAGACTTTTGAAAATGCGTGGTTATAGTGTGACCATGCAGAAATTCGACCCTTATATCAATATCGATCCCGGTACTATGAATCCGGTACAGCACGGTGAAGTGTTCGTTACGGATGATGGTGCAGAGACTGACTTGGATCTTGGCCACTACGAACGTTTCATTGATGAAAATCTGACCAAACAATCCAACGTAACAACCGGAAAAGTATATTGGTCCGTTCTCTCGAAAGAACGTCGCGGTGACTTTGGCGGCGGAACTGTTCAGGTTATCCCACATATTACAAATGAGATCAAGAGCCGTTTCTACCGTAACGATGGCTGTAAAGATACACAGATTGCAATCATTGAGGTCGGCGGCACTGTCGGCGATATCGAAAGCCAGCCTTTCTTAGAGTCGATCCGTCAGTTTCAGCATGATGTTGGACGTGAAAATGCTATCTTGATCCATGTGACACTCATCCCATACCTGGGTGCTTCCGGTGAAATGAAAACCAAGCCAACACAGGCAAGCGTTAAGGAGCTGCAGGGAATGGGTATTCAGCCGGACATCATCGTATGCCGTACAGAGCGTCCTCTCGAGCCGGGCATCAAAGATAAAATCGCACTGTTTTGCAATGTTCCGACCGATCACGTAATGCAGAATTTAGATGTAGAAACTCTATATGAAGCACCTTTGGCAATGGAAAAGGAGCATCTCGCAGATGTTGCCTGCAAATGCTTGAAGTTAGACTGCAAAACACCAGACATGGAAGAGTGGCAGACAATGGTTCATACCCTCAAACATCTTGAGAAAGATGTTACTGTTGCTCTCGTCGGCAAATACACTTCTCTGCACGATGCATATATCAGTGTTGTAGAAGCTCTCAAGCATGGCGGACTTGCGCACAAAAGCAATGTAACGATCAAATGGATTCCATCCGAAGACTTAAATGAAGAAAATGCTGATGAACTCCTTCATGATGTATCCGGTATATTAGTACCTGGCGGCTTTGGTGACCGCGGCATCGATGGAAAGATCACAGCGATCCGGTATGCAAGAGAACACGGTATTCCATTCTTAGGTCTTTGTTTGGGAATGCAGCTTGCTATCGTTGAATTTGCAAGACACGTCTGTGGTTTCAATGATGCGCATAGTATTGAACTGGATCCTCAGACAACACATCCTGTGATTCATTTAATGCCGGAACAGGACGGCATTGAAGATATCGGCGGCACGCTACGTCTCGGTTCCTACCCTTGTGTACTGGACAAGGATTCCAAAGCTTATGAGCTGTACGGTGAGGAAACCATCCACGAAAGACATCGTCACCGTTACGAAGTAAATAACTACTACCGCGAAGATTTACAGAAATCCGGCATGAAGCTTTCCGGCTTGTCTCCGGACGGACGCATCGTAGAAATGTGCGAGCTTCCATCACATCCGTGGTTTGTAGCAACACAGGCTCACCCTGAATTTAAGTCCAGACCAAACCGTCCACATCCATTGTTTAAGGGATTTGTCGGTGCTGCTTTGAACTATCAGGACAGCCATCAGTAATATACTTCCTATATAGACGATATATCCAAAAAGGGGCTACGCACTAATTGCTTAGTGCGGCAGCTCCTTTTTTATGGTATAAAGAAATTTGCGTTAATAATTAGACCACACCTTTGCCTTGTCGGCATACGCCTCCATCTGTGGATGCTCATATTTTTCCATCTGCAGATCACGGTTGGAATTGCGGAATACATAAAAGCTGCCATCAATAAACAGTCCGCGGCACCAATAATCTGCACGACCTTTGGATGTTGAGCGAAGAACCTGAGTTACAGATTCATCTGCAGTATAATGCAATAGCGGATACTGCAAGCCTTCCGCATTATACGTTGCAAATCCCAAGTAAAATCCTTTCTCCGTCTTCTGCACTAAAATTTTTGTATGGTCTGCTAATGCGCTGGAATCATGCTGCCGCAAACCATAACTTGCAACCTGTTTGATGTCAGATCCCTCCGTTGCCTGAAAAACCGTCATATCCAGTTCTCCGGTTGTTGTCTTCCCGAGTGAAAAGATCATCGATGGATCCGATGGGAACAAATGCAGATAATGAACCTCATCGGCTAATTTGATCTGTGCGAGGACCTGTGGATCTGCTTCTGCTGCCATTGATACCTGTATCATTTTACGGTCATCATTTACCACCAAATATAATGTCTTGTTCAGGAAACGTGCACACTGCACCGTTTCCCCTTTGCATATTTCAGAACTTGTTCCAATCTCCTGCAGCGAATCATCCAGTGCATATACACTGACATTACGAGAACTCTCTTCTTCTCCGCAGAGCATTTTGAGCTGTCCCGTATAATGTGCAAGTAATTTCCAGTTAAAAGGTACCTCTGCCTTTTTCCATTTCCACTCTGACTTATAATGATGCACCGACATGCACAGCCACAAATGTCCACCCTGCTCTTTAACCGCAAATCCCTCTCCTACAATTCCTTTGACAATATGGGTCGCTGTTGCTTTCACTGTCCCCTCTGAATCCACAACAAACTTGGTGATTCCGGTGCGTTCTGTCTCATCAAACCGCTTCGCAACGGTTCGGCAAAGCACATATACATTTTTGCCGGACATGTATACTTTCATCGCCGTTCCTGCTAACGCTTTATGACCGACCGGCTCTAACTGCGTATGATCTGCCATGCGGTAACTGCACACAAGCGTATACCCCGGCTGATACAGATCCCGCTGCCAATATACATCCTTAACCGCCAGCTTTTTGTCATTAATTTGCGGATCTTCAATGCTGATAACACCATCGGCATCGGTATATGGTTGCATCACAGAGGCAATAATCAACTGCTCTCCGGATACGCGTGTGCAAAGATTTTGACCGTTTTGCCGAAGCATCTTGCCAGCCTGTGGTTTCTGAGGATCCGATACATCGATCGGTATCACATAGGTCTGTGCTCTCGTATTCTTCACATATAACAAGCTCTTTCCACACCACATCAGACCATCTTCATAGCTAGCACTTTCATCGCCGTACAGATCATCTTCACTACTGGCGTTCTGATATGGATCATTAATTTTAAGGGATACTTTGCCAACTTCCTCGCAGATACCATTCTTCTCTCGAAGAATGTACAGTTGATCCGTCGCACCCTCTTGATCCGTAGCATTGCTCCTTATATAGGAGCCATCGTTATAATAAAGCACATAGATCAAACCATCCTTCGTCAGAATCTGATCCATCTCTGCCTCATCTGCATTTTCTGTGTTGGTCGTACTATCCTGTGTGACCAGTTCAGGCCAATCTTCCTGCGTAGAACCCGGCTCTCTGTCTAATACCCCTTCACTGACAGAGGATGCTGCCGACTGCATTAAACTTCCCAGCGAACAGTTATATGCCATTGGCAAAGGATCTGACTTAAACGGATCCTCATAAAATTCATAGCGGGATACCACCTTTTGCTGTGCTTTGATCACACGCTTAAAACTTTTTTCAATCTGTTTATAACTTGACGCTGTTTGAAGAGACCCTTCCGCTCTCCAAGCAAGTAAAAAGAGCACTCCCGCATATAGCATCTGAATAACGATTGCAAGTATGACTGCGATCAATACATAGCGCAGGATCTTCCGCCATCTTCCTCCATCCGGCTGCTGATCCTCCTCATACAGGGACATATTCTTTTTTAATGTGGTTTCCATTAGATTATTTTCGCATCTCATAATCTTCTCCTCCCTTCAAACTTTCTGCTTTCGCTATATATATTACCGGAAAGGAGGCAAAAACCGCCTTATATATATCCTAAACATTGTGCGTTGGTACCATAAAAAATATCATCGCGTCCACCAAGCATTTTGCAGAATTCTTCTATTCGCTCCCAATTGTTGTTTACATCAAACTCATAGCTATGTCCCCACACATAAAACAACATTGGTTCCTCTGGTTTTGCAGCCAAAAACTGTTCTGCCAGCTCAAACAACTTATCATCGTTATGATGACAGGTTGCATTAAGCCTCAGCGGATCCTGTGGCAGTGCAAAACCATGTGTACTCTCTACCGTTCTTCCATAACGAATACCAATATCTTTCAAATACGAAACGACCGGATCCGGTACATCACCATAAGCGTAAGCCATGCCAACCGGATATTTTCCATATAGTTTCTCAATGTTACGGGCATCCTGCAAATATTCCTGCGAATAATCTTCCGGTTTGATACCGGATGGCGATGCATGTGTCAAGCCGTGCAAAGCGATCTCATGCCCCTCATATAATTTTGCCAATCCCTCTTGCTCCATACGGGCGATCTTTATCCCCTCGATCTCAAAATTACTCTCCGGAGACTGAATTCCCGTATTCAGATTAAAGGTTGCCTTCATACCATATTTATTAAATATCTCCACCAAGCGCTCATCCTGATAAATACCATCATCATAACTAAACGTTAACATTTTCTTACACATACTTATCCATCCTTCCTTGTTCTTTATTCTTTCCTCTGTTATTTCCAAAGTGTGATCAATGTCCGGAACAGCTTCTGCGGATCGATCGGTTTGACCAGATGTGCGTTCATTTCTGCCGCCTTGCTGCGCTGCACATCTACATCAAACACATTAGCTGTCAGAGCTATGATCGGAGTTAATCTTGCATCCGGCCGCTCCAGCATACGTATCTTCTTACTTGCTTCAATACCATCCATAACCGGCATCTGTATATCCATCAAAATTGCATCATAGCTATATGGAGCACTTGCTGCATACAACGCAACCGCCTCTTTGCCGTTTTTGGCACGTTCCACTTGTATTTGCTTACTCTCCAGCAATCTGGTCACGATCTTGGCGTTCAAGTCATGATCTTCAACAAGCAGTATTCGATGATCCCAAAGCAATTCCTCTTGTATTGCACACTTTTCTGCCGGTTTTTCCTCCTCTGCTCCTTCCGCTAGCTGAAATGGCAGCGTTACAAAAAACTCTGTTCCCACACCCAGCTTACTGGAGCAGCGTATTGTCCCACCCATCAGTTCAACTAAGTTCTTTACGATCGATAACCCTAGTCCCGTTCCAATATTAAAGGTATTGGTATCATTTTCTTCCTGTGCAAAGATTTCAAACATATGCTCTTGAAATTCCTCACTCATTCCGGTTCCTGTATCCTTAACTTGAATAGTCACTAAGTATTTGTCGCCAATGATTTCACGCTCTATTGCACGAAAATATACCGTACCACCGGGTGGTGTAAACTTAATCGCATTTGACAGCAGGTTGCTAAATATTCGCTGTATACGCACCGGATCTGCATACACGGTATGAATATTTTCACCCGGTTCAAATACAAGATTGATTCCTTTGTCGGCACATGTAACTCCAAATATCTGCCGCATATCCTGTATAATATGCTGGATATCGATCTTCTTGAGATGCAATTCCAGTTTACCGGATGCCAACCGGTTGGTATCCAAAATGTCGTTAACCAGATTCAGCATAAAATGACCGGAAGATATAATGTCGTCCAAATATTCCTGTACCATATCCGGAACTTCATCTCCGAAAAGCTTCGCAAGCTCTGCCGCCCCAATAATTCCATTCAGAGGAGTTCTAAGATCATGACTCATGCTTGACAGGAACTCATCTCTGGCATGACTGGCACGATTGGCAATTTCCAATGCCCGCTGCAACTCTGCATTTTGCTTTTCCTGTTCGGACATGATATCTGTAACATCTCTCTGCACCATCACAATGACGCTCTCATCATTTTCCAAAAAGAAAGCAAAAATACGCTTAGTACGTACACCAAGTTCCTCATCCTGTGCGTGATACATAAAATCCCAACTGAGTCCGTGTTGGATCCGGGCATGTATTACTTCCCACGACATCTGCGCATTGATGATTTCTCTTTCCTCCGGAATGACCAGATCGATCAACTGTTCTTGCAGTTTCTCCACCTTTTTCTTACCCTCAAACGAAGCATCTACCTGATAACATTCATACCGAGTAAAGATCTGACTGTCATTCGCTGCCGTATTCCAATATGCGATGAAGTCGATCATTGAATCAACTACCTGCCCACGAACAAGTTCTTTTATGACATTACGATCTACATCCTGCAGCGATACAAAGCCATATATATCTTCCCCCTCGCGTGCCGTCATATCTAAAACAATCTTCATCCACAGCGTTTTTCCCGAAAGACGTTTACTACGAAAGGTATAGGATACCTGCCTCTGCCCGCTTTCAAATAAGTGGATCAGATTATTTCGATGAAAAATACGGGTAAATTCCTTTTTTTGCTCCTCATCGGTAATATGGTCGATCATAACACCAAACGGATCATTCTCCCTCTCATGAATCAATACATATTCTCCGGCATAGTCTAATACTTTCCATGCTGTAATATTGATTCGTATAACCGATGTCATATTATTAAAAAGGAGTTGATGATACATATTCTCCTGACTAAAACGCTTTTCCTCTTCCTTTTCTTTCGTAATGTCTAATGCCGTAGCTGCGATCATCGTCGGTGCTCCCTGCTCCAACCGGATCAATTCCGCCCGACCGGACTCGGTCATCAATCTACGTGGTTTTCCTGCATTTCGCTGTGCTACCGCAGGCACTCCAAAATCTTGCTGCATTTTAGAGTTATAAGTGATCGTATTGGCATCAATATCATACAAAGCATAATAAACACCACACTGATCCATCGCTGTCCGCATCGTTTTAATGTTGTGCTGCAGCTTTTCTTTCATGCGCATACGTGATGTCACATCTTGATATAATGCATAAACGATCGTTTCACCATCCGACCGATACTGAAACTGAAAATTAGCCTGAAACCAGACATACTGTTTCAACTTCCGTCTATAAAACCGTGCCTTGATTTCTAATGTATCCCTTTTATCAATAATTGCCTGGTCAAAACTGCTGTAAAGGTTCTCTCTATCATCCGGATGTATCTGCAGCAGTTCTTTACAAGTACTTGTCTGAACATCTTCTTCTGTCACCCCAAGTATGTCACGCATTTTAGCGTTGAGCGCTACCGTACGCAGACATTCCCCATCATGTCTAAATATTCCGATACAGCCCGGCACCCACTCAAACAACTCACCCTTCCAATCTATCATAAATGTTTCTATCCTCCTCCCTGACA
>ENA-OROL01003393-OROL01003393.1-human-gut-metagenome-genome-assembly--contig:-NODE-3393-length-10193-cov-3.114717_pt1 | contig 10193 bp, 9 predicted proteins | sample MGYA00242128_ERZ509048 | MGnify/ENA primary metagenome ERZ509048 (study PRJEB26280, sample SAMEA2338750) | human gut metagenome | biome: human gut; feature: human-associated habitat; material: faeces...
TACTGGATTCTGTCCACATTCTTTCCAAAGTTCCGGATCTAGATCTCTAAACAGTTCAGTCGCTTCAAAATTCCATGCCCACCAAATGTTGCGTGCGATTTCAGACAACTTCTCCAACTCTTCCGGTATACGTGATTTCACAGTAACCTCTTTCCAGTTGGGAGTATTCACATTACTAACTTTGATTTTCATAATGTTTTCGTTTACTTATTGATAAATAATTTCTTTCTTAACTCAACTGACGTATCCTTGCCTTACGCAAAGCGATATCATAAGCTTCATAATAATATTGTATAAAGTGCTTCCATAAAGCCTGCTCTGCAACTTCAGCAGCACGCTTACGGATTTCCTTCACCTCTTTATCAGTCTTATCCGCAAACAACGTAATCGTATCTTTGATACCATCCGCCACTTCCGAATAATTATAGTCCGAACGATGCAGCACTTCCACTCCATCATTAATGCCATGCTGGTTCTTCAGGCTGTTTACCCAAAGTCCGAATCCTGCCAGATCCGTAGTGATTGTCGGCACATGGAAAGCTACACTTTCCAGCGGAGTATATCCCCACGGTTCGTAATAAGAAGCATAGACACTCAAATCCTGCCCCAGCAATATATCATAATATTCTTTATTCATGATACCATCACGACCATCCAGATAACAAGGAACAAAAATCACCTTTACCTTATCTTCCGGACGATTGCCCATTCCCAGATATTTCAACATGTCCAACACCTGGTCATGAGTCATATTATGCAGCCAATGAGTGATAAACGGTACTTCGAGGGGAGTGTCGAACTTATCTTTGCTTTTCAAACGTCCCTGCAAATCCTCACGGGGGTCTCCTACCCAACCGGGTACATTGATGAATGCCAAAACATTCTTATGCAAATTCTTATCCCTGTTCAAGCGGTTTAATGATTCCAAAAAAACATCAATACCTTTATTCTTAAACTCATATCGCCCACTGGTTCCGACAATTAACGTATCATCACCCAGATTTGTTCCCAATAATTTATTCGCTACATTGAGCATCAAGGCACGCGCACGTTTACGTTTTCCGGTAAATGTGCTTCCTTTCGGTACAAAATCATCTTCAAAACCGTTCATCAGAACAACATCTGCCGGTTTATCCAGTAATTCCTTGCATTCATTATTGGTTATTTCACTCACCGTAGTAAAACAGTCTACATAATGTGCAGTCTGTTTCTCAATCGAGTGTTTCGATTGCATGTTCAGTTCTTGCGCCATCTGGTCACCATTATAAGCAAACAGATAGTCATACAACGGCTTATTATTGCCGGCAATGGAACGACCGATAGACGTAGCATGGGTCGTAAAAATAGTAGCCACCTCCGGCACAGCTTCCTGTACATAAAGTGCTCCCATTCCAGTCATCCATTCATGTGCCTGATATACCACCTTATCCGTTTCTGTCAGGTTGTAGCGATAGAAACTCTCTACCACTCTTCCCGCAGCGTATGAAAACATAGAAGCTTCGTCGTAATCGCCATAAGCGTGCAACGAATCTACTTGATAACGATTCCACATTTCTGTGTATATATCGTCTTTCTTTTCAAAAAAAGGTTGGAAATCAACAAGAATGACTATGGGTTCACCGGGGATATTCCATCGTCCTATACGGACAGAAAGTTCGTCTTTCTCAAGTGCATGCTTTTTCCAGGCAGCACATAGGTTATCCGACTCGATGAATAGAGGGTTTTCTTTTCCTTGCCATACATCAGGACCTATGAAGAAAATTCTGTCGCGGAACTTTTCCTGCAATGTATTTGCCCGTGTCGACAAGACGGTGTATATCCCTCCCACTTTATTACATACTTCCCAGCTGGACTCGAAGATATAATCGGGGGTTAATAAATCTTTTACCATATAATATATTAAAACTCTTTTTAGTATGCGAGTGCAAAAGTACACATTATTCTTTGAAAAATAATACTTTATGCGAAAAATATGAGTTAAGAAGAGGAAAGAAACGTTGCCCTATAATGAAAAAAGAATATCCCCTTGCACATGCAAAGCTGCATGTACAAAGGGATTGAAACTCCTTTATAGGAAATATTCTTGCTAAAAATTATGCAACGAGTGCACTACCGATCAAGAAGGTTGCAGCCAAAGCAACGATTGCATAGAGTTCGGGGAATACGGCAAGAATCAACGTATTGCTAAATACATTGTGTCCCTGTCCGATTGCTGCGATACCGTTTGCACAAACTTGTCCCTGACGGATAGCGGAGAATAAGGCAACCAATCCTAAAGCAATACCTGCACCAAGAACTGCTGATGCCTGGATAGCTGTAATTTCAGGAGTCAAAATGCTGAAGATAGTCTGAAACATGAAATAACCGGCAAAACCATAAAGCCCCTGTGTACCCGGAAGGGCTGTCAATACCAGGAAGTTACCGAATGCACTATCATTCTTCTTCAATGCACCGATAGATGCATTACCTGCGATAGTTACACCATACGCACTACCGATACCTGATAAACCAACCATAATTGCAATACCTACATAAGCAATCAATAAATTCATTTCCATAATTCTTCTATTTTTAATTTTTAAATTCTTTATTTTATCAAACTTCTCCTAAAAGGAATACTTTTCATGTCATCCAGAACTTAGCGAAATATCTGCATACTATGCTTCAGATTCTCCCTTTCTAGCTTTTCTGTCTGCACAAGGATACAACATTTATTCAAAATGACAATGCCGAAAAGGCTTAAACAGCTTTTAATTTTTTATTCTCATTCTTCAATTCTTGAAAGGCTTGTACTCCTTACCCCCTCCTTCGTAACCCGAATTCTTAAAAAACTCCACGAAAGTCAGACGCATCGGATGAACCATCGCTCCCAATATATTCATAAACATGTTGATAGAATGACCTATCAAGAAAATCAATACCATCACTATCGGACCTGCAATTGCATTATCAGGACTCATTCCAGCCGCCAGACTATTGAATACGCTGGCAAGAATACCACCCGACAGACCTAAAGCAAACAAACGCACATACGAAAGGATATCCCCCAGCAAACCGGTTGCCATATTGTAGGAATCCCACAAACCCAAACCGATATTGAGAAAAATATTCTTTCCTGGACTGTTGAGCAAGAAAATCAGCACACCGGCAAGCCCCAGAATTACCAAATGGACAGTTCCTCCCATCGGCATGGTATCTCCCAATAGGAATGCCAAAGCTGTACTTACCAATACAATAATCCATCCGATAGTTGACAATGCATATTTCAATCCGAACTGAATGGTCTGATTAGCCGCTTTCAGTATCATACCGAAAATAATCTGTACCGCTCCCAAAATCAATGAAAGATTAAACATCCATTGATTGTCCAAGAAGAACAAATCACGCATCTTATTAAAGAACGGAATATCATTACCATACAGATTAAATCCGAAAAAAGTACCTGTCAGCATACCGCAGAAGAAAGTAGAAGCACCCAAAATCTGCACCAAAGTTAAGATGGGCTTCATGGAAGCACCGACATTCTTCGCCAACATACGATAAACAGTTACTCCTAATACCATGAACAGACCATAGCCCGAATCGCCCAAACACAGCCCGAAAAAGAGCATAAAGAAAGGGGCAAAGAACGGCGTCAAATCCAGTTCATTATACTTAGGAAGCATATACAGTTTCATAATCGGTTCAAACAGACGGAAGAATCCTTTATTATTCAACTGAATAGGTACATTGTCCTCCGGCGTAGGGTCAGCAATTTCAAAGTACGCCTCCTGTTGATTCAGAAAATTAGTAATCTCCGGAATCTGCGTAGCCGGTGCCCACCCCTGTAACAACATCAATTTGTCATCCGCAGCTTGTTCAGTACTTAGCACCACTTTTGAGAATTCTATCTGTGAGCGGATATTAGCTTGTGCAACTTGCAAAGAAAGAAGTTTTTCTCCTGCTATGGCAGCTAACTTATCATCCACACTCTTCATTTGCTGTTCCAAATCTTCACATCTGGCAGCAAGCCTACTCAAGGACATTACCGGCAATTTGACCGATTCCACTTCCAATTCGGGCAACGTTCCTTCTTTGGTTATGGTAATGAAATAAATGCGTGAACCAATACGGTTAACCTCCGTAGCATAGTACGTATCCAACCATTCCTCGTTAAAGTTCTTCTCTGAGCAAATATAGAAATTCACCTGATATCCAACTTCTTGCAACCGCATAACCGACGCAGGATCGAAATCTCCCCATACCTCTAACGCGGCACGCTCTTTGTCGCAAATCTGCAACTGATGCTGCAACTGGGTTTTCTCCAGTTGTAACGCCTCCACTTCCTCCAACGCTTTCTCTCCACGGGCTGTATCCCCCTTCTGTTCTTGCAGTTCAACATTAAAACCTTGCAAAAACTTAATAGTTGAAGCATAGTGGTCGGACAGACGGATGCTCTCTTGAAGTTCGGTATTCTCCGCTGTCCCCTGCGCTTTTTCCGCCACGTGGACTACGCCCAAATCACGGATATTTTGCAGGAAACATTCATAGTCCTTATGATAAATAAGGAAAGTCAACTTCTTCATTTTTGTAATCATGCCTCCGCCTCCTTTCTTTTCTCTTGAATAGATTTCAGAATCTTCTGCGATGATTTGGACAAATTCTCTTCATCCTCCATAAATCGTTTTATCTTTCGCAGAGCATCCTGATATCCGGGTATCTGCACTTTCTCAAAAAGATTCACTTTTTGAGTGGTCTTTTTACGCGCATGTTCCAGCAGGTTCAGTTTGGCAAGCATAAATTCCCTTTCAATAGCAGTCTGTGCCAATCCTTTCAACAAATATATTCCATCGGAATACCACTTCGGGCTGTTGAACAGACTGTAGGGACGGATGTCAAAGTCTACGTTTTCCAACAAGGGAACTCGTACACCGGCAATCTTCTTATACCCAAATGAACATCACTCACTTTTATTAATGAAGCATCAAATTCATTCCAAAGTGCGAACATGGCCTCGTATGCCTGAATCTGTTTTTCAAGCCTTTCCTCCAACCCGGCAGCTTCTGTCTTGCATCTCTTTACTTCCATGCGGAGAGCGCTTTCCTTATTTTTAATAATAGGAAGCGTACGCACACGGACCTTGAGCTGCTTCTCAAGCTGTTGTAGCGAGGTCTTGTTATATTGAAACTTTATTGCCATGTTTCTTCGTTAATTTATTGTTTTTTCCAATGCTGGTCAACCAATTCTTTCTTTATATTGACTTCTTCCGGCTTAAAGTATTTGCTGAACAATCCCCATGTAACATCCAGCATTTCAGTAGTATCCAGATTCACATCAATGGCGAGTAACTGATTAGCGTAATCTTTAGCGAATGCCAAAGTACGTTCATCATAATTAGTCAAGTCAAAACCATTTTCCATCTTAGTCTTGGCATTGGCGGCATCAGCATACAAACGTACAGCAGCATTCATCACCTGAGGATGATCCTTACGGGTTTTCTTACCACTCACCAACTGTTTCAAACGAGACAACGAACGGAACGGGTCCACGATAACCTTACCGATATCACTATCGCGACGCAGGAACAGCTGACCTTCAGTGATATAACCCGTATTATCAGGCACAGCATGTGTGATATCTCCACCGGACAACGTTGTCACCGCAATAATCGTAATAGAGCCACCGGAAGGGAACTGCACCGCCTTTTCGTAAATCTTCGCCAAATCCGAATAGAGCGAACCCGGCATAGAGTCTTTGGACGGAATCTGATCCATACGGTTGGATACGATAGCCAACGCATCGGCGTAGCTGGTCATATCGGTCAACAGTACCAATACTTTCTCGTTATTGTTTACGGCGAAGTATTCGGCAGCAGTCAGTGCCATATCCGGAATCAGCAGACGTTCTACCGGAGGATTTTCCGTCGTATTCATGAAGCTCACAATACGGTCGAGAGCACCAGCGTTGGAGAATACATTCTTAAAGTAGAGGTAGTCATCGTTCGTCATACCCATACCGCCCAGAATGATCTTATCTGTTTCAGCACGCAATGCCACGTTTGCCATCACCTGATTGAAAGGCTGGTCGGGGTCGGCGAAGAACGGAATCTTCTGACCGGATACCAGTGTGTTATTCAAGTCGATACCGGCAATACCCGTTGCAATCAGTTCCGACGGCTGTTTACGGCGAACCGGATTCACAGACGGACCGCCGATAGGCACTTCCTGTCCCTCAATTTCCGGTCCCCCATCAATCGGATCACCAAAAGCGTTGAAGAAACGTCCAGCCAACTGGTCGCTCACTTTCAGTGTAGGCGACTTGCCCAAGAATACGACCTCAGCATTGGTCGGAATACCTTCCGTACCCTCGAACACCTGCAAAGTCACTTCATCACCCATGATTTTTACCACCTGGGCTAATTTCCCATTAACCATTGCCAACTCATCATAGCCCACTCCTGACGCTTTCAGCGAACAGGTTGCCTTGGTAATCTGGCTAATCTTAGTATATATCTTTTGAAATGCTTTTGTTGCCATCTATTTATTTACAATTTAGCAATTTACTATTTACTATTTAAATCTCTGCCATCCTATTCTACTATTTTCCTATCTACAACCTCCGTACACCTGCATCCGCAAGGCAAATAGTAAATTGTAAATAGTCACATAGTACATCCTTAGGCTTTACGTTCCTCAACCAGTTCCTGCAACTGCTTATGGAACTTGTCGTATTCTTCCGACTTAAACTTCGAGTAGTTCATCTGCTTACAGATGTTAATCATTTTCTTGAAGTAATCCATTACTTCGTTGAAGTTGTCGAACTCAAATTCTGTATGACAGATTTCTATTACCATATTCAGAATCTCCTCCTGACGCTCCATCGGGGTCACGGCATCAATTTCATCAAAGGCATCCTGCTGCAGAATAACGAAGTCAATCAATTCCGATTTCCAGAAAGTCACGTGATACTCTACGGGCACACCGTCGTCACCCAAGATGTTGATTTGCTCGGCAATCTCCTTACCACGCTGCAAACGGGTCTTGATTTCATTCACCTTGCCAATCCACTCACCGTTGATGTGCTTGGTGATATACTCTTCAAATTCAGGGTATTCTATATATTTGGAATACGAGTCAATCGGGTTTACGGCAGGATAACGCTTCTTGTCGGCACGGTCTTGCTCAAGGGCATAGAAGCAGCGTGCCACCTTCTTCGTATTCTCGGTTACCGGCTCCTTCAAGTTACCACCGGCAGGCGATACCGTACCGATGAAAGTAATGGAACCGGACTCGCCGTTGTTCAGCTTCACATAACCCGCACGGCCGTAGAAGTTGGAGATGATGGAGGACAAGTCCATCGGGAAGGCATCGGGACCGGGCAACTCCTCCATACGGTTGGACATCTCGCGCAATGCCTGCGCCCAACGTGAAGTGGAGTCCGCCATCAGCAGTACCTTCAATCCCATGCTTCGGTAGTATTCTGCAATCGTCATAGCCGTGTAGACAGATGCCTCACGGGCAGCCACCGGCATGTTCGAAGTATTGGCAATGATAATCGTACGTTCCATCAGCTTCCGTCCCGTATGCGGGTCAACCAATTCGGGGAATTCTGTAAAGATTTCCACAACCTCGTTGGCACGCTCACCGCAGGCAGCGATGATTACGATGTCCGCTTCCGCTTGTTTTGAAATGGCATGCTGAAGCACCGTTTTTCCAGTACCGAACGGACCGGGGATAAAACCCGTACCACCTTCCACAATCGGGTTTACGGTGTCGATTACACGCACACCGGTTTCCAGCAATTTGAAAGGACGCGGTTTTTCCTTATAGTTGGTCATGGCGCGCTTCACGGGCCATTTCTGTATCATGTTCACCCGGATGTCATTACCTTCGCTATCCGTCAGCACTGCAATGGTATCCTCAATGCTGTAATCACCTTCCTTTGCAATTGATTTCACGGTGCACACACCTTTCTGTTCAAAAGGCACCATGATTTTCAGAGGTTGGAAGTTTTCGTCCACTTGTCCCAGCCAGGCAGCGGCTTCCACTTGGTCGCCCACCTTTGCCAAAGGCACAAAATGCCATTTGCTTCCTTTATCCAGCGGATAGGTATATTGCCCGCGTTTCAAGAAAACACCGTCCATCTTATCGAGGTCGTTTTGCAGACCGTCGTAGTTTTTCGAAAGCATACCGGGCCCCAGTGTTACTTCGAGCATATGTCCGGTAAACGCAGCTTCGGCCCCCACTTTCAGTCCGCGGGTACTCTCAAATACCTGCACGTAGACCTGGGTACCTACTACCTTAATCACCTCCGCCATCAACTTGTCTCCTCCGGTCGAGATATAACAAATCTCATTCTGCGCTACCGGTCCGTCGACGACGAGGGTCACCATGTTGGCTATTACGCCACTAACAGTTCCTTTTGTTGCCATATATTTTTAGTTGTTTATTTTATCTGAATTCTGCGGGTATCTGCACCTCGTCTTTCAAGGCAGCGATAATGCTGCGGAACAGTTGGTTACCCTTCCCTTTATCCAACGAAATCCACCGTTCTATCATCTCCAGCTGTAGCAGGAAGACAAACAGACGTTCCACGGTAAAGTAATCGAAGAATGTGGCCTCCTCCATCCAGTCCCAGCGAAGCTGGTCCAGTTTCTTTTCCCGGTCCACCAGTTCCTCCGTCTCACTGATTTTCACCAGCTGCTCCAGATAATCCACCTCAGTACCCAGACCGAAGTCACGGGCATTGGAAGTACGCAGAGCCTCGCACACTTCCGTATCACCCACAATCAGCGGAGCAATGTCCAGCTTGAACTTACGTGCTGTGAGCGCCACCAATATATTATTGAGAGTGAGGTTGAAGCCAAACCAGGAAGACACAAACTGATTCCTGGATTCCATAGCATAGGCGTAATAGAGCGCTGCCAGGCGGTCTTCATACAAGAAACCGTCCTCGGCAGGCAGGCTGAAGTATTCGGAAATGAACGTAGAGAGATAAGATGGGAATACACTGTCAGAGACTTCGTCGCCATCCTTCAGTTGTGAGATATATTCCACCAGTTCCTCCGACGAATAGTTTCCGCGCGGGTCGATGGCAGCATCCTTATCCTTCAATAGTTTCAAGACATTCGCATTATCGAATTTCAGATAAAACAAATCTATCAACTTTTTATCATCTTCCGACAAGGCAGGATATAGTTCCGTCTTGAAATCGGCTACTGTATAGCTCAGTTTACTGTCTTCCAGAGTAAGTTCAGGCAAACCGGCTACCAAGTAATAGTATTTACTCATAATCCTGTGGGAGTTTTTAGAACAGCATTTCCACTAATTGCGGACGCAGGAATTCCTTGAAGTAATTCATAAATTCTTCTTCGCCAAAGTTCACCTTGTACGAACCATCGGCAGGCGATACGGAGAACAAGGTTTTGATGCCATTCACTTGCTCAATCTTCACACCCTTGTCCAGCAGGTCTTTCGCCTTCGCTGCGAAATATTTTGTCAAGCCTTCCGCATCGGCAGTAGAGATAACGATTGGTTCGTTCACACTCCATTTGGACGCCAATGCAACGATGAAGGCATTAAGATAATCCTTGTTTGCAGCAAATGCCTTTACATCGGCATTCACAATGTTGTCCGTCACCAACGTAGCGATTTCGGACTTCAGAGCATTCACAGCCTGACCGGCAAACAACTTTAATTCAGATTTTGTATTCTCTGCCAGTTCATCGGCAGACTTATGAGCGGTAGCCACGATAGAATCCGCTTCCTTGTGAGCATCCTCTATAATTCTCTTGGCTTCTTCCTGAGCTTTTGCGATAAGTTTCTGTGCCTCTTCGTTTCCTTTCTCTACGCCTTCGCGGTAGATCTTATCGGTCAGCTCTTGAATCTTGTTTTCCATATTTGCAGGAGTTATTATATGATTTATATTACAATATTAATTGCGTGATTTTTTCCCTTCCTATTAGATTCACGCCAAATTTACAAAAATCCATTTGATATTGAATAGAAAGAAAGGAAGAAAAGTTCTTGCTCTTCCAAAAAAAACTCATTTTACACCAACTTTGTTCTGTAATGATAACAAAAGAATGACAAAAGAAGCAGAAAAATACGTATGCAACAACGCATGACAGGGATTAAGGGGAGCAGTTCCGGAGGTATATAAACGAACAAAGCCTCCGTATCCTTATCAGACACGGAGGCTTCTTCTGAAAACGG
>ENA-OROL01003404-OROL01003404.1-human-gut-metagenome-genome-assembly--contig:-NODE-3404-length-10170-cov-4.685220_pt1 | contig 10170 bp, 7 predicted proteins | sample MGYA00242128_ERZ509048 | MGnify/ENA primary metagenome ERZ509048 (study PRJEB26280, sample SAMEA2338750) | human gut metagenome | biome: human gut; feature: human-associated habitat; material: faeces...
CCGGACAGCGCTTTCTGCTCCGAATGCGGAGAAAAACTGTAAGAAAGGAAGCTAAGACTATGAAGAATAAAGCGATTAAGACAAAGCTGCTGACAGTCCTGCTGACGCTTTGCATGGTGCTGTCGCTGGTGCCGATGACGGCGTTTGCCGCAGACCCGGCAACAGAAACGGCGGACTTCACCGCTTCCGACGGCGGTGCGGCGGCGATTGCTCTGCTCAATCAGTATAAGTCCTTCGGTGCTGCCGATTCCACTTGGGATAACGGCACCAAGACTTTGACACTCAGGGGCATCGACTTCACCACCAAGGCTGCCACGGCTGTTAAGCTGCCGGACAGAACCACCATTGTGTTGGCTGACGGCACAACGAACACAATTACCGGCGGCGATGCTGCGATAGCAGAAGATGGTGGATATAATAAGCATATGGTAATAACCGCTTTGGAAGCTATGGGCGACCTGAAAGTTAAGGGCGGAGCTTCGGGTACAGGCACCCTGTCCGTTACCTCCGGTACCCATAAAAACACCGGTGAAGCATGGACTTATTCCTGTGCCATCGGCGTAGCAGACGGCGACTTTGAAATTGAGGGCGGCCATATCACTGCTCAGGGCGGAACGGCATACTCAGCCGACTGCGCTTTCTCCGTCGGTGTTCGTATGGACAACAGCAGCAGGCGCAGCAAGATCTTGCTGATAACCGGCGGTTCGCTTACAGCCATCGGCGGAGAATCCTATGATACGGAAGATCCGCAGAATCCAAGAAAATCCTTTTCCGATGGCGTAACTGTGTCCAAGGGCAGCATTTCAGTCACCGGCAGCGGAAAGCTGACCGCCAAGTGCGTTCCTGCTATGGATGGTGAAGGTCTTGCCTTTGCAGTGCAGACATTCACAGGAGATCTGCTCATTTCTCACAATGGTGAGGTTACGGTCGCAGCCACCAATGGTATTTCTGTCAGCGCAGGCGGCATAAAGCTCAGCGGCGGTAAACTCCGTGTTGAAAAGGGAGGCGTACGTGCGACCAAGGAGGTTGTTACCTCCAATACGGAAATCGCCGGCAGCATCGAAGTGAACGGCGGTGCGCTTTATGCTGAAAACAGTAACTTCTCTATGAAAAAGTTCACCGTGACCGGCGGTACGGTAAGAACAGGAAGCATGCTGCCCGACACGGTCAATATTTCCGGCGGTACGGTACAGACGCGGTATATCCTTGCCAAAGAAATGACCTTATCGAACGCCACGCTTACCATCCGTGAGCCGGTGAAAAAGCTCGAATCCGGAACACTGTATACCAGCCCTGCTCTTTGGCTGGCTAAGCTTACCGTTAACAGCGGGACGCTGGATGTTGCCTGGGATTGGGGAGAGATCGAGCCCACTGTGTTCCCCGTGAACACAGAGGACGGCTTTCCCACACCGCTGGTAAAAATATGGGGCGACGGTCGTGAGGCGACCTTCAACGGAGGCATCTCTTCCTTTGACACCGGCTGCGCCGGGAATATTGCGCTGAAACTGACACAGTTCAATCTGGGAGACGGTATGGAGATTACCGGCGCTGACACAGACCGGTGCCAGTTGCGCAGTGATACGCCCGTGAAGATTGCGGCGGCTACCACCCCTTCCGCTGTGGAGAATGTGACGCTGGACTATGAGAATATCAGCTACAAAGCAGGCGACACTCCTCGCGCAGCGGCATCCGTATCAGAGGGCAACTGTGCCGTTGCCTATGAGTGTTGGACTGAGATTCGCCAGCCGGAAGGCGGCGGTCAGTGGTATGAAACAGGACGCCGCTGGTACTCCGACTCGGATAAGATGGCATCTCTTCCGGCTGATGAGCGTATTATCAAGTTTGAAGCAGGCTACAGCTATCAATATAATGTTGTCCTTGCCGCTGGCAGCGGTTATTCTTTCAGCAATGACGGGACTGTTGTTTCCGTCGGAGAAGATGAATGGGGCACACCGGGAAGCCACAAAAAGCTTGAAATAAAGGAATCGGGCAAAGAACTGCACATTAACAAGATTTACACATTTGATCTTCCGAACGCAGGTCAGCCAATCGCCATTACCTCCGCCGCCGTGGAGAATGCGAAATTCGACTATAAACCCGGTGATGTGCCTCGGGCTACGGCCACCGTAGCTGCCGCCGATCAGGGCAAATACCGAATTTCCGACGAATGGTGGCAAGAGTTAAATGAAAACGATGAGCCCGTTGCCATATGGCATTCCAACGACGGGATATACAGCACCTTGCCGACCATTACTGCGTTTGAAAGCGGGAAAAAATATGTATATTCCGTTTTGCTGCTGCCGGAAAGGGGTTATGACTTCGGCAGAGAAGTCGCCGCTACGGTGAACGGAAGCACGGTGACAGCGGTTCCCGGCACAGACGGCTACCTGAGTCTCCCCAATGTTAAAACGATTACGCCGACGGCGGAATCCCATACGCATAGTTACGGTACGGCGTGGAAGTATGACGGAACAAATCACTGGCACGAGTGCGCCTGCGGAGACAAGGCGGACACGGCGGCGCACACCTTCAAGTGGGTTACCGACAAGGAAGCCACCGCAACCGAAAAGGGCTCTAAGCACGAGGAATGCACCGTCTGCGGCTACAAAAAGGCTGCCGTTGACATTCCTGCAACCGGTTCCGGAGACGGCTCGGCCGATCAGCCCAACAAGCCCGGCAATACCTCTTCTCCGCAGACCGGCGATAACAACAGCCTTGCTTTGTGGTTTGCCGTTCTGCTCGTCAGCGGTGGTGTCCTGACCGTACTCGGCATTATAAGTAAGAAAAAAAGTAAAAATGCCTTGAAATAAGGCTGATATAAAGGAGGAACTCTTATGGATAACCAAAACAAAAACGCAAGGAGGAAAATCAATATGAAATTGAAAACCGCAATTTTGATGCTGCTGGTGACGGTGTTGAGCCTTTCCGGCATCGTGACCGCGAATGCCGTCACGGTCAGCAATGACGGCGAATACGCATTAGTGCTGGGCACTTCGTTTGATGAGCATGAAGGCTGTTTTGACGGGGAGTATGTCAAGCTGGTAAGGTTTAATGCAGCCAAAGGCGAAACAAAGGTCAAGCTGTCCGAATTGACAAAAGGGATTGTACCCTTTAACGGCAAAAATGAGTTTTCACATTGGGAGACACAGAAAAATGAAAAAGCCGGCGAAGAACTGCCGCTAACCGATTTTACGGGAACTGGAAGCTTTTACACATCAACAGGTGAAGAAATCAAATATGACAAGGGCTTAACGCTGGTGGCAAAATTCGAGGGCAAGGCATTAAAGGATTCCGGTAATTATTATGTAACGCTCGACGCATTTGCCGGCACAATAAACGGCAAGGCAAAAGAAGTGCTGGAGAGTAAGGCGGATGCATTTAAGACAATCGATTTAACGGGCTACATCCCCGTAAGAGCAGGGTACACCTTCGTTGGCTGGGATTTGAATGGAGCGATTGTTAATTCCGTTGACGCAAGCGCTTTCGCAAAGGATGTCGTAGTCAATTTGACCGCCACATATACCAAGGACGCCTTTGACGGAAAAGGTATAGTATTAACACTCAATGCTAACGGCGGCACAATTGACGGCAAGGCAGTTAACAAATACGACTATGTAGGCGGCGGAAACTCCGGAACCGCTATGTCGCTTTTGCCCTATGTTCCCGTAAAAGACGGCTATACCTTTAACGGCTGGAACACCAAAAGCGACGGCAGCGGGGATAATTACAAGTATGTTTATTGGAGAATTTGGGATAATAACGAGGAAACCAATAAAGAATTTGATAAAGATACTTTGATCACAGAAAGCAACGGTTATGTACGATATAAAAATGTAACTCTTTATGCTTCTTGGACTAAAACTTCGGGAGAGCCGGAAAATCCCGGTAATGATACGGTAAAAGAAATCCAAAGCACGGGAGATATAAAGGCAAAAATCGAATTTGCCAAGGAAGTCAGCAAGGATTATAAATTGGATATCAAACCGGTCGAAGTCAAGAAGGATTTGGCAGACAAGAATGTAAAATTCATTGCGGATATCAATGTGTTGGATGGAAACAACAATATTGTAAAGATCAGCGATACCAAAATGAAGATCAGAATTGCTTTGCCGGATAATTTGAAGGGCTATAACAAATACGAAATTGTCTATATTTCGAATGGAGAGATTAAAGAAACCATACCTGCCGCAGCAGAAAACGGTTATATTGTGTTTGAAACAAACCATTTGAGTCAATATGGAATCATTGCGACAAATACCGGCAATGGGACAAAAAGCCCGCAGACCGGCGATAACAGCAACCTTGCTTTGTGGTTTGCCGTTCTGTTAATCAGCGGCGGCGCTGTTATAGGCACAATGGTTGTCAGCAAAAAGAAAAAGCACAACATCTAACAAAATAGTTTAACTCACACAGCGGCTATCGGAAACGGTAGCCGCTTTTTTGTTTTGAAAAGTGCTGGACTTGCGGCACAGACTGTGGTATGGTGTTTGGCTTGGAAAGGGGTGAAAACCGTGAACACACTTGAAAATCTGTATTACGGCAACATTGATCCGCACGAACATACCGTTTCAAACGGCACAGACAAAGGCGAGTTGCTTGAAACCGTTGTGCGGCTCGAAACGGAACACAGAGCCACTCTTACAGAACAACAAAAGGCTCTGCTCGAACAGTTTGAAAAAGCGGATGCAGAAATTTCCGACAGGCACGAACTGCAAGCATTCACAATCGGGTTTCGATTGGCGGCTCGGCTGATGATGGAAGTGTACGAACCGACACCGGAATTAGAGCCGTAACAAAAACACAATAATCGGAAACGGGATCGCACGATCCTGTTTCTGTTTCGAGAATGTTGACTGCAGCAGGCAGAGGATATCACAATCCTTTGCCTGCTTTCTTTTTGCGAGTAATCCCCCTCGCAGAAATTTGAACATCCTGTAAATTCTTTGTTTTTCAGGCGCTCAACCGCATTAGTTTTTGCCATGAAAAGTGAGGGGGATAAATTTTTTTGGTTGTAACCACTGCGTTTTTTCGGCATGAAAAGTGAGGGGATAATTTTTCGGGTTGTAGTCCATAGGATTTTTTCCTTTGGATAAGTGGAGGGATAAAAATTTTGGTTGTACCCACTGCGTTTTTTCGGCTTAAAAAGTAGAGGGCGAAATTTCATAACCGTTTGAAAGGAGTTGGTACAGATATGATTGCAGCCGTGCAAAAAGAAAATATCAAGGAGGAAAAAGTGACAGAAAAGTTTTCAATCATCTCAAACCGCATAAGTGACTACCGATTAAAGCCGAGAGATTACGCCGTCTACTGCTGCCTTGTAAAACACAGCGACAAAAACGGTGTCTGCTTTCCGTCACGGCGACTGATTGCCGAGGAATGTTGTATTGACAAAAAGACGGTGGACGCAGCACTCCGAAGTCTTGAAAAAGCGGGGCTTGTGAAAAAGAAAAAGCGCCGCAGACAGGACGGTTCGAACACAAGCAACGCCTACACGGTCAAGTTATTTCGGTAGTGTAATTTTTTCGTACAGGGTGGTGTAAGAAACGGTATTGCAGAACTATACCCATAGAACTAAACCCACTGAGTATATATTACAGCAGAAAAAGAAATAAGACGGCAAACTCTTCCTCTGCCGAAACAGCCGCAGAAAACGCCCTGTACGCCGAGCAAGCGAAAAACCGAGTAAACACCCGACCGAGCCGCACAAAAGCAAAATACAGCGTTGTAAACGGCGTGTACGCCCCTTCTTTCTTTTCTGCCGTAAAACTGGAAGTTCTGCATAAATCAGCCGTTGTTTTTGAGGAATTACGTCTTATTCCGCAAAAAAACGCAGCGGTACGAAAACAAGCAGGAGAAAGCCGAGGGGTTGCGTTGCTTTCCCTCGGCGGTTCACAGCGGACGGCAACGCCGACCGCAGGGGGCTTTGTACGATATTTTAAAGCTGATTATAAAACTACGGTTTAGGGGTTGCTCCAATTTTATCCTCGCTGATTTAGGGGTTGCACTTTTTTCAACGAAAATAGCGGCATAAAAAGAAAAATTCCGGTCCTGTTATTGGCGGAATGTAAAAATACCAAACAGCCTTACGGCGGAAAGGATTCTATGGAAAATACAGATAAAAACACTTTCAAAAATATGATGGGGAAACTTGCTGTTTTGCCGGAAAGTAACATAAAAATACAATCGGACGATGAATTTGATTCTAAAACTTTCAGGTGTCTGCAGCGAAGGACATTTCACAGTCTTTCAAAAAACAAAATAGTGCAGAGCAAAAAATATCGGATCGGGCACATGAACTATATTGTCAATTCCTGCTTTGAAATTGAGCCGCAAAACACGGTTGACAACGGTATCCGATACCTTCTCGGAATGGAAATGCAGGACGGTAAGGTTTCTTAAAAAATCGTCTGGACTTTTCAACCGATTGAGAGTATATTGAGGTTGCGGAAATTTTCCGCAGCTCTCAATCGGTTTGGCTGAAAACAAGGAGGTAAACATGATACAGTCAAGCCAAAAAATAACCGCTCTGTACTGCCGACTGTCCCAAGAGGATATGCGGCAGGGCGACAGCGACAGCATTGTCAACCAAAAAATGATTCTTGAAAAATACGCAAAAGAAAACGGCTTTGAAAACACACAGGTGTTTGCGGACGACGGTTACAGCGGAGTGAATTTTGAAAGACCTGCCTTTCGCCGTATGATTGATCTGATTGAGGACGGAAAAATCGGCGTCATCATAACAAAAGATCTGTCCAGACTCGGAAGGAATTATATTGAAGTGGGTTCATATACCGAAATATACTTTCCGAAAAACAATGTGAGATATATCGCCGTCAATGATAATTTCGATTCAATGTATACGGACGGAAATGAGTTTGCCCCATTCAAAAATTTATTCAACGAATGGTTTGCGAGGGATACAAGCAAAAAGATCCGCGCCGTAAAACGGGCAAAGGCGGAAAAAGGTGAACGCATCGGTTCAAGACCGCCTTACGGCTATGTTAAGGACCCGAACAATAAAAATCATATTATTGTGGATGAGGAAACGGCGCCGGTGGTTCAAAAAATCTTTTCCATGTGCGTTGCGGGGCTCGGTCCGACGATGATCGCAAACAGGCTGAAAGAAATGCAGATACTGACACCCGTAATGTATGAATACCGCAAATCCGGAACAGCGGTTACAGCGCTTGATACCGACAGACCGTATGACTGGAACGCAAAGACGGTTGCGGATATCCTTTCGAGAGAGGATTATATCGGCAACACGGTAAACTGTCGGTTTACCGTGCCATCATACAAAGACAAGCGTAAGATGAAGCGTGATCCGTCCGAGCATGTCCGTTTTGAACATACGCACGAACCGATAATTGATATGCAAACTTGGGAAACCGTGCAAAAGCTGCGTCAGGGTAAACGCCGACCAACAAGCATAGGTGAAACAAGCAAGTATTCCGGTCTTCTGTTCTGTGCCGACTGCAGCTCAAAATTATATTTTAATCACAAGCGTGCGGATGATCCGAAAAGCTATTCCTTTAACTGCTCTCATTACCGCAATAATGCGAAAGAAAAATGCACGCCGCACAGAATCCGTGAGGTGGTACTGGATGAGATTCTCTTGGAGGAACTGCGCCGTATTACTTACACGGCAAGAACAAAGGAACGGCAGTTTGCGGAATTCATCAACCAAAAAAGCTCCACGGAAAACCGACGGGAGCTTAACGCCAAGCAGCGTGAATATGAAAGATTGTCTAAAAGAACGGCGGAGCTTAATGCATTGTTCAAGCGGCTGTATGAGGACAATGTCCTCGGCAGGATAAACAACGAGCAGTTCCGTATGCTGTCCTGCGGCTATACGGATGAGCAAAAGAGCGTAGACGCCAAGCTGCCGGAGCTGGAAAAGCAAATTCAAAATTTGCAGCAGGCAGCAAGTGATGTGGATAAGTTCATAGGTCTCGCTAAAAAGTATACGCGCATAACCGAGCTTACACCCGAAATCCTGCACACCTTCGTTTCAAAGATAGTTATTCACGAGCGGCGTGAACGGTTCAAGCAAAACACCGAACAGCAAATTGATATTTATTTCCGTTATATCGGCAATACAGCCGGATTATAACGAAAAAGCCAACGGACAGGCAACACATACGCATCACCTGTCCGTTGGCTACACCGATTAACAAAGGTGTCTTTATGGGAACCTTGTTAAATCGGGGTTTTCACCGTTTATACGGCAAAATTTCAGCGAACCGTTTTGACAGATATAAAAATGATGTTTTCCCTTTGTTGGATGTCTTGAACTCTCACACAACCGAATAATGATACGCAAGGCAGATAGAAAGCAAAAATCTATCTGCCTTTTTTATTACCCTAAAAAGGAGAAATCAGATATGCTACAGAAAGAATTAGCCAAACGGCTCAAGGCTCGGTATGACACCAAGATGGACGGCAACGGATGGTTGGAGGTGTCCTCGGACGGCATCCCCCTCTGCCGGATAAAATACAACGGTCAATTTCTAAGCAACGCCGACCAAAACCTCTCGGATGAATACCGCAGTAAAATTGCAGACATTCAGGATGAGATCTCTACGGTGCGGGAATATGTCGGGCTCTACGAACACGCACCGCAGATGAAAGCCGACGGCGTCTCCGATTACAGACAGCTTGCCGCATTCGGAGATACGGTGTTGGCGGCAACCTACAGCGAAAAGAACGGCTTTATGTTCTGCACATGGAAGCAGAATACAGACGGCGACTCGGTGTTCTGGGGAGATTACTCGCCAAACTATGAATATGTCAAGGAAGCCTTTGCCGTGCGCTCCGGTCTCGTCAGCAAATGCCGCCTGTTCAGTGAGAATGAATCGGCAGACCTTTGTCGCTGTGTGGACTTCACCAAAGGCAACTGCGAAACGCTGACCTATGAGCAGGAACGGCAGCTCGATAAGCTCCAAGAAAAGCTTACGGACGGATATCCCTCCCTCGAAGCCGAGCCACCGACCTTTGAACAGACAGCGGCCCCACAACAGAATATGTAATACTATTGATCGCCCTTCGGTTACACAAAAACCGGAGGGCTTTTTCTATTTCACAAGGAGAACCGAAATGACCATATTTTCAGATAACCCATATGACAGACGCATGGAACGGCTGATGATGACCGTTCCGAATTTTGCACCGAGAGGCGTGGGCTTCCGTTTTACCGAAGCACAGGTGATCATCACAACAGCCGCTGCAACACCCACAGAGATACTGACAGCCACCATGAGGCAGATACGCTGTCCGCCCTTCCGAAAGAGATTCAACGAATATATAGAAAGCGAGGAAAAAACAATGACATATATAAATGAAACGCACCGGGCAAGATTTACGCTTGCCGCCAAGAATGTACACCGAGAGAATTACGCATTGCTGTCAGCCTTGTATCTGCTCACTGCCGACCAAAGGCTGTGGAGCTGCTGCAAGCACCATATAATTAACGGCTGTGTGTTCTTTGAGAACATCAAGCTCAATAACTGCACCGAACGAGCCTACACCCTCTACTGTGCGGCAAAGGATTTGACGCTCGGCACAAAGCATCTTACCGTGTCGGATCTGTCGGACGCCGACCTTGTTCCGCCTATGCTGTTCCGCACCATCTGCAACGCTATGGCGATCCGCAGATTCGGACTTGGCGCCATTCAGTATAGGGAAAGGACGGCTCAGAAATGATCAAAATCAGAATCAGGAATGCCGATCATGAGATCGACGTTCAGTTTCCCATCAGCGAAAACAAACTGTACGCAAAGCTTGCTGAGATCCACGCCATTGAGGGCAAGGATGCCCCGCAGTCAGCATTCGTGACAGAGGTCTACTGGCCGGAGGAACTCTCCATGCTGAAAGACCGCTTCGCCAATCTGGACGAGCTGAACTACCTCGCCAGGAGGGTGGAGAGCTTCGACTACCACGAATACGATCAGTTCCTCATCGGCATCACCAAGCTGGAAAACCCCACCGAGAAGGATCTCATCAATCTGACCTTCAACCTCGACCACTTCACGCTGTGCAAGGACGTCAGCAGCTACGGCAAGATCGGCGACGAGGCCCTGTTTGCGCAGCAGTTCTATCTGGTCGTGGACGACGGCTCCGATCAGCCCTCCGGCGATCTGCCGAAGCCCGGCGACAAGTTCGTGATCTACA
>ENA-OROL01003405-OROL01003405.1-human-gut-metagenome-genome-assembly--contig:-NODE-3405-length-10167-cov-2.327729_pt1 | contig 10167 bp, 7 predicted proteins | sample MGYA00242128_ERZ509048 | MGnify/ENA primary metagenome ERZ509048 (study PRJEB26280, sample SAMEA2338750) | human gut metagenome | biome: human gut; feature: human-associated habitat; material: faeces...
CCCCATGGCGGCGGAAAAGGGCGCGGCCTGCGTGGTGTGCGAGCATGTACCGGAGGGGGATATCCCCTACGTGCAGGTGGCAAGCTCCCGCAAGGCGCTGGCCCTGATGGCGGGCAACTGGTTCGACCATCCCGCCAAAGAGATGACCATGATCGGCGTCACCGGCACCAGCGGCAAGACCACCTCCACCTACCTCATCAAGAGCATTCTGGAGCAGAAGGCCGGCGCCAAGGTGGGCCTCATTGGTACCATCCAGAACATGATCGGCAGCGAAGTCCTCCACACGGAGCGCACCACGCCGGAGTCCTTCGAGCTGCAAAAGCTGTTCCGCCGGATGTCCGATGCCGGCTGCACCCATGTGGTGATGGAGGTCTCCTCCCACGCCCTGACGCTGGATCGCGTCTATGGCGTGCGCTTCGCCGTGGGTATCTTTACCAACCTCAGTCAGGACCATCTGGACTTCCACCACACCATGGAGGCGTACTGCGACGCCAAGGCCATCCTGTTCGACCGCTGCGACGTGGGCGTCTACAACGCCGACGACCCATGGCATCAGCGCCTTCTGGCCAACGCCCAGTGCCCCCGCCTGTTCTCCTACGCCATTCACGCCGATGCGGATCTGAAGGCCAAGTCCGTCCGGCTCCACGCCGGCAGCGTGGAGTTCGACGCTGAGGCCGACACCGACTGGGCCCACGTACAGGTGGGCATCCCTGCCCAGTTCACGGTATATAATACGCTGGATGCCATGGCCTGCTGCTGGAATCTGGGCGTCCCGCTGGCGGAGTGCGCCGACGCGCTGGCCCGTAACCACGGCGTCAAGGGCCGCATGGAGATCATCCCCACCCCCGGCCGTGACTACACCATTCTCAACGACTACTCCCACAAGCCCGATGCGCTGGAGAATGTGCTGGAGTCGGTGAACGGCTTTGCCAAGGGCCGTACCGTGGTGCTGTTTGGCTGCGGCGGCGACCGGGATAAGACAAAGCGCCCCGTCATGGGCGGCATCGCCGCGCGGCTGGCAGACTTCGTCATTGTCACCAGCGACAACCCCCGCACCGAGGAGCCGCAGGCCATCATCGACGACATTCTGGCGGGCATGCGGGACACCGACACGCCCTACGTGGCCATCCCCGACCGTGTGGAGGCCATCCACTACGCCATGGATCACGCCCAGAGCGGCGACGTCATCATCCTGGCCGGCAAGGGTCACGAGGACTATCAGGAGATCAACCACGTCCATTACCCCATGGATGAGCGGGTCATCGTGGCGGACTACCTGAAAAAGCAGGGCTAAATCACAAGAGCCGCCGCGCCCTTTCGCGGCGGGAAGGAGCGAATCATTATGGGAATTCTGGAGATCGTGCTGCCGGTGGCGGTCAGCTTTGTCATCACCGTCATCGCCGGCAAGCTGCTGATACCGGCGCTGGTGCGGCTGAAGGCCGGCCAGTCCATCAAGGAGATCGGCCCCACCTGGCACATGACCAAGCAGGGCACCCCCACCATGGGCGGCCTGATGTTCATTATCGGTATCGGCGTGGCCATCGTCATCTGTGGGTGGCGGGGCATGCTGGAGGGCAGCTTCCAGCACCTGTATGTATACCTGTTCGCATTGGTATTCGGCGGTATCGGCTATATTGACGACTATCAGAAGGTGAAGCATCACCACAACACCGGCCTGACGGCGCTGCAGAAGTTTGTGCTGCAGCTGGCGGCGGCGGTGGCGTTCCTGTGCCTGATGCGGTACGAGGGAATGCTGAGCCCCAACCTGTATATTCCCTTTTTCAACACGTATGTTGTGTTAAGCTGGGGTGTGTATCTGGTGTTCGCCGCCTTCGTCATCGTGGGCACCGTCAACGCCGTCAACATCACCGACGGGCTGGACGGTCTCAGCACCAGCGTCACCATCCCCGTGGCCGTTTTCTTTACGGCCATGGCCATCATCTGGCCCGGCTTCGCCCAGTTGGGCACGTTTTCCGCCGCCATGCTGGGCGGCCTGTGCGGTTTTCTGGTGTATAACCGCTACCCCGCCAAGGTGTTCATGGGCGACACCGGCTCCCTGTTTCTGGGCGGCGCGGTGGCGGCGCTGGCTTTTGCCTACGACATGCCGCTGGTGCTGCTGCTGGTGGGTATCGTCTACATCTGTGAGACGCTGTCCGACATCATTCAGGTGACGTATTTCAAGCTCACCCACGGCAAGCGAGTGTTTAAGATGGCTCCGTTCCACCACCACCTTGAAATGGGCGGTTGGACGGGCAAAAAGTGGAAAGAGAAAGAGCTTTTTGCACTTTTTACTTCCGTGTCCCTTGTTTTTGCAATAATTTCATTCATAGGAATATATAATCGTTTCCAGCTCTGATAACGGAGGGGTCGCCCATGCAGTACGGCAGTGCCGAGCTCAGGATAAAGGAAACGAAAGATAAAACAAAGCGCGCAGGAATGGACATATCGTTCCTCGCGCTTGTTGTGATACTTTTGGCCATTGGAGTTACAATGGTGCTGTCCGCCAGCTTTGCAAGGGCGTATTTCGATCCCGGCGGAGTTACAAAGGGGAAGGCGACCTATTATTTTATAAGGCAGTTTATTTTCGCCGCTCTCGGCGTTGCGGCAATGATAATATGCTCGCGACTGCCTGTCGGCTTTTACAAGCGATTTTCGATGCCGGTTCTCATAGCTGCCGTCATCCTGCTCATGCTTGTTCCGATAATCGGAACGAACGCAAACGGAGCAAAGCGCTGGATCGGCTTTGGGGCATTTACGATCCAGCCGTCGGAAATTGCAAAGATCGGCATAATACTTGCCTTTGCATCAATGATCTGCGCCCGTCGGGGGAGAATGAAAAGCTTCCGATACGGCATACTGCCGTTTGCCGCGATACTTGCCGCGATAGTCGGCCTTTTGGTTTTGGAGCCGCATTTTTCGGCATCTATCATAATTGTTGCTATAGGCGGAGTTATGCTGTTTTTGGGCGGAGCGCGCCTTATATGGTTCATCGCCGCTGCCGTTGCCGCAGGAGGCGGCATAGCCGTGCTTTTGACGATGTTCCCGTATGCTTCAACGCGAATAACGACGTGGCGCGATCCGTTTGCATCCACCTCGGACGAGGGGTATCAGATTGTTCAGTCATTGTATTCGATCGGCTCCGGCGGACTGACGGGACTCGGACTTGGACAGAGCAGGCAAAAATATTTGTATCTGCCCGAGGAGCATAATGACTTCATATTTTCTGTCGTGTGCGAGGAGCTTGGCTTTATTGGAGCACTGCTGATACTCACGCTTTTTGCGCTTCTTATAATTCGCGGCTACTGGATAGCGCTGCACAGCACCGACAGATACAGCTTTCTGGTCGCGGCCGGAATAACCACGCTGCTTGCGATACAGGTCATATTAAACGTAGCCGTTGTTACCAATCTTGTGCCCTGCACGGGTATTTCGCTGCCGTTTTTCAGCTATGGCGGCACGGCGCTGCTGATGCAGATGGCCGAAATGGGTATAGTTCTGAGCATATCCAGAGATTTGCCTGCAGGACGTGTGGGAGGATAGTATATGAGAATAATTTTTGCCTGCGGAGGCACTGCCGGACATATAAACCCGGCGCTTGCCGTTGCCGGCCGGATAAAGGAGCTTATGCCGGACAGTGAGTTTCTGTTCATCGGAGCCGTCGGCCAGATGGAGTCGGATCTTGTTCCGCGTGCAGGCTATAGGATAGAGACCGTTAGGGTCAGGGGACTGAGCAGGGAAAAGACGCTCGGCGGCTTTTTCCACAACATAAGCGCGGCGTGGCATCTTGTCCGCTCCACCATAAAGGCAAGGAAGATCATAAAACGCTTTAAGCCCGATGTCGTCGTCGGGACCGGCGGATATGTGTGCTTTCCGGTTTTGAAGGCCGCCTCGATGCTCGGCATACCGACCGCCGTGCACGAGAGCAACGCAGATCCCGGCCTTACTACCCGAATGCTCTCCGGCATAGTTGACACCATAATGCTCGGCTTTGAAGAAAGCCGGAAGTTTTATAAAAATCCCGAAAAGACCGTAGTGACCGGAACGCCGGTGCGCGGCGAGTTTTCGTCATACTCAAAGCAGGCGGCGAAAGCCGAGCTCGGGCTGCCGCTTGATAAGCCGCTCGTTGTGTCCGTGTGGGGGTCGCTCGGGGCCGAGAATATGAACGAGGTCATTTGCAGGTTCATCGAGCTTGCAGGCAAAAAGCCGGGATTTACGCTCATCCACTCGGCAGGCATCGAGGGATACGAGAAAATGGTCGAGCATCTTCGCAGAACCGTTCCCGATTACGAGAAAAACGGTATGGACGTGCGTGAGTATATATATGACATGCCGCGCGTTATGGCGGCGGCTGATCTTGTCTTGTGCCGCGCCGGAGCTTCAACCATATCCGAGCTTACATATATGCACAAGCCCACGATATTTGTTCCGTCTCCGTTTGTCACGAATAATCACCAGTTCAAAAATGCAAAGGTAGTTGAGGATGCCGGCGGCGCGCTGATATTCGAGGAGGGCTGGTTTGAGCCGAAGGAGCTGCTCAAAGCGGTGAACGATATCCTGTCATCGGATGATAAGCTCGAAAAAATGTCGGCGGCCATGGCAAAGCTTGCAAAGCCCGAGGCGACCGATATGATCTGCGACAGAATATTCTCGCTCCTTGCGGAAAACCGAAAATAGCAAAAATGCACCTCGCAGCATAGAATGGCATGATTTTAGTTCTTTCTGCGAGGTTTTATTATATGGCAATATGGCATTGCAGCGGAGAAAAATGCCTTGAGGGAGCATGCTTTGTGCAGGGCGCGAAGAATGCGGTCCTGCCGATCCTTGCGGCTTCGGTCGTATGTCCGACAGAAACAGACCTGCTGAATGTTCCGCAGCTGAGCGACGTTGAAATGTCGCTGAGAATACTGCGCAGCCTAGGGTGTACGGCTCAGCAGCAGGAAAACGACGTTTACATAGACTCGCGTGCATTAAGCTCAAACGTCATACCTCAGAGCATGATGGAAAGTATGCGATCTTCGGTGCTGTTCATGGGCGCGCTTTTGGCACGCTGCGGAGAGGTACATCTTACGTTGCCCGGCGGATGCAGACTCGGCGCAAGGCCGATAGATATGCACCTTGATGCAATGAAAGCTCTCGGCGCAAGCGTTGAGGAATCCGGATGCGAGATAGTATGCAGAGCCGAAAAGCTTAAAGGCGCACACATAAGGCTTCCGTATCCGAGCGTCGGCGCAACGGAAAATGCCATGATAGCCGCGTGCGGCGCGGAAGGGGAGACGGTCATAACGGGCGCGGCAAAGGAGCCGGAGATCGAGGATCTTCAGGAGTATCTGCGCAAAGCCGGCGCGTATATATCCGGAGCCGGAACGAGCACGGTGAAAATCTCGGGCTTTGAGCGCGAAAGCCATGTCGGCCACCGCATCATTCCGGATAGGATCGTATCGGCAACGTTTTTGTGCGCCGCTGCCGCAACCGGCGGCGATATCGAGCTGCGCGGAGTTGATTTAAGGCAATTTTCGCGCCTTGAGCACTTCCTAAAGCGAGCCGGCTGTGATATAATATCGTCGCGCAGAAGCGTGAGGTTAATATCCGACGGTAAGCTGAACGCTGTCGGACGCGTTTCGACCGGGCCGTATCCCGAATTTCCTACGGATATGCAGCCGCTGCTTATGGCGGCGCTTCTCAAAGCCGTAGGGCGAACCGATTTTATCGAAAACGTCTTTGACTCGCGCTTCGGCCACGCAAAGCAGCTTAGCCGCTTCGGCGCTGATATCTCCGTTGAGGGGAGGCAGGCGTCTGTGTGGGGTGTGCGCGATCTCAGGGGTGCTGTTGTCAGCGCAGGCGATCTGCGCGGCGGCGCAGCAATGATAATTGCCGCTCTTTCTGCCGAGGGTGAAAGCCTTATCGTGGATCCGGGGCATATTGCCCGAGGCTACGAGCATCTTGACCATAAGCTCCGCTCTCTCGGAGCAGATATATTTTTGGAGTTGTAAAATGCCGAATACTAATGATTATTACCAAAAGCGCGAGGATCCGTATAAGCCGAAATTCACAAGGAACGTGAATCGGCCGCTTACTTTTTTTCTTGTCATAGTTGCGCTTGTTTTTATAATGAGCGTGTTTTTCAAGGTCTCGCGCATAGAGGTTAAGGGAAATTCGATCTATACGGCTGACGAAGTGATAAAAGCTTCCGGCATCGAAACCGGCGATAACCTGTTTTTCATTAACGGTATCGCTGCCGGAAGCCGCGTTGCCGTTAAGCTCCCGTATGTGGACTCCGTGCAGATAAACCGTGGCCTGCCGAACCTTGTGACCATCGTTGTGACCGAGAGTAAGGCCGTCGGCTGCCTGAATGTCGGGGACGAGCTGTGGTCTGTCAGCAGCAACGGAAAATTCCTGAGCAGCATAAGCGCCAGCGACAGCGAGCATATCGCAATGATTAGCGGAATAAGCGTGAGCGAAGCTGCAACGGGAGAGCATATTAAATCCGCCGCCGGTGAAGAGAATAAACTTGCCTATTTGACGGACATACTTTATCAGGTCCAGGCGCGCGGTCTTGTCGGCAAGGTAACGGCCATAGATATGAGCGATGCTGCAAATCCGACCTTTGAATATGACGGCAGATTTCTTGTAAAGCTCGGCGCGCTCGACAATACCGAGTATAAATTCGGCAAGATGTTATCGGCTGTTTCGCAGCTTACGGCAGACGATGCCGGAACGCTTGACTTATCTACGGGCGATAAGGTCGTTTTCAACCCGAATTAATACTTTGTTTACATAGCAGGGGAAAAAGCTATTGACCTTGCGGCCAAAAAGTTATAAAATGTTACATATCGCGAATAATGATTGCGGCATCTGCCGTGTCTTCTAAATAACAGTACTGGAGGAAACAAAATGGATTTCAAAGCCGAAGTAGGCCCTGAAAATGTTGTAACTATAAAGGTCGTTGGTATCGGCGGCGCCGGTAACAACGTCGTAAATAGAATGGTCAAGTCCGGAACTCAGGGCGTTGAGTTCATAGCGGTCAACACCGATAAGCAGGCACTTGCCGTGTCCAGCGCGGATCAGAAGATCCAGATAGGCGAGAAGCTGACCCACGGTCAGGGCGCAGGCTCGGATCCCGAAGTCGGCAAGAAGAGCGCCGAGGAAAGCCGCAATAACATTGCAAAAGCAGTCGAAGATGCCGATATGGTGTTCATCACCGCAGGCATGGGCGGCGGAACTGGCACAGGCGCTGCTCCCACGGTTGCCGATATCGCTCGCGAGGCCGGCATACTCACCGTCGGCGTCGTTACCAAGCCCTTCAAGTTCGAGGGTAAACGCCGCATGGATCAGGCAAACGACGGCATTAAAGAGATGCTCGGCAAGGTCGATTCCCTGCTTATCATCCCCAATGATCGCCTGAAGTACGCTACCGATCAGAAGGTCACTCTCGCAAATGCGTTTGAAATTGCCGACGATGTCCTGCGTCAGGCCGTCACCAGCATTTCCGACCTTATTAAGAACACCGGATTCATCAACCTCGACTTTGCAGACGTTACCTGCATCATGAAAAATGCCGGCTTTGCTCACATGGGCGTCGGCCGCGCGGCAGGCAAGGGCAAGGCAGAGGATGCAGCCCGTATGGCAGTCGCAAGCCCCCTTATGGAGACCTCGATAAACGGCGCACACGGCGTGCTTATCAACATCACAGGCTCCGAGGATATGGGCCTTGAGGATGTAGAAGCAGCCGCAAACCTCGTTCAGGAGGCTGCTCATCCCGATGCAAACATAATCTTCGGTGCGACCTTTGACGAGTCCATGCAGGATGAGATCCGCGTTACCGTCATCGCTACCGGCTTTGAAGAGGCTCCCACAGCAAAGCAGCCTGCACAGTCTGCTCAGGCAAAGAAGGCCGAGCCTGCTTTCGATAAGCAGCAGGGCATGTTCACTGCAGCAAGCGAAAAGGCTGCCGAAAAGAAGCCCGAAGAGCCTGCTAAGGCTTCCGGCGAGGAAGATCCCTTTGACAGCATCTTCAAAATCTTTAACGCAAACAACTAAGAGAATATGAAAAACCGGCTGAGGATAATTCCTCAGCCGATTTTTTGCTTGAAGCAAAGCTGTTCAGTTAATATATTTGTCAATGGCAGTGTTAAGTTCTTCGATGAAGGTATCGTCGCCGGTCTCAACGGCGTCGCTTATGCAGTGCTCGAGGTGATCTTTGAGTATAACGCGCGCAGTGCTGCTCAGCGCCGAACGGACGGCAGCCAGCTGTATAAGAACGTCGGTGCAGTCACGCTCATCCTCGACCATGCGCTTTACCGACTCAAGATGACCGATCGCACGCGAGAGCCGGTTTATCACGGCCTTGCTCTGAGTGTGGGAGTGCGAATGATTGTGATGAGGATGTTCATGCTCCTCGTGCTCGCTTATGTCGTCGCAAGGCTTGGCCTCATGGCAGTGGATTATACCGTCTCCGTGATCGTGGTAAAATCCCTCGTCTGGTCTGTGCATTGAAGTGCCTCCGTTTACTGAAGTGTTTTTATAATAATACTTCAATAACCAAGAAAAAGCAATAGACAGAAATGCAAAATAGCCGGACAGCTGTGCTGCCCGGCATGTTATTTGCTATCAGAGTTTGTCAACTTTATCTTTAAGCGCCTTTATGGCGATTTTGCCGCCGCGCTTTGCCATTCCTGCGATCAGATGCGGAGCGATCTTCTCAACCTTGGGAGATACGAATTCGTCTACCCAAACGAGCTTTATTGCGTCGAATTTGCATTTTGTTGTGCATATTCCGCAGCCGACGCAGCGGTATTCGTCGAGCACGACCGCGCCGCAGCCGAGGCAGCGTTCGGTCTCTTTTTTCATCTGCTCCTCGGTGAACGTTCCGCGCAGATCGTCCATCGTTTTTCTTGCCTTGTCGGCGCCTGCATCGGCAGCCTTCTGACGAGGTGCGGTATCATATCCGCCGATGGCGAGCGCCGCCTTGGTTTTATCCAGCGAGGTGAAAATGCGCCTGTCACGGCCGAGATTCTGCGTCTGACCGGGGTGAACGTACCTGTGTATCGAAACTGCGCCCTCCTTGCCGGCGGCAATGGCGTGGATAACGAACGCCGGCCCTGTAACAACATCGCCGCCTGCGAACACATCCGGCTCGCCGGTTTGGTACGACAGCTCATTGACCTTAACGCAGCCTTTTCTGTCAAGCTGCATAGCGCCTTTTTCGATGCCGCCCCAGTCGATGATCTGGCCGATCGCCCCGATAACGTTATCAACGTCCATAGTCTCAAATTCGCCCGTCGAAACCGGCGAACGCCTGCCGGAGGCGTCCGGAGCGCCAAGCTTCATCTTTTCAAGCTTCAGCGCCGTGACGGCTCCGTCTTTTCCGATTATCTCGACAGGAGAGGCGAGAAGATGAAGCTTCACGCCCTCGTTTAGTGCGTCCTCGATCTCCTCGGGATCTGCCTTGAGCTCGTCTCTTCCGCGCCTGTAAATGAGCGTGACTTCCTTTGCGCCCAGCCTTATCGCACTGCGCGCAACGTCAACCGAAACGTTGCCGCCGCCGATCACGGCAACACGCTCGCCGAGCTTAACGTGCTTGCCGGTAAGCGTTGAGCGCAGAAAATCAATGCCGCCGTAAACGCCGTCAAGCTCCTCACCGGGAATGCCGATCGGAGCACTTTTCTGTGCACCGATAGCCATGTAAAACGCTTTGTATCCCTGAACCCTCAGCTCGTTGAGGCTTATGTCTCTGCCGACCTCAATTCCGGTTTTAAACTCAACTCCAAGCTCTTTTAAAACCTCGATCTCGGACAGAACAACGTCCTTTTCAAGCCTGAATGTCGGGATGCCCATGGTCATCATGCCGCCGAGAGTGTTTTCTTTCTCGAAAACTGTCACGGGATAGCCCTTTACCGCGAGGTAATACGCGCAGCTCAGTCCGGCAGGACCGGCTCCGATGACCGCGATCTTCTGCGGATACATTTTGCCGATCTGGTTGACCATCTTGGGCACAAATCTGTGCTCGGCTTTCATGTCCTGCTCGGCAATGAATTTTTTTATATCGTCTATCGCTATCGGATCGTCAATATCGCCGCGAGTACAGGCGTCCTCGCAGAATTTCGGGCACACTCGACCGCATATGGCAGGGAAGGGGTTCTCCTTTTTTATAAGCTCAAGCGCTTCCTG
>ENA-OROL01003408-OROL01003408.1-human-gut-metagenome-genome-assembly--contig:-NODE-3408-length-10154-cov-2.565105_pt1 | contig 10154 bp, 8 predicted proteins | sample MGYA00242128_ERZ509048 | MGnify/ENA primary metagenome ERZ509048 (study PRJEB26280, sample SAMEA2338750) | human gut metagenome | biome: human gut; feature: human-associated habitat; material: faeces...
GTGCGGAACTCGCGACAAACTTAATATATTTCGCCGCCCCTCTGCCAAGCTCGGGAGACGACACGTTGATGTCTGCTTAACTCTGCTCGCTCAGCTAATTACTTTGTTGGGGGTCCACTATTTGCTGGAGGGTGAACTTGCATTGGGACGGTTCGCCTTCTGCTTGTGGCTTTGCCTCATCGAAATCGAAGATCATGATGGCGCAGTTGGGGAGTTTTGTTGGGAGCTCGAAGCCCTCTGGGGCTGCGGCCTTGATGAATTGGCGGCTGGCGCTGCCGTGGCTTACTGCTAGGAGGGTTTCGGTGTCCTTAGCACTCATGAGATTGGTGAGGGTGCCTACCATGCGCGCTTGCAGGGCCCGGCTTCCTTCTCCTCCGAAGGGGACCAAATCCTCGCCGGGGTCCCAGACATCGGTGGGCAGGGCGTCGTGAGGGCCTTCCTCGAAGGTTCCGTAGCAGCGCTCGATGATGCCTTCGCAGGGCTCGGCTGCTGCGTCCGGGCCGAGGAGCTCGCATGCGACGAGACTTGCCGTGTCCATGGCTCGGCCTAAGGGTGATGAGACCACTTTGTCGGGGACGACGCCGTGGGCTTTGAGCCATGCGGCTGCCATCCCGGCTTGCTGACGGCCTAAGTCGGTGAGCGGTGAATCGCAGCGGCCCTGGACCAGCTTTTTGACGTTGAACTCCGTCTGACCGTGGCGGAGTAGATACAGCTTCTTCATGCTCTCCCCTTCTGCATAACCTGCTTTGCCGGCATAGCCTTACTCGTGGGTATGCCCTACGTAGTCTTCGTCGATCGTAATCTTGGCAATCGACTTGGGATATTCCGATTCGACCCGTTGTGTCAGCGCGTGCTTTACGTCTTCGGCACTCATCTGCAGATCCGAGGGACGCACGCAGTCAAAGATCACGTTGGTGTGCGTAGGACCCGGCACGCAGCGCAGGTCATGAATCGAGAGGCGGCTATCGATCTCCTGGGCCATGGCGTGAATGCGCAAGCGCATGCTCGCCAGCTTGGGGTCATCGGTCACGATGGGATCGTAGTGAAGCGTAACGATCATGCCGTCTTCGTCCCTAAACGACTGCTCGATGTTATCGAGCGTGTCGTGACTTTCCAACGGGCTGTCCTCGGCCGCCATCTCGGCATGCGCACTTGCAAACTTCCTGCCCGGGCCGTAGTCGTGAACCATCAAATCGTGAACGCCCAAAACGCCGGGATAGCTCATGATCTTGTCTCGAATGTGCTTGACCAGCTTAGGATCGGGCGACTGGCCCAAAAGCGGGCTCACCGTATCCTGGATGAGCTCAAAACCGCTCCAGCCAATATAGGCGCCAACGGCAAGGCCGACCCATGCGTCAAGATTGATGTGCGTCACCTGCGAAACAATTGCGCACGCCAACACGGCGCCTGTGGCAAGGACATCGTTCTTGGAATCCTGCGCGGTCGCATGCAGCGTCTCGGACTCAATGCGATCGCCGAGCTTTTGGTTGAGGGCCGCCATCCACAGCTTTACAACCATCGAAAGTGCCAGGACCGCCACCAGGGCAAGCGAGAACTCGACAGGCTCCGGGTTGACAATACGCTCCACCGAGGACTTCACCAGTTCGATGCCAATAAGCAGCACGAGCGCCGCCACGACCAAACCCGAGAGATACTCGTAGCGACCGTGGCCGTAAGGATGCTCGGGGTCGGCCGGCTTGCTCGCCAGCTTAAAGCCCAGCACGCTCACGATATTCGAGCTTGCATCGGACAGGTTGTTCATGGCATCCGCCACAATCGAAACCGATCCCGACAGCACGCCAATTACGCCCTTCGCAGCGCATAGTGCCACATTGGCGAGAATACACACCACGCCCGTCAACGTGCCCACGCGCGCACGGTCGCCCTGCGCACGCTTAACAATCCACTCGACCATCTACATCCGCCCCCACGGTACTACCTATATATCTATTGCTCAAACGGATTGTAGTGTAGCCACTTTGTCCCCCAGATACAAAAAAGGCCGCAACCCACACGGGCCACGGCCTTGGAATATGGCAAAGGAATCGTCCTTGTGTCGCACAGGTTTACGCGCTTACTTCGGCCACGCTCTTCGAGGTTTCGGGTGAATCGGCTCCGTCCCCCGTCGTCTGTCCCTTCGCCGGCACCACGCCAAAGCAGTAGCTCAGCGCCGCAGACACCGCAAATGCCACACCGCCGGCAGCGCAGCACCACAGCAGGTTCGAGATGCCGCCCGTGGCAAAGCCAATGACCATAAGGACATTCGTCATGCCGATGGTATAGGCCGTAACGTGGCCCACGGCCGCAACAAGGCCTCCGACGGCGCCGCCAATGGCCATGCACGTCAGGCACCTGCCATATTTAAAGCCGCAACCGTACAGCGCCGGCTCGCTTACGCCGCCAAGAACACCCGAGATTGAATAGCCCAGCATGAGCGCCTTCTCGTCCTTATCCGCAACGCGAAGCGACGCGCCAAAGGGCATGCCCCAAACGGCGAACGTTGCCATCGTCGCGGCGATCAGGATGCACGAATCCGTTCCCACACTCATAAACTGCGCATAGGCGAGCGATAGGACAACGTTGCTGACGCCGGCGATCTTTAGGAACTCCCAGCCCGCAGCAAGCCCCATGAGCGTGAGCAGCGACACGATGCCACCGGAATTGCCAAGCATAAACATAAGCTGGCCCAACAGCATGCCCAGATAGCTGCCCGCCGGCGCCGTAATACACAGCGAAACCGGAACCATGACAAGCATGGTCGCAAACGGAACGAACGAAAACGCCACGGCCTTAGGGATAACGCGCTTAAAGAAACACTCCACTCGCCATAGCACGGGCACCGAGATGAGAACCGGAATAACAGTCATCGTGTAATCGTTGGCCGGCGCAGGAAGCAGACCATACACGGAAGTCATCGATGCCCCCGTCGTCGATGCGGCATCGACAAGCTTGAGTAAATCGGGTGCAATCAATACGCCGCCCAGCATCATGCCCAGCTGCTCCGAGCAACCGAGCTGGCGGGCGGCCGCCCAACCAAGATAAATGGGCAAAAAGTAGTAGCCGGCGTTATAGAGCCAACTGTAGAACAGGCGATAGATATCGGAATCGGCAGACCACAGGCCCAGCATGCCTTCGCCCATAATGACAGCGACGGTGCGGAACAACGCCGCGCAGACAATAAACGGCAGCGCCGACATCATGCTTTTGGACAGATAGTCCACCACGGCCATGGCGTTTGATGAAACCGACGTTGTAAACGAGGTGTTAGAAACTTGTAGCATGGAATGCCTTTCCCAATATGACATGCGGGCTGTCCCTTTGTCACATCGTGCGGTATCGACCGATTGCGCGGTACTTTTCGTAGCGGAGGTTTGTGAGGGTCGCGTCGTCGAGCTGCCCAAGCGTATCGAAGGCATCAAATGCCGAGGACATGACGGCACCGGCGATCTCCTCATGCGACAGGCCCCTATCGTCAACAATGCCGTCGATGATGCCGAGCACCAACAGATCGGGGGCCGTGAGCTTAAGCGCCTCGGCGGCCTCATTCGCGCGCTCGGTATCCTTCCACAGGATCGACGCACAGGCCTCGGGGCTCACGACCGAATAGGCCGAGCTCGAGAGCATCAGGATGCGGTCGGCCACGGACAGCGCCAGCGCGCCACCAGAGCCGCCCTCGCCTGTCACCACCGAGACAATCGGCGTCTTGAGGCCGCTCATCTCCATGAGATTCTGGGCAATCGCCTCGCCCTGGCCGCGCTCCTCGGCACCGATGCCGCAAAACGCGCCCGAAGTATCGACCAGACACAGAACCGGTCGACCAAACTTTTCGGCCTGGCGCATAAGGCGACGCGCTTTGCGGTAGCCCTCGGGATGTGCCATACCAAAGTTGCGACGCATGCGCTCTTTGGTCGTGGTACCGCGCTCGACGGCGATAACCGTCACGGGTCGCCCGTCTTTCCAGCCAATGCCAGCCACCACGGCGGCGTCGTCGCCAAAGTAACGGTCGCCATGCAGCTCCACAAATCCATCCAGGCCCAGCGAGATCATCTCGCCCGCCGTGGCGCGATCTGCCGAGCGGGTCTGCTTGACAATCTCGAGCGCGGTTTTTGGTGCGGTCGAGCGCTTGAACAAGTGTCCCAGCTTTTTGCCACGACGACCCGTATGCACGATCTCATGCGGTGCCCCCAGGCCGGGCGCGTGCCCTTCGTGCAGTGCCAGCAGCTCGCCTACCGTGAGCGCAATCTCGCCACGCGGAACAACGGCATCGCAAAAGCCGTGCTCCAGCAAAAACTCGGAGCGCTGGAATCCCTTGGGCAGGCGCTTGTGCATGTTCTGCTCGATCACGCGCGGGCCGGCAAATGCCGTCAGGGCATCGGGCTCGGCCAGGATAATATCGCCCTCCATGGCAAAGCTCGCGGTTACGCCTCCGGTCGTGGGGTCAGTGAGCACCGTGATATACAGGCCGCCCGCCTCGCTATGGCGCCTAACCGCCGCAGAAATCTTGGCCATCTGCATAAGCGATGTCACGCCCTCTTGCATGCGCGCACCGCCCGAAACGGTAAAGCCGACAACTGGCAATCCAAGCTCGGTCGCTCGCTCAAATGTGCGACAGATCTTCTCGCCCACCACGGAACCCATCGAGCCCATCATAAAGTTGGCGTCCATAAAGAAGAGCGCCGTATCGCAACCGCAGATTTTGCCCTTGCCGCACACAACGGCATCGCGCTCGCCCGAACGTTCGCTCACGCTCTTGAGCTTGTCGGCATAGCCGGGAAACGAAAGGAAGTCCTCCGGCGCCAGACTGGCATCCCATTCCTCAAACGTGCCCTCGTCAATCGTCATGCGCATGCGGTCGCGCCCGCTCACGCGAAAGTGTTTGCCGCAACGAGGGCAGACCTCGAGGTTGTCGTGCAGGCGCGCCTCATCGATCACGCGGCGGCACTCCGGGCACTTGATAAACACGTGGCGCGCGGGAAACTCGGCGCACGACTCGGTCATCGGTCCCTCGAGGACGTTGACCGTCTTCGCTTTTCTATTCATCAGCATAGAGATGCCCCATCAGATCGGTGTGATACATGCCCGACAAGAACTCGTCGTTTGCCAGCACGTCGAGCTGAAGCTCGCTGTTTTCGCTCACGCCCTCAATCACGAGCTCGCCCAGGGCCGAGCGCATCTTGCGAATGGCTCCATCACGCGTGGGCGCACACACGATGAGCTTGCCGAGCATGGAGTCGTAGTACGGCGGAACGTTCGCACCGGTAAACATGGCGGAATCCCAGCGCACGCACGGACCACCCGGCACACGCAACGCGGTGACCGTTCCGCATGATGGCAGAAAGTCCGGCGTTTCGGCATTGATGCGGCATTCCATGGCGTGGTTGCGGACCGGCATGTCCTCCTGCTCAAAGGGCAGAGGCTGGCCGGCTGCCACGCGCAGCTGCCACTTGACCAAGTCGGTATCGGTCACAAACTCCGTAACCGGATGCTCCACCTGCAAGCGCGTGTTCATTTCCATAAAGTAGAAATTGCCGTCGTCCGAATACAGGAACTCGATGGTACCGGCCCCTTCGTAGCCGACGGCACGAGCCAGGTCGCGCGCCGCCTTATGCATGCGAGCACGAATGTCGTCGTGTCCGTCGAGGCACGGCGCGGGGCTCTCCTCGATCAGCTTTTGGTTGCGGCGCTGCACCGAGCACTCGCGCTCGCCGAGCGAAAACACATGGCCCTGCTTATCGGCCATAATCTGCACCTCAACATGGTGCGCCGGCGCGACGAACTTCTCCATGTAGCACTCGCCGTCGCCAAAAACGGCCTCGCCCTCGGCACGCGCCTCGATAAACGCCTTTGCCGCATCTTCCACGCGCTCGACCTTGACCACGCGCACGCCGCCGTACTTTTCAAAGTCCATCGCCACTTTTTCTTTGATTCCCTGCGGATCTGCATCGTCCGGCGCGTCCAGCGCCAGCGTTACCAGCACGTTCAGCGCCTCGGTACCATCCTTCGGGATAAGGTTAAGCACGCTTGGCCCTATCAAAAGGCCCGCAACAAGATAACCCGTTACATTGGGCAGCGAAATAAGCTTCGCAAACCTGTTGAACAGAAGTCCGGCCGCCATAGCAGCCGCGATATATAAAATTGTAATGCTCATCAGCTCTTCTTCGAAACCCCCTCAACGTTCATAACGGGTATTTCAAACATTATGCCCGTGTTCGGCCTGTCCAGCCTGCCGGCATGCTCGTGAATTATTTGCTTCACAAGCGCAAGCCTTTCATCATCCCTCGGTATTATCATAAGCATCTTTACCGTTTCCTGACCGGGATTGATAAAGTGCCTTAGCGAACCGAATACCGGCGGGGGATCGATACTGGATTCGTTGATGGCTTTCAGCATACCCTCGCAGTCGATAACGGTCGCGCCGCTTATGTTGCGGTTGAGCAAATCGGCCAGAATGGGGTTTATGCATTCAGTCTGCTTGGTAATAAAAACCAACATCTGCATGGTTATGCCTTCCTTTCTAATGTATGTATAAAATCTATAATAACGCCGGATTTTACCCCGGCGCATTTTTACCGCATTGAAAGATACTACTGTTTTTTCACTTTGTCAAGCATTGATTATTTCTCCCCAAGGCGGGAATAAAGCTTGGTCAGCGCTTTCTTTTCAAGGCGGGAAACATAGCTCCTTGATATGCCCAATATAGCCGCCACCTCCCGCTGCGCCATGCACCTGCCGCAGGGGATGCCGTAACGCAGCTTTACGACCGTGCGCTCCCGCGTGCTGAGCACGTCGTCTATCGCCTGCCAAAGCCGCTCCGCCTCCATGCTGCGCTCCGCCTCGTTATGCACATGGTCCGCATCCGTGCCCAGTATGTCGCAAAGCGAAATCTCGTTGCCGTCGTTGTCCGTACCTATTGGCTCCATCAAATACACTTCACCGTTCTGCTTCTTTTCCGCACGCAGGGACATGAGCATTTCATTTTCTATACACCTTGCCGCATAAGCGGCGAGCGTTTTGCTTTTTGACGCGTTGAACGTGGACACGGCCTTTATAAGCCCCACCGTGCCGATGGATATCAAATCGTCGCTGTCCCGCTTGGGGGAGGCGTACTTCTTCGCGATGTGCGCAACAAGCCTTAGATTGTGCTCTATCAGCTTTTCGCGCGCAAGCTCATCGCCCTGCGCCATGGCTTCAAGGCAGCGGCGCTCCTCCTCCGCCGGAAGCGGGTCCGGAAAGGAACTGTTCAGCCCAACATACCCCGTAAAGAAAAACAGCCGCGAAACGAGCCGCACAAACCATCCGAACATATTCGAACCTCCCCGTAAAAGCTAAGGTATGCTAAGAATATGCGCGAAAATTGGGAAATATGAGGGGAAAATAAAAAGCAGAAAGCTACTAGCTTCCTGCTTTATGCTTATTATTCTTCGTCCAGCCCCAGTTCCTTTATTTTGTCCCTGAGGGACTGCATATCGTGCCAGGCGTCGCGCTTTTTGCTTTCGTCGCGCAGAAGGGCGGCGGGGTGGAAGGTGGGCAGCATCCATATGCCCTTCTTCATGCGCCATATGCCGCGGTCCCGCGTGATGCGTATTTCGCGGTCTATAACGTACATGGCTGCCGTTTTGCCAAGGCAAACTATTATCTGCGGCTGTATCAGCGCCACCTGCGCCCTGAGATACGGCAGGCAGGCCATAGCCTCGTCCTCAAGCGGGGTGCGGTTCTGCGGCGGGCGGCATTTCACTATGTTGGCAATATATACCTTGGTGCGGTCAAGGCTTATCGCCGCAAGCATCTTGTCGAGCAGCTGCCCGGCCGCGCCGACGAACGGATAGCCCTGTATGTCCTCGTCCCGCCCGGGGCCTTCGCCTATCAGCATTATTTTGGATTGCGGATTCCCCACACCTATAACCACGTTCGTGCGCCCCTTGCAAAGGCCGCAGTCCGTGCAGCTTTCAAGCTTTTCGTATAGCGTTGCCCAGTCGTAATGCGCCATTGTCCGCCCCTTAGCCTATCTGTGCATTAAGAAAATCCAGCACATCCTGCCAAACCTTTTTCTTGCCGGTTTCGTTGAGTATCTCGTGCCGCATGCCGGGATAAAGCTTTAATATAACGTCGTGGCCGCTGTTCAGCAGCCGCCCGGCAACCTCTGTGGGGCCTTTGCCCATGCTGCCTACGGGGTCTTTGTCGCCGGCTATTACCAGTATGGGCCGGTTCGGCACATTCGCGGCCCAGTCCTTGCGGGATACCTCGCTAAGCCCAGTGAACAGATCACGGAATGCCGCGGCGGTGAACGTGAAGCCGCACAGGGGGTCGGCAATATATCGGTCTACGTTGGCCTGATTCGCGCTCAGCCAGTCGAAGGTTGTTCTCTGCTCGAATGGCTTATTGTATGCGCCGAATGCCAGCGAATCGAGCTTTTTGCTGGGCACATCGCCGCCTGTGCGCTTTATTTCCGCATTGGCTATCAGCTTGGCGATGGGCATAACCGGGTTGTGCCCCGCCGTGCCGCAGAATACGAATGCATCTATATCATCGCCATGCCGCGCGGCATATGAACGCGCAAGGAATGAACCCATGCTGTGGCCCAAAAGGAAGCAGGGAACAGAGGGATAAGCTTGCTTTATGACCTTGTGTACGCTCAGCGCGTCGTCAATAAGCCTGTCCCAGCCGTTTTCCGGCCCAAAATAGCCCCGGATACCGTTTTCGCTTATGCTCTTGCCGTGCGATGCCATGTCCGCCGCGGCAACGGCAATGCCGTTTTGCGCAAGGAATCCTGCAAAATCGTCATATCTGTCCACGTGCTCTGCCATGCCGTGCATAATGGTAAGCACCGCGCGCGGCGGCTGATGCTCGGCCTCCCAGAAGCGAATGTTTATATCGCACAGCCCTGTTGACGAACGTAAGGCCTTTTCCATTTGAATTTCCTCCCTGCGTTTGATGCGCTTTTACTCCATTATACCATCTAATGCAGAATATTGCATTAATATTAGAAAAACTTATTGCATTATGGTGCGATGGTATGTATAATCAAATGCAATACCCTGAAAGATGGAGGAAGCATACTATGCCTACCGATCTTGATCTATACAGCATATTCTGCACCGTTGCGCGCTGCGGAAGCCTTTCCCATGCCGCGCGGGAGCTTTACGTTAGCCAGCCCGCAATAAGCCAGTCCATGCACAGGCTTGAGTATACTTTGGGCTGCACCCTGTTCACCCGCACCAGCCGCGGCATATCGCTCACCAGCGAAGGCCGCATGCTGTACAGCTATGCCGATAAGGCCGTTAGTCTCATCGCCGCGGCGGAGGATAAGCTGAACCGCATGCGCACGCTGCAGTCCGGCGGCCTTATGATAGGCGCAAGCGACACGCTGTGCCAATATTTCCTGCTGCCGTATCTTGAAAAGTTCCATTCGGAATATCCGGATATTCAGCTTCAGGTAACCAACCGCACCACGCCGGACACCGTGGAGCTGCTGAAAGTCGGCAAGGTGGACATTGCGCTTGTAAACCTGCCGGTAATAGACAGCGCGCTTTCCGTTAAGGAAGTGCTGAAGGTGCACGATGTGTTCGTGGCGTCGTCGCGGTTCAAGCACCTTTTGAACAGGCAGGTAACGCTGGAAGAGCTTTCGCGCGAGCCGCTGGTGCTGCTTGAAAAGGCGTCCAACTCCAGAAAATATCTGGATGATTTTGCGGCGGTGTGCGGCGTAACGCTGCGGCCTGAGATTGAGCTTGGCGCGCACAGCCTGCTGGTTGAATTTGCCAAGATCGGCCTTGGCGTGGCATGCGTAACGTATGAATTTGCGGCGGAGGCGATAAACAGCGGCGAACTGTTTGAAATAAAGCTTAAAACGCCCATGCCCAGCCGAAACATCGGCCTTATCTCGCTTGAAGGCGTGCCGCTTTCCCCTGCGGCGGAGCGGTTCATCCAAATCGTCCTCGGCGAAGGCGCGGAGGAGGAGAAGAAGTAAAATAAAAGGTCTCTTTTCAAAGAGACCTTTTTAGTTTAAGAAGCACTTTCTATACTCAAAAACTGTAAGGTGGGAACAAATGACCAGTTTTGGTCGTAAGACACGCTGAAAGATCCATCGGATTGAATTGCGGTATCATAAAAATAATACGTCTCAGTTCCAACATCCCTGAGAATAACCGAGAAATCTT
>ENA-OROL01003413-OROL01003413.1-human-gut-metagenome-genome-assembly--contig:-NODE-3413-length-10145-cov-2.834787_pt1 | contig 10145 bp, 7 predicted proteins | sample MGYA00242128_ERZ509048 | MGnify/ENA primary metagenome ERZ509048 (study PRJEB26280, sample SAMEA2338750) | human gut metagenome | biome: human gut; feature: human-associated habitat; material: faeces...
CGCACCCATCTGGCGCAGCTGATCACTTGCTTCGCTGGCCATGGTGCCGTAGCCCTGCATGATCCAGGAGGGGATCTCCTCGTAGCCGTCCCAGGCGGTATCCTGCACGATGACGCCGTGTTCCGTCTGTGCGGCTTCCGCAGCAGCCATACGCACACAGTCATCGTAGTTGACTTCCTCGATGGTGACCTTGGCGCCCTCCTTGGCGATATTGTCAAAGCGGGACTTGCTGCTGCCCTTGGGCATGTGTACCACCGACTTCTGGCCCAGCTTGTTGGCAGCCCACGCCACGCCGCGACCATGGTTGCCATCGGTAGCGGTAAAGAAGGTAGCCTGGCCAAAGTCCTTGGCAAGCTGATCGGAGGTCAGGTAGTCGAAGGTGCAGTCGGCAACGTCCTTGCCGGTCTCGTCGGCGATGTAGTTGGCCATGGCAAACGAACCGCCCAGAACCTTAAAGGCGTTGAGGCCAAAGCGATAGCTCTCGTCCTTAACGCACAGGTTAGACAAGCCCAGGCGCGCGGCCTGACCGTCCAGGCGAGCAAGCGGAGTGACAGTATATTGGGGGAACGACTGGTGGAAGGCGCGGGCCTTCTTCACGTGGTCGAGGCTCATGATTCCCAAGTGCTTGTCATCGCTCTTGGGCATCGTGTTGCCCGCCCACTGGATCTTATCGGCCATACGGTGAACTCCTTAAGTCCTCTCTTGCCGGCCCCCGCATACGCGTTTCAGCCCATTCCCATTCATACGACTGAACTTTTATGTGGATGCCAAACAAAAAGTTTGTTAGTAATGTTCTATCACACTTTTTGATTGGCATACCTAACGAATTGTTTGTTGCCGTAATCGGTACTTTTTCGCCGCCGAACGGTCATGAATTGCCTTGTTGATGGATTTGTTTGCGGTCATGTGTGGTTTATGGCACAGTGAGCCCAAACTAATTTTTAGGAAGGTACCCATGACCCCCGCACAGATTGAGTTTTACAAGCGCCTCGCACACGGTCTGGCGCTCCAATTTGGCCCCAACTGCGAAGTCGTCGTCCACGATCTGGAGACCGAGGACGTGGACCACTCCATCGTGGTGATCGAAAACGGCCACGTCAGCGGGCGCAAACTGGGTGACGGCCCCAGCCATATCGTGTTTGAGTCCATGCACGAGGGCGCCACCGATGTACACGACCGCGAGCCGTACCTCACTAAAACCACCGACGGTAAGCTGCTCAAATCGTCGACGATCTTTATCCGCAACGACGAGGGCAAGCCCGTCGGCATTTTGGGCATCAACTTTGACATTACGCTCATGAAGGCTTTTGAGCGCTCGCTCGATGCCTTTACCGGCACCGGCAGCACGGGCTATACCGAGCCCGAGCCCATTACCAAGAACATCGGCGACCTGCTCGAGGACCTGCTGCACGAGTGCGAGCAGTTTGTGGGCAAGCCCGCGGCGCTCATGACCAAAGACGAGCGCATTCGTGCCATTGGCTACCTCGACCGTCGCGGCGCCTTCCTCATTTCCAAGTCGAGCGAGCGCGCCTGCGAGTTCTTTGGCATCTCAAAGTACAGCTTCTATAGCTACCTCAATGAGGCCAAGGCGGCAGCCGGCGACAAGTAGGCACTCGCCTAGATTGCCCCTCCCCTTTTGGGCGCGAGTTCTGGAAAGCGCGAATCCAAGACCGAGCCGCTTGGGAAGTTCCATATAATCGATGTCATTAGTATTTCGAAAGGATGGAACAGAATGGCGTTGAGCAAGGCATCATGCACCGGTCGCGGATTGATTCCGGCAATTGGTGGACATGTGCACCGCATGTTCGATGAGGGTGAAGACGACCTGTTTTCACTGAGCCTTGACGACGTGATGGATGATCGCCCGTGGACCGCCGACGAACTCATGGGCGGCGGGGCTCGCCCGTCAAACCCCAATCCCGCACTTGCGCCTGAGCCCGTATCTGCGCCGATTCCTGCGCAGTCGTCTTTTTCGACGCCCGCGCCTACGCCCGCACCCACTTCGGCGCCCACGCCCGCTCCCCGCCCCGCAAGCGACCCGTCCGAGACGGCGGCATTTCTCGCTGCAGCGACGCAGAGCAAATCGGCCGACAGCACCGTTATGTACAGCGCCCAGCAGTTGCCTGTTCCTGCGGCACGCAAGCCTCCGGTCGCAAGGCTCGATGAGCCCGTTGCCCATCAGGTTGCCTACGATTCCTGGGCTGCAGCCGATCTGGATGAGACCTCTACCGGCATGCCGGCGCTCGATGTTCCAGTTAACCCGCTTTTTGCCGCCAACACGAGCGCCGCGGACTATGAGGGCGGTGCGGCATATTCCGATTATTCCGATGGCTATGCTGGCAACGGTCGCATCGAGACAGAGGATTATGGCACCGCATCGAGCGATTATCTCAACGATCCGTACGCTGCCACGCCTGCACCGGAATATGACCCGGAGGCCGCGTCCGCACCGGCGTATACCAAAAGCACGGGCGAAGAGCGCTTCGCCGATTATTACGCCAAGGAAAAGGCGCTGCGTTTCTCGGAATTTCCGTAGGCAGTCAAGGTTGCCTTTATCGCCATTGTCATTGCCCTGCTCGGTGTCATTGCGTTTGAGGGATTCCAGCTGTTCCGCGGCCCCACCCAAGCGGAGTCGGAGACCCAGCAAAAAGAGGACGATAACCAGTACCTGGACATCAACACCCTCAAGGGCGACCCCAACGACGAGAACGACGAGTAGCGAGGGCTGAAGGCGGCCGTAGGATCCCGCATCCAGCACCGGCTTCTAAGTGCTGTTTTGTCATCCAGCCACACTTTTCCGAAGTTTTAAGGTGCCTATTTCGACACTTTTCCGGATTTTATACTCTGTCCCTCCAGATGCGCTTTACGGTGCAGGTGTTGGAAGAAGGGCCATGTGCCGCTGGCGGCCCACATGTTCTGCAGATCAAGCTGCTCGGAGACGACTCGCGCGAGCCGTCCAGCTGGGAGCTGTTTGCCGACGGCACGTGCGTTGCGGACGGATCCGGCGCCTTTGCCCGCGAGTGCTTCTGCGAGAGCGCCGAGGTGTTCCTGGACCTGTGCCGCGACGCCATCGAGGCTGCCGAGCTGCACCAGTGGAGCCAGAGGGAGTACGAGCTGCTGAGTGCCGCGCGTGGGATTGCGAGGGTGTAGACGAACGCACCCGCCACGCGAAACCGAATGGCGTTCTCAAAAGGCCTACCTCCCCTCCGCCTTCAGCTTCAGCAGCAGGTCGCCCAGCTCGGGGCACTTGCTGGAAAAGCAGTTTGGGCTCGCTCGCCCATCCCCCACCGCTGGCGGACTTCTTGGGCGCGCGGGCTCACGCGGTAATCCCCGTCCATCACCTGCTTGAACAGCTTGGCGGTCACGCGCGCATCGGCCAGGGAACTGTGGGCGTGACCCGTCGACTCGTCGAACTCGATGCCAAACCACGTCGCCGCGTCACTCAAAGAGACGCGCCCGTGGCTGCCCACGTCCATAATCGAGGTGTAAAACGCCTGCAGGTCGGCCCAGTCCGTAGGAAATGCGGCAAGGTCGATATGCTTTGCCTGGCACTCGGTCAAAAGCTGTCGACGATCTGCCCCGCTCCAGCAAACCACTTGGGCGGAGTAGCGACCGATCCAATCGCTGAGCCTTTTAATCACCATGTAGAGCGGATCGGCCATCGCGGTATCCACGGCCTATATCCCTGTGAGCTCGCGGACGGGATACGCAACGCCTTCGGTGAATTCCGTCTGCACAAACTGCGAGAACTCGCCCATAACGTTGCCGTGGTAATCGAGCTTGACGGCGCCGACCTCGATAATCTCGTTGCGCAGCCCACGGCGTTGGCGCTGCTTTGGCACCGGCGCAAACTCAAAGTCCAGCACAATCTGGCGCGCAAAGTTTGTCGTATCGATAGCCGAGATACATGGCGTCTTTTCAGCTGACACGGTTAGGGCCTTTCTCCGTCAACTGCCGCTTGCTACATAGGCGGCTACATTGCCGTAAGGATAGGCGCCCGCGCGGACATGAAAGCGGGACGCAATATACCATGCGCCAAGCACACGCCATGCAGACGGCCCCAAGAGAGTCGACCGCTCTATTCAAATGCATGAAAAAGATTTAGGCCCGGTGACTTGAATCAGCGGTCATCCCGGGCCCATCAGAGCTCGTAGAGCTCTTGGTTGCTTTGGTCTTGCTCTTCACGGCGCTTATCGAACTTTCCGAGGCACTCAAGCAGCATTCGAAGCATAACAAGTCGCTGCCATTAAGGCACTGACCTCTTGACCAAGCAACGGCGCTGCCCAGCTATCACCCTTGGGCTGTCGTCAACTTTATTCTATCCGCGAGCATCTGGTTTACCAAATGGATTTTCGGTAAAGGAAGCACGGCACGCCCGCAAAACCACTACGCCCCAAGTGCCGCCATGGGAATCACCGCCACGCCGTCGTCGCGTGTGTAGGCAATGCTCCCCTTTCCAACCACGACCGCCAAAAACGCCGGCGCGGCATTCTGGGCGGCAGGATTGGAGAGCACTTTCCTCTCCAGCGCCTTGAGATTTCTCGCTCCATCGTCTGCTTTCGCATCACTCAGCTTGACCTCGATGGCTCCCCAGCGCCCGTCGTGCTCAACGATCAGATCGACCTCAAGGCCCTTCTCATCTCGGAAATAATGGACACTGTTGTCGACACCGCCGTAGGTGGAAAGGAACACGCGCACGTCGCGCAGGACGAGATTCTCAAAGAGCATCCCCAGCGTTTGCATATCGCCAAGCAGCCGCTCAGGGGTAGCCCCCAGCAACGCCGCCGCAAGTGACGGGTCACAGAAGTAGCGCTTGGGGCGCACGCGAACGCGGGCCTTCGAGCGCATGGGCGGCTCCCATCCGCACAGGTCCTCGGTCAGCTTGAGCCTGTTGAAGAGGTCCAAGTACGCAGCGATGGTCCTCTCGTCGGGGCCCACCTCACCGTACGAGGCGTCCTTTACGAGCGTCTTGTACGTGACAGCCTGGCTCTCGTTCATGGCAAGAGCTCGCAAAAGGCCGTGTGCAAGCTCGGGCGACATGCCCTCGTCCAGCACGTTGACGTCGAGCACCGAGTGCACGTACTGGCTTGCCGTCTCTCGCGCAAGATCTTCCGAAAGCCCAAGATTTGCAGGCCAACCGCCCCTGCAGCACCAGCGGGCGACGTCATCCACCGTGCTCTCGCGACGCTGAGGGGCAAAATCCTCGCCCTTAAAGAGGCTTGCCAGTGACACGAGCGGCTCGCCGTCGCCCGACTCACACAGGGCCATGGGGCGCATTGACAGACGGGCGATCCTACCCGTGCCGGAATGACGAACATGGCTGCGCTCCTCGCTTTTGAGCGCGGTCGAGCCCGTGAGCAAAAGTGTCCCCCGTTCGTTGCCGCTCGCGTCCACGAAACGCCGGGCGGCATCCCAAACCTCGGGCACCTCCTGCCATTCATCGACCAGGTGTGGCGCATCGCCGATGAGCGCCAGGCTTGGGTCGACCTCTGCCGCCGCACGCTGCGCAGGCTCATCGAGCCTGGAGACGCTCGCCGAGCGAGAGAGCGCCGTCCAGGTCTTGCCGCACCATTTGGGGCCGTTGATCTCCACACAGCCAAACGCCCGCATAAGGGTGTCGAGGCGCTCCTCTATGAGCCGGGGCCTATATCCCTTTTGGGTCAATCTCTTTGGTGCATCCACAGACGGCCGTCCCTCTCTATCACGCGATATGCGAAATTACGCCATTCTTAATGCTGATTTTACGCTACTTTCAATGTAGTTTTTACGCTACTTTCAATGTAGTTTTTACGCCATGACAGATGTAGTTTTTACGCCATTTTCATTGAAGGTTTTACGCTTGGCATCCTTAGCGCGACCCATTCCGAGCATCACATCAGAGCGTGCTTGGTTATCTCCGCTCGCACATCTCGGCAAACGAAATCAGCTTGGCATCTCCCCTGCTCGCCGCAGCTTCCTGACATCCTTGCGTAAAGCCTCGCTTCGAGAAGATCGCATAGCTTTTGTGCTGCCGCCTAAAGAGCTCGCTTCGGTATACGAGCTTTTGCAGCACGTCTTCGCCCGCCGGTTCATTGCGCCATTTGCACTCCGCAAACAGCGCAGTGCCCTCGCCATCGTCAACAATCAAGTCGATTTCTTCCTGCGTATGTGTGCGATTGTCCGTCCCCCACCAGCGCCCGACGCTCGCCGGAACCACATCGAGCTGGCCCGCGCGCGCGAGTTCGTACACGTATTGCCTGCATATAAGCTCAAAGACCGTACCCATGTAATCCGATACGTGCGGCTCAATGCGCTTATACGCCATCTCGGCCATATCGTTTTGAATCAGCCCAATGTTCTGCGGCACAAACTTGTACCAGAATCTAAACATCTGGTCGCTCAGCAGATACACGGCTCGCTTATTGCTCGTCTCGTTTAGGGGCAGCTCGCGCTCGACAATCCCAAGCGACGCCAGCTTATCCACATAGCTCTTTACGTTGCTCGCAGGGATTCCCGTAGAGCTCGCAATCTCCGAGATCCTCGAGCGCCCCTGAGCAATTGCTTGCACGATCGAATCATATTGCTCGGGATTGCGGCACTCTTGCAACAGCAGGTTACTCGGCTCCTCAAAGAGATAGCCCGTAGGAGTAAGAAAAAGACGTTTGATGTTGTCCTTGAGCGGTGCGGCAGGATCGACTTTCTCGATATATGCAGGAATGCCGCCCGTCATGCCATAGCAAACCGCAGCGTCTTCGCGACCCATGCTATGCCACAGGCCGAGGGTCGTCGTAAAATCGAGCGGCATGATCTTAAACTGGGCCGTACGCCTACCGTATAGTGGACTCTCGTAGCCCAACACCTGTTCCTCCATAAACGAAAGAGACGAGCCGCATAGAATCAGCATGAGCCTGGTCTCTTTGTACAGGTGATCGATCTTGTCTTGCAGCAACGAGCTGATCTCGGGATTCGATTGGGCGAGATAGGGATACTCGTCAATCACGACAATCAAACGCTCCGTTCGAGCCATGGTGACCAATGCATCGAACGCCTCGTCAAAACTACGAAACGACACGCCTGCAGCACCAACCGAACCCGCAAGTATCGCCTGGCTAAAGCCGTGCAGGTTTGCCTCTGCATTGGTACGACGAGCTTGAAAGTAAATAGCCTTCTTGCCTTGGATGAACTCTGTGATAAGGCGCGTTTTACCCACGCGACGGCGGCCGTAAATCACAGGCATTTCAAAGGAGCCCGTGCCATACAGTCGATTGAGCTCGGACATTTCCACTGTTCTTCCGATAAACATAGGGCCATCCTTCCTTTACGTTATAGCTAGCTATATTATACCTTCCTATAATATGGCTAGCTATAACGTAATTCGACAAGCGGAGCACGAAAAGGGGCGGTACACCACCGCACGTGGACCGTTCCGGAAAATGCATCCCGTTCTGAAGCCAAAAACTGGGCCGTAGTTTCCGCCAAGCATGCCATCCAGAAAGTGCGTCCCGCTCTGAGCCTGAATTCTGGGATGCACTTTCCGCTGAAGCTTCTACCGGAAAATGCATCCCATTCTGAGCGTCGAATCCGGGACGCAGTTTCCGCATGCGGCTTCGTTAGGAAAGTTCATCCCGCTCTGAGGGCTCGTTCCGAGATGCAATTTCCGTTTGAGAGCCGATTCGGAAACGGCATCCCACTCTGGAGCCAAATTCTGGGACGCAGTTTCCGGTTGAGGGCTGTTCCGGAAAATGTATCCCATTCCGAGCGACAATTCCGGGACACAGTTTCCGCAGATACAAGATGACGATCCGCAGCCCTTATCACATGCCTTCAAATATGCGATCCAGAAACACGAAACTGCAGATAGAATGCTCTTTTTCAAAAAAGTACACGTCCCGAAACTTACCAAGACTTCATATCTAGCTACCGTTCAAGGTCGCCGATTACCGCCCACCGATTCGGATGTAAAAATGTCGCCGAAAACAGGCCATCTACCTGCATGGTTAGATTTTGGTCAGCTTTTGGTCAGCTGAGCGGCAAGTTCCAGCTGATACGTTTTTGCTACCCAAAAGGAGGCGGTAGCTCATGACCCATTGCAATGACCAGCTCATCGACCAACTGCTCACTCAAGCCGAACAAGAGGGGCGCTGTCTGATTCCCCCGAGCACGGCGATCCGAAAAGCGCTCCTTCGGCGCACCAGCGGCACGGTTGTCTCGCCCATGCCGGGGTTGTTTGCGCGAAAAACGCGCTGGGATGAACTCAACCGAGCGCAACGCCATTGCGAAATCCTCCGCGCCCTTGCGATCATCCATCCCGATTGGACGTTCTGCTCGTTTTCGGCAGCTTGCCTGCTGGGGCTCGAGGTCTCGTGGCGACACCTGAACGTCGTGCATGTTTGCAGCTCGACAAAGCCGTCGGCTCGTCCGGGCGCACATATTCAGCGACACCAGATTGAGCCGGCCGGAGCAATACGCAGAGCCGGCATATCGGTAACGCCGCCCATCCAAACGGCCACAGATTGCCTGCTGCAAACTGGTTTTGCCGACGGCATGCCCATTGCCGATTCGGCGATCTCAAAGCTCGGCCTTGCGTCGGAACAGCTGATGGAGGCCGTTGAGCAACGAGCGACTGCCCGCAATGGTCGCGCGATTCGCACCGCCCTCACAACACTTCGATATGCCGACGCCCGCGCCGAGAGCGGCGGGGAATCGGTCGCCCGAGCCATCATGATCGAGACGGGCTTTGCGCCCGACTGGCTTCAATACGAGCTGACGGACCCCTTCGATTCGGCCAAGCCCATACGAACGGACTTTGCCTGGGAGCGCCAGGCGCGGGAACTCACGCTGGGCGAGCTCGACGGGCTCATCAAATATACCGACCAGACCATGCTGGCCGGACGCACCACCGCCGAGGCGCTCGTTGCCGAACGACAGCGCGAGGCGCACCTATCGCTCTACGGTCACCCTCTGCTGCGCTTTACCATGAACGAGGTCCGCTCGGCAGGAATGCTCGCCAAAAAGCTGCAGACGGCAGGCATCCGACAGACCGCTCTACCGACATGGCTCAACGAGGTGGACCTGTAGGAGCTGCTAGGCCAAGCATCGCCGAATCGCATTCCCCCTATCTGGGCCGCGTTTTCCCAACGGCCACGCCAACGGAAAGCGCGTCCCAGCCTGGACGCTCAAAACGGGATGCACTTTCCGGATGGCGGGCCTGGCGGAAAGCGTGTCCCGGAATCCCGTCTCAGAGCTGGACAGGCTTTCCGGTTGAGTCCTTCAACGGAAACCGCATCCCGGAATAAACACTCAAACTGGGATGCGCTTTCCAAGTGAGCGGTTAACGGAAAGCGCATCCCACTCTGAGGCATGATTCCGGGACGCTGTTTCCGCCAGAGGCTCTACCGGAAAGCGCATCCCATTCTGAACGCCAATTCTGGGACACAGTTTCCGCTCCAAACAAAAGGCCCCGACTCACGATGGAGCTGGGGCCAAAGGTGCAGCGTATGTGGTTGATGCTGAGTGCGAACAGCCCGTCAACAATGGCTGTCCGCGCCCTACCCTACCCGCGGTTGCGGACGCGGCTGTAGGGCGTATCCACCATGGGCAGATCGGGACGCAGCTTGCCGTCAAATGCGCGGTAGGCGTTCTGCACGGCAGGCGCCGTGGGGATCGTTGCGATCTCGCCGATGCCCTTGCCGCCGTATGCCACGGGCAGCAGCTCGTCCTTCTCCACGTAGATGGCGTGGATATCCGGAATCTCGGGCGCACGGAACAGCCCGAGTGTGCCGTACCTTGCCTGGGGTACACAGTCCTTGAGCGGCCAGTCCTCGGTAAGCGCATAGCCCATACCCATGAGCACGCCGCCTTCGATCTGACCCTGGATGGAGATGGGGTTGACTACCTTGCCGGAATCGTGCGCAGCATAGACCTCGCTCACGCGGCCGTCATCATCCAAAATGACCACATGCGTGGCAAAGCCGTAGCAGATGTGGCTCTTGGGGTTGGGAACGTCGGCGCCCAGCTTGTCGGTCGGCTCCAGGTACACGTAGCCAAACTCGCATCCCTCGAGCGCCTTGATGGCGGCCGCGGGATCCTGAGGATGCATACCCTGGCCGGCGACGAGCTCCTGCGTGCGCAGCTGATAGGCGCGACCGTCGTCGTACTCAATCTTG
>ENA-OROL01003418-OROL01003418.1-human-gut-metagenome-genome-assembly--contig:-NODE-3418-length-10137-cov-5.901904_pt1 | contig 10137 bp, 8 predicted proteins | sample MGYA00242128_ERZ509048 | MGnify/ENA primary metagenome ERZ509048 (study PRJEB26280, sample SAMEA2338750) | human gut metagenome | biome: human gut; feature: human-associated habitat; material: faeces...
AGATAAACCACCCCTGCACGGTCTTTTTTGGAAATGTCTCCTCCATCCGCTGGTATGCCTTTTTCCATGCCGCCTCCGAAAAGACAATCTTCTCCCCGGACGGCACAACCTCCTCCATCTCCAGCGCCCCATCCACAAAGAGGCACGGAACCTCCTGCTGTGGATCCGAATTTCCGAGCAGCAGCCCAACCCGGAGTCCCGGTCCGCCGGATGGATATACCTGTTTCAAATACGTGTTTACATAATCTTCCACATACAACCGGACCACCTCATCCCGCTCGCCGATCTGCCGGATATTTTTCGGCAAGCCTGTCCGTTCCTTTCCCTTTCCGTCCTTTGAGGTTCCCCTGTAAACCATTTCGATCATACTCCCAATCCTCCTTTATACTACTTCCAGCTGATGCCCCTATCGTAGCACAAAGAATCTGCAAATTTTAGCAATCCGTGGGATACTTTTCAAGAACTTTCCGACATGTTTTTCATCGGATTGATGCGAATAAACCTTCCTTTTTTCGGATACACTGTAAAAGCCTTTAACACGGCAAATTTTTAAGAGAGGGATGACAATCATGTTTTCTTCCGATACGATCTGCTATTTTAATGCAGGCTCTTCCGATACCGCAGAGCTTCTCGGAAATTATCTTTCTAAAATTCTGATAAAAAGCGGTTTTTCAGATATCGCACCTGTCCTTCTATGCATCGGAAGTGACCGTGTGACCGGTGACAGCTTAGGTCCGATGGTCGGCAGTGCCCTGGAAGAACGGTACAAAAAAAGCATCCCCGTGTTTGGTACACTGAAGATGCCTGTTCATGCCCTCAATCTTGAGGAAACCATCGATGCGATCCATCTACATTTTCCGGATCATCCGCTGATCGCTGTCGATGCTTCCTTTGGAACAAAAGAACATCTTGGCTGCATTACGGCCGGCAAAGGAAGTCTCTGTCCCGGTGCCGGCGTCGACAAAAATCTGATTGCAGTCGGTGACTTTTTTGTGACCGGAATCGTAGCATCCTTTTCTCCGTTTTCACATCTGGTGCTGCAGTCAACACGGCTGTCTGCCGTGATGCCGCTCGCCTCGCAGATTTCCCGCGGGATCGCTCATGCCATTGACGAAATTGCTCCCGGCTATAACCTTTCTTCGCAGATACTTTGAAACTGCATGACTGATCTTACATGCATTTTGTCCTCATTACAGCTCCACGCGGCCTTCCAGGGCACGCAGCAGAGTAACTTCATCAATATATTCCAGATCTCCGCCCACCGGTACCCCGCTGGCAATCCGGCTGACTTTGATACCGGTTGGCTTGATCAGTTTGCTGATATACATCGCCGTTGTCTCACCTTCCAGGCTGGAATTGGTAGCAATGATCACTTCATTGACATCGCCCTGAAGTCTTGTCATCAGCTCTTTTAATTTTATGTCCCCCGGTCCGATGCCGAGCATCGGTGAGATTGCCCCGTGCAGAACATGGTAGACACCGTCATACTTGCCGGTCTTCTCGTACGCCGCCAGATCTCTTGTATTTTCCACGACCATGATCGTCTTGTGGTCTCTTGCATCGTTCTTGCAGATCGGGCAGAGCTCATCGTCTGTCAGCGTAAAACATTCTTTACAGTATCTGACGTTCTTCCTTGCATCGATGATCGTATCCGAGAGCCGCTGCACTTCCTCGATCGGACGGTTAATAATATGAAACGCCAGGCGTTGGGCTGATTTCGCCCCCACACCCGGCAGTTTGGACAGTTCTTCGATCAGTTTTGTGATATGACTGCTATAATAATCCATCAGAACGGAAATCCTCCACCCATACCAGTAAGTCCGCCTGTCAGTTTTGACATGACTGCGTTGGTCTCTTCCTCTACTTTTCTCAGAGCTTCGTTGGTAGCTGCCATGATCAGATCTTCAAGCATCTCGATATCATCCGGATCAACAACTTCCTCGGATAATTTGATCTTTGTCACTTCATGTTTTCCGGAAACTGTTACCTCAACTGCTCCGCCACCAGCTGCCGCAGTTACCTCTTTTTCTTCTAACTCTTTCTGAGCTTCCTCCATCTGACGCTGCATTCTCTGTGCCTGTTTCATCAGATTATTCATATTTCCAGGCATACCACCTGGGAATCCACCTCTTTTTGCCATTGTAATTCCTCCATAATTGTTTTCAACTCATGATATATAAAGACTGTCGAGCAAGGCTCGTATAGATAGCGATCATGAAGCTATGCTACATGATAATATAATTTTCCAGATTCGTCCAGCTGGAAATTAGAAATCATCTTCTTCAATCTCAAAATTGATAAGTTGTCTGAGATCCGGATAAATCTCCTCACTCGCGTGTCCGGTGTCATTTTGTTTCACCTGAAGTTCCACTTCTTTTCCAATCCGCTCTGCAATCATCATTTTCAGACTGTCCTGACATTCTGAACGATTTTCCGAAATGTACTCATACGCATTCGGATCTTCAAATACCAGAAGCAGACAGTTATTTGGTCCAAGTGTTGGAACTGCCTTATTCAGATAGGTTTTGGTAATTCCGGTAAGCTGGGACAGGATTCCCTTCCAGTTTCCAATAATCTGTTTGACATCCTCCGGGATTGCTTTTGGGAGCTCCATTTTTGCAATTTCTTCCGATGCAGTTACCTCACTGCCCTGCCTGGGGCTTTGGGATTGTGCAACAACAACACCTTTTTCCAGCTTTTTTTCCAGACTGTCCACACGGTCTATGAGTGATGTATAATCTTTTTCCATTTCTGGTTTACATAACTTTATTACATTTATTTCAATCAAAATACGCTTCTGCGTTGCATATTTGATCTGATTGCTGAGTTCTGAAAAAATACGGATGTATCTCATTAAGATTTCCGGATCGACCATTTCCGCTTCTTCTTTTAACAATGCAAGGTTATCCGCAGAAATGTCAAGTACATCTTCCATATTATCTGAGCTCTGGACAAGAAGAAGATTTCGCAGATACCATGTAAAATCTGTGACAAACTGCCCCATCTCGCGTCCTTCAATGACCATCCCGTCAATCACCTGAATTGCCCCGGTCACGTTTTTATCCAAAATCTGTCTGAGCAAGCGGCTGAACACTTCCGTATCTACTGCGCCAAGCGTCTCAAGCACTTTTTCATATGTCAGTTCCTGCCCCAGATAGAATGCAATGCACTGATCCAAAAGGCTCAATGCATCCCGCATGGAACCATCTGCTGCCTTGGCAATGTAACGGATTGCCCGCTCCTCCACATTTACCTGCTCTTTTTCCATAAGATCCGTCAGGCGTCCTGCAATCGTATCAATGGAAATTCTCCGGAAATCGTATCGCTGGCAACGGGATAAAATCGTAATCGGAATCTTGTGTGCTTCCGTTGTGGCAAGAATAAAAATAACGTATGACGGTGGCTCCTCCAACGTTTTTAACAGTGCGTTGAACGCTCCTATGGAAAGCATATGAACCTCATCGATAATGTATACTTTGTATTTTCCTTCGGTCGGACGGTATTCCACTTCCTCACGGATCTGACGGATATTGTCCACGCCATTGTTGGACGCCGCATCGATCTCGATCACATTCATGGAACTGCCCGCCGCAATCGCTTTACAGGTCGGACATTCCCCACAAGGGCTGCCATCCACCGGATGCTCACAGTTGACTGCTTTTGCAAAAATTTTTGCGATCGTCGTTTTACCGGTTCCTCTTGTTCCGCAAAATAAGTAGGCATGTCCGATACGATCTGCTTTTATCTGGTTTTTCAAAGTTGTTACGATATGATCCTGTCCTTTTACATCTTCAAATTCCTGTGGACGGAATTTCCGGTACAACGCCGTATATGACATGCTGTTTTTCCTCTCTTAGTTATGCCCGGCTCTGACGATGCAGTTTGCCGGGCATTCATTTTTTATGTTTTTAATCACCAAAACTGATTCCGATACGTTTTGCTTCCTGAATCATCTGGCAGTCCGGATCAACGGTTTTCAATTTGCCGGAAACCTCTGCCAATGGTACACGTTTTGTCTCTCCATTGATCATTGCAATCATGCAACCGTAATCTTCCTCAATGATTGCCTGTGCTGCTGCAGAGCCAAGTCTGGTACAGAGCACTCTGTCATATGGACATGGGCTTCCGCCCCGCTGTGTATGTCCCGGAACCGTAACACGGACCTCAACACCTGCTGCTTCATAAATCTGATCCGCAATCTCATAGGAAACGGACGGATATTTGCGGTCGGCCACTTTTGCCTTGTATGCTTTCTTTGTCAGGGATGAATCCTCCTTGGAAATCGCACCTTCCGCAACTGCAAGAATTGTAAATCCTTTTCCTGCTTTTGTTCTCTTGTTGATAGCTCCTATCACTTTATTGATATCATATGGAATCTCCGGAAGCAGGATAATGTCCGCACCACCGGCAATTCCTGCATATAACGTCAGCCAGCCGACTTTGTGTCCCATAACTTCCACGATAAATACACGGTTGTGAGAAGCTGCTGTCGTATGAATGCAGTCGATTGCCTCTGTCGCAATGTTGATCGCGCTCTGGAAACCAAAGGTAACATCGGTTCCATAAATATCATTATCGATTGTCTTTGGAAGATGAACCACATTTAAGCCCTCTTCCCGGAGAAGGTTTGCCGTTTTCTGCGTTCCATTGCCGCCAAGGATCACAAGACAGTCCAGATTTAATTTATGATAAGTCTGCTTCATTGCCTCTACTTTATCGAGACCATTCTCATCCGGCACACGCATCTGTTTGAATGGCTGACGGGAAGATCCTAAGATTGTTCCACCTTTCGTGAGGATTCCGGAAAAATCTGCTGAAGTCAAAAGACGGTAATCTCCATAGATCAGCCCTTTGTATCCATTGTGAAATCCGTATATCTCAAGTTCATCTACATTATTGCTCAGTCCTTTTACCACACCACGCATAGCAGCATTCAGTGCCTGACAGTCGCCGCCACTTGTCAACATTCCGATTCTTTTCATACGTAAACAGTCCTTTCTCATTACTATATTAAATGATTTCATTGCTAATCTAGATTATAATATATTTTTTTAACAGGTACAACTATTTCAAAGCTTGCAGATTATAGAAAATATGGTATACTAAACAAGTATTTTTATACAAAAAGAAAAGCGTATCACGTTTTTCTATGGAGATATACCCAAGTGGCTGAAGGGTCCGCACTCGAAATGCGGTAGGTCGGTAAATGTTCCGGCGCGCGAGTTCAAATCCCGCTATCTCCGCTAAAAAAGGATATCGCATGGTAATTCCATGCGATATCCTTTTTATATTAAAATTTGCTTTCGAAAATGCTTTATTTCACATCTGTCACTTCGTAACCTGCATCTACAACTGCCTGTTTTAATGCTTCTACAGAAGCATCGCCTGTTACGACTGCATTTTTGTTTTCAAGGCTTACGGTAACTTCTGTTACGCCTGCGACCTCTTTTAATGCTTTCTCTACATGTGCCTGGCAATGGGCACACATCATGCCTTCGATTGAAATTGTTGTTGTCATAGTTGATTCTCCTTTATCATTGTTTGTTGATTTTATATTATTATCCAGTGCATTGTGCTGGTTAATATCTGCAATTGCACTTGCAGCGGCATCCTGATACGGTTCACTTTGTGTCTTTTTCGCATCGTGCAGTTTTACCCATCTTAACCGGAGTGCATTACTTACCACACATACGCTGCTCAGACTCATGGCTGCTGCACCGAACATCGGGTTCAATTTTATCTGGAAAAGCGGATACAAAACACCAGCTGCAAGCGGGATTCCGATACTGTTGTAAAAGAATGCCCAGAACAAATTTTCTTTGATGTTGCGGATCACGGCTTTGCTTAATTTTACTGCACCTACAGCGTCAAGTAAATCGTTTTTCATCAATACGATATCAGCGCTCTCGATTGCTACATCTGTTCCTGCCCCGATCGCAATTCCCACATCTGCGGAGGCAAGTGCCGGCGCATCGTTGACGCCGTCACCGATCATCGCTACTTTATGTCCTGCCTGTTTTAAGGCTGAGATTTTCTCCTCTTTCTGTGTTGGCAGAACCCCGGCGATCACCTCATCGATACCAACCTGCTCCTTGATCGCCTGTGCGGTCACTTCGTTGTCACCGGTTAACATAATGACATGTATGCCGTAATCACGGAATTTCTGTACCGCCTCTTTACTGGTCGGTTTTACCACATCTGCAACTGCCACAATTCCAAGGAACTGTTTTTTATCTGCAAAAAGAAGCGGTGTCCTGCCCTGTTTGGCAAGTGCCTGGATCTGATTTTTCTGTTCTGTAGAAAGGCTGATTCCTTTCTCTTCCATCATTTTCTCATTTCCTGCAAAATAATGTGTACCGGATACTGTACCTTCGATTCCTTTTCCAAATAAAGCGTTGAAATCCGTTACTTTTTCCAATGCAATACTGTTTGTCTCGCAATAGTTTACAATCGCCTCGGCAAGCGGATGTTCGCTTCCCTTCTCAAGACTTCCTGCAATCTGAAGAAGCTGCGTTTTATCTGCATTCTTTCCGGCAGCACAGATAATATCTGTCACGACCGGTTTTCCCTGTGTGATGGTTCCTGTCTTATCTAACACAACGGTGTCGATCTGATGTGCCGTCTCTAATGCGTCACCGGATTTGATGAGGATCCCGTTCTCTGCACCTTTTCCGGTTCCAACCATGATTGCTACCGGTGTTGCAAGACCAAGTGCGCACGGACACGAGATCACAAGCACTGCGATCGCAGTTGACATGGCAAACTCAAACGTTGCGCCGGAGATCAGCCAGATAACTCCTGTGATCAGTGCAATGGTAATAACGGCCGGCACAAAGACTCCGGCAATTTTATCTGCCATTTTTGCAATCGGGGCTTTGCTTGAGGAAGCTTCCTCAACCAGCCTTATGATCTGCGCAATTGTAGTGTCTTCACCGACTTTTGTTGCTTTTGCACGGATGAGTCCGGATTTATTTATGGATGCAGAGACAATGGTATCTCCCTCCTGTTTTGGCACCGGAATGCTCTCACCTGTGATCGCAGATTCGTCAAAAGAGGATTTTCCCTCCAGCACGATACCGTCCACTGCAACCGATTCACCCGGTTTTACAAGGAAGATTTCTCCTTTTCCCACATCTGCTGCATCCACGACCTGCTCCACACCATCTCTTACAACCGTCACGGTCTTTGGTGCGAGATTCAGAAGTTTTGTGATCGCCTCGCTTGTTTTTCCCTTGGACTTCGTCTCAAGATATTTTCCAATGGTGATCAGTGTCAGGATTGTTCCGGCTGACTCAAAGTATAAGTCGTGGGCATACTGATGTACGACCGCCATGTCGCCATGTCCCATCGCATAACCGATACGGTAAATGGCAAAAATACCATAGAGGATTGCCGCACCCGCACCGATTGCGATCAGGCTGTCCATGTTCGGGCTTCTGTGCCACAATGTCTTAAATCCGTTTTTAAAATATTTCTGATTTGCGATCAAAATTGGCAGCAACAGTAAAAACTGTGTAAACGCATAGGTGATTGCATTCTCATTTCCATGCAGAAAGTTCATGGTAAACGGCGGCATCGGAATGTTGAGCCACTGATATATCATATGTCCCATGGACACATACATCAACGGTATCCAGAAAATCAGTGAGACGATCAGTCTCTTTTTCATGTTTTTCACATTCTGCTCTACGGCTGAAAGTCCATTGTTTTCCTGACTGTCCGACTGTCCGGACGTTTTTGCCCCGGATTTTGCGTGCCCGTCTTTCACCGCTGCACCGTATCCGGCATCCTCCACTGCCTTGATAATTCCTGCTGTATCAAGTTTATTCTCATCAAATTCGACCTGCATACTGTTTGTCAGCAGATTCACGCTGACATTTTCCACCCCGGTGAGCTTGCTCACACTTTTCTCCACATGGGATGAGCAGGCGGAACAGGTCATGCCTGTAACATCAAATCTCTCTTTCATGTATGTCGTCCTTTCCTGTTATGTTCTTTCCTGTTATGTTCTGCTTTTGAATATCAGAGCTCACTATTTCATCAGTTTCTTCAAAAGTTCACATAGTTCATCGACTGCCTCTTCATTTCCTTCGCGGATATCCTCCGAAACACAGGTTTTGATATGTCTCGCCAGAAGTTCTTTGTTAAACCCATTCAAGGCCGCCTGGATCGCTGACACCTGTGTGAGAATATCCACGCAATAACGATCGTCCTCCACCATCGCCCTGATTCCACGCACCTGTCCTTCAATACGGCTCAAGCGTGTCATGAGCGCTTTCTTCTCCTGCTCATCACGCTGTTTATGTTTTACATTGCCATCCTCATTGCCTTTACAACAACATGTCATAACCTCCACATCCTTTCTGTCCATCGCACCCTCATTTTGTTATCTGAGTATTATTTTCTACCACTTATGATATTGTCATTCATTATATTCAATATACCCCTGTGGGGTATATTGAATATAGTACAGGATAACAGAAAAGTCAAGCATCATTATTTACTATTTTTCTCAATAACATAATTGCTAGCCGCTTAACTTAACAATGCAAACAATATAAGTTCATGATATAATGTGCGTAAGCAATGAGCAGTGCCATAGACAGAGAAAATATTTTCTGACTGCTTGCAGGCAAGGAAATATTTTTCCTGTCTATGATAGGGCGAATGCCCGACAGCCAGGAAAATCTCTGATTTTTCTGGCATGCACTGCGGACTCAAGTTCATGGTACAATAATCGGGGAGGCGATATATATGAATTTGATAAATGAATATAGAAAGTTTTTGAATCATTCTAAATATGGTGGGATTTTATATATTATCAATTTATTGTTGATCATCTGGATAACAATATACATAATACAGGCACTTTTTTCCTGTTTATTTTACAAGCGATTGACGCCAGAAGATTATGAAGTGGGGTATGTTAAAAGTTACACAACCAGTCAGCAGACAGATGACGGAACATCAGGAGATTCCATTAATTATAAAACAGAAGTGTTTTTTCGAGTTGGTGGAAAGGAATATTATGCAGATTTGGATATCCCTGTTCGACTTAAAACAAAAGTGATAAATGCAGGTATGGATGCAAATTATTTGATTGGAGATATCTATTATAAAAAAACAGACCCAGAAAAAGTAAAAATTGTAGCATTGCGGCGTCATGTACTTCCCTTTGTAGAAAATAAATATATCTGTAAGGAAAATATAGATAATTTTTGTGAGAAGATATTTGCATCATATCAAAAACAGGATTATGATACATTGGCTTCCGTTGCTTATCTTGGCTTAGAAAAAGAAGTAACTGGAAAAAGTGTAAAAGAGAATTTAGAGGCAGACTTTGACTATTTTAAAGAAAAGAAAATAGATTTGAAGTCGTTACAATATACACAGTTTGATAGTGATTGCACACATTATGTGTATATTTCAGATGGAAACGGAAATGGAATAACATATTATATTACTGTGAAAGATGGAAAGTATAAATTAGATTTACGATATCGGATGTAAGTTTAACTATTTTGGCAGAGGAATTTCTATGGATAAGATTTTACGAGAGAACCAACCGAAGAGTCTTTTGAGAATTTTACAGGGAAAAAATGAATATATCAGTGCTCCATGCAACGGAAACGGAACCTGTGGAAAATGCGTGGTGCGTTTTCAGAGCGGAGCAACGGAACCATCGGTTCGTGACAGAGAGATTTTTTCGGAGAAACAGTTGGAAGAGGGGTACCGCCTTGCATGTCAGTCTTATCCGACCGGAGTGTATGAAATTGAGATTCCGCAGAAAGAGGAAGAAATTGAGGTTCTTTCCGGGTGGGAGGAAAAAAAGGAAACACTTGGAGAGTGCAGAAAAGCAGAAAACAGCACGCATGGTAGAAACTGTGCAGAAAGATCAGAACAGGCAGGTTACGGAATCTGTATGGATATCGGAACGACCACTCTGGCGGCAGTGCTGGTTGATCTGACAGCACAAGAGGAGTGTCAGACCGCTGTTTCCGTTAATCACCAGAGAGCTTATGGTTCGGATGTGCTTTCGAGAATTTCTGCATCGAATAGTGGAAAAAAGTGGGAGATACAGAGGTGTATCCGGCAGGATCTTCAGAAACTGATCCGGGAGCTTCTTCAAAAAGAAAA
>ENA-OROL01003423-OROL01003423.1-human-gut-metagenome-genome-assembly--contig:-NODE-3423-length-10121-cov-17.378899_pt1 | contig 10121 bp, 5 predicted proteins | sample MGYA00242128_ERZ509048 | MGnify/ENA primary metagenome ERZ509048 (study PRJEB26280, sample SAMEA2338750) | human gut metagenome | biome: human gut; feature: human-associated habitat; material: faeces...
CCCCAGCAGCCCCTTGTGCCCCGGCATGGCCACCATGTCTGCGCACAGCACGTCTGGCGAAACGTCCGCCATCCCGGCCGTCTGCGCCGCATCCACCAGCAGGGGAACGCCGCGCTCCCGGCAGACCGCGCCCAGCTGCGCAATCGGCTGAATCAGCCCCGTGACGTTGCTGGCGTGGGCGATGATCACCAGTGCGGTTTTGCGGCTGATGACGCGGCGTAGAGAAGCAGGGGACAGGATACCGCGTTCATCCGGCGCAAGCATATGCACCGTGATTTCCCCGCGCGAAACGTAGCGGTCGAGCAGCCGCATGACGGCGTTGTGTTCCGCGTAGGAGCAGATGACCTCGTCGCCGCGCCGCAGCGTGCCGGAAATGGCGAGATTCAGCGCTTCGGTGCAGTTTGCGGTGAACAGAATCCGCTCCGGATGATGCACACCCAGCAGACGCGCAGCTTCCTCCCGGCAGTGCTCCACCACCCGACCCGCGCGCAGAGCCAGCCGATGCCCGCCACGTCCGGGATTCGCGCCCATCTTCTCCTCTACGCCCGCCATCGCCCGAATGACCTCCGGCGGCTTCGGGAAGCTCGTCGCGGCATTGTCAAGATAAATCATCGACGCATTTCCTCCATCGTCCGCGAACCTCGGCGGGCGTTTTTTCATATTATTCTAATGGCGAAAAGGAGGCGGTAGAACCGATGAGGGAGGAGTTTTGCATTGCGGCGTTCCGTTCGCGTCAACAGGTGATGGCGTTTGAACGCGATTTGCGCCAGCACGGGGTTCGTGCGTCGGTGATGATTACGCCGCGCGCGGTGGCGATGGGGTGTGGGCTGAGCGTCCGCATCGAGCGGGAGGATTTGCGCCGCGCCGTGCAGGTGTATCGGACGACGAATCCGGGCAACTTGATTGGCTTCTATGACGTGTGGCAGGAGCCGACAGGGCGGACGACTGTGCGCCCGGCGGGGATTGAGTAACGAAAGGCGCCGCCTGATTTCACAATGAGACCAAGCGGCGCTATTGCTATGCAATTGTACCTTTTAGTGCAGCTTCCGGCACACCTTGATGATTTCCTTGCCCGTGACGGTCGTTTCCTGCCCAAGCGCGTCGTGACCGTCCTTCATGCGGCGTGTAATGAGCAGCGTGTCGTCATCGGGCGCTTCGATGTCGCAGTAGCCGAGGCGCAGCAGGTCGGATTCCTGCCGATGGCGCAGCTTGTTCGCGACGTATTTCTGCAGCGACTTGTCTTCACGCCCCCACGGGAAGGCACGGCGATTCCACGGGTCGTGGCAGCCGGTCAGTCCGACCTCGTCGCCGTAGTACACCGTTGCGCAGCCTGGCAGCGCACACAGCAGGTCGATGCAAAGCTTGTAGCGCCTCACAGCTAACTCGTACTCTTCCACGTTCAGGTGGACATGCTGCTGATCCGCCTTGCTCAGTTCCTGACATTCGCGTCCAGCAAGGATGTTCAGCGCACGGCAGCGGTCGTGGCTGCCGACGAGGTTCATCAGCGCGTAACGGAACTGCGCCGGGTAAACTTCCTCCTGATGGTGAATCAGGCGCACGAAGGTGCTGGCGGACGTTTTGCCCATCACAAAGTTGAGAATCGCCTCGCGCACGGGGTAGTTCATCACGCTGTCGAGCGTGTCGCCTGTGCAGTAGCAGCGCGTTTCGCCGTAAGCAACCTTGTTGCTCGCGTCCTCCCACACTTCGCCCAAGACAACGGCTTCCGGGTCGGCGGCCTTTGCGGCGGCGCGCAGCTTGCGCAGGAAGTCCACCGGCAATTCGTCCGCCACATCCAGCCGCCAGCCGCAGCTGCCCGCCTCAATCCAACGCGGCACAACACCCTCGTGCGGCTGGAACATGAACTTCTGGTATTCCGGATTGTCCTTGCGCAGCTCCGGCAGGGAGAGAATGCCCCACCATGCCTTGTAGTCTTCCGGATAGTGGTTGAAGGTGTACCAGTCGTAGTAGGGGGAGGATTGCCCCTGATAGGCGCCGAGCGTCGGATAATGCCCGAAGTGGTTGAAGTACACGCTGTCTTCGCCCGTGTGGGAAAATACGCCGTCGAGCATCACGCGGATGCCGACTTTCTTCGCCGCTCCGCACAGTTCGGTGAACTCCGTGTTCGTGCCGCACAGCGGGTCAACCTGCGTGTAGTTGCCCGTGTCGTAGCGGTGATTCGACCGTGCGCGGAAAATCGGGTTCAGGTAGATAATGTCGATGCCCATGTCCTTCAGGTAGGGCAGCTTCTCCTGAATGCCGGTCAGCGTGCCGCCGTAGAAATCCAGCTCCTGATACTTGCCGCCGCGCAGGTCGCCCACGCACAACAGCTCTTCATCCCAATTCTGGTGGACATAGCGGTCTTTGCGGTCATCAACGGCTTTTGTTGGCGCATGGCGGAAACGGTCGGGGAAAATCTGGTAGATATTCGCCCCGTGGAAGGCTTCCGGCGTCTTGTAAGCCGGGTCGTAGAGCGTAATCTGGAAGGATTCCGGCTCGCCGTGGTCATACGCGACACCGACGCCGCCAAGTTTGTCCGGCTGGTTGCCATAGCGGATGGTGCGACCGTCCTTGCGGTAAATCAGGAAGTAATACCAGAAAAGCCCCGGCGTGGTCGGCAGGGGAATGGCAACTTCCCAGACATGCTCAGCGGTCGGCAACATGGTGTAGCAAAGTTCTTCCGTCATCCAAGTGCGCAGGACGACGCTCGTCGCTTCGTCGCAGTGCAGGCGAATCAGAACATTGCTGCCAGCCGGAGCAGGGCCGGACGGCGTGCGATAAAATTCGTTGTGGGAATCGTGCAGCAGCATGATATCCATCCATCCAATCATCAATAATTGCGGAAACACGGCAAAAAAGCCCGAAATGCTCCGGACTTTTGAACCGGGAGCACTGCGGATGGATATTTTTCCGCAGTGCTCTCGAAAATATGCAGTTTATACCTTGCGCTTGAGCGGGTCAAGATGCCAAATGGTGTCGTTGTACTCGCGAATTGTGCGGTCGGAGCAGAAAACACCGGACATTGCGGTGTTGATGACCGCCATGCGGTTCCACTTGTCGCGGTCGGCATAATCCGCGTCGATGCGGCGCTGCGCCATCGAGTACGAGCCGAAGTCTTTCAGGACGAAGAACGGATCGGCCATGTTGCCCCAGTCGCCAATCAGCAGGCTGTGATACAAATCCTGCAGGGCGCTCGGCGCGTCCGGCAGCACGGTGCCGTCGATCATCTGGGTCAACGCCAGACGCAGTTCCTGATTCGTCTCAAAGATGGTCATCGGGTTGTAGTTGCGCTCACGGTACATATCCAGCACCGTGTCGGAACGCATACCGAAGATGTAGATGTTATCCATGCCGACCTGCTCGAAAATCTCGACGTTTGCGCCGTCCATCGTGCCGATCGTGATGGCGCCGTTCATCATGTACTTCATGTTGCCCGTGCCGCTGGCTTCCTTGGACGCGGTGGAAATCTGTTCGGAGATTTCGGTTGCCGGAATCAGCAGCTGCGCGCTGGACACGTCGTAGTTTTCGAGGAAGACGACCTGCAGCATCTTGCTGGCGCGCGGGTGCTTGGCAATCAGCGCGGACAGACCGTTGATGAAGCGGATAATCAGCTTGGCGCGGTTGTAGCCCGGCGCTGCCTTCGAGCCGAAGATGAACACACGCGGCCGCATGGTGAAGTTCGGGTCATTGACGATGCGGTTGTACAGCACAAGGATGTGCAAAGCGTTGAGCATCTGGCGCTTGTATTCGTGCAGCCGCTTGGACTGTGCGTCGAAGATGAAGTTCGGGTCAACGATTGCGCCCTGATGTTCTTTCAGGAAATTCGACAGGCGAACCTTGTTGTTGTGCTTAATCTTCTCAAACTGCTCGCGGAACGCCGCGTCGTCAGCATAGGGCGCAAGGTCATGCAGCAGTTCCGGATCTTTCACCCAGTCTGTGCCGATGGTGTCGCAGATAAGCTTGGTCAGTTCCGGGTTGCACGCCATCAGCCAGCGGCGATGCGTGATGCCGTTGGTAATTGCGCTGAACTTCTCCGGCATAACGAGGTAGAAGTCGTGGAACGTCTCCTGCTTGAGGATATCGCCGTGCAGCTTGCTCACGCCGTTGGTGGAGAACGTCATGGCAACGCACAGGTTCGCCATGTGGATGTAACCGTAGGCAATAATCGCCATGCGGCCCACGCGCTCCGCCTCGCCGGGGAAGAAGTTCCACAGGCGCGCGCAGAGACGCTTGTTCATTTCCACCAGAATCTGATAGATGCGCGGCAGCAGGCTCTTCACCATGTCTTCCGGCCACTTTTCGAGCGCTTCCGCCATGATGGTGTGGTTGGTGTACGCCATCGTGCGGCTGACGATCTGCTGCGCTTCGTCCCAGCCCAAGCCTTCTTCGTCCATCAGCAGGCGCATCAGTTCCGGAATCGCCAGACCCGGATGCGTGTCGTTGATGTGGATGACGACCTTCTCCGGCAGCTTGCTCCAGTTCGTGCCGTTGAGCTTCTTGAAGTCCTTGAGGATGTACTGGAGGGTGGCGGAGGTGAAGAAATACTGCTGCTTCAAGCGGAGCAGCTTGCCTTCGTAGTGGTTGTCTTCGGGGTAGAGGATGTTGGAGATAGCTTCCGCCAGTTCCTTTTCCTCCGACGCCTGCACATAGTGGCCGTGGTTGAAGTCGCTCAGGTCAATGCGCTTCGGGGCGCGGGCGCTCCACAGGCGCAGACTGTTGACGGTGGAGGTGTCATAGCCCACCAGCGGCATGTCGTAGGGGACAGCCTCGACCGTGTTGTAGCCGACGTGACGGAACACCGTGCGGCCGTTCTCGTTGCCCATTTCAACGTGACCGTTGAAGTGCACCTCGCAGGCGTCCTCCATTACGGGCATTTCCCACACGTTGCCGTTGCCCAGCCAGTAGTCCGGCAGCTCGACCTGCTGACCGTCCACAATCTTCTGGCGGAACAGACCGTATTCATAGCGGATGGAGCAGCCCATCGCGGGCAGGTCAAGGGACGCCAGCGAGTCCATGAAGCACGCTGCCAGACGGCCCAGACCGCCGTTGCCCAGCGCGGGTTCAGGCTCTTCCTGAAGCACCTTGTCCACGTCGATGTGCAGTTCGTCCAGCGCCTGCTTGTAGGCGTCGAGCGAGACGAGGTTCAGGATGTTGGTGTATAGGCTGCGGCCCATCAGAAATTCCACGGAGAGGTAAAATAGACGCTTGTTGTTGTTCGTCTTGCGTTCTTCGCGGGAAATCATCCATTTCTGCATGATCTGGTCGCGGACGGTGGAAGCCAGTGCGCGATAAATCTGCCCATTCGATGCTTCCTCAATGGTGCGGCCGTTATAGCGCTGCAGCTTGCCGATAATGGATGCCTTGATGGAATCCTTGTCAAAAGATGTCGTAGGCATGGGAATCCTCCTTTTATTTGCAAAGGGCTTTCGTGGAATGCCGTTGAATGCCCTGCTTCGGAATCAAACATTGCGATGCAAAATCATTGTTTGCATTGCCGTCGTGTATCATACCACAGAAATGGGAAAATGACAAGTATGCTTCCCGCCAGCTTCCACGACAATTTGTCTAAAAACGCCCAAATCTGCCAAAGAACGCTGACGAAAAGTATCGAAAACAGCGAAAACCCATTGCTTTAGCAGCAAAAACCGGGCTGCACAAGGGTTCACAGCCCGGAAATGCCTCCGCAAATAATTATGCCGATTATTGCAGCAGATACAAACAGGTTACATACAGCCCAATGCACAGCAGCAGCAGCCCGAAGGAAATGCTCACGCTCATGCTGCGGATGCCGCTGGAAACTTCACGGAAGGAAGCGTCCAGCACATACTCGAAGTCCGTGCGCATCGGGTGGCGGTGCAGAATCGTGCGATTAAGCAGCCGCGCCAGTGCATTCAGCGCGCGCCCCAGCGTGTAGGTGAAGCGGTTGCCGACTGGCACGGGCTTGCGTGTCTTGCGCATCCGGAAGATGGTCGCGCGGCTTGCCATCACGAGGTTTTCCGGCAGCTCCGCAATGAAGCGGAACACCAGTGTCAGCACCTGCGGCAGCAGCGTCAGCAGCAGCGGACGGTAGACAGCGTTCTCCAAGTCGAGCTTCTCATTCCAACGGTTGACGTACAGGCGCACGCCGCTTTCGTCCTTGCGCGTCAGCAGCGGCAGGACAATCAGCAGATACACCGCCGCGCCGATGATGATGGAAATCGCCGCGCCCTGCAGATTCTCCGCCGAGAAGTACGCAATCGCTTCCTTCAGCGCGGGTACGCCGAAGAACGACGCGCTTTTTGCCCCGAACGGCGTGAGCAGCAGCCCCGGCAGTGCGCCCAGGAAGGGGAGCGCCGCCGCACTGCCCAGCAGCGCAAACGCGGTTGTGCCGTTCATGTAGTGCGTCATGCCGTCGAATTCCGCCTGACGGGTCGGGTGCTTCTGCCAGAAAATGCAGATGTACAGCTTCGCCATGTACGCGACGGTCAATCCGCCGCTGATGAGAAAGAGCACCTCAATCGCCTTGTAGCCCATCCACGCGCTGCCTGCCGCCTGCATCTCGTCAATCAGTTCCAGCAGCCCTTCGTGCAGCAGACTTTTGCTGTTGTACCCGCTGCCCAGCGGCGGGATGCACGCAATGCTCAGCGCCCCCAGCAGGAACGCAATGTGCAGCAGCGGCTTTTTGCGCCCGAAGCCGCGGATATCATCAAGATTCAGCGCGTGCAGGTTCATGTACACCACGCCCGCCGCGATGAACAGCGTCAGCTTGATGAGCGAGTGATTCAGCATGTGCATCACGCTGCCATACGCCGCCAGCGTGCCTTCGTCGCCCAGCAGCACCATCACCGACAGCCCCAGCGTGATGAAGCCGATTTGGCTCATCGACGAGCAGGCGAGCGTCCGTTTGAGGTCGGTGGAGAACAGCGCCAGCAGTGCGCCGAGGAACATCGTAATCGCGGCGAAAATCATCAGCGCATTGCCGAACGCGGCATTGCCCTGCATCAGGTTCGCACACAGCACAATCAGCCCGAATACGCCGGATTTGGTCAGGATGCCCGACAAAAGCGCCGACGCGGGTGCAGGCGCAACCGGGTGCGCTTTCGGCAGCCAGATATGCAGCGGGAACAGACCAGCCTTCGCGCCAAAGCCGACCAGCGTCAGCCACACCGCGACGGTCACGTCCTGCTGCCCCATGGCGGCGCGCAGGGACGCAAAGTCGAGTGTCCCCAGCTGATGCTGCAAGAGGAACAAGCCCATCAGCGTCGTCAGACCGCCGATGACCGCCACCGCAAGGTACGTCGCCGCCGCCCGGAGTGCGCCCGGCGTTTCCTCCTGCGCGACCCATGCATAGCTGGCAAACGACATGATTTCAAAGAACAGGAACGTCGTGCCGAGGTTGTCCGAGAGGAACACGCCCAGCGTCGCACCGAGCGTCATCAGCGTGAAGAAGCTGTACCGCGCTTTGTTGCCGTGATGCTGGAAGTATTCCGGCGCAAACAGCCCCGTCATCATCCACATGAAGGCGGCGACGCAGCTGTACAGCCCGCGGAAGCCGTCCGCACGCAGGTACAGCCCCAGCCCGCAAAAGCCCGGCACGGCGACTTCGCCCTCCGGCAGGAACAGCAGCACCACGCTCAGCGCAAAAATTACAATGCCCGTGATGCTCACGAACCCGTTCATGGCGCGTTCATCCCGGCGGCCAAGCATATAGGCGATAATGGCGGCGAGGAAGGGCAGGAAGGTCAGCAAAATCAGAATCCACGATGTCATCTTTCTTTCCTCCTGTCCTTAGAAAATCACACCAGCGGAAATATTCCGCAGGAATGTCACCAGCGGCTGCGACCACAGTCCCAGACCTATCATCAGCGCGCACAAAATCCCCATTGGCACGAGCATCATCCAGCTGGGGTCGAGCTTTTGCCCCGCCAATTGCGCCTGATCAGCGTTGAGCGGGCGGAAGTACATCGGCAGTGCGGCGGTGAAGAGGTAGATTGCCGTCAGGATGGCGGAGATGATGAGACAGACAATCGCGACTGTTCCCATTGGCAGCTCCGTGGCGGACGCGGCGGTCAGCAGATTCCACTTGCTGACGAAGCCTGCCAGCGGCGGCGTGCCGACCAGCGCGATGCTGCCCAGCAGGAAGATGCCGCACGTCGCAGGCATAATCCTGCTGTATCCGCGCAGATCCTGCACATACTCCTTGCCGGTCTTGATGAGAATCGCGCCCGCGCAGTAGAACAGCGTAATCTTGATCACGCCGTGAATCACCAGATGGCTCAAGCTGCCCGTCATGCCGTCGGGAGTCATCAGCGCCGCGCCCATGAGCATGTAGGACAGGTTGGAGATGGTCGAGTACGCCAGACGGCGCTTGAAGTGCTGCTCGCGAACCGCCATTGTCGAACCGAAGAGAATCGTGAAGCAGCTAAGCAGCAAAGCAACCGTCTGCGCCCACGTTCCGTAGAGGAACGACGCGCCGAAGGAGTAGTAAATCACGCGCAGGACAGCATACGCGCCCGCGTTGACGACCGCCACCGCGTGCAGCAGCGCTGTCACGGGCGTCGGGGCGACAGAAGCCGCCGGCAGCCATGCGTACATCGGGAAAACAGCCGCTTTCGTGCCGAAACCGACGAACGCCAGCAGGAACACGAATTTCAGCAGTTCTTCCATCCCGCTGATTTTTTCCGCGTCCAGCACGCCGCCGAGGACAAAGTCCGTTGTCGTGCCGTAGTAGATGATGAACACCAGCGCAATGAACGCCAGCGCCGCGCCGGAGATGGAGAAGGTGAGGTACTTGCGCCCTGCGCGGATGGACATGGTATCCTTCTTGTGGATGACCAGCGGCAGGGTAATCAGCGTCAGGCACTCATAAAAGACGTAGAGAGAGAACAGGTTTGCCGAGAACGCGACGGCCAGCGTGACGGCGTAGCTCATCGTGTAGTAGCTGAAGAACGTGTTCGGGCGCTCCTCGTGCTGCATGTACTCAAAGCCGTACAGCGACGCCAGCGGCCAGAGGATGGATACCAGCCCTGCGAAAATGCAGCTCATGCCGTCCACGCGGAACGCAAGCGCCAGCTCGCTGTTCATGTGGCAGAGGACGTAGGTGGTATCCGTGCGGGTGAGCAGCAGCACCCACGTCAGGATGCTCGTCGCCAGCACGATGGTTTCAACGTAGATTCCGCGGGATTTCGCGCTGGAAAAGCGCATCAGTCCCATTGCCGCGCCGCCAAGCATGGGCAGCGCGATGGTCAAGAATAACAGCATATGCGCTTCCTCCTTACAGCAGTGCGGTCAAAATGGGGGAAAGAAGGTCAGTCAGCAGCGACGGGAACATGCCCAGCGCCGCTGACAGCACCGTCAGCACCAGCATGGGAATGAGCATCGACGCGGACGCTTCGCACTTTTCGCCGACTTGCGCGTCTTTTCCGGGGAAGAAGCCGCGCAGAACAATCGGCATCAGGTAGCCAGCCGTCAGCAGGGCGGAGAGCAGCAGCACAACGGGCCCAAACCAGTTCAGCCATGAAGCCACGCCCGTCATGGCAAGGCTGCCCTGCGCCAGCTCCCACTTGCTGAAAAAGCCCAGACACGGCGGAATGCCAATCAGCCCAAGACTTCCAATCGCGAAGCACCACATCGTGACCGGCATCCGCTTGCCGATACCACGGAGGGCATCCACCTGCGTTTCGCCTGTTTTCAGGATGACTGCGCCAGCGCCCATGAACAGCACGTCCTTGACCAGCGAGTGGCACACGACGTGCAGCATGGCGCCGAGCAGCCCCAGCGGATGCAGCGTGCTCAACCCGAACACGACGTAGCTCACCTGACTGACCGTAGACCATGCCAGCCGCTTTTTGAGGTGGTGCTCCCGGTACGCCAGCAGCGAACCGATGAAAACCGTCAAGAGCGAGAGTGCCATCAGCGCCGTCTGCACCCACGTTCCGCGCAGATTCTGTGCGCCGAGGAAGCAGTAAATGACGCGCAAAAGACCCAGCACGCCCGCTTTCGTAATGACGCCGGACAGCACCGCCGACGCCGGGGAAGGCGCGGCCGGGTGCGCCGTCGGCAGCCAGCCATGCATCGGGAACATGCCTGCCTTGGTGCCGAAGCCGATGATGACCAGGAACGTAATCAGCAGCAGTCCGCTCGGC
>ENA-OROL01003425-OROL01003425.1-human-gut-metagenome-genome-assembly--contig:-NODE-3425-length-10119-cov-2.277921_pt1 | contig 10119 bp, 7 predicted proteins | sample MGYA00242128_ERZ509048 | MGnify/ENA primary metagenome ERZ509048 (study PRJEB26280, sample SAMEA2338750) | human gut metagenome | biome: human gut; feature: human-associated habitat; material: faeces...
CAAGGCTTTTAGAATATCCTGTAACGTCACGATCCCTTCGATACTTCCGAATTCATCCGTGACCAATCCATATTTTATATGTCCCTGTTTCAAATGTTCCATGGCGTTATACACGCTTTGATTCTGGGGAAAATACTGAGGTGGGCGAACGATGGATTTTAGATTAAAATCCGGGGTATCCATTCTTCCAAAAAGGTCTTTCAGGAAAACAACCCCGACGATATTATCCAATTTCGTGTCAGCCACCGGGTAAATAGTGTGAAGATGTGCGTTTACCGTTTCCCGTAGTGTTTCGTTACTATCTTGTATGTTCAACCAGATGAGATCACTCCGGTGTGTCATGATGGAGCCGAGATCCCGGTCTCCGAGATTAAACACCCGTTCCACGATGTCTTGTTCTACTTCTTGAATCTCACCTTCGGCGGTACTTTCTTGGATGATTGCTTTAATTTCCTCTTCCGTGATTTTGTTCTCTCCCGATTTATTCAATCCCAATAGTCTCATCATGAATGACGTGCTGGCAGAGAGTAACCACACGAAAGGTGAGGCTATACGGGAAAGAATATCCATCGGGGCGGCAATTAGTTTTGCCATTCTTTCCGCGGCGACCATTCCTATGCGTTTGGGTACGAGTTCCCCGAAAATCAGCGTGAGGTAGGTCACGACGATCACGATAAGCGTTTTGGATATTAGTAATGCGTGAGGTTGCAATACCTTTATTTTTTCCACCCATACGGCCAAGTCGCCTGCGAGGGCTTGTCCGGAGTAAAGACCGGTAAGGATACCGATTAACGTGATCCCGATCTGTATGGTCGAAAGGAATCGATCCGGTTGATTTGCTAATTTTAATGCTCTTTGTGCGGATTTGTTCCCGCTTTTGGCTTCTGTTTCAAGACGGGATTTACGGGCAGAGACCATTGCTATTTCAGACATGGCGAGTACCCCGTTTAAAATGATAAGTCCTATGATGATTAGAAATTCCATATATTAATTTTAAATTTTAGATTTTAGATTCCAGCCGCCCAAAGTCAGCGCTTTGGCTACCCCCTCTAACTCCCCCTTGCACAGGGGGAGGAAACGCTACAATGTAACATTGAAACTTCTTCTTGCGTCCGTTGCTTCACCGGTGGAAGGGGGAGCCAGAGGGGGTAGTTTTTTCCATTCTGAATTCTAAATTTTAAATTCTACATTACTCTAAATTTTCTCAACTTTTAATTGTCTCGGTCTTATAATTAGGAGTGAGGGTAATTTTGCAAAAAGTTCCTGAGTTTTTGACAGCTTTTCGCAGGTGGTATAACTCATCACTAATAAGGTTTCTTTATTTTCAATAAAAGTGTTCATGGTTAATGGTTTGTCCAGTACGAATTTGTTTGAATCGATTTGAACGAAATCATTCATGATTCTGGATTGTAGTTGTTTATCCACCTGTTCGTTAATAAAGCAAATCCGGATGGTCATGCTTTGTTCACCCAACCGGGTTCTGGCGTAATTGAAGAGGAACAAGTCGTCTTCACTATCAACGAGAAGTAAGATATGGGAAGCCTGCGTGAAACCTCTGTTCACGAAGATTCCCACGGAACAATCCACGTGATCCATGATAGATTCCAGTTTTTGCCGGAGTAGCGTTCCCGGTAAATGTAACGGGCGATCTTTTAATTGTTTCAGCCAGCGGGAAATCGTGGTGAATCTTTTACCCAGTTTTCCGGGGGCCGTGCTATTGTCTTGCATGAATTGTTGTCCTGCTCCGACGAACAGGTAGTCCACGTGTTCTTTCTTGGCCACGTGAACCATTTCCTGAATTAGTTTGTCGGTTACTTGATAACGTTCATCTACCTGTAAATTCAGATGGCGAGCCTCTTCCCGAAGGGGGATAAAACTCTCTTCTGCAAATTCTTCCGCTTTGGCAGGATTTAAGTCAGTTCCCAACGTGAAGTGCGTGGCAATAAGTTGACTGTTTTGCAGCCGATGTCCTAGTAAAAGATCGGCCATACCCAGTAAGGTTCTACCGGTTTCGGGACGACCAAAGGAGAGCAACACTTTCTCGTGGTGATGGGCTTTTTCCTCTTGTTTGGCAAATATCTTTTCCACGAGCGACAACATAGGGGTTGCCATGAACGTGGTCAATAAAGACATGATCAATAATACCACGAACATTTGGGCAGAAAGGATTCCCATCTCGAACCCGATGTTCAGGGCCACGAGTTGCATGAGTCCCCGTGTGTTCATCAGCGTGCCGACGATAAGACTATCTTTCCAGTTTTCGCCCACAGCCCGTGCAGCCAGCGTACACCCTCCAAACTTTCCGGCAATGGCTACCACGATGAATAGTAAGCACACACCCCATAGCTCCGGCGTGTTAATCAAACCGATTTCCGTGTGTAATCCCGAAAAGGCAAAGAATAGGGGAAGGAAAAATACCAAAGAAATGTCTTCCACTTTTTCCATCATGACTTTACGGAACCCGATGTTCGTGGGCATGACCACCCCGGCGATAAATGCCCCGAAAAGGGCATGAATACCAATGATTTCTGTTGCTACCGACGAAAGTACCAGAAACAAGAATATGAATCCCACGAAGGTCTTATTGATGACTTCCGAGTTGGCATAAATATCCCCGATTTTACGCAAAAACGGGCGCATGACCATAAACATGAAGGCGATATAGACGAGCGTTAAGGCAATGGTGTAGAGAGCACTGACGAAACTACCCGCTTTAGCTAAGGCGATTACGATGGCTAGTAAACACCATGCGGTGACGTCATCATTGGCTGCCGAGGCTATGGATAACATTCCGACAGGGCTCTTTGTCATATTACGTTCCTGCACGATTCGGGCCAACACGGGGAAGGCCGTGATACTCATGCTGATCCCGATGAACATGGCAAAAGGTAAAAATTCCGCTTGTTGTGCCCCGTGGTCAGCGTATACCCAGATGGCAGCTACCACTCCCAGGAAAAAAGGAACCACGATTCCGGCATGACTGATGACCAGAGTTTCGTTTAGTTTGTCTTTTATGACACTGAAATCTAACTCCAGTCCGATGACAAACATAAACAGAACTAACCCGATCTGGCTTAACAGGTTCAAGTTCATCAGTGATTCGGGAGGGAATAGTGCGGCAGAGAATTCCGGAAAGAAATATCCCAGCAACGAGGGTCCCAAGACGATTCCGGCCACGATTTCACCCATAACACCGGGTTGCCCGATGTATTTGAAAAGGAACGAGAAAATACGGACGGTGATCAAAATCACGATGATTTGTAACAACAAGATCGTTAGTGAGTTTGTCAGGTTGTCGGAAATGATTCGTTTGAATAGTTCAAATGAACTCATTTCCGTGTTTACCGTACTACTGACTTCTGAATGATCGATATGTTGACCCGTGCAAAGTGCAAAGTAAATCAAAGCACAGAAGACGGTCATCATGCCGAGATATATCCAGTAGTTTGTGCTATTCCTTTTCATGATCCTCAATGATTTTTACACTACTTTCTGTTTTTCATTCGTTTGAATGCCCGGAATATTTCTCCCACCCAAAGTACAAGAGACGTGGCGAGCGTGATCCAGATCCATTCGACCAAAGTCAATGGGATGGTCCTGAAAACGGAACCACCGAAGTTGACTACGAGTATCTGTCCCACGATAATTGCCATTCCCACGGTGAGGAAACCTTCGCTTTTGAATATATTTTTAAAGGCGGAATCATTTGTTCCGAAAGTCTTTGCATTAAACATGTTCCAGAACTGTAACATCACGAATACCGTGAAGAAGATCGTCAGGTTACGAAGTCCTTCCGGTGTTCCGGCCTCAATACCTCCGGCATAATTGGAGAGTACATATAACAAGCCGAGTAGGATAACCACGAACGTGATTCCAGTGGCTAATATCAGTCTCTGCATTTGAGGGACGATGATAAAGGCATTCGAATTTCTCGGTTTTCGTTTCATCACTTCCGGGCTAGGCGGGAGTGAGGCTAAAGCCCCGGCGGCAAACGTGTCCATGATGAGGTTTACCCACAACATCTGTGTCACCGTGATGGGAAGTTCCGAGCCGAACAAAGAGCCTAGTAATACAATAATCAAGGCTGCCACGTTAATGGTAAGCTGGAACAAGATAAATCGTTGAATGTTTTGATATACAGAACGTCCCCACATCACGGCAGAGGTTATACTACTGAATGAGTCATCTAGCAAGGTGATGTCACTGGCCTCTTTAGCCACGGAGGTTCCGCTACCCATGGATAGACCCACGTGTGCATGATTCAAGGCGGGGGCGTCGTTCGTTCCGTCTCCGGTAACGGCCACGATGGCTTGTTTTTGTTGTAGCAATTGAACGAGGCGTTGTTTGTCCATCGGGCGGGCTCGGGACATGATTTTTAAATCCAGTACCCGATCCAAGGCCTCTTTATCGGTTAATTGTGCAAATTCAACTCCAGTGATCACGTTCCGATCGGTATCTTTTTCTGTCCACAGACCGATTTGTCTTCCGATCTCTTTTGCCGTACCCGGTGTATCTCCCGTCACCATTTTTACTTGTATTCCGGCATCAAAACAGCGTTTTACCGCGTCCGGTACATCCGGGCGGATCGGGTCAGAAATTGCTACGATACCAAGGAAGGTTAATTCGGTGTTGTATAAGCGTCCGTCTTTAAAATGCGATTCATTATCCTCGATGACTTGGTAAGCAAAACCCAGTGTCCGCATGGCTTGATTTTGGTATTCCAGCAATTGGTTCTCCACGGTCGTTTTGTAATTGGCGATCGGTTGCACTTCCCCGTCGATCAACGCGTTCTTACATTGAGCGAAGATGATTTCGGGAGCTCCTTTCACGTATAGAATCTTTTTTCCCATGACGGGAGAGTCAACCAATGTGGCCATGTATTTCCGTTCCGTGGAAAAGGTTAACTGGTCGATCACCGTGGCATTTTCCCGGAGTTCTTGGTAATTTGCTTGTTGTCCGTTTAGCCAGAGTAACAAGGCAGCCTCGGTCGGGTTGCCTAAGGTTTTCACTTTGTCCGGATCGGAAAAGTCGAGGAATGCGGTAGTATTTACGGCAATACCCTCTTTTATCAGTCGGGAATTCTCGTTATCAGCTAGTTGTTGATCTTTCAGACCGTAGAAGTTAGTTTTGTACACGGTCATCTGGTTTTGGGTCAGGGTTCCCGTTTTATCCGTACAAATAACGGTTGTAGCACCCATCGTTTCGCAAGCATGCATTTTGCGAACGAGATTATTGGATTTTAGCATTTTACGCATACTGAGGGCCAAGCTCAAAGTGACGCTCATCGGAAGACCTTCCGGAACTGTCACCACGATCAGGGTAACGGAAGCCATGAATGCCGACAGGATTTTTTTTCCTAGGCTTAACGAAATCCACGCTTGCGGGTCCCAAGGTTTAACCCCGAAAGCCCAACCAATGGCGAGCATGATAACCAATGCTCCCAACCCGTATAAAATCCAGCGAGCCCAACTGCCTTGTTCTATGCTTTTGGGGAGTTCTTTTTCTTTTCCCCGTAATGCATGAACATCGTATATGACAGGCACCCATACTTTGGCAAGCATGATGATTGCCGTGATAATCAGTGCCCCGATCAATCCGAGTTGTCCTAACTCCGGGGTCGGGGATGCCGGGTTAAAGAAGATGGCTTTAATGAATAGGATGGTAAACGTGACCGCGGCACCGCAGAATCCCACGACCCCGATGAATTTTGCCAGCGAATCGAGCTGTTTGTCAAGTGGGGTAGGTTCTTCGCTTTTTTCCGAAGATTTTTCTGCCACTTTTCCGAATTCCGTGGCGTCTCCCACGGCAAGTACCTGCATGATCCCGTGACCGTCGGAAACGGTTGTTCCTCTCATCACGTGGTTGGAAGGGTAGGTGGCTTCCAAGTTGAATTCTGATTCGATCACGGTTTTATTGGCGATTGGTTCTCCGGTTAAACTGGATTCGTTCACCTGTAAGGAGATTGCTTCGAGAAGTATCCCGTCGGCGGGAATCTCTTCTCCTTGCTCCAAAAGCACAATATCATCCACGACAATATCTTTTTTAGGGACTTCATGTACATTACCGTTGCGGATAACTTTGATCAACGTGTCGTCATTCACTTGATTCAGCACGTCGAATTTCTTGTTTGCATCCCATACAAACCAGGTGGCGACCCCGGTCGCGAGTAAGATGGCCACGGCAATACCAATGGTTTCCGCGATCTCGATGATTCCTTCCGAGAAATACATGGAGATGGCGATACCTCCCGAAAGGAATACCGCAACCATTAATATGCGAATGACGGGATCTTCAAAGTTCCCGATAAAAATCTGCCATAAAGAGTCCCTTTTAGGGGGAGTTAACACGTTGGCCCCGTGTTTTTCACGACTTTCCAGTACTTGTTTATCTGTGAGGCCCGTGTAGTGTTTACGTGATTCCATGTTATAATTTAAGATTTAATTATTTTTTTTACGTGTTGACCGAATAATAAGATACGTGAAAAAGCCAATTCCGACGATTAACATGACGATGGAAATCTCGGTGAAATACTTTTCCAGTAACTCTTTTCGGGAATATAAAAAATAGCCGACGGTAGCCAGTATCAAGTTCCAGATACCACTTCCGGCAGCCGTGTAAAATATAAAGCTGTTTAAAGGCATTTTGACTAATCCGGCCGGAAGGGAAATAAAGCTTCTTACCCCCGGGGTAAGTCTTCCGATCAGCGTGGAGCTTTTGCCGTATTTCAAAAAATATTGTTCGGATTTTTCTACTTTTTCTTTGGACATCCGCAAAATCTTTCCCCAGCGTGATTCCGCGAAAGAATAAATGAATTTACGCCCTAACGTGTATGCTAACACGTAGTTGAAGAGGGCGCCTAGAACCGATCCGATTGTGCTGAAAATAACTACCAGCAGGAAATTGAGATCCCCGTTTGCAGCTTTCCAGGCTGCAGGAGGCACGATCAATTCCGCCGGAAAGGGAATGATGGAACTCTCAATGGTCATACATACGAGAACACTCCAGTAGTTCACGTTCTGCATATACCAATCGAGAATAGATTGAAGCCAATCGATCATATGTTGTTTCTAAATTTTTAATGTTTTTATTTGCTCTCACTTGTTATAATTATCGTTATGGTTTTGTCATAACAACAATACTTTCAGCGAGTAGATATAAAAACCTTGACTATGTCGGGTGGTCAGATATTGGATAAAGTGCCGTTCTTTTTTGGCTAAAGACAATTTTATCGGAATATTTTTTCCACTCTGCATATTGTGATGCGAATACACGTTTGTTTTAGGAGTTTTATTGAACCCGAAACGTCGTCCGTGGGAAGTTGCGATTCCTTCGTCGGAACCCAAATGAAGGCCTCGTGAGAGAGTGTCGTAGCAATGGGCAATCTCATCCGATTCGGATAGTTGTTCTGTTTGTGTAGGCAATGCTATCTCGTCCTCGTTTTCCTCAGTCTGTAGTCCATTGACTATGAGTAGTAAAGAAAAAATGAAGATAGATATATATACAAAAAACAGCCTTTTCATTATAAAATTATTTACAGGTTCAAAAGTAATATATTTTTGGATATATATCCAGTCTTGTTTACGCTTTTTCTTATCAATAAATCCATTTTATTGCGTACCTTTGCGGGGAATCAGAAATATTCGGATCATGACGGTAAAAATGATATTAGCTTGTATCGTGGCTCTCTTGGCGTTGGTAAACCCGGTACAGAAAGTTTTAATTGTTACTTCGTTGCAGGAGAGGTTTAGTCCTAAAGAACTTCGGTATATATCTATTAAATCATCTATTACTGCCGCGTTGATTCTGATCTTTTTTCTTTTCTTGGGAGAAGTTACTTTTAGCTACGTGTTCCATGTCGAGTTGTATTCTTTTCAAATCACTTGTGGGGCCGTGTTGATGTATAACGGTCTATCCGGTTTGTTGAAAGGTTTTTTCTTGAAAGTGGACGAGCATATCAAATTAGCCGATCTGACCACGGTGCCTATTGCCATCCCGATGATCGCGGGACCAGCAACCATTACGGCAGCCGTCACGTTTCCCGTTCAATACGGGCGTGAGATCACGATTATAGCCATCTTGATCGCTTTGGTGGTAAATCTGTTTTGTATGTTACAAGCCCGGCGAATCGGGAATTTCTTGATTAAATACAATTTTATGAACCCGTTGATCCGGATTATCGGGTTGATTGTTGCCACGATCGGGTTACAGATGATATTTGACGGAATCACGCTGTTTATAAAGACCTTGACCGTGTAATTTAAGGTCTCCAATTAATAATTCCGTTTGTAGGATGTGCCTTCCGCCAGTTTTGAAAAGCGGCATAATCGTGAATCCCGTCTTGGATGACGGCTTGATAGTACTCGATTCCCATGATTTCTTCAGTATCGGGAGTCTCGTACTTTAGTTTTAGTATGGTTTCTCGGATTTCCGGTGTCAATACCGCCGAGATTCGTTCTGCCACTTGTTCGAAATACCCATCATAGTAGGAACCTTTCAAAATGTGAATCATGTCGATTTGCCACAATTCATGATCGGTATCCTCGTACCACGCGTGCCATTCTATACAATGTTCGTCCGTGTCGATCAGGTTTTTGTATTCGATTCGTTTGATAGCCGGGTTGGCGGCCAGTTGCATGATGGCCTGGAAACTGATGGCCGGGGTTAATCGTGGGGTATAGACGTGGAAATCTATATCCCGGTGTTTCATCATCAATCCCATTTTTAATGACCCGACAAGATTGATTTCCGCCCCGATAGATTCCCAGATATTGATAATGTTAGTTGCTTGGACTATCTGTTTGGCTCGTTCTGTATTGCGAGCAGCAAGTTGTAATATCGTTTCCATGTGTTCGTGATTGAGAATGCGAAAATAACAATAAACTCTTTGAAAGCGGGTAAGAAGAAAGAATTTATTTTTTAACGTAAAATTGGTTTAAATTAACAATGCATTTCCGTGTTTTCCTCTTTTTCCTGCCGGGAAAGGGACGGGAGGCATGTAAGATGCTGGGGATCTTCGTGGTTCATTAACGACATTTTTTGTAAGTTACCGTAAAGTTACCGTAAAGTTACCGTAAAGTTACCGATAAGTTACCGTAGTAACACGGTGACTTGATATTCACGATTCGGTAATTTTCCCCAAAAAATGTAAATTTACAGTTAAGGTGCCTTTAAGCATTATTGAAGGTTTATCGAATCATTCAAGCGGGGATAATATGCACGAGAAAAAAGGAAACCGTGTCACCGGGCAATCAAACGGTGACACGGTTTTACTTGTATCTTTCTTTTTTATTTATTTTTCATCCCGATATAAAAGACATAGCCGTAGTAACTTTTGTATTTCCGGTAATAGTCTATTTCATCCAATTCCCGTTGTACTAATTGTTGGGCAGGTGTACTGTTTTTATATTTTTCCAAGAAGAGAGGAATGTTTTCTTGCATGGGTTTGTAAAAACAATCCAACCAACAATATTCAGGTAAAATGAAATGGGCTACCGGGGTGTATCCGGTTTCTTCCATTTTCTTGATTTTATTGGAAATGGTGTCAATTTCGGCATAATTAAAATTCCAGAATTGCTCAATCTCATCCGGTCGGGTATCTGTGAGCCAGGAAACTTCCGAGACGGCGATCATTCCTCCCGGTTTCAGAAATTGTTTCCATTCCCTTAGACCTCTTTCGAATCCGATATTATAGATGGAGCCTTCCGCCCAGATTAAATCTAGTTCTCCGGGTTCAAAAGGTAGGTTCTCCATGGAAACTGCAATGCCGGAAATCCGGTCGCTGAGTCCATGACAAATGGCACGTTCCTTTAAAAGTGTGATCATCTTCGGGAATAAATCGATTGCCGTGATCTGTCCTTTCGTGTTTTCGGCAAGCGTGATGGTTTGTCCACCGCTGCCGCAACCGATATCGGCAATTTTGGCGTTATCTGATAATTCCCCGATAAAGTTCAAGGCTTGTCGGGTGACTTGTTGACTTCCGGGACCTTGACGGTTTAGACGTGAAAAAAAGTCTACGATCATGTCAAAGTCGAAGTCTGCTACTAATTGTAATTCCTGTTCCATAATGGTGATAAATATATGTGATTATATGGTGAATCCCATAAAAATGATTTCCGGGTA
>ENA-OROL01003428-OROL01003428.1-human-gut-metagenome-genome-assembly--contig:-NODE-3428-length-10108-cov-3.507013_pt1 | contig 10108 bp, 6 predicted proteins | sample MGYA00242128_ERZ509048 | MGnify/ENA primary metagenome ERZ509048 (study PRJEB26280, sample SAMEA2338750) | human gut metagenome | biome: human gut; feature: human-associated habitat; material: faeces...
AAGAAGAGCAGTCTTTTTGTATGCCTTCAGCTCCTGATACGGTTTCTCCAGAGCCCCCTCCGGAGCGGAAACATATACCTGGACAACTTCTTTTCCGGCATACGCTTTTCCGGTGTTGGTGACCCTGGCAGTTACTTTTACGCCGGAACCTTCGACAACAGCTTTCACGTTTTCGATGGCAAAATCCGTGTAGCCTTTTCCGTAACCGAAGCAGTAATGCGGCTCGATGCCAAAGGTGTCAAAATAACGATAACCCACATAAATATCTTCCTTATAATAATTCTTATATGGATCACCAAAATTCTCCGTAGACGGATAATACTCAATCCTCTCAGCAATGGTATCTGTCAGCTTCCCACATGCACACACTTTACCGGTCAGCACATCAGCCACACCATTGCCACCTTCCTGACCACCCTGCCATGCATACAGAACAGCCTGAGGATGATATTTCTCCACCCAACTCATATCAATAATATTTCCAACATTCAGCACCACAACTGTGCACTTACTCACCTCACAGACCCGGCAGATCAAATCCTCCTCCGTCTCCGTCAGACAATAGCTTCCCAGATTCGTATTATTATCCTGATCTTCACCTGCAGTTCTTCCTATAATAACAAGCGAAACATCGTTGCTACGTGCGCAGTCCAGCATTTCCTCTGTAACTTCCATCTCTTTCTGAGACCACGGAACACGACCCCATCCCTGACCTTCATCATAAGGATTCTCTTTAATCCAGTTTGCATAAATACCCAGCAGTTTCTCATCCAGTTGAATCTCTTTACACTCCTTCAGCGCATCCAGAATTCCCACTACATATCTCGTATTCACCAGACCGCCGGAACCAAGTCCGCTTTTATAATAATGAAATGCCATGCGGCCAAAAACAGCCACACTCTCTCCCTCTCTCAAAGGAAGTGCCTGCTTCTCATTCTCCAGAAGTACACATCCCTCTGCGGCTGCCTGTCTCGCCAGTGTTGCATATTTCTCTAAATCCAATTTATAATCGTTCATGTTTTATCCTTTCTTTCTGAGAACAACATCTCTCAAGCGATGCAATGATCGTTCCGACCGTTTTTCCCCAATACTTTCTATTCCCCATCTTATCAGAAAAAATCTTTGCTGAAAACACTAAATATTTACAGGAAAATAATCCACCTTTCCTTCAAAACATCTTCAGCCTTTTACGGCACCAAGCGCGATACCTTTGGTAAAATATCTCTGTAAAAACGGATACAGGCATAAAATCGGTAGCATTGCAACAAACGCTATTGCCATTCTGACAGATGCAGATGGAATATCTGCAATTGCAACAGTTGACGCACCAGAAGCATTCTGTGTCAGTGCTGTCAAATCTGAAATCATCTTATTCAGAAGGTTCTGAATGCCATATAACTTCGTATCTCTAATATAGTACAGACCATTTGTCCAGTCATTCCAGTATCCTAATCCGGAAAGCAGACCCATGGCAATAAGAATGGGTTTACCCAGTGGCAATACAATTTTGAAAAAAATCTGGAATTGACTTGCACCGTCAATCTGAGCTGCTTCAAAAAGTGCATCCGGAATACTGGTCGCAAAGAATGTACGAATCAGCATAACATTCATAGCACTCATCAGAAGTCCCGGCACAATATATGCAAGCAATGTGTTATTGATATGGAAAATTCCTGTATACATGAGATATGTAGGAACCAGTCCACCATTAAATAACATGGTAAAAAATATGTAGAAATTCAGGATTCTTTTTCCTGGAAGATTTTTCAGGGAAAGCGGATACGCCAACAATGCAGACATTGCCACATTAATACTGGTTCCTATTACAGTGACCAGTATTGTAATTCCATATGCCCTGAATACATTTGCAGCATTATCCCAGATAAACTTATAGGCATGAATACTGAACTCTTTTGGAAAAAAGGAATATCCATCTCTAACCAGAGCACTTTCAGAGGTAATAGATGACATAAATAACAAGATAAACGGCAATACAATACAGATTGTAACCAGTATCATGACCGTATGTGCCAATCGTTCAAATCTTTTTGCACTTTTGCTTCTAACCATTTTTTACCTCCTAGAACATTGCATTTTCAGGGCTTAATTTGCGCACAACCACATTTGCCAGCAGTACACAGGCAAATCCGACAATGGACTGATAAAAGCCTGCCGCTGAAGCCATTCCGATATTTCCGGACTGAAGCAGTGCCCTGTATACATAAGTATCGATTACATTGGTGGTATCATAAAGCTGACCGGAATTTTGTGTAACCTGATAGAATAATCCAAAATCAGAATAGAAAATTCTTCCAATGTTTAACAGTGTCAAAGTGATTACAGACGGCATGATCGATGGAAGTGTAATGTATCGGATCTGTTTCCACTTTGAAGCTCCATCCAGTTCTGCAGCCTCATAAAAAGAAGGATCAATTCCGGAAATACTGGAAATATAAATCAGGCATCCATATCCTACACCTTTCCATGTATTTACGATAACCAGGATCACAGGCCAATATTTGGATTCTGAATACCAATTAATTGCTTCTTTCCCGAAAAACGGAAGAATTGTCTTATTCAGCATTCCATTGTCCCCACTGAAAAAGGCAAAAGTGATATAACTTACAATTACAATAGACATAAGAAACGGCAGTAAAATTGCACTTTGATAAATTGTTTTGCATGCCTTGCTCCGAATATCACAGATAAAGATGGCAAATGCAATTCCCAGAATCAGGTTGATGATAATAAATACAATATTATAAAGCAACGTATTTCTTGTAATCGTCCACGCATCATTAAACAGATAAGTAAAATTGCTGAGACCGGCCCATGGGCTGCCAAAGATTCCATCTACCACGTTGTAATTTTTGAAAGCAACCACAAGTCCTGCCATCGGCATATAATTATTGATAAAAAGATAAATCAGCCCCGGTGCCATCATCAGATAAAGCGGTACCCATCTTTTAAATTTTGCTTTTTTCATAAATTTTTCCTTTCAATTATCTGGAATATAACAGGGGATGCATAGCGGCATCCCCTGTCTGTGTTATTTATTCTCTTCCAGCCACTTGTCCAGCTGTTCCTGTTTGGTGCTGATCACTTTCTCAATTCCTGCTTTCTTCAGTTCCTCAATAAATTTCGGAAGTGTTTCTTCAGGATCTACTGTACCAGAACCAAGAGCAGCTGCATATTTTGCTTTTACATTACTCAGTGCAGCCAGTTCGTTTGCAACACTTGTAGAATCATAGGTAAATCCGAATGCTTTTGATTTGATTGCACTCTCATTCAGTGCCTTTGTTTCATCCCAGATATCTGGTGAATCACCCTCCCAGATATGCATTTTAAACTGGTCAAATAACTGCCATCCTTCTGCCAGATGATACGTGTTGCTGTCATCTTTTCCATCCGGATAGTTAATGATATTATTTTCAGCATCTACAACTTCGTAATCAACACCTTCTTCCCCCCAGTTCAACAGGTTCAGAATATCTGCATTTCCATATAAATAATCCAGACACTGCATTGTTTTATCTTTATCAGCAGAACTTGAACTGATGCCATAAGTCAGGTAAGAAATTTGTGCAGTACCAGCCCATGGTTCGGAAATCGGAGCAATCTCCATCTCTGTTCCGCAAAGTAAAGCGGCACGGGTATCATATCCTGGTTTGTTTGGTGCAAGGTAAGAAAAAGCGGCACCTGCTTTTACCTGATTCTCCGCACTCTCTGTTGTGGTTGCAGCATCTTTGGACAAATAACCTTTTTGCTGCCAGTCATACATTGTTTCTACAAACTCTTTATATTCATCTGTCTCATAATAATCTACAACTGTCGTATCCTGACCATGATCCATCAATACACCAAATCCATCAGTAAGTGTATCATTCATTTCATATTTGGTATCCGGTGTTGCACTGTTATTGCTTGCCATCATGACCATATCTGGATATTTTTCTTTCACAGTTGCATAAACGTCAGTCAAATCTTTATAATCTGTGATAGAAGATACATCAATTCCACACTCATCCAGAATATCTTTTCGCATAATAACAGATGACTGGCAGAACCATTCGCGTCCTGTTGTCACACCGTATACATAATTTCCGATATTTGCTGCTTTCGCAGTATCACCAAGCAGTTCTTTAATATTATTGCCATATTTGTCGATATATTCAGACATGTCAATAACCTGCTTCGCATTCACCATGGAATTAACCTGTTCCACCAGGATTGGTACAATGTCCATCTTTTCTCCACCGGATAGAATCAGCTTCATTGTTTCCGCATAGGCACCCCAGCTGATCGGTTCGATATCGAGTTCCATATTGATATCTTTCTTCATAATCTCATTGATTTTCTTCTCGATGCGATCTGTATCTTCCTCCTTATCTCCAATATAAGCCATTGTAACTGTATAAGTCTCATCAGAAGAATCTTTAGCCTCTTTTGAACCGGAATCGCCACAGGCAGTCAGCCCCATAGAAGCCAGTACCATAGCCATTCCCGCTGCAATCACTTTCTTATTCATCCTTTTACCTCAATTCTTTTCCTTTTTAATTTTTTTTGATGTATACATCTCTCTGTCTGATGTTTCTCATTATACAGATTTTCCAGTATTTTAATAGTAAAATAACGACCTCACACTTTCCGAAATCCGATTTCTTTTTTCATAGCTTGTCTCTTTTGTTGTATCAAAAGGTCGGAATATTATTATCTTTTTATCGGATTTTTGTTATAATTGTTTTCATCATAATGATTTTATAATATTTCAGGAGGTATTTATATGTATTCCAGACATCGTGTTGCCGGATACTCCATTGATCATGTCATAAAATTTTTGTTTTTTCTGCTGGTTCCGGTTGTAATCCTGGATATCATGATCAGCTGTTTTGTCATTTTTTCCATGCGTTCCCAAAGTATTCAGTCCCTGCAAGATACAACATCCCTTTATGCTTCGCAAATCGACACCGCACATATTTCCATCAATCGCTATTTAATCCGGCTCCTGACTGAAAATGACGATGCAGATACTCTGTTGGAAACACAGGACAAACTGGAATTCATTTCATCCGCAGAACGAGTTCATAATAATATTGATATTTTTCTGGAATCTTTTGAAAAAGGATATCAGATTTTTCTATATAATTCAGAGAATGAACGGATGTATCGTCCTACAGAAATTTTTCAGACACTTACTCAGAATCAGCTCGTACTGCTGAACAAGCATCTGATCCAAAAAATAACTGCGCCCAAAACAAGTTTCTACACGGATGCCTGGGAAGTACTAATGTTCGGAAAGAACGTATATTTTTACAAATCCTTTCATACAGGCTCCCACTACGCCTGCTGTTTTATTCCTGCTGACAATATCATTCAGCCACTAAAAAACATAATTAAAGAAAAAGACGGTTTCATTTCTCTTACCTCGCAAAACGGAACCGTACTTACTAATAAAGAACTGCTGAAGCAACACCATATTGAATTTTCAAGAAAAAGCAATTCCGATTCTTACGAGACTTATAATAAGGGAAATAATCTGATTATCAGCGGTGCTCTGATTATGGGTGCTTTTTATCCTCAGATTATTCTCAGCAAATTCAGGGCTTATGAAAAAATAATCCTGCTTCAGTTTATTCTTGTACTGGCAGTCCTTCTGGTCGCAGTTATCCTGTTTACTTCCATTTTCTATATGAAGAAACACGTTCTGACTCCGATCAAGCTCTTTTTAGAAAATCTGGCACATCTGGATGATTCTGCAGAAACCATCAGTTTAAAAGACACCAATCTTCTCGAACTTGAGCAGGCGAACTCCCAGTTCAAAAATCTGATGCGCCAGATCAAAAAACTGAAAATTGACATTTACGAAAAAGAACTGGAAAAACAAAAAACAATGATGAATTATCTTCAGCTACAGATCCGTCCTCACTTTTTTCTGAACTGTCTGAATACCATTTACAGTATGGCACAGACGCAGCTTTACGAAGAGATCATGAAAATGTCTATGATTACTTCCAACTATTTTCGATATATTTTCCAGAACACCCAGGATCTTGTTCCTGTAAAAAATGAACTGGAACATATAAAAAATTATATGGAAATCCAAAAGATGCGTTACGGAGATACGTTCTCCTATGAAATTCACGCAGAAGAAGGTACAGAAAACATACGAATCCCACCAATTCTGATCCAGACCTTTATAGAAAACGCCATCAAACACTCCAATACTTTTGATGACCCCATAATCATACGCACAGACATCGCCTGGATGACTGCCGGCGGAAATTCACATGAAAATATTCAGATTCAGGTCATGGACACTGGATGCGGATTCTCGGAAGACATCCTGCAATCCCTAAATTCTGCTATTCCTCTGGAACCTCAAAATGGTCACCGTATTGGAATTACCAATGCCATCCAACGTCTGAATCTGCTGTACGGTCAGGGAGAAGCGGTCATTACTTTCTCAAACCTCCCGTCTGGGGGTGCCTGCGTAACCATCCTTCTCCCTGCAATCTGATCCAATTCTCTGCCTAATTTATGAAAGGAAAGTTTTATGAACGCATTATTAGTTGATGATGACCGCTTTGTTGTAGCGGCCCTTGAGAAAAAAATAAACTGGGAGCAACTAACAATCACAGAAGTACTCACTGCTTTCAATATCCGTCAAGCTCAGAAAATCATAGAAAAAAACTCCATCGATATCTGTGTTTGCGATATCGAAATGCCCGGCGGTTCTGGTCTTGATCTTCTTTCCTGGGTCCGGGAATCAGGAAAAGAAATACAATTTATTTTCCTGACCAGCTATGCGGATTTTGATTACGCAAAAAAAGCTATCGAACTGTCCTCCCTCGATTACCAGCTAAAACCTATAGACTTTGATACTTTATTCCATATTCTGGAAAAAGCAGTTTCTAAAGTCAGAAAGAATGCTGCGCTCACCCAGACAAAAGCAGACAGTCAGAAATGGAAAGATAATTACCGCTATATTGTAGATTTATTCTGGAAAGAACTTTTTGCCACCACTCTGTTTCGTGAACCTTCTCTTCTTGAAACAGAATTAAGAAAAAAAGATCTTTCCTATACAGCAGATGACCTCTTCATTCCTGTTTTGTTCCGGCTTTATCCACTCTCCGGCCAGATAATGCCCATGGAGTCTTCCATGGTAGATTTTTCTTTCCAGAATATTACAGCCGAAACCTTTCAGAAATCCTGCATTCTCTATGAGTCTATAGTGATACTGAACACCTTTGAATACGTTGTCATACTTTCTGGATTGCAACTGGAACAAATCCGTCAGCCATTTACAGAAAATCTACTGACACTGTTCAAAAATCTTCAGAGTTTTCTGCACTGTGAAATTGCATGCGGCATTGCACCAGAGGTTTCCCTGACAGAACTGCCTGAAACTCTTACCAGACTACGTGAAATGAGAGAATCCAACCTTAACTCCGTAAATAAACCACTTTTTCTGCAAGATTTTGTTCCCAGCACAACTTCCTACATCCCTCCATCACTGGAAGTAATCAATACTTTTCTGGAACAAAAACAGGCAGACGCAGCTTTACAGAATATCGAAAATTACCTGTCCAAATACATTCAGGCCAGTGGTATCACCAAAAATTTTCTTCTGCATCTGAGACTTGATATCGAACAAATTGTTTTTTCCTATCTACATAAAAACGGAATCGAAGCACACACTCTATTTTCTTCAGAAGAAAGAGACGAACTGATCACAAAATCTCTGGACGCTGTACCATATATGTTTAATTATCTGCGCTATCTGATACAACGCGCCGTAGAATACAATAGCTTCATCAACGAAAAAGACTCCGTCGTTGATATTGTACTCAACTATATCCATCAGCACTACTCCGAAGATATCTCACGTACCATGCTGGCTGATATGGTTTATCTCAATCCAGATTATCTGGCACGACTTTTCAAAAAACAAACGCAGACCTCTATCATCAATTACATCACCACCTATCGGTTAGAAAAAGCAAAAGAGCTTCTGCTCAACCCTGACATCCCGGTTGGAACAGTTGCTTTGAAAGTCGGCTATGGAAATTATTCCTACTTTTCCAAACTGTTTAAAGATGTGATCGGCTGCACCCCCAATGAATATCGAAAAAAATAAAAAGGTTCTTTCTACGGTATAATTTAGAGGGGCTGTCAAACTGACATCCCCTCTGTATCTATTCTATTTTATTCCTTATGCACTTTCAGAAATTTCATAGTAATTTCCGTTCCACTTCCTTCTTCACTTCTCAGCACAATACTTCCATTCAAAGTGCTGACCGCATGCTTCACAATAGAAAGTCCCAGTCCGGTACCTCCAATCTCTTTGGAATGACTTTTATCCACTCTGTAAAATCTCTCAAAAACTCTATCCTGATCTTCCTTTGGAATTCCCACACCTGTATCCTTGACTACAATCTGTATCTCATGTGCAGTCTGAGTCAGAAAAATGCTTACACTTCCATCATTTCGGTTATACTTAATGGCATTATCGCAGACATTATAAACTGCCTCTTCCAGAAGTGTCCGAACTGCTTCCATCTTCATACTGTCCCCACAGATATAAAGATGCACATTCATGCTCTGTGCTTTCTCCTTCAGACTTTCAAAGGCATTCTTACAAACCTGATAAACATCCACCAGTTCCCAGGTGTAGGATGTTTTTTCCTCGTCAAGCTGGGAAATCTGGATCACATCCTCAACCAGCTGAAGCAGTCTCTGGGATTCCTTATAAATACGCCCTGCAAACTTGGGAATATCCTCACATTTCACCAGACCGCCCTGCATGATCTCCGCAAATCCTGAAATAGAAGTCAGAGGAGTCTTCAGCTCATGAGAGACATTTGCCGAAAACTCTCTCCGCAGATTCTCCCTCTCAAGCTTCTCTGTCACATTCACAAGCAGGATCACAGCACCTTCTGTTTTTTGTCCACGTACCACAGGATTGGCAATCAACTGGATATCGCTTCCATTTAATTTCAATATCAGTTCCGCATGTTCTCCGCTGAGAACCTGCTCGATCGCATGTCTGAAATCTTCCGCACGATCCAGACAGTAAACACTTTCTCCCTGACATACTTTATCTACCCGGAACAGATTCCATGCACTGGAATTGGCAGAAAGAATCATGGTATACTTATCAATCACGATCAGACCTTCCTGCATATTTTCTGTAATAAGAGAGAATTCTTCCTGCTGCTGTTTTGCCAGTTCCAGCTGCTTCTGGATTTGCCGGTTCTGTTTATGGATTTTACCTAAAAGCGGAGAAAGCTCCTCGTAAATCTTATTCTCCTCCGGATGTTCCAGATCCAGCTCATTCACAGGTTTTACGATCCTTTTTGATATCACAGATGCCATGATTCCTGATAGAATCAGCATCAGAAATAAGAGTCCACATAAGGGAAGAAGAAGATTTTCAACCAGTGCCAGCACAGAATCCTGAGTGTCTGAAACTCTCAGCACAGTTCCATCCTTCAGACGCAGTGCATAATAAATTGTTTTCTCAGAAAGTGTATCCGAATACCTGGAACATTCTCCTGCACCATATTTCTCTGCTTTCTGAAATTCAGTTCTGTTCTTATGATTTTGCATTTCATCTGCATCAGCCTTATTATCAAAAAGCACAGTTCCATCCCGTTCATTACAAAGGCAGCGGATGCATCTTCCCTGTTGTCCGACGAATCCGCTGCTGTTTTTGCAAAAAATGTGGAGGTTTCCAATCTTTACGAGAGTGTCTGGTGTGAAAAATATCACACCCCGTTTGTGCATGAATATCAGAAACCTCTTATCATTCTTCCCTGATACCGAGCTCTCATTTTCTGCCGATAACTGTTTCCCCTGTTATTGGCAGTTTTTTACTGTTTTTTACTGTTTTTTTCCGTTTTTCTCCTCCGATGCTTTCAGATGATTGACTTCCACATCATCGTGAGAGTATTCATCAAAAAATACCTTCCGGTTCTCAAATATCACACTTCCGTCTTCCAGTGTCAGATCCGCCGTAATCTCCGATCGGATTTTCTGAATTCCGTTTACGGTATCCAGCAATGTATTTTTTACGGTCACATTCGGATCTGAGGACGATGCATCCGTC
>ENA-OROL01003442-OROL01003442.1-human-gut-metagenome-genome-assembly--contig:-NODE-3442-length-10049-cov-37.521013_pt1 | contig 10049 bp, 9 predicted proteins | sample MGYA00242128_ERZ509048 | MGnify/ENA primary metagenome ERZ509048 (study PRJEB26280, sample SAMEA2338750) | human gut metagenome | biome: human gut; feature: human-associated habitat; material: faeces...
TTTATCGATGGCTTTGAGGATCAGATCGTCGGCCACACCCCCGGCGAGACCTTTGATGTCACCGTCACCTTCCCCGAAAACTACGGCAACGCGGACCTGAGCGGCAAGGAGGCTGTCTTTGCGGTGAAGCTGAAGGCAATCCAGAGCATTGAGCTGCCCGCACTGGACGATGATTTTGCCAAGGATGTTTCCGAATTTGATACCATGGATGCATACAAGGCAGACATCAAGGCAAAGATCGAAAAGAGACACGAGAACGCTGCCGAGTCTGTCTTTGAGGAGACCGTCGTAAATGCTCTGAATGAAAAGCTGGGCGGTGAGGCTATTCCCGCCGCCATGATCGATGCGGAAGTAGAGAATGTGGTGCGCGACTACGACAACCGTCTGCGGATGCAGGGGCTTGATCTGAACAGCTACCTCAAGTATACCAACAATTCGCTGGAGCAGTTCCGCAGCCAGGTTCGCCCGCAGGCTGAAAGCTACGTGAAGACCCGCCTCGCGCTGGAGAAGATCGCCGAACTTGAGAATATCACGGTAAGCGACGAGGAGCTTGAGGCAGAGTATGCCCGTGTTGCCGAGAAGTACGGAATGGAAGTTGACAAGGTTAAGCCCTTGATCCCCGCTGACTCGCTGATCACCGACCTGAAGGTCAAGAAGGCGATGGATCTGGTCAAGGCAAACACCGTTGCCCCCGCCGCAAAGCCTGCTGACGCAGAGTAAGCATCCCCCATAACGAAAACCCGTTTTGCCACGACCGCTGTTACCTTTGGTCGTGGCAAACCTATCGGGGGATTTTTCGGGAATCCCCCGATCTGTCCCCATCTTCCGTAACTGAAATAACCGATGATCAATAGCCGAAACATCTACGATCACGTAAAGAAAGAAGGTTTTGCCGTATGCTGTCCGATTCCCGTCCGTCCTTCGCCCCCCGGAACGCGCTGGTTCCCATGGTCATCGAGCAGACCAATCGGGGTGAGCGTTCCTACGACATTTTCTCCCGCCTCCTGAACGACCGGATCATTTTCCTCTCGGATGAGGTCAACGATGTGACCGCCTCACTGGTGGTCGCACAGATGCTCTTCCTGGAGGCGCAGGATCCCGACAAGGATATCTCTTTCTATATCAACAGCCCCGGCGGCTCCATCTCTGCCGGCATGGCTATCTATGACACCATGCAGTTCATCAAGTGCGACGTGTCCACCATCTGCATCGGTATGGCGGCATCCATGGGCGCCTTCCTGCTGGCGGCAGGTGCGCAGGGCAAGCGCTTTGCCCTGCCCCACAGCGAGATCATGATCCATCAGCCTCTCGGTGGCGCACAGGGGCAGGCGTCGGATATCCAGATACGCGCCGAGCTGATCCTGCGCACGCGCGATATGCTCAACCGCATTCTGTCCGATCGCACCGGGAAACCCATCGAAACCATCGAGAAGGATACAGATCGGGATAACTTTATGACTGCGGAACAGGCGCTGGATTACGGACTGATTGACCGTATCCTCACCAAGCGGGACTGATGAGCGCCACAGAAAGGACACGGATACTTCATGGCAACGAATAATAACCGAAGGGGTTCGGGGAATACAACGCCCCGTTGTTGCTCCTTCTGCGGGCGGCTTGAGTCGGAGGTCAACTACCTGATCCCGTCCATGGACGGAAGTTATATCTGCGATGTATGCGTGGAAACCTGCCACGAAATGATTGCAGATACAAAAGAAGTGGCCAGGGAGTCCGGGTTCGGCAATCTATCGCTGGCTACCCTTCCCCGCCCCATGCAGATCAAGGCATCGCTGGATGAGTACGTCATCGGACAGGAGAAGGCAAAAATTGCCCTGTCCAACTTCGGCAAAATATGCTATACTGATAGTCCAATTCAAACCAAAGGAGCTGCCCCCATGGATGTCAAAATCAATCAGGTCATTTTACATATTCTGGATGCCGGCGCATCGGAACCGGTACTTTCGGACCGGCCGATGGAGCTGGATGCTGACCTTTATGAATATTTTTCCGTCTGCATTGAAAAGGCATTTGCCAGCGATGACAGCAAAAACTGCCGCTTTCTGCCGGATTCCCCCTTTTTGCAGGAGATGCAGCACAACGATGACTTTATTGACCTTTCGCGCCGTATTGCTGGTGTGATTTTTGAACAGCTGCTGCAATATCAGGGCATCCCCTCCGGTGACCTGGCCGTGGTGGACTGCGCTGTGGACGGTGTGCCGTTTTATGCGGTGCTTAAACTGAACTACCGCCCCGGCTTTACCCATGTAACCAACGTGATGGGCAACGGCCAGTGCAGCACCATTGCGCCGCAGCGCACCCTGCTGCCTGGCAACAGCAAGGCGGACGAAGCCGCGCTGATCGACCGCGCCAACCTGACCATTCGCCTGATTGAAAAAAAGGTGGCGCTGGACGATAAAAAAGACTTTTACCTTTCCACAAAAGTGTTTGCCTGCACCCAGGCCATGCCGGAAAAGGCCAAGCTGAAAGCCGTATGCGAAACCGCTGTGGCCGCCGTGCAGCAGGCGTACCCGGAACCGGAACAGCTGGACGATGTGCCGCCCTTTGACGGCGGCACCGAAACCGCCGTGGAGCTGCTGGTACGCAACCAGGCGGTGGATAACACCATCTCGGTGGAGGATGTGCGTACCCGCATGGAGGAGCAGTATCCCCTTGCCGTGCCCGCTTTTGAGCAGGCACTGGCGGATTCCGGCGTGGAGCGCAACGACCGGGTCACGGTCAGCCCGTCCCGCATCAAAAAGCTGGAAAGCCGCAGCTTTAAGACCGAATCCGGTATTGAGATCAAGATCCCCGCGGAACTGTGCAACAGCGACGATGCAGTGGAGTTCATCCACAGCGCAACAGGCGGGCTTTCGCTGCTGATCAAGGACGTTTTGGTGTAAAACTGGCAAATATATTGCCTTTTTGGGGCCGCCCGGTATAGGGCGGCTCTTTTGGTATAGAACAGTAAAAAACAATTTATTTTAATGGAATTTTCCACAAGGATAGTTTGATTTTGCAAATGGACTGCCCACGGCCAACTGCTTATAATGGTGGGAACGAAGAGAAAGCTTTATAAGGCAACACCGCACAATTCCCGCCTGACGGCTTAAGCACCGCTCCGGCAGCTGCGGCACGGCATCTGCGTTGCCAAAATGCTCGATAATGTCGGGTTGCGGTACCCGCATCGTGCTTCGGGGGCAAAAGCCCCTCGCACTCTGCGACCGCTGCCCCTGCTTCGGTTCGCTGTTTCCGCCACTGGCGGCGCTCACCTTTGCAGCATCCAGTATTATCTGCGCTTTTGGCTTAGCATCTGCCGCACCTCGCTCACCGTATCGGCACTTAGAATTATGCGGTATTGCCATAAAGACATTTGGAAAAGTGAAAGGAGCGTGGTTTGCGGCATGGCCAGCCATACAGGCAAAATTGATATGATCCGCGGCTCCATCATCAAATCGGCGGCACTGTTTGCCCTGCCGATCTGTGTGGGCAATATCTTACAGCAGCTTTACGGCACGGTGGATACCCTTGTGGTGGGCAATTTCTGTGATTCCGCCGCGCTGGCGGCGGTGGGCACTGCCACACAGCCAATGGAAATTCTGCTGTGCGTGTTTTTGGGCATCGGCAACGGGGCGTCCATCCTTGTTTCTCAGGAAATGGGCCGCCGCAATGCGGATGGGCTGCGCATGCTGGTGCGCACAGCGGTGTGGTTTTTGTATCTGTGCGCCATCCCGGTCACGATACTGGCAATGTTTGTCGGCCCGGCGCTGCTGCGGCTGATGCAGGTCCCGGCAGATGCCTTTGATTATGCGGTGCTCTACCTGCGGATCACGGCGCTGGGCACCCTGGGCAACCTTGGCTATAACATGAACGCCGGTATCCTGCGCGGGCTGGGGGACAGCCGGTCCACCTTACTGTTGCTGCTGATCTCCTGCCTGACCAATATTGTGCTGGATGTTGCCTTTGTGGCGGTGCTGGGCATGGGTGTGGCCGGTGCGGCGCTGGCAACCACCATTGCGCTGTATCTTTCCTGGCTGACCAGCATCCTGTACGCCCGCCGCAATTACGAGGGTTTACAATTTCCTCTGCTGCCCCATGGCTATGATAAGGCACAGCTGGCGGCTATCCTGAAAGTGGGTGTGCCGCTGGGGCTGAATAACTCGCTGTACTCGGTGGGGCATGTGGCGGTGCAGGCTGTGTATAATATGCAGGGCTCGGTGTTTGTGGCCGGGTGCTCCATTGCAGGCCGCGTGACCGGAATTGCCGGTATTGCCATCACCTCGTTTTCTTCTGCCGCAGTGGTGTTTGCCGGGCAGAACCTGGGGGCCGGCAACTACCGCCGTTTGCAGCGGGGCGTGGTGCAGATCACCTGCGCTGCCGGTGTAGTTACATTACTGATTGGCCTGGTGGCTACTGTGTTCTGCCGCCCGCTGCTGGGGCTGTTCAGCAGCGACCTGGCGGTTCTGGATGCCGCAGTGCGCTATACCTGGTGGGTGCTGCCCTTTATCTGGACTTATGCGGTGTTCAACTGCATGATGAGCTTTGTGAACGGTACCGGCGCGGTCAAATATACCACGGTGGTCAACCTGCTGATCCTGTGGGCCGTGCGCATCCCGGCGGCGTATATCCTGCATGCGCTGGGGTACGGCACTTCCTCCATGGCCTGCGTTTCCCTCAGCTATGCCGTGGGCCTGGTGGCCATGCTCGGTTATTTTTTGACCCCGGAATGGGGCAAACTGCGCCGCAAAGCAAAGGAACTGGGGGACGCGGTGACGGCGGAAACAGAACCGACACTGTAAAATATAAAATCAATAAAAGTCTGCGGAGAACTCCCAAAATGACAGAACGAATCATCGGCAACCAAATCCGGCTGATTCCCTATTATCGGAATGATGCGGTGTCCCTGCCGTGGTATCGGGACAGGGTCGTCTGGGTTCAAGAAAATAGATACGGAATGGTATGAATATCGGCTTTGAAAAGATTGTGGGGAATGGGCGGAGAAGAAGATAAAGCGGGAAGTAAATAGGTCAACAGGAATCATGATTATTGGTCCGTCCGGAAGTGGAAAGACAACATTGGGGAAAGTGGTTGCTGAAAAATTGGGATATGCCATAACATAATGAGATATACGACAAGGCCCCGTTTGCGTAAACAGCAACTACCCAAAAAATAACCCGCCAGCGGGCAGCACAGATACGCTGCCGCCCGCTGGCGGGTTTGCATGTTTTATAACGCTTTACTTCAAATCAATACCGGTACACAATGCCCTGCTTGACGGCGTTGGCGGCCTGCTGCCCGGCCAGGCGGCTGGCGAGGGCCAGCGCAAAGGGGATGGCCGCGCCCAGCGCTTCGCCGGTAATGATGTTGCCGTCCAGCGTGATGGGCAGGCCGGTGTACTCGGCCCCGGCGGCGGTCAGTTTATCTTCCATGCCGGGGTAAACCGTTGCCTTTTTGCCCTGCAAAATGCCGAACGCCGCCAACACAGACGGTGCGGCGCAGATTGCGGCCACGACCTTGCCTGCGGCGGCAAACTCGGTGCAGACCTTGCGCACCGTGGCATCGGCTTTCAGGTTGTCCACACCCGGAATGCCGCCGGGCAGGATGGCGGCATCAAAAGCGGAATAATCCAGCTCTTCGGCCAGGGCATCCGCCACAACGCTGATGCTGCGGGCAGATTTGACGATCTTTTCGCCGCCCACGGCAGCAATCGTTACTTCCACACCGGAACGGCGCAGCAGATCCACGCACAAAAGGCCCTCGCACTCTTCCAGGCCGGGCGCAAAAAAGATAACAGCTTTGCTCATACAAAACACTCCTTTACAAAATAATACAATTTGAACAATATAAAACAAATATACAAATATGACTAAAACTCTTCTGAATAATACAATCTGGAAAATACAAATAAAATATACGAATTAAAATGGGTGGAACCGCGCGACCAGCAGGCCAATGAACGGAAGGGGTGCGGCCCGGCGGCGCAGCGCCGTGATAAGCCCCACCAGCGAAAGCACATCTACCAGCAGCGTCAGGCTCAACGCAACCTGCTCCAGCACCGGAACAAACCCAAGCGCGGCACAGATGGTTGCCAGCATCAACACCATCAGCCCTTGGTTCAGGTGGAACCGTACAAATTCATCCTGCCGCCATTTGGTGCAGGCGGGAATTAAAATCAAAATGCTCAGGTAGCACAAAGCACCCATCCAGCGGGCCGTGCTGCTGACGGCGGGTTCTTCCGGCTGGGTGTGTTCCGCTTTGGCCGGTTCAGCAGGGGCAGCCGCGGGGGTGCTGCGCTTTTTCTTTTTACTCATACTTGCCACCAAACAAAAAGTCCATGCATGCAGGCACCTGCTTGGCCCAGCAGGCTTCGCAGTGGGTGCCGTCCGGCTGCATATAGGGGTCAACGGCGGCGCCTTTGCCCAGCAGCGCGCGGCATACTTCCAGCGCATTGGCGGTGTATTCGCCCAAAGCACCAGGCTTATCGCTCTCTTTTTCGCCCCAGCTCAGATAAACACGGGTGCCGGGGTGGATCGTGGCGTTGGCAATCTCCTGCCGCAGCTCCGGCATGCACAGCCGCACCGAGGGCGACAGGCATGCTGCTTTGGAAAACACTTTGTTGTAAACGGTGATGGCGTACAGGCTCATCAGGCCGCCCATGCTGCTGCCGCCAATGGCCGTGTTGGCGCGGCCAGGCAGGGTGGGGTAGCGCTTGTCCATCATCGGCTTGAACTCTTTGGTCAGCCACTCCATGTATTCATGCCCGGTGCCCGTAATGCCGCCGAACCAGTCCGACTGGTAGGGACAGTATTCCTCCAGCCGCTTGTTGCCCTCGTGGTTGCACTCCGGTGCGGCAATGATCCAGTTGGGGTGGGCGTCACAGTATTCTTTCAGCCCCCAGCAGGTGCCGTATGTGGCGGTGGAGTCAAAAAACAGGTTGTGGCCGTCAAACATATAGAGTACGGGATATTTTTTGCCGGAAGTCTGGCAGTCATCCGGCAGGTAAACAAAAGTCCGGCGGGTCAGCCCGTACGGGGTAATGCTGACATCAAACGTTTCAACCATACAAAATCCCCCAATTCCAGCAGGGCAAACGCCCGGCCAAAAGATTGGTATTATTGTACCGCAAAAACCGATCTTTGACAACCGCCCGCAATCTGCCCGCTCTTGGTGGAAAACTATTGTCATGATTTGTGTCTTGACACATGACAACTTCGGCGGTACAATGCTGAAAGATATCTGAGAGGAGCAAGAGTATGGGAAAGCTTAAGGAATTTTTGAAGCGCAAGGACGTTGTGTTCTCGGCGCATCGCTATGGCATCGATGCTATGGGCGCTATGGCTCAGGGCCTGTTTGCCAGTTTACTGATCGGCACCATCATTAAAACGCTGGGCGAGCAGATCGGCCTGCAGTTTTTGGTGGATGCCGGTACTTTCGCCCAGAGCGTGGCCGGGCCTGCCATGGCGGCTTCCATCGGTTACGCCCTGCACACCCCGCCGCTGGTGCTGTTCAGCCTGATCGCTGTGGGCAGTGCTGCCAACAGCCTGGGCGGTGCAGGCGGCCCCCTGGCCGTATACTTTATCGCCATTGTTTCGGCAGAGTGCGGCAAGCTTGTCAGCAAAGAGACCAAAGTCGATATCATCGTTACCCCGGCGGTCACCATTCTGGTGGGCACGGGTCTGAGTGTGCTGTTTGCCCCTGCCATCGGCGCGGCGGCTTCTGCGGTGGGCAGCGTGATCATGTGGGCCACTGAGCTGCAGCCCCTGCTGATGGGCATTCTGGTTTCGGTGCTGGTTGGCATTGCGCTGACTTTGCCCATTTCCAGCGCAGCCATCTGCGCGGCGCTCAACCTGACCGGTCTGGCGGGCGGCGCTGCCGTTGCGGGCTGCTGCGCCCAGATGGTCGGCTTTGCCGTGATGAGCTTTAAGGAAAACGGCGTGGGCGGTCTGGCCAGCCAGGGCATTGGCACCAGCATGCTGCAAATGCCCAACATCCTGAAAAAGCCCCGCGTGTGGCTGCCGCCGATCATTGCTTCCGCCATTGCCGGCCCCATTGCCACCTGCGTGTTCAAATTGCAGATGAACGGCCCGGCGGTTTCTTCCGGCATGGGCACCTGCGGCCTGGTGGGTCAGATCGGCGTGTACACCGGCTGGGTGGCCGATGTGGCATCCGGCGCAAAAGCGGGCATCACCGCCTTTGACTGGGCAGGCTTACTGCTGGTCAGCTTTGTTCTGCCCGCCGTGCTGTGCGCGGTGCTGGGAGCGCTGTTCCGCAAAAAGGGCTGGATCAAGGACGGCGACCTGAAGCTGGACTAAGCCAATGGACGGTCAGGAAGTGTGGGCGCTGCTGGAACAGCACCAGGGCGAGCAATTTTATACCGCAAAATGCCGGCCGTTTTGCTAAGGCAATACCGCATAATTCTAAGTGCCGATACGGCGAGCGAGGTGCGGCAGATGCCAAGCCAAAAGCGCAGATAATACTGGATGCTGCAAAGGTGAGCGCCGCCAGTGGCGGAAACAGCGAACCGAAGCAGGGGCAGCGGTCGCAGAGTGCGAGGGGCTTTTGCCCCCGAAGCACGATGCGGGTACCGCAACCCGACATTATCGAGCATTTTGGCAACGCAGATGCCGTGCCGCAGCTGCCGGAGCGGTGCTTAAGCCGCAAGGCGGGAATTGTGCGGTGTTGCCCTATATCATCCGTGGCGGCGAACTGTTTGTGGACCGCCGCAGCAAATCCATCACCATCTCCACCGTGGCGGCGGCCCTGCAAAAGATTGCGACCCGCCAGGCAGCGGGGGAGGCCATCACCAGCCCCCAAAAGATTGGCTGCTATGGTGCCAGCTACTGATACCCGATGTTTTAAATCTGGGTATCATTCCACAACCTGAAACGGGCAAAGAAATTTAAGACAATCAAAGAACTTTTTTGGCAGTGCCGGGCAGCTTTCTGCCCGGCACTGGCTTTTTTACCAAAAAGCGACGGATAAAATTTAATATCAAGTCTTAAAAATTGTCTTTACAAATCTCAAAGTTGTGCTATAATAAGGCTATAGAACAAGGCGTAATATACTGATACAAAAACTTTGATTCGGAATAAATCTTAAACTATGAATAAGGAGAATGTTATGAACAAGTATGCTGGTACCCAGAGCGAGAAAAACCTGATGACCGCATTTGCGGGCGAATCCGAAGCACGCAACAAGTACACCTTCTTTGCCTCCGTGGCCAAAAAGCAGGGTTTTGAGCAGATCGCAGCACTGTTTTTGAAAACGGCTGATAACGAAAAAGAACATGCCAAGCTGTGGTTCAAGGAGCTGAACGGCATCGGCGATACCGCCGACAACCTGAAAGCCGCCGCCGCGGGCGAAAATTACGAATGGACCGATATGTATGACAACTTTGCCAAGACGGCTGAGGAAGAGGGCTTCCCCGAACTGGCTGCCCGGTTCCGCCTGGTGGGAGCCATTGAAAAGCATCACGAAGAGCGCTACCGCGCCCTGCTGCACAACATTGAAATGGCAGAAGTGTTTGCCAAGAGCGAAGTAAAAGTGTGGGAGTGCCGCAACTGCGGCCACATCGTGGTGGGCACCCAGGCCCCCGAAGTCTGCCCCACCTGCAATCACCCCCAGAGCTACTTTGAAGTCCACGCGGAAAATTATTGATGATGGAGAACCGCCCCGGAAAGCATAACCTTTCCGGGGCGGTTTTTGGTGTGGGAAAATGTATTTTATGGGGCTAAGAATGGGAAAAATAGTTGAGTGGGTGGTATCGCCCATAACGGGATTTTCCCCAAAGCCCCGGAACGCTCAAGACAGTTCCGAAACATTATGAATGATGCACGCTCTGCTGTAATGCCATGAACATTGCAAAAATTTGAAATATCTACATACCCAATGTTCCGGCGGGATCGGATGCCCCCATCCTACTGATATGATAAAGACAGATTGCCCTAAGATTAAGGCTATTCCTGTCCCGCTGGATGATGCAAGTATCATCCCCTGCAAATTATTTGCAGCACTTATAAATGCGTGAACACTTCGTTGGCGGGCGCGCATTG
>ENA-OROL01003443-OROL01003443.1-human-gut-metagenome-genome-assembly--contig:-NODE-3443-length-10046-cov-2.387649_pt1 | contig 10046 bp, 9 predicted proteins | sample MGYA00242128_ERZ509048 | MGnify/ENA primary metagenome ERZ509048 (study PRJEB26280, sample SAMEA2338750) | human gut metagenome | biome: human gut; feature: human-associated habitat; material: faeces...
CCCGCTGGGCCACCCATGGCGTGCCCAATGATGTGAATGCCCACCCCCACCGGCAAGGCCGTGTGACGCTGGTGCATAACGGCATTATAGAAAACTACCGGGCGCTGCGGGAGCGGCTGGAGCGTGAAGGATATCACTTCCTGACCCAAACCGATACCGAAATAGCGGCGGCACTGCTGGACCACCATATGAAGCTGCACGAGAGCCCTGTGGCAGCCATCCATGCCGCTACGGCGGAGATGGAGGGAGCTTACGGCTTCTGTATGCTGCTGGAAGGGGAACCAGATACCGTTTACGGCATCCGCCGGGGCAGCCCGCTGATTGCGGCCAAGGATGAGACCGGTAGCTATGTGGCCTCCGATGTACCTGCCATTATAGAATATACCCGGCAGTATTACCTGCTGGAGGAGGAAGAAGTGGTGGTGGCCCATTACGGGGAGCTGCGTTTTTACGCCCCGGACGGGACCCCCATCGAAAAAGAAGCCAAGATCGCCAACTGGTCGGTGGAGCAGGCACAAAAGGGCGGCTATCCCTGCTTTATGCAGAAGGAGATTCACGAGCAGCCCCGCGCCCTGGCCGATACCATTGATGGACGCACCGAGGATGGGTTTGTGACTTTTGAGGGTGATGGCCTGCCGGATGGCTTCTTTCGGGATGTGACCAAGCTGTATATTTCCGCCTGCGGTACCGCCATGTACAGCGGTATGGTAGGTAAGGCGATCATAGAAAAGCTGGCGCGGCTGCCGGTAGAGGTGGAGGTTGCCAGCGAGCTGCGCTACCGCGATCCCATCTTTACCCCAGGGTGCGCGGCGGTGGTGGTGAGCCAAAGCGGCGAAACCGCAGATACCCTGGCGGCGCTGCGGCTCTTTAAGGAAAACCATATCCCCGTTATAGGTATCGTGAATGTGGTAGGCTCCTCCATTGCGCGGGAGGCCGACTACTGCCTGTACACCTACGCCGGACCGGAAATTGCGGTGGCCAGCACCAAGGCCTATTCGGTGCAGGTGGCAATGATGTATCTGCTGGGCTTCCGCATTGCGGCGGATAAGGGCGCCCCGATGGACTGGTGCCGCCGCCAGCTGCCGAAGCTGCTGAATGCTGTCAGCTACCTGCCGCATGTATTGGCCATGGAACCGGAATTTTTCCGGTATGCCGAGGGACTGAAAAATGCCGAGCATCTCTTCTACCTCGGGCGGGGGTTGGATTACTCGCTGGCGATGGAGGGCTCCCTGAAGCTCAAGGAGATCAGCTACATTCACTGCGAGGCCTACGCCGCCGGAGAGCTGAAGCACGGGACTATTTCCCTGATTACCGACGGCACCCCGGTGATAGCATTGGCGACCCAGCGCAAGACGCTGGGCAAGATGATAAGCAATGTGAAGGAAGTAAAAGCCCGTGGGGCGCATGTGCTGCTCATTACGCTGGAAGGGCTGGAAGTCGACCCCGAATGCTATGATGAGATTATCCGGTTGCCGGCAGTGGAGGACGAATATGTGCCGTTGCTGTTAGTTGTCACCTTGCAGCTCATCGCGCTGGGAGCGGCCAATGCCCGCGGCTGCGATGTGGATAAACCACGCAACCTGGCCAAGAGTGTAACGGTGGAATAATCAATAAAACGCGAAAAGAGACCCTGTGAAGGGTCTCTTTTTTGCGGCATGCATAAAGGCAGGGCGGCGGGGCGGAGCGAGGGAGGGTTGCCTATCCCAAAGGGATGGCGCCCCGACGGAGAGCGGAGCGCCGCCGCCCGGATGGGGCAAGCTTAGGCTTTGGGGTAGCCCTGCGGGTTTTTGCTTTGCCAGGCCCAGGTATCCCGGCACATATCCTGCAGTGTATACTGTGCCTGCCAGCCGAAAAGCTCCTTTGCTTTGGCGGCATCAGCCCAGTATTCCGGCAGATCGCCCGCCCGGCGGGGACCAATGACATAGGGGACCTCCCGGCCGCTGGCTTTCCGGAACGCTTCGATGACCTCCAGCACACTGTACGGGGTACCGGTGCCCAAGTTGACCGCCGTGACACCAGGGTGTTCCATGGTGTAGCAGGCCGCCCGGTGGTGCCCCGCAGCCAAGTCCATCACATGGAGATAATCCCGGCGGCAGGTGCCATCGGGGGTGGGGTAATCATCGCCGAACACCATAAGGCGTTCCCGCCGGCCCACCGCGACCTGTGCGATGTAAGGCAGCAGGTTATTGGGGATGCCCTGAGGGTCCTCCCCGATGAGGCCGGAGGAGTGCGCTCCGATGGGATTGAAATACCGCAGCAGCACCGCCGAAAGGGTCGGATCAGCGTGACAAGCGTCTTCCAGAATCTTTTCGATCATGGCCTTGGTGGTACCGTAGGGGCTGGAGCACTCCCCACGAGGCATATCCTCCCGGTAAGGGATGGGATTGAGCGAGCCGTAAACGGTAGCGGAGGAAGAGAAGATAAACCGGCTGACACCGGCCTCCTTCATACACTCCAGTACCGTCAGGGCGGCATCGAGATTGGTACGGTAGTAGGAAAGGGGAATTTCGACCGACTCCCCCACCGCCTTTTTACCGGCAAAGTGAATAACACAATCGATTTTATTCTCACGGAAGATACGGCGAACGGCTTCGCGGTCGGTCACATCGGCATGGTAGGCAGGAAAATCCCGGCCGGTGATCTGCCGGAGGCGTTCCACTGCCACGGGGCTGCTATTGGAATAATCATCCGCTATGACAATATCACAACCCCGGTTCAGCAACTCTACTGCGGTGTGGCTGCCAATATAACCGGCCCCGCCGGTCAACAGTACATTCATGAGTTCACGCTCCCCTCTTTTTTAGCTTTATTATAATCGACTGCCCAGTAAAATCAATCCCCCTGCCAAAAGTGACAGGGGGATAAAGTTATAAAAGCTCAGGAGCGCTTGTCCCGATCGTGATTGAGCATATCAATGAGGGCACTGATATCCAGGTCATCATTGATGGGCTCCTGCTCGGTCTGCGGCTCCACTTCAGTGATCTTGTCCTCCGGAACCTCGGTATCCACCGGGGGAGTGGGGATGCGGAAGCCGGATTCATGGTCAAAGTTGGTGGCAATGACGACGATCTTGATCTCATCCTCCAGCTTTTCATCAAAGGCGACACCCCAAATGAGGTTGACATCCGGGTGGGCGGCATCGTGGATCATCTGGGAAGCATTGGTGATGTCCTCCAGATCGACATCGGGCGGAACGAGGAAGTTGACGATAACGCCGCGGGCACCGTTGATGGAGGTTTCCAGCAGCGGAGAGGCGATGGCCATGCGGGCGGCTTCCTCGGCCTTATTGGGGCCGCTGGCAGCGCCCAGGCCCATGTGGGCATAGCCGGCGTCCTTCATGATGGAGGTGACATCGGCGAAGTCTAGATTGATGATACCTGGAATATTGATGAGGTCGGAGATGCTCTGTACCGCCTGCAGCAGCACTTCATCCGCCTTGGCAAAGGCATTGGCCAGAGTGATCTTTTCCTGCGAGATACTGCGAAGGCGCTCATTGGGGATAACGAGCAGAGCATCCACATGCTCCTTCAGCCGCTCGATGCCGGCCGTGGCCTGATCCATGCGGCGCTTGCCCTCAAAGGAGAAGGGCTTGGTAACCACACCGACGGTGAGGATACCCATATCGTGGGCGATGCGGGCAATAACGGGAGCCGCACCGGTGCCGGTGCCGCCGCCCATACCGGCCGTGATATATACCATATCGGCACCGCGCAGCACCGAGGTGATCTCATCTTCGCTTTCCTCCGCTGCCTTTTCGCCCTTCATGGGGTCGCCGCCGGCACCCTGCCCGCGGGTCAGCTTATCACCGATGTGCAGCTTGTAAGAGGCATTGGAAAAACGCAGGGACTGATTATCGGTATTAACAGAGATAAATTCCACGCTGCTCATGCCGGATTGGATCATACGGTTGACGGCATTTCCGCCGCCGCCGCCGACGCCCAATACCTTGATCGCAGCCATTTTTTCGTAATCGTTATCCAGCTCTATATTCATCATCAGCACTATTGCCTCCTGTTTAGAGTTTTCTCCTAATCTATCATAACAGAAACATCATGAAAATGCAACCCAAAAGGCGTATATCTGCTACTGTTTTCCACCCAAAATGGCCAGATATTGTGCATCCGCCACCTGGGTAAGAGGCAGCTGCCGGGTGTAGGCCCGACCGCTGACCGAAACATCAAGGTACCCGATAAAATCGGCGGGAAGCTCATCCTGGATGATCTTTTGGGCGGTGAGCAGCTTGGTGGCCAAATCGTATTCGCTGCCCAGGCGCAGCTGGATGCGGTCCTGATAGACAGCCTTGTAGCTCTGCTCCTCCCCGATCTCAATATACCCGATCTCAGGGAGCATCCCGGCGTCCTCCAGGGCCGCGCGCACCTTATCCACACCGGCCAGGGTCTTCTGCCATTCCTCCGGCAGCTTTTCCCCGGCGGTATAGCCGGAAAAATCGGCACCAAGCAGCAGACAGGTATACTCCGGCAGAGAGGCACACTGCTCCAGCACCTTGCCATTGGCGGAAAGGGTGGTGACCCGCCCCATGCTGCCGATACAGGCGTAAATGGTATTGAACTCGTGCAGCTCCAGTTCCAGGGTATCAGGCAGGCGGCGGTGCAGCGTTACACACTCAATGTAGGGGCACAGGGCGGTAATTCGCTCATTCAGGGCCTTTTGGGAAATGGTGAAGATATTCTGCTCCTCCCCTATGTCGGCGGCTTCTATGATATCCTCGGCGGCGTAGCGGGTACTGCCGGTCACTTCTATATGGGTGGCCCTGCAAAATACACTGACACAGTAAAAGCCCACGCCGCACAGCACCGCCGCAAGCAGCAGGATAAACACCGCACGGCGGCGGCGACGGGTCTGCTGTTTACGGGTGGGCTTGGCAGTCATGGGCTTTGGTTCTCCTTCCTTTGGTTTAGACTTCCGTCAGGTAAATATCCGCGCCCAGATGGCGCAGGGTTGGAACAAAATCGGCATAGCCGCGTTCGATGTGGGAGATAGCTGTAACGCTGCTTTCTCCCTTTGCCGCTAATGCTGCTAGTACCACAGCGGCTCCGGCGCGCAGATCGGTGCAGGTGAGGGCTGACCCGATAAGGGGCGCCCCCCGGATGACTGCATGACTGCCGACCACCGTGATATCCGCACCCAAGCGGCGCAGTTCCTCCACATGGGCCCAGCGCCGGGGAAAGACCGTTTCGGTAAAGGCGGTGTAGCCCTCTGCCGCGGCGGCCAGCGCCATAAAGATGGCTTGCAGATCGGTGGGAAAGCCGGGATACGGCAGCGTAACGATGCTGCCGGCCCCCTGTAAATGTTCTGGAGCGGTAAGGGTGATGCTCTGCTCCCCGGTGGTGATACGGCACCCCATACGCCGCAGCGCCGCCAGGGGCGCCGCCAAGTGTTCCGGGCTGGCGTACACTGTGATCTCTCCGCCGGTAATGGCCGCGGCAGCAAGGTAGGTCGCCGCCTCGATACGGTCCGGGAGGATGGCATAGCAGCAGCCGGTTAGCGCTTCCCTGCCCTGCACCAGGATGGCGCCATCGGGCTGGGATTCTATTAGGGCGCCGCAGCCCCGCAGATAGGCCAGCAGATCGGAGATCTCCGGTTCGGCGGCGGCACCGGTGATTTTGGTTTCGGCAGGCGTTCCCGCCGCCGCGATGAGCAGGTTTCGGTAGCGCCCACGCTGGGGTAGGGCAGCTGCACCGCGGCACCATGCAGACCGCCGGGAGCGGCACAGCGCAGGGTATCACCCTCCTCGCTGATGACCGCGCCCATTTGGCGCAGGGCGGAAAGATGCAAATCAATAGGACGGCCGCCCAGGGCACACCCGCCGGGCGGGCACAGGGTCACGCTCCCACAGCGGGCCAGCATCCCGCCTAGGAACAGAATAGAGGACCTCATGGCCCGCATCCATTCCGACGGAACATCCCGGCAGCCGGTATCCTCCCGGGTAATGATCAGGGTATCCCTCGCCCGTTCTACCGCAAAGCCCAGGTGCCGCAGGATGTGACAGCTCACCGCCACATCGCTGAGGTTAGGGCAGTTTTTAATCTCTGAACGACTGCACAGCACGGTAGCCGCCAGAATGGGCAGCACCGCGTTTTTGGCGCCGTGCGCCGCTATGGTCCCGCTTAGTCTGTTTCCTCCTGTGATCCGCAATCCGCGCATAAACGGCATCGCTCCCCCCTGTATTTGCCCTTGGGCTTTCGGGGGTATTCTATGCCTATACGGAATATTGGGTGAAAAAACAGGCCTTACAGCTTATTTTCTGTGAGTTTTATAAAGATCCAACAGTTCATCGGTGATATGGCCGCATGCATTGGGGACACCCAGTGCCTTGGCCGCCAGACCGATCTCCCGTAGCTTTTCGGGGTCGGCGGTCATTTCCTTTACAGCCGCCACCAGCTTTTCGCCGGTCAGATCTTTTTCCTCAATGACCACGGCAGCCTTATGATTGGCCAACACCATGGCATTGTGGTACTGGTGGTTTTCCGCCACATTGGGAGAAGGGACCAGGATCACCGGTTTCTTCAGCAGGCAAAGTTCGGAAATAGAACTGGCGCCTGCACGGGAGATAATCAGATCGGCCGCCGCATAGGCATAGTCCATACGGGTGATGAAGTCCGAGCACCAGATCGGCATTCCCCTGTAAGCCTTCAGATGTTTCAAGGCTTCTTCATGGTAATAGCGTCCGGTTTGCCAGATTACCTGTACGTCGACATCCGAAGCGAAAAGTTTATCCAGATCTCCTTGTATGCTGCGGTTGATCGTCCGTGCACCCAGACTGCCGCCAACCACCAGAATCGTCTTCTTATCCGGGGAGAGGCCGAAGAACTTCAAGGCTTCCTCACGCTTGTCCGACGCCTCTTCCAGATCCTGACGGACCGGATTGCCGGTCACGACGATACGGTCGGCCGGGAAGAACTTCTCCATGCCTTCGTAGGCGACGCATATTTTGCCGGCTTTCTTTGCCAGGAGCTTATTCGTGACACCTGCATAGGAATTCTGCTCCTGTATCAAGGTAGGGATTCCTAAGGAAGCAGCCATCCAGAGCGTCGGTCCGCTGGCATAACCGCCTACCCCCACGGCAATATCGGGTTTGAACTCCCGTATCGTCTTTTTGGCAAGCTTGAGGCTTTTGAGCAAACGACCTGCGACACGGATGTTATTGGCCAAGTGGGCACGGTCGAAGCCGCTAACCGGCAACCCCACGATGCGATAACCGGCGGCAGGCACTTTCTCCATTTCCATCCGGTCATCAGCTCCCACAAACAGTATTTCCGCCTCCGGAAAACGTTTCCTGAAGGTATTTGCAATGGAGATAGCCGGGAAGATATGCCCTCCGGTTCCACCGCCGCTTATGATGATTCGGTACTGTTTCATATTTTAGTTTCTGTTGTTGTTTCTTCTATTGTCCGCACGGCCTCCAATGGATTCTCTTCACCCACGGGAGCTTTCGCGGTCGCTTCGAACGGTTTGTCCGAAACGGTATCAAGGGTTGCATCCGCGATCCTTTCCACATCCGGTTTAAGCTTCCTGGGCCTCGGCGTAAAGGCTCCGACACCGGAGTGGGGCGCAATGCTTTCCGGCGGACGTGCTTACTTAAGAAACGCTCCGCACCTGACCGTATTCCCGGGTATTGCGATCATCATTACGATCCTTTCCCTGAACCTGTTAGGCGATGGTCTTCGTGATGCGTTAGACCCGAAACTGAAGAAGTAGGGAGGACAAAATATTGGAAGATAACAAAAACTTAATTCTTGATATTAAGGATCTTGTGATCCATTATGAGACCGATGACGGCGTTGTAGAGGCGGTAAACGGCATCGATATTCAGTTAGAGCACGGAAAAACATTAGGACTGGTAGGAGAGACCGGATCCGGAAAGACAACAACCGCTCTTTCAATCCTGCGTCTCGTTCCGGACCCGCCGGGAGTTATTAAAAACGGTTCCATCCTTCTTGACGGAAAAGATATCTTAAATATGCCGCAGAAGGAGCTGGAGGCGATCCGTGGAAATACCGTTTCCATGATCTTCCAGGATCCGATGACATCCTTAAACCCGGTGCTCACCGTCGGTGACCAGATCGCCGAGGTTATCAAGCTCCATGATAAGATCAGTGAGAAAGAGGCTGAACAGAGAGCCGGCGATATGCTGGAAGTGGTAGGTATCCCGAGAGAACGTTTCGGCGAGTATCCGCACCAGTTCTCCGGTGGTATGAAGCAGCGTGTCGTTATCGCTATGGCTCTTGCCTGCAACCCGAAGCTCCTTCTTGCCGATGAGCCGACAACCGCTCTCGATGTGACAATTCAGGCACAGGTTCTCGAGACGATGAAGGATTTAAGAAAGAAATTTGGATCCGCGATGATCATGATCACCCATGATCTGGGAATTATCGCAGAGGTCTGTGATGAGGTCTCCGTTGTATATGCTGGACAGATCGTTGAGCATGGAACTCTGGAAGATATCTTCAACCATACCATGCACCCATACACAGAAGGTCTTTTCGGTTCTCTTCCGAACATTGAGGACCGCAAGGCGAGACTTCAGCCGATTCCGGGCCTGATGCCGGATCCGACAAACCTTCCGAAAGGCTGCCCGTTCTCCCCGAGATGTAAGTACTGCACAGAAGCGTGCAAAAAAGACAGACCGGAAAAGAAGTGGGTGAGCGATACGCATTATGTGCGCTGCGTCCGCTACGAAGAGCCGGGATTTTCCATTGAAAGGAGTGAGCAGTAATGGCAGATACGATCCTTGAAGTAAAACACCTGAAAAAATATTTCAACACTCCAAAGGGACTGCTCCATGCGGTCGATGACGTGAACTTCACTCTGGAACGTGGAAAGACCCTCGGTATCGTAGGTGAGTCCGGATGCGGTAAGTCCACCACAGGACGTTCGATCTTACGTCTCATCGAGCCGACCTCCGGTGAGGTCATCTTCGACGGTGAGGATGTATGTAAAAAGAATAAAAATGAACTCCGTCTCTTAAGACGTGACATGCAGTTGATCTTTCAGGACCCGTACGCGTCCCTTGATCCGAGAAAGACAGTCAGTGAGATCATTGCTGAGCCGTTAAAGCTCCAGAAGCTCATTACGGACCCGAAAGCCCGTATGGACCGTGTGCGTGAGCTGATGCAGGTCGTAGGTCTTGCAGACCGCCTGATCAATACATACCCGCATGAGCTTGACGGCGGCCGCCGCCAGCGTATCGGTATCGCGAGAGCGCTTGCGATGAAACCGAAGCTTATTGTATGCGACGAGCCGGTTTCTGCCCTTGACGTATCCATTCAGGCACAGATCTTAAACCTGATGCAGGATCTTCAGGAACAGATGGGATTGACCTATATCTTCATCACACACGACCTTTCCGTTGTCAACCACTTTGCGGATGATATCGCGGTTATGTATCTTGGACAGCTCATCGAGAAAGCTCCGTCTGAGCAGCTTTTCGATAAGCCGACTCATCCGTATACACAGGCTCTGCTCTCTGCAATTCCGGTACCAAGCCTGAAAAAGAGGAGAGAGCGTATCATCTTAAAGGGTGAGATCACTTCCCCGATCAACCCGAAGCCAGGTTGCCGTTTTGCTGCCCGCTGTCCGTATGCGACAGACCGTTGCAGAAGCGAGGAACCGGTACTCCGCGAGATCGAACCGAATCATTTCGTGGCATGCCATCTGACGGAAGGCAAATAAGGAGACATTTATATGCCCCCGCCGGTATCTGGCGGGGGTATACTGTTTTAAATGATTGTTTGCTCTGCAATCGGAACTGCCGACAGAATTGACGCGATTTATGCTGTGCAGGGCTGTGGGGGCAGCTTCTTTTGTAAGTATAATAAATTTGACAGGGAAATGATCCTGCGATAAAACTACATATATAAAAAGGAAAGAGAGGACCTGGAACCATGAAACAGATCGATATCAGAGACTTTACAAATTATCATTATCCCACGATCTTTACCCCGGCACCGGATGGAAAGCACGCGGTGATGGCGGTGGTGGATGCCAACGAGAAGGACAACTGCTATGAGTCCTGCTTATGGCTC
>ENA-OROL01003445-OROL01003445.1-human-gut-metagenome-genome-assembly--contig:-NODE-3445-length-10043-cov-2.150080_pt1 | contig 10043 bp, 8 predicted proteins | sample MGYA00242128_ERZ509048 | MGnify/ENA primary metagenome ERZ509048 (study PRJEB26280, sample SAMEA2338750) | human gut metagenome | biome: human gut; feature: human-associated habitat; material: faeces...
GGCAAACTCGTCCAGTACCCCGGAATTCAGTGAAGCCCGGTCGTACGCGTACGTGATATTATCCAGTGTTACCGACTTACTGCCATAACGCTCCCGAATCCATTCGGCATTCGGCAAATTAATCCCGATCGGTGTTGCCGGATGGCAATCCCCACCCAGCATGGCAGCCTGTACCACTCTAGCCGTAATACCAACCACCTCACTATTCTTAAAACGCTCGTCAATCGGTGCATTCCGTTCAAACCACATGGCATTATCCGCCAATTTACGTGTACGCTTGCAGGCCTCTTCATCCATAATCTGAACCACGGATTCCCAACTGGCCTTGTACGCTAACGGATCTCCATACACTTCAATAAAACCGTTGATAAAATCTATCGGGGCTGCCACCTCCTTCACCCACTCAATAGAGTAGCGGTCAAACAAGGACAAATCACCCGTCTCGTAATACCGGATCAATAACTCGATCACCTCTTTCTGATGCGCATTACAAGCATATTCCGCGGCTTTCTTCAAATATTCCACGATACGGTGAATTTCTTTCCCGTATTTTCCCCCGGCAAACCACACTTGTTCCTTTAGTTGTCCATTCTCGTCACGTACCAGAGTAGAATTTAATCCCCAAGAAAGCAACGCATTCTCTTTTTTCTTCTCCCCGTAGAATTTCTCCACCTCTTCTTGCGTCACCCCCTCGTAATAATGATTGGCAGACGCCTGCACCAGATCCTTCCCCTCGTCCAGTACCACCCGCTTCGCCATATATTCCGGATCAAAGATAACACGTTCTACTTCCTCGTACAACTGTTCCGCTCCCACTTCCCGAAGAAGTGACTTAAAATATTCGGGAGTAAACGAAGGGGTAAACTTTTCCATCGAATAATGATGATGTACTCCATTAGCAAAAAACACTTTTTTAGCGTACACCAGAAAAGCCTGAAACTCTTCCGTCTCCCGGTTTCCTTGATATGCCCGAAGAATACTTTCCAAAGCCGCCCGGACCCGAAGATTATATTTATTATTCTGATCCCAGAGAATATCTCTTCCGGCCAAAGCCGCCCGACTCAAGTAATAAACAAATAACTTTTCCCGCAAGGACAATCCCTCAAAAGCGGGGACATCGTAACGCAATATCTTTATATCGTCAAACTGTTCCAATAAATACACTTGTTCTTTCATTCTGCACCTCCTGTTTCTGATGTTCCATGTCCGCTGATTTTCAACGAATCATATATTCGACGCACAACACCTCTAGCCGTGTCATCTCCTTTCTTATTACTCGAAATAAATTGATAAAGTTTCAATCCGGTCGTGTATAAAGTAATCTTAAATTCATATTCCGTCCCTCTTTGCACGTATGTTCCCTGCATAACGACCCCGCTCAAATCACCCACCTCCACGTAAGCAATATCATTTTTCAAATCGAATACCCCGGGTTGATTCTTCAACTGATTCAATCCCCCATTCACAGCTCCCTCTAAATCAACCTGCCCAACTTCAGGAGTGTACTCGGTGTATAAATACATGAATTCCAATCCGTTTCCCTTATAACTAAAAGTTTGCATCTCTTTAACCAAAGGACGCACCTCCTCGGGCAATTTATTCATCACGTTCCTCACGGACTTCATTGCCTTGGGTGTCGCAAGAGACGCACCTCCCGCGTATGTCCCCGTGTACCACTGCTGCTCCAACACCGGAGTATCACCATCTCCATACAACTCGTCATAACTATCCTTCATCCCCTTTATTACAAGCAAAATCATCAACATCACCAGTATTCCCCCTATCCCCCCGGCAATCAACCCCTTTTTATTCCCTCTCTTACCGGTCGGTTTTATCGTATCTCCTTTCTTCACCTGTTCTTCTGTCAGGCATACCTCTCGCTGAAAGTCTTCAAACGACTTCTCCGGATGTTTCACATTCCAATCCTTGTAATTATCCTCCAGTTTCCGGTTACACAAACCACATACCACCAAGTACTCGGACTTCACCTCGTTCAGGTGATTACAGTGTTTACATTTCAAATAATACATCTCTCACTTGTTATGATTAAATCGTTCCAATATCTGAGCCGAAGCCTTAATCGAACGCTTGTACCAAGCAAACAAAACTTGATAGCGTTCCTCCTCCGGCAAATGCCAATCTATATCTGTCTGTCGCAAACGCTGTACCACGCTATACATTAATAAAGCAGCACACACACTCACGTTATAACTCTCCGTAAAACCATACATGGGCACTTTCACGAACTCATCAGCCCTCGACAACACGTCATCCGACAACCCCGTCAACTCCGTCCCCATGAAAAAAGCCATCTTCCCCCTGTGAAGGTCAATATCATCAATAAAAGTATCTCGTTCATGTGGGGTTGTTGCCACGATCCGGTATCCCTGTGATTTCAACATCTCGATCGTCTCTACCGTGTTATTCTCTCTCTTCCGGTGCCGATGAACCGTCAACCAATCGGCAGCTCCCATCGAAATTTCGGAATTATCCGTGAAAAAATTCGTATTTTCAATTACATGTACATTTTGAATTCCAAAACAATCACACGAACGCAACACTGCACTACAATTATGTTGCTGGTAAAAATCTTCGAGTACCATCGTGACATAACTCGTCCGTTCCGCAATTAACCGACGGAACAAGTCATTTTTATAGTCCGTCACAAACTCTCTAAGATACTCAACCTGTTCTTTTACAGTATGCATAATGCTATTTTAAGGTGACTTCGTCACGTTAAAAGTTACAAGTTTGCAAGTTACAAGTTCATTTTTCTCCGTTTTTCGCAACTTGCAACTGAAAAACCTACAACTTGTCGATGAACAAAAAAAGGGTGTCTCTAAACACCCCCTTTTAAATCTCTTAAATGGTAATTATAGTTGGCCTTCTAATTCAGCACCAGCTTTAAATCTCACCACCTTCTTTGCCGGAATTTGGATTGTTTTCCCGGTTTGCGGATTTCTACCTGCTCTTGCACTTCTTTCAGATACAGAAAAAGATCCGAAACCAACCAATGCCACTTTTTCGTCTTTTTTCAAAGATTCTCCGATCGTAGCTACAAAAGCCTCTAATGCTTTTTTAGAATCTGCTTTTGTCAAACCAGCTTTTTCAGCAATCGCGTCAATCAATTGAGCTTTATTCATAATAGACAGTTTTAGGATTAGAACTAATAAATTCTTTATACATTCGCAAATGTAGATATTTTCTTGATTAATGCAAATTTTTTATCAAAAAAAACAAAGTCACTTTAACACATTCGGTTATAACCAATCAGCCCCCTCCTTGTTTCTTAACAAATTGCCTCTGCACAGCCTTCTCCATCCATCGCGGCCGAGACAATTCCCCCGGCATATCCGGCTCCTTCCCCGCAAGGGTATAACCCGACAATTTCAGGATGCACCATCTTTTCGGTCTCCCTCGGTATTCTCAACGGAGAAGAGGTCCGGCTCTCCACGCCCAACAGAAGGGCATTCTCCGTGATGAACCCTCGGGCCTTTTTCCCAAATTGCTCCAACCCTCCACGAAGACGCTGGTAAACGACCTCGGGTAACCATTCTTGAAAAGAGGTTGCCTGTACTCCCGGTTTATAAGAACTTTTTGGTAAATTTTCACTTAAATGTCCTCTCAGAAAATGAGTTAATCGTTGAGCCGGAGCATACAAGTTCTTTCCACCCTGTTCCCAAGACGCCCGCTCTAAATCCTCTTGAAATTCCAAACCGGCAAATAATCCCTTGTACCTCATCCCATTCAATTCACTCTCCCCAATCGAGGTTACCATAGCCGAATTTGCCCATGCCGTGTTTCTACCAGATGCAGACATACCATTCACCACTTGTTGTTCGGGTCCCGTGCAAGCCGGAACGACCACTCCCCCGGGGCACATACAAAATGAGTATACCCCCCGCCCATCCATATTCGTCACGAAACTATACTCGGCAGCAGGTAGAAAATCTCCCCGCCCTTGCGGGTTATGGTACTGAATCTGGTCAATTAACTCTTGCGGATGTTCCAGTCGAAGACCCACGGCAAAATCCTTCGGCAGCATCAACACGGACCGGGCCTGTAACATCCGGTACACGTCACGTGCAGAATGCCCCGTGGCAAGAATAACGTGTTCTGCCTGAATCTCCTGATCACCCGTCACAACTCCTTTCACCCGGTTCTGCTCTATAATAATATCCCTCACCCGACTATTAAAACGTACTTCTCCACCATATTTTTCAATGGTCTTACGCATATTCACAATTACTTGGGGTAATTTATCCGTACCGATATGCGGGTGTGCATCAATCAATATATTAGGATTCGCCCCGTGATAGACCAAGATTTCCAAAATACGATCCACGTTCCCCCGTTTCTTCGAGCGAGTAAACAATTTACCATCCGAGAACGTCCCGGCCCCTCCTTCCCCGAAACCGTAATTCGAATCTTCATTCGCCACCCCGGTTTTGTACAAACGATTCAGATCCTGTTTCCGCTCTTCCACGCATTTCCCTCTCTCCAAAACTATCGGTCTTTTCCCCAACTCTATCAAGCGTAAAGCTGCAAATAAACCGGCCGGTCCGGCACCCACCACGACAACCGTCCCGGCAGACGAAACATCCCGGTATTGGGGTACAAATACTCGTTCTTTCTGTTCCACCCGATCCAGATGAACACCAACTTTCAGTTGAATAACAACCCTGCGTTGACGGGCATCTATCGATTTTCGCAAAATCTCCACATGCACGATTCTCTCCTGATCTACGTGCAACATCCTTGCCAACAGCTCATTGACAATCTCCCGATCATGTGCCTCTTCCGGCGTAATCCTCAATTCTATCTCTTTATACATAATATGGTGGCTTCGCCACGTTACTGGTTACAAGTTACAAGCTCAAAAGCTATTCGTCCGGAAACAAACCTGCAACTTGTTACCTGTAACTTGAAACTATTATTTCGTGCGAAAATAAGAAAAAAATCATACCTTCGCACGACAGATTTAAACAATAATTACAATGAACAAGATAGCATTAATCACAGGGGCCACTTCCGGTATCGGAAAGGCTACAGCAACCAAGTTGGCCGAAATCGGATATAACATCATCATCACCGGACGCCGGGGCGACCGTCTAGCTGCACTGGAAGATGAATTAAAGGCAAAAGGTATTAAAGTATTGGCTCTTCAATTCGATGTTCGTAACCAAGAGGAAGTTCACAACGCAATCAGCAATCTACCGACAGAGTGGAAAAATATAGATATTCTAGTCAATAATGCAGGTCTTGCCGTGGGAACTTCTCCTATCCAAGACGGAATTTTGGATGATTGGGAACGCATGATCGACACCAACGTGAAAGGCCTTCTTTACATCACCCATGAAGTAGCCCCTTTGATGATCAAAAATGAAAAAGGACATATCGTCAACATCGCCTCCGTGGCAGGCAAGGAAGTTTACCCCGGCGGGAATGTATACTGTGCCACCAAACACGCCGTGGATGCCCTTTCTAAAGCCATGCGCATCGATATGTTGAAACACAACATCAAGGTAACCAACATCGCTCCGGGAATGGTCGAAACCGAATTCTCCGTAGTGCGTTACAAAGGTGACCAACAAGCCGCAGACAACGTGTACAAGGGTGTTACCCCTCTCACGGGAGAAGACATCGCCGACACGATCGTGTTTGCCGTGACACGCCCGGCTCATATCTGCTTGAACGACATCCAAATTATGCCTACCGCTCAGGCTAGTTCCAGAGACGTAAACAGGAAATAATAGAAGTATTCATAAAATATTCATTGAAGGAAATGCACTCTCGCAGTGCATTTTTTGTATATTTGCTGTATTATAATCAATTATGTATGAATAAGAATTTACCAGTAATCATTACCCTATTTATATGCCTAGTAATAGGCTCTAGTTGCAATGACAACAAAGATGACGGCTCAAGAGGCTTTATGAGTACTGCCACAATTATCGGGGACACAACAAACGGTTTCTATTGCTATCTGGATGGTGGGGGACTGGTAATCTCATATGACAAAAATCTCGCTGATGCGGAAAGAGGTTATTTCAGCTTTTATTATAACGAGGAAGACTGGGAAACCTCCACGAACGGTGAAAAGTTTATCAACAATGCCCATGTCGTCACGTGGTCAAAATACGAGGTAATTCACCCGATTAGCCAAGAGGAAGCTAATGACACAAACGTTGCCGAGAATTGTCAATTCCCCTCATTATTGGGTATAGGCTATGGCTACCGTGGTTATTTCGATCTACATGCAGGTTTTTCCACATTTAACTCGATAACCGGAGAGAAAATTCAAGGTAAAATCAGTTTAGTATATGATCCTCAAGAACAAACTCAGGATTCACTGAAATTACAACTTTACTACAACCCGAATACTCCCGATGATTGGTCAAAAACTCAGACCGACTACGAAACCGTTTCATGTGATATTTCATCACTTGTAAACCTTCAGCAATGGAAAGATTCGGTAACTATTGTCGTAAAATCCGGTGACAAAGAAAAACATCACACCAAGATCAGCAAAAATGATTTCCTAAAACCCGGCAAGCATTAACTCATTTATAATCCTTTTCCCCATCCACGACAACAAAACTCTGCCGTAGCGAATTCCCCTTCGCATCCACGAGATAAAGCGTATGTCGCCCGGGGGCCACGTTCACCTCTAATTGGTGATGATAACGGGTTGTTCCCAGAAATTGATCGTCAATATGCCAGTACACCAACGTGGAAGGCTCTCGATGAGCCATTTCAAACACAACACCACGTACCACTCCCCCTAAATCTTTGGGAATAAACACCCGCAATCCTCGCTGCGGATAAATCATTTCCATCACATCATCCTGCCCCCGCTGGCAATCGACACGATAAGGCGGCAATTTCTTGTAATCCGAATGTGTGCGGGCATAATACCACTCCTGCACGGGAGACAGCACGAACCAAGGTTCTATCCTCATGCGTGATACGGATTCACATTCCGAATCCACCCGAAATTTACCCGTCCGGTCAAGATTCACTAATCGATGGTAAGGACAAACCTCTGTTTTTTCCCCGGATCGAGCCACGTAAATCGTATCCGTCTCCGGACATATAGAAGATGCCCGATACCCACTCTTACGACAAACGGCAACCGCAGATAACTCCTCCTTCGGCATGTAAAAACGGGCATCTGTCCTCACCAAAGAGGCCACCTCAAACAAAATCGGAGCCGCAGCCCGTACCCCGATCAGTCCGGGACGTCCCTCGCCATCCGCATTACCAACCCACACCCCGATCACGTATTCCGGATTCACCCCTACCGCCCAAGCATCCCGGAAACCAAAACTCGTTCCCGTCTTCCAGGAAAGATTCATCGAAGAAGCAAAATTCTTCCATCCCGACTCCAAATCCGGCCGTTCCACATCTTGCAAAGCCTTGAGTGTAAGCCATACTGCTGCGGCATTGACCACGTTATTCTGCACCACGACACTATCCACCTGTTCATCCATCCAAAGTCGTAAACGTCGAAACTCGTGGTTAAAACTCGTCCCGTCACACTCATTATAGAGCCTCAAAATTGAAGCCATCCCCCCGTACATATTGCACAAATCCCACAACTTACACTCGGCTCCTCCCAAAATCAAGCTTAATCCGTAATTCTCCGCCTTCCGATTTAATGTCGTGATCCCCATCTTTTTCAAATCATCATAGAAATGCTCCACCCCGTACTCCCGCAACAAGCGCACGAAAGGAATATTCAGAGACATTGACAACGCCTTGTCGGCAGGGACAATCCCTTGGAAATCCTTGTTAAAATTCGAGGGGACATATCCCCCGAAACGGGACGGCACGTCCGACACGATCGTCCCCGGCAAGATATACCCGGATTGCTGCATCAACGCATACAAAGCTGGTTTCAAAATACTCCCCGAACTACGATTCGAAGTGATAATATCCACTTGATTGCCCCCGTCATCACGCACCTTTGGCCCATTTCCCACATAAGCCCGTACTTGCCCGGTCGGGATATGCGCTACCAACACGGCAGCATTATAGATATGATTGTGTTTCAACACATCAATATGCCGCCTCACAATCCCATTCACCTGCTCCTGCAACCGGGAATCAATAAACGTCTGGCTAATCTCTCCACGACGCTGCCCGTAAGCTCTTGCCAGCAAATGAGGTGCAATACATTCCGGATTATACACCTGTTCCGGTAAAGGTTCCGCCATCGCCATTTCCAGATCCCCTTGCTCAAAATATCCCTGTTCATAAAGTTCACGCAACAGAGCATCCCGCTTTCCTTTCAGACCGGGCATATTCTTTCCCGGGTACATCAAAGCCGGGGCATTGGGCAACACGGCAAGCAATGCCGCCTCGGCCCAGCTCAATTCATCCGGCTGACGATTAAAATATTTTAGTGATGCCGCCTGTATTCCCACAATATTCCCACCAAAGGGGGCGTGGTCCACGTACATATTCAGAATCTCCCATTTCGTGTAACTCTGTTCCAAACGAATCGCCAGCAACATTTCCAATATTTTCTCAGGAATCGTCCGGGGCGGGTTGTCACGTGACAGCCGAATTACCTGCATTGTCAACGTACTCCCGCCACTCACGACTGAACCACTCCGTACGTTCAAGCACAACGCCCGTCCTATTGCTAACGGATCTACTCCCACATGAGTCAGAAACCGCTTATCCTCGAAACACATCAAAGCAGCCATGTACTTCATGGAAAGGCGCCCCCTGCCCGACACCCGGTACTGCCCGTCACTCGCTACCGTCATACCCATAATCTCTCCCTCCTTATCCAAAATCACCGTGGAATAAGGTACAGTAAACAACGGGGTTGGTAGAAAATACCACCACCCAATCACCAAGGCAAGCAACACGCTCCCCCCGATCCCAAACCTTAGGATCGGCCTTCGCATAATTTCTCGCCCAACACGCATAGTAAATTGATTACAATGAGTAATCCTCTATATGAAATCCCCGCAAGAACTCTTCCGTCTTCATCCGCTTTTTCCCGGACAACTGCAACTCTTTTATCCGAATGACTCCCCCCTTTACCAACACGTCCAAGTAAGTTTTATTATCCGTTGATAAACCAACGTCTTTCCCATGATCTTTTATGATTCGCTCTGTCTCGAAAATTTTCAACGACACGACTTCCCCGTTCTTCTTGTTTCGGAACTCGGTCCACGCCGTTGGAAAAGGTGAAAGTCCTCGTATATGATTAAAAATAGCGTCCACTCCGAGTGTCCAATCCACCTTCATATCCTCCTTGAATATTTTAGGTGCGTGTTTCGGTTCACGCCCGGCCAGCAACCCTACCTGATCCTGCAACGGATAATCTCCGGCAACCATTGCTTCCACCGTTTTCACCAGCAAATCGGCCCCCGTGTACATCAATTGATCGTGCAACTCCCCAGCCGTCATGTTCGGCCCGATCTCCACCCGCTCTTGGAAAATCAAATTCCCTGTATCAATCTCGTGTTTCAAAAGAAAAGTCGTCACCCCGCTACAAGTCTCCCCGTTCATCACCGCCCAGTTGATCGGGGCCGAGCCGCGGTATTTGGGCAGGATGGAGGAATGCACATTGATAGAGCCGTAGGGCGGCATGTTCAGAATATCCTCCGGCAGAATGCGGCCATAGGCAGCCACCACGATCAGCTCCGGGTGCAGCTCCTGCACCAGTGCCAACGCCGTGCCGTCCCGCAGCTTCAGCGGCTGATACACCGGCAGATTCTGCGACAAGGCATATTCCTTCACAGGTGAGAATGCCAGCTTGTGGCCGCGGTTTTTCGGCTTATCCGGCTGGGTAAAGACGCCGCAGATCTCGTGACCGGCCTCCACCAGTGCTTTTAGGGAGGCCACCGCAAATTCCGGCGTGCCCATAAATAAGATCCGCATTACTCTTCTTCCTCTACTTCCGCATCTTCGATCTCGTACTGGTCGGCGTGGTCAGCCAGCCACTGCTGCAGCTCCTCGCCCTCCATCAGGTGGTCGGTGTGCTCCACAAACAGGTGGCCGTCTAGATGCTCGATCTCGTG